>Ga0182027_10001859_pt1 | contig 34498 bp, 47 predicted proteins | sample 712E1DmetaG_FD_121300 | JGI IMG/M metagenome (GOLD analysis project Ga0182027, IMG submission 121300) | Permafrost microbial communities from Stordalen Mire, Sweden - 712E1D metaG (Illumina Assembly) | ecosystem: Environmental > Terrestrial > Soil > Wetlands > Permafrost | place: Sweden...
CAGATCTTTTTCCTGCAATGGGACAATGCCGCATCTATCGCAGTATATTATCGGTATCGGAGTCCCCCAATATCTTTGCCTAGAGATCAGCCAGTCCTTCAGTTTGTATTGCACTGTCTTGTTCCCAAGATCATGCTTTTCAATATATTCAGAGATCTTATCTATTGCCTCTCGATTGCTGAGGCCATTGAAGGATTCTGAATGGATGAGGATGCCGTCGGATGTGTATGCCTTATCCATTTCTGAAAGCTTGAGGCTCTTATCATTATTTTGTATTACTATCTTTATCGGTATGTCATATTTTTTTGCAAACTCATAATCCCTTTGGTCATGTGCAGGCACTGCCATTATCATTCCAGTTGCGTAGTCTGCAACAACAAAGTTTCCAGCATAAATCGGCACGCGCTCACTATTTAATGGATTGATTGCATAAAGTCCTGTGAATACCCCTGATTTTTCCAAGAAATCCTTATCCTCAGCAATCTCTGCCTTTTTTGTATCTTCGACAAACTTATATATAGTCTCTTCATATGCTGTGCCTTTGATATATTCATGAAGCTTAGGATGGTTCAATGCTATGACCATGAATGTGACGCCATAGATTGTGTCAGGCCTTGTTGTGAATATAGGGAATAATGTCTTCTCTTTATTGTCGAGATGGAAATTTATCATGACTCCATGGCTTTTCCCTATCCAATTCTCCTGTATCGTCTTGATCTTGTCTGACCAATCTAATGTTTCCAATGATTTAAGCAATTGCTCTGCATATGCTGTCGTCTTGAAAAACCATTGGTCAAGATCCTTTTGCACTACATCGCTATGGCATCTCCAGCATTTTCCATCCTCTACCTCTTCATTAGCAAGGACAGTCTTGCAGCTAGGGCAATAATTCACATTTGCCTTTTTCCTGTAGACAAGCCCTTTTTCGAAGAATTTCAGGAAAAAATACTGGTTCCATCTATAATATTCAGGCCTATGAGTAGCAATACACCTACTCCAATCATAACTCAAACCCAAACGTTTCTGATAATCCATAATCTTAGAAATAGCATCCTCAGTATATTCTCTTGGATGTATGCCAAGCTTTTTTGCTGCATTCTCAGCAGGCAAACCAAAAGAATCATAACCCATAGGATACAAAACATTAAAACCATTCATACGCTTAAACCTAGCAATCGTATCACCAATAGCATAATTTCTAACATGGCCCATATGCAAAGCAAATGAGGAAGGATAGGGATACATTTCTAATAAAAAAAATTTCTTTTTTGATTTATCTTCAGTTACTTCGAATATTCTTTCTTCTGCCCATCTCTTCTGCCACTTCTTAGCTATTTCATTAAAATCTACCATAATTTGTGAGATTAAATGCACTTTAAATGGTTTACGAATTTAATACATATACAGCAGGCACACATCCTTTAATACCTCTAGAATATGATTCTTTCTTTAGATAGATCAATCCTTGATTAGTGTAATATTTTAACCAAATATTTCCAGATCCTGTTCCTCTATACTTCATCTCTTTTTTTAGTAGATTACTTGTTATGTATTTTTTTTCTTTGCATATCTTTACTATGTTTTCTTTTACTTTTAATGGTTCTTTGTATCTTTGGAAGGTTTTTGTTAGTTGTGTGAATAGTTTGTCTTTTCTTTTGTCTGGAATTGTTATTAGTTCTCTTAGTTTTATGATGTTTAGTCTGTTGCTTATTCTGATTGCTTTTCGTATTTTTTGGATCCCATTTTCTGTCTTATAATGTCCTACTATGTATATACTATATTTTATTCCTATCATGTTTAGCATATTCTTTTCATCTTGGTGTAGTTTGTAAGTTTTTAGTTTTTTTTTGAATGATCTTGTCCATATTATTTCTCTTCTGTATAATTTTGGATAGTGTTTTACGCATCCTTCGTCTGCTATTGTTTGTTCTATCCATCCATATATGTTTTGTTTTGTTTTTAGTATGAATGTTGGCACTGCTGGATTGTTTTCAGATTTGACTCCTTTGAATTTTGTGAACAGTATTATTGTATCTCTTATTATTGATGGGAATGATAGGTATTGATCTTTTTTCTTTATCCATTCGTGTATCATTTGCTTGTCTCCTCCAAATATAGCTATCGTGTCTTTTTTTACTGAATTTCTTAATGAAGCGCTAGTATTAGAATAATATATGTTATCGCTGATCCATCCGTCGTTACATATTGCTGCTAAAAATCTTGCTCCTTCTCTACAATTAAAATTAAGTGGCAATTTAGGATTATTTATTCCATAGCTACGTTGGTCTCCGATCCATATTATTTTTTTCTCAATTGATTCCGGAGTAAACTGTATGTCGTGTATTAGTTTTAATAATTTTATAATTGTTTCTATTTTTATTGAACAGTTTTTCTTATTAAGATATTTTTTCATAGTAATGATACATACATCTAACATCTTGCTTGCTTGTTGTACTGATTTAGTTTTGGATAAGAATTTTTTTATTAATTTATTTTTGTAACTAGATTCTAATACTATTCGTACATTGGATGATAGGTTCCAGAAGTGTACTATTCCATCAATTTTTGGCTTATTGCCTTCTACAGTGGTGTTTATAGTCATTTTTAAGGATTATATAGAATTATTTATATATTTGGCATCCATATGTCCAGTGCAAACCGTATTACAAGAAATATTTATATATTGAAGTATTATTTGTTGGTGTTATGGACATTAAAACATCATTAATTTCAATATTATTCGTATTATTTATGCTTTTGTTCATCTCTGCATGCACGACTCAACACAAATCGTTGACTATGGAAGATGCTAGGCAATTGGCTGCCGATACTGTGCTGAGATCTGATGCCTATACGCAATATGATGCATATGATTTTACTGAAGACTATGCTGTCAATCTCAGCTGTCCAGGATGTTATGAGTTCGAATATTCATTCAGGATAAATTCTACTGAATTTAATGATACTCAGGGATTTGTCGCAAGGGTCTCGCTCAGCGATTATAATATTACAAAAATCGACATAAATCCTGTGCAAAATCTTTTTGTAGAAAATTCCAACTGCACTGAATATGATCCAGACAAATGCCCTCAAGGATGTATCGTCTGCCCACCATGCGCTGAATGTGATTCTATAAAATGCCAAAACGCAAGCGTTTGCATAAATCTCGGCTTTGATGCTGGATGGTATAATTTCTCAGTATTGCAGGCAGATGCAGGCACACAATGCACACAGCCAGTTGCAGATGATAGCGGATGTTCCATCCCTATAGCAGACAGATATAATGGGGATACGACATGCAAAAATCTTTGCGGCAATGGATTATGCGAAGATACTGTATGCCAGGATCCAGGATGCCCATGCGAAGAGAACAAGACAAATTGCCCAGAAGACTGCGGATAGATTTATTCTAAGGTCTTTGAGATTCCAATCCCGCAATATAACAAAGATGGCATCTGAAATCCTCTTGAATATGAGATTGATGGGCTTATCGTGAATCCAGAGACAGTGATGTCAGTGCCTGTCCTGAATTCAAGATGGCTCAATCCTTTTGATCCAGGATTTTGCAGGCTCGATAAATATTCTGATTCATAGCCAAGCAGCACACTAATATTCATGTCTTGCCCAAGGATTTTCTGAGCTGTCGATAGTGATGCTTCAGAGACTAACCCTCCGATTGTCCCAAATGGTTTTATGAAATTGAGCCTTGGAGTGAATTCTGCAGGATAATCAGCTGATATGCAGAACTCATTGATATATTCGAGGCCTTTTGCGCTGGGCTCATAGACATGAGTGAATCCTTCAGATAATTCTATGTCTGCTACCTTGTCTGTATTGTTGATATTTATGTCAAGCTCATCAAACCTCTTGTTCTTTGTGTTATAGTTGCTGAATAATGTAATATCCATGCCTTTGGAATATCTTATTGTCGGCTGCACGACTGCACAATCTGTGAATTCATGTCCCCTGAACATATAATTGCTTGATGCATCGATTCTTGCTGAAAGTTGCGCATCAGCATCATTGAATGTCAGGAATCTCAAGGCAGCAAGCATCAGCAATGATTTTTTTGGAATCATTTTGCACCATGATATATTTCATCAATCCTTTCGTCGAGGAATCTTGCCTGCTCAAACGGGAGGCGGTAGAATCTGTCCCAAACCTTATACGTCATAATATTGAATTTACCTGCGGTGATTGTCGTTATCAGGGCAGCATAGCCTGGAGCGAAATATTTAATGATGTTTTCATATCGCTGTGAAACATCAATTGATGGATCAAATTTTCCCATGAAATAAACGATCCCTAGAATCATCGCCTCTGATCCGATAAGGTTGCATGGTAATGTCGAGAATATATGGTCTGGCGTAAAAACTCCTCTGGATTTCAAACCTGCAAGAGAAGATCCTGTAAGTTCTTCCATATATTCGACTTCTCTATTATACTCGGAATCTTTTCTTCTAGGCAGATATTTTCTTATGCCTTTATTTATCTGCGCGAGTTCAGTCAGCCTGTCTTCAATGGATTGTATGTCTGCGATGGCATTATTCAGGATAGGATTATTTCTATATAATTCCATAATTTTTTTTTGCTTCTCCAATGCTGGCTTTGGCTGCTCTATATGAATCTCTTGGTCTCCAAGCATATGCTTGCACGATTCTATCATGTCAGAGAGCTTCTCAGTGTCTTCAAGCTCATTTTGGTATTTGTCATCCAAAGATTTGAGCTCTGCATGAAGTGATCTCGGCGGTATTATGTATCTCATTTTTCTCATCTCCTATTATCTATAATATTATATTTGTTATCCTTTAGTAGTATCTATAGAGATTATATTTGTTTGGTTCAATGTTTATTAAACCAAAAGGTTTAAAAATAGTAGGCAACTTATAGGTTCAATGAGCCTTGAGATCAGCCTGCCTTTCGGCAAAAAGGATAATGTGAAAGACATAGTGTTCTCCATATTGACCAGCGAATATCCCCTGAAGATAATAGAATTGACCAATTATATTAGAAAAAGATATGGCAAGTCGATAACCTTCCAGGGTGTTAGAAAGGCAGTCCTGGAGCTGGTTGAAGATGGAGTATTGATAAGAGAAGATAATAGTTTCATGATAAATAAGGACTGGGCGAAAGAGGCGAGAGACAAGCTGTCCTCGATATATGAGAAGCTCAACCAGAAACAATCTTCAGATGTTAAATCCATCGAAGGCGATGTCACAGTATTCACATTCGATTCCTTAAATGACCTGATGAAGTACTGGGAAGACATAATTGAAGGATGGTACAAGAAGTTCAGGCACGGTGATTATGCATTCAATTGCTTTCAGGGATCGCATGGATGGGAGGCATTGCTCCATCCAGATAGGGAGAAACAGATCATGAGTCAACTCAAAAACAAGAGAATAAAGTCATATGCGATATATACAGGAAACACTCCGCTTGACAGATATATTGTGAAATTTTACAAGAGCATTGTCGGTCCAAATTGTGCCCTGATGCCAAGCTCAAAGCATTTTGACAGAGGATTCTATATCGCAACATACGGGGATCTTATCGTGCAGATACAATATCCGGACAGATTGATACTTGAGCTTGAGAATTTTTTCAAAAAGAACACCAGCCTTGACAACATGGATATGAAATCACTTTCAGACATCGTCAACAAGAAACTTAAGGTAAAGCTCACAGTCATAAAGAATCTTGATATGGCAAAGCATATCAACCAGTCGATAATTTCACAAATAGAATGATCTAGCCAGATTTTCCAATCTGGGCAACATATCCAGGGATTCTGCTGAGCAATCTCCACCTCAACAATTCAGAATATGTCATGCCCTGATCTTTTGCAAACAATGAAGAATGCGAATCCCAGACAGCTTTCTTGTATCGTTCATAGGACAAGGGATATTTCTTGAACATCCTTCTCATATGTCTCACCTGCGAATCTGCGTGGACATATTCAAATATTGTTTGGAACCTGTGCTTCATTGCTTCTGCTGTCAGTATAAGATCTGTATAGCCATATTGTCTCTGCAGCCAACCTTTCTCGTCTTTGTACAGGATGATGCCAGCCTTTATAGAGTCGAATGTCCTCTCTGTATCAAGATAATATTTATCTCCCGTCTTTGTCCAGAAGAAATTGCTTACATAATCATCTGTGCTGACCTTTCCTTCTGCCTGAGAGAAATCATACATCCGATCGGGATGGAATATCGGATAATCCTTGGTCAAGGAGTTCAATCTAGTATATTTTTTTGTTCGAAATATCTTCTTAACTGCCCTGACAACCAATCTTCCTTTGAATTTATAATCATCCTCTTTTGCATTAGGATTTTTTTCTATTCCAAGGACCTCGATGACCAGATGATGTTCTGAGAATATCGGATTAAAAAATAGTTCGCCTTTTTTTACAGGCTCTGAGAGCAGATCATTTATCTCCTTCTTATCTCCCAACCTATATCCCTGATGATCTATCACCTCAAATACTGGAGCTCCATATGTTATCAGCTTTGACTGCCCTGAGTCAAAAATTGCCTCCTGCCTCATCGGCATGAAAAGTATTTCCTCTAGTGCGATTCCATTTGAGTCGACTTTATGTTTTTCTGATTCCAAGAATTTTTTAAAGTCTTCTGTCTTCTCCAGATTCAGGATCCTTCCGATTCCATGAAGCTTAAGGCCATAATCTGGAGACCAATACTTGAATGGCTCCAATAATTCTACAAATTCTTCTCTTGTGATTCCAGGATTATCAAGAAGGATTGCCGCAGGAATCAATTCATGAGCTGTTCTCCCCATAGGTTTGGGAAAGAAAAACGCTATAAAAATTTAACTATTGAAGAATCATAAATAGAATAAAAAATAAATAGTTATCTAGAATCTCTTGAATCGTGCTGCTGTCTCGATAAGATCCACATGCCCTAGGAACAATGCCCTGCAGCAATACCTTTCTAGGCCGAGATCGTCCATGACTTTTTTCCTGTCCTCGCCTTTTTTGATGCGCTCATTATATTCTTCCCATAAGTGGGCTACTGGCTTTCCGCATGAGAAGCATCTTATTGGAATTATCATTTTATACCTCGATAAATTTTAACAGAGGGCTTCAACGAAGTTGAACCCTCACTTTTCGCAAGCATAAAAAAGCTTTAGCTTTTTTAGCTCTGAAAATCAACAATTTTCATGAGCCTTTTCGTAAAAGGCTTACCTATATGAAGTCTGCGTCTTTGCCCTTGCCTGTCCGTGATGGTTGGGCTTTGCGCTTTCCTTGACCCTGATATCTGCAACAAGCAGGTGCCTGTCATAATTGAGATATACCTCTTTGAGCCTTGGAGTATGGGCAGTCAATGCGCGTGCTATGGCAATCCTTGCGGCATCTGCCTGGGTGATCACGCCACCGCCGTGGACATCGATATCAATCCGAACTTTTGATGCTACATCACTAGCAAGCATCAATGGCTCCATGATCTTGAGCCTTGCAAGTTCAGGCTGATATATCTTTAGGTTCAATTTATTGACTGTAACTTTTCCATTGCCTTCAGACAATACTGCTCGTGCAATCGATTGTTTCCTTCGCCCGCTTGTGATTATTTTTTTCATATATCCTCTAAAATTTTGCTCCCATATGCTTGCATATCTCTGATACTGTAAGATATTTCAAGCTAGGAACCTTATGTATTGAAGCATCCTCTATCGTGATTGGATTCTGGTTCTTGTATTCATCAGGCATTCCGACATAGCATAATATTCTTCTGTATGCAGCCATTCCCCTTGATGTCTTGTATGGCAGCATCCCACGGATTATCCTTCTCACATACCTGTCTGGCTGCCTGAAAAAATGTGGTCCTTTAGACCATGTGCCTTGGACCCTTTTCCTATGGGCATCGTCTACCAGATATTTCTTGTTGCCTGTGATATACATTGAGTCGCAATTGACTATCTTCACAGTCTCGCCAAGCAATGCCTTTTTTGCCACAAATGTCGCGACCCTTCCGACAATCAAGTCCTTTCCATTTATTACAATCATTTGATTCTCCTAACCGATAATCTTCAGATTATTCCCTTTTGGATATTTTTTCATAGCTTCTTCAATAGTGATCAGGCTAGTGCCTAATTTCTCTTGAGTGGTTTTTGAAAATGCATAGGCGGCTACAGTAACTTTCTTTGTCAATTCGCCTCCAGACAATACTTTTCCTGGGACGATTATGACATCATTGTCATCGCAATATTTCTCAATCCTAGAAAGATTGACCACTCTATAATTTTTTGTAGGACCTTCTAGTTCAATGGCAATCCTCTTCCATACACTCGATTTCTGCTCTATGGATTGCTTTTTCAACTGTCCGATCAAAGACTTCAATCTTTCATTCTTGTGTTCTAGAGTCATTTTGTGATTAGTAGTTTGTCGCCTGTGGCGACCGTCTTTTTTCGCCAACCTTTCCCAATGAAACCCTGTTTCTTGGGCGCCAGAAATTTTATTTCTGTGCGTTTTAAAAAGGCTGCGAGGGAAGGGATTCGAACCCTCGGACCCACTAAGGGACTAGCTTTTTACCCAAGGAATATGCATTCCTCAAACCTTAGGCTAGCGCGATTGACCACTCCGCCACCCTCGCTCATTCTATTTTTTTTATGAGCTCTGCGAATTCTTCAAGTTGCTTATTGTAAATGTCAATAGCCTTGGTTATGATCTCTTTGGGTGTCAGTTGTCCCCATGATTCGACTGTGAATATGAACTCATCCTTATCTGGGCTCGGTATTTTGTAATATACCAGTCCTGGACACCATTTTGAATGCTCTTTGCCTTGGCCGAGTATTGCAGTGGCCTCAAGCTCAATCTCTTGGCCGTCTAATAATTTCACTAATGGCATCTTCCCATATAATGGTTTGATAGCAGGGTCTTTGGATTTTAAATCTGAAGCATAGACAGTCCCTGGACCAGCCGCCTTCAATGTGATTTTCACAGTGCATGATGCGCAGCCGACACCTTTGCATTTACATTCGCTCTGCATATCATAAGCCTTCAGATCAGTGCTTAATGGGATGAATCCCAGCCTATGGGCTATCAATTCATCATAAAGTATTGAAGTATTTTTCCTGAACTCTACATCATCTATCGACATGACAGGCACTTCATAGCCCATCATCCTTCTCAATGTATTCGCATATGCAGTATCAACGCCGCCGAGTGAAAATATCAGCCTGTTCTTTTTCTCCTGATATTCTATAAGTTTTATTTCCATTTTATTTAGCGTATAATATATTGAATGATTATACTCTCCTTCCTCTTTTACCGCCTTTTTTCCGGCAGGAATCATGAGGTATCGGAGTCACTTCTTCAATTGAACCTATCTTTAATCCCATCCTTGATAATGCCCTGACAGCTGCCTGCGCACCTGGACCAGGATTGTTCGGACCATTATGCCCTCCAGGCGCCCTTATCTTTACATGTATGCCAGTCAAGCCTTTTTCCATTGCCTGCTCAGCAGCGTTCTTTGCTGCCATTATCGCTGCAGTAGGGCTAGATTCTAGCCTGTCAGACTTGACTACCTGACCTCCGCTGCTTCTTGCAAGAGTCTCTGTACCAGTAATGTCAGTAATATGAATTATCGTATTGTTATATGAGGAGTATATGTAGCAGACGCCCCATTTAGTATTGTCTTCCCTGTTCATTTTCTCCTCTTGCGGCCAAATGGCTGCTTCTCAACCTTCTTATGGACCCTTTTAGTGGCCTCTTTTATCCTCTCAGCATGATTTGCATCATAGAATGGGCTTTTCGGGCTTATCTCGATATTATTCTCTTCAGAGACCCTGACAAGGTATGATGGGCTGCTGATAATATTATTGTGCACCAGGATGTGCCTGTGATTGATCATCTGTCTTGCCTGTTTCATGCTTTTTGAAAACCCTTTTTTATAGACGATTGTTTGCAGTCTTCTATTCAAAATATCTTTCAATGTAATCCCTAACACCACGTCTGATGAATCTCCTGCTTTTGTGAAATTATAAGTCTGAAGCTTTTGGAACAATGAGTCCTTCTCCTTCTGTGCCTGTCCACTATTGAGTGCAGACAATTTTTTTGCCTGGTTCTTGAATGACTCTAATTTTGATATTGCCTTCCATATCTCGGTCTTCCTAGGTATGCCGTATTCTTTGCCAAGAGCATTCTCTTCCTCAATCCTCGCAATCCTCCACGGATGGCTAGGCTTAGAATATTTTTTCCTTATCTTTTTTATTCCGCCCATTTTTTTTATCCTTTCCTAGATATTAGATAATGTAATTATTTCTTCTTATCATCACTTGGTGGAGCCTGCGCTCTCCTGATGACCCCTAATGATACCTTGCCTTTATTCTTCCTGAAATTGCTCTTTGTCCTCTGACCTCTGACTGGCTGTCCGAGCATGTGCCTTACTCCTTTGTATGACTTTACCTTCTTCATCCTCTTAAGATCATTATCTATAGTCAAATCAAGCTCTGTAGTTATCAAGTGCATATCCTGCCCAGTCTCATAATCCTTTCTCCTGTTCAATAACCATACTGGACAATTATATTTTGCAGGATTTCTTATGACATCCTCTAGCTTCTGGGCCTCTGCATCGCTGATTGTTCCTGTGATTTTTCTTGGATCAACCTTTGCTGCATAGCATACAAAATTGGAAAACATGAATCCTATGCCTTTTATCTTATGCAAGGCCATGTTTATATTCTTGTCTCCTTTAAGATCAGTATTCGCGATCCTGACGATATGCCTGTAGTCAGCGCCATATTTGGGCTCAACAGGTTTAGCTGTAGATTGCGGTCTTTGCTGTGGCTTTGGAGCGACAGGTTTTTTTTGTATTTCAGCCATTTTTATTCCTTGAATTAATAGGTCATACCCAATAGAGAACTTATTTAACCCTAACGACGCTCTCTATGTGAACTCGGGTTAATTATCAGGAACAATAGTTTGTTTAAAAATGTGATGGTTTTTATCATGCAATAAAAATATGCGATATGCAAAGCAAATTAACAACATTTATAATGTGATAATGTTTCTTGTAAGGTAGGAGGAAATCAAATGAACGGATTCAATCGCGGTCCAAGAAGTTTTGGACCTAGAGAAATGCACAAGGCAACTTGTTCTGAATGCGGCCAAGAATGTGAAGTACCATTCAAGCCGATGGAAGGCAAGCCAGTTTTCTGCAAAGAATGCTATAAGAAAAAGAAAGGATATTAATTCTTAGATTTTATAATCTAATATTCATCGAATTATCGAATAGCAATTTTTTTTATTTTTTTTTTCAATAAATTTAAATACTCAATTCTATGCTTGATTTTTAAATAGTATAATTTGGGGGGTGTTTTGAATGGCTTATGGAGATTTATTCGGTTCTGGACTTGCTGGCGCAGGCATGGCTGGTGGAATGCTGGCTTTTTTGGCAGGCATGATTATTGTCGCGATAATAATCGCAATAGTGTTATATGTATATTATGCCTTGGCCCTATCGACGCTAGCAAGAAAGATGGGTTATAAAGATATTGCATGGCTTGCATGGGTTCCTATAGCGAATTTCGCATTATTGCCGATATTGGCAGGGAAGAAATGGCAATGGGTATTCATACTATTGATACCAATAGTTGATATAGTGTTCCTGATTATGTGGAGTTGGGCAATCTTTGAGAAGAGAAAATATCCTGGATGGCTTAGCCTGATAAGCATAGGATCAATAATCCCATTCCTTGGCTGGCTATTTGGCATAGCGATGGTTGTCATTTGGGGAATAGTCGCTTGGAGCGATAAGAAATAAATTATAAATATTTGTTAGCTTATTTTTTTCTTTTTTTCTTTTTTCAATAAAATTTATATAATTTAGGCTTTAGGAATTATCCTGAGAGGTGTTAATAATGGATAATTGTAAGATTTGTTCTAATAATTTTTATGCGAGCCCTGATAAGCTCGTCGTTTGCGATCACAAGGGTGGCATGGTGCATTTAGGATGCTGCACTGATCTTTGCTCTATGGACAGAAAGCCATGCGTGCATGGGAAAGCGATATATGCAAAAGTGAAGTAGAAGAATTCTGCAGGTACTGATTATATGGCGAAAAAATAATATATTATATTATTTGATCTTAAATAAAAAGGGCGGCCAGCGGGACTTTCAAATCTTGAGGATTGTCTTCCTCTGGAATTTTTGAACCCGCCCTAAAGGATCCACAGTCCTCTATGCTGCCAGGCTACATCATGGCCGCCACAGTATTGTACAGATAATAATAATGGTTTAAAAAGATTTATATTCTACTTAATCCATTGTTGTCATATGAGATTATGTGCGCTGCCAGGAGATGATCATGAGAAGAACATATTCCATGCATTATCTCATGGGATGTCAAAGGATTTCAATGTGCTGCTAGGCCTCAGGCAGGAGATTCTTGATATAAAAGATCCTGTTGATGCTGATAACATAATTGACAGGTGGTCTTCAAAGCTTAAATCTTTAGATAGCTATTGCACGTCCTTGAATATGTTTTGCAAGAAATATCCTGGAAATGAGATGCTCAATGATATCAAGGTCGCGGATTTCATACTAGAGGTTCGAAGCTTTCTCGACACTAATAAGGCTCCCAGCATAAGCAGCAATAAACAGCAAGAGGATGTCAAAGATATATTGGCACAGCTGGATATGTTCTCTAAACTGAGTTGATTCCAATAACTTTTTATTCTATATATTGTAGGAAATGATATGGGAGATAAAAATAATATGGAAGATAATATGGATGAAATCTCTGGCCATCGCAACCTTGATGCTACAGGACAACATTATATGATCGATAAGGCGTTGATCAAGTTCATTGTCGATGAGGCTGCATTGTCTAAGACAGATGTTGTTCTTGAGATTGGCCACGGCCATGGTGAATTGACCAAAGAATTGATCAAGAAATGCTATGTCATTGCAATAGATATAGAGCATAATTTAGGAATTAAATCTCCAATGCTTAAGATATTGAAAGGCAATATTTTAGAGCATATCGGTGGCATATCATTCACAAAGATCGTCTCGAACATCCCATATAATATTTCTGAGCCGCTATTTCGAAAACTGTTCAAGAAAGATCTTGACTTATGCATACTTACTATGGGAAAGAATTTCTCTGAAATTTTGATGCAGAAAAACAACAGGATAGGGATACTTGCCAATCATTTCTATGATATGGAGATATTGAAGGTCGTGAAGCCTAAATCATTTTTCCCGCATCCAAGAAATGATTCAGTAATAATTCGAATCGAGCCTAAAAACATCGATGAATTGGATAAGCTAGGAGCATTATATAAGGAATTATTGATGCTTGATAATAAGAAGCTGAAGAACGCATTGGAAAAAATAATCGGCAAGCATATCAAGCTCACAAAAAAATCCTTGAATGATGCAATAAAGTCCCACAAGATGGAAAATATTTTTGAGAAAAGGATATATCAGTTGAGCAATGAGGAATTTGTGGGATTGGACGGGTTTCTAAAAAAGATAGCAAGTTAAATTGATTATATCTTCATCCCCAAAATCATTTCTTCATCCTTAAGATCTCTTTCAACTTCTCAGCGAATAATTTCACTTCATCTTCTGTATTATACAGGTAAAAGCTCGCCCTTGCTGAGCCTTCTACATTGTTTGCATTGAACCATGAATGCACGCAATGCCTTCCTGACCGTATCATGATGTTCGCATATGAATCTAGGAGCAGTGCGACTTCATGATAATCCATATTATTCTTCGGATTGAATGAGAGTATTCCGCTGCGTTGCTTTGCATCTTGAGGCCCGAGTATGCTGATATCATTTTTCAAAGAATCTGTCACTAGCTTATTCAATCTATATTCATGCCCTTCGATATCATCAATATATTTCTGCAGGTATTGCACTGCTGCTCCCAAGCCTATGAATCCTGCATAGTTCTGAAGGCCTGCCTCGAATCTTTCTGGCAATTCTGTAAATTCTATCTTCTCATAATATGTATCATTGACAGTCGATCCTCCTGTGATGAATGGATTCAATTGCTCGAGCAATCCCTCTTTTCCATACAATACCCCTGTCCCTGTAGGCCCAAGCATCTTATGCCCTGAGAATGCGAGGAAGTCGACATCAAGCTTTTTCACATCAATCTTCCTATGAGGCACTGACTGCGCTGCATCAAGCATCACAATGCCGCCATATTCATGGGCTATCTTGATGATATCTTTTACAGGCATCACTGCGCCGTCCATGTTGCTTATGTGGACAATCGATACAAAGGCCCTTTGCTTATTGGCTTTGGCCTCTTTCAATATATGCTCGAATCTTTTCATGTCAAACCCATCTTTTGTCGATATGATATATTTCTGGAGATGCCTTTCTTTAGACAATTGATGGAATGGTATTAGATTAGAATTATGCTCCTTATCAGTCTGTATGATTATATCATTTGAATTGAACTTGAATGATTTTGCGACAAGATTCAGGCCTTCTGTCGCGTTCTTGTTGAATATTATCTCCTTATCAGAGCGTGCATTGAGGAATTTTCTTATTATGCTCCTTGATTGCGCATATTCTTCAGTAGCCCTTTTGCCTAATTTATGATGGCTCCTTTCTGCGCATGCAGGATATTCATTATAATATTCAAGCATTTTATCTATGACTTGCTTAGGCTTCAATGACATGCATGCATTGTCAAAATATATTATGGGCTTTCCTGATAATGTTTTCTGCAATATAGAGAAATCATTTCTTATGGTGTTTACGTTCATGCTATATGATAATTATTATTATTAATAAACTTTGTGAAATATGAAATAGACTTATAAATATTTACTGCCGAGTAGTAATAGACCATAAACTTTATAAATAAGTTATGTTACATCAATTTGCACTTATATTGTTGGAGGTAATAAAATGACATTCGATTTTAAGGAAGAAGTTGTTATTAAAGGTCTTGGCACAATGTGTCTTGCCAGTGGCGGTTCTTTTTATGATACTAATGATGGATTGAATGTGAATGGTTCGCCTATTGCATATGCTCGTGATGTCGATATTTTTAGGATGAGACTAAGCAAAGATCATTCTTTATCTCAGTGTGGTTCTCGTATTCGCGAAGGTGCATTATTTGATCCTGATGCTCATAGGAAAGGTTCTGAAAATAGGAGGATTCTTTTGAGAGATTCTATTATTTTGGCAACTCCTGAAACTCTTGCCGAAGCAGTTGCATGCCATAAAAGGGGTGAAGAGTACGCACCTAAAGATCTTGATATTGAAGAGTTTTTGCATGGATTAGTGGAAGATAAAGATTATTGTTTTGCGATACATTTCGAACCTGTTGATACTGAAAAACTTCATGAATCTAGAGAAATGAGTTTTATCCATCAGGATAAAGTCAAAAGTTATGGGAAATGGTTGCACAAAAATGGCATAGCAACAACTCAATTGACTAAAGGAAGAGAAGATCATTATATTGACAGTCAGCCTAAACCATTTGCTGATCAGCTGTCGTTGCATGGGCTCGGCATTAATTCCAATATCGTTGGCAACGTCAGGAGTCTTAACTACGACAGGACGGTTCGTGGGGTGCGTTATGAAATATCTGGCGAAGCCAGTGCATCGAAAAAAAAGTTTATTCAAACATATACTAGAAAACAAATGGAATCATATGTCATAAAATCATTGCATAAAGCAGGTATTTATGATAATTTAGAAAAAAAGATAATTGATAATTTACCAAAATAATTATGGAGGATTCAAAATGTCAAATACTAAAATTACTGAAATGATTGATCCTAGACCACAAAATCTGAAAATATTCTATAATGGTACTGGAAGAGATGGTTTGCATTTAGCTCTTGCGGACTGTCAAGATAATGGATTTATTGCACAGTATATGCCTACAATTATTGATTTAAGGACTGTTGCTGATAAAGATCATCCTATATGGAATCTTTGGTATAGTGCGCCAAGTGTTAAGGCAACAGGAACTACAAAAAATGGTAAAAATGTTGTAGTTTATGCACATAAGCCTAATCCTTTTGCCATTCCAAAAAATATAGAAAAAGCATTAAGTGCTTTAAGAAATGGTGCAGGAATTGGTTATGATAATGAGTTTAGAAAATTGATAAAAGAACAAGATAATGAGAACGTTTTTGTTATTCCTCATGAAGACTTTAAAGATTGGCCTAATGGAGTTTATGGCATTGACGAACCTACAAAAGAACATATGGAAGCACACAATGGTAAGATTAATGGAAAAGATATGATTGCAATTAATCATCCAGCTTTCATACCATTTATAGGTGGAGAAAAGAGAGCAGAACCATACTTAACACAACATAAGAAAGTAGTAGGAAAAGTAATCGGAATATACAATTCAAATGATTTAGCTGAAAAAAGTGTAGGCTGGCGTCTGTTGTTTGCTAACAGTAGGGGCAACCTTGGTGATCTTGGTGGTTACGGCTATCTCTATAACTTTGGTCGTTTTGTTGGGGTATCGTTAAACGGCGAAGCCGTACCGAAAAAAAAGTCATCTCGACTTGAAGGAATAATTGGTAAAGCTACAGAAGTTCCAGGAATGAAAATGTTAGTAATTGATGGAAGCAAAATAACTAGTTCCGAATATGACTTGCTTAAGGGAACTTATCAATAATTTTTTAAACTATTTATTTTTTCTTTATTATTGTCTTGACAACACTTCGGTGATGTTAGGGCTACACGCTCTTTTACTAAGGCGTCTTAAGGGGCAAATGCAATATAAACCAAGTCATATTCAATATATTGATCAATACTCTATTGGCTTAATTCACAACTTTTAAATATCAATAAGCAAAGATTCATATATAATATAATATTCATGTATAATATTAATATATGGCGTATTGTATTCATATAATGCATTGGAGGAGTGATATCATGCCAGATCAATTATTAGGATGGTTAAAATTTTCTATTGAGCTAGAGCAGAAAGGGCTTGATTATTATGCCAGATGCAATGCTCAGACAAAAAACAGTCATGCACAGGCATTATTTAAGTTCTTGATAGATCAGGAATTGAAGCACAAGGATGTATTGCAAAAGCTGTTTGATGCTGTAACAAAAGGGGACAAGAAAAAAATAAGAGAGAGTGTTGCTGCATTCGAAGAATTACACCTTGAGATACCAGTATTCAATATTGCTGATATTGAAAGGATGCAAAAGCCTGATGTGACATTGTCAGAAATGATAAATAATGCGATCAATATGGAATCTGAGGGCATAAAATTCTATCAAGAGATCGCCCAGAAAGAGGACAATGTTAATTTGAAATTCCTGTTCAACAATCTATTTATACAAGAGACAGAGCATAAGAACATAATAAAGAAGTTCGGATTCAAATTATTGGGATTGTCGGCAGGAACGTTACGATAGGGTCGCATCTGTGCAGCTTGAGGCATGCTGAATAAATTTATAAATGCACTTTTGTCCTTGGCATCATGAAAATCAAAAAAGGCGTCCAGAAGGAATATTTTGAGATTGTGGCCGACGGACGCAAAAGATTCGAGATCAGGCTAGGAAATATGAGATGCAAGCCTGGAGACATCCTGGTATTAGAGGAGAAAATAGGAGAGAAGAAAAAGACAGGAAGAAAGATTGATTGTGAAGTCTTATATAAATTCAACACTAAGGATGTCGAGAAATATTATTCTAAGAAAGATATAGAGAAATATGGGCTTCTCGTACTTGCCATAAGAAGAAGCTATAATTGATATCTGAAATCAATATTACCTATCTCCAGAATGCTTTATGCAGATGCTATCGCTTGCATTATCGGAGATTCAATATTATTCATAGTTATCGTGGCAGATTTTTCTTGATTGAGCGAGCGGATTATTAAGAACACTATTAAAGAATTATTTCTAACCACGACTTTTAGCTCTGTTTTCTCAATGTTTTGAAGAGTTTTTTGCGGTATATCATATTCTGCTAGTAATTCCGAGGCATTTAATATTTCCACACCAATTACTTCTCCATTCTTATTGAACTCTAGATGAAACTCTCCAATCATTACATTAGAATATACACATGATTCTTGTTTATAGATATAGAGTAAATCATTATCTTTATCATAATTACACTTCGTATTTTTTACAAAATACTGTTTTCTATTTCCTATAGTATTTGATGGCTTCATTTTGGATTTTAACTCTAATCTTAAATATCGTAATTAAATATAAAGATTTCGGTTTAATTATGCATGGAATTTTAAATATCCTGTTTTTGCTTAATTTGAAATATAAGTCATATACAAATTTGCTGTTGGAATTTTTAGATTCAGAAACACCTACAAATGCCAATTTGTCAGTTTCAATATATTCCTGCTGACTTCATTCCTGTCAATCTGTTCTCTCTCAAGTTTCAATGAAAAATGAGGTTCGTTATACTCAATATTCTCTTTGCCATATCCTCTCAATAGCTCCTTGATCTTATCAGGATTTTCTGCTTTTAGCCTTACCTGCATAGAAAGAGTAATCTGTTATTTATTATAAATATTTCTAAATATACCTTAAGGTATGATCTATCTCCAGAATTCCCACCATGGGATTCCTAATTCTTTGTTGATGATGCTGTGGAATTGAGAATAATCTACAGCACCTACGAGCGTCTGGTTGTTTATGAAGAATGTCGGTGTGACAGTGATTCCAGAATTCAGTCCATCCTGATAGTTCTGCTCGACTATTGATTTGTATTTTCCTGAATCAAGGCATGACCTGAATCCTGTTGCATCAAGACCGAGATCTGTCGCATATTGTATGAGATCATCTTCATATTGCCTGTCCTGGTTTGCGAACAGGTATTCGCGATATTCCCAATATTTGTTTTGCTCAAGGGCGCAATGTGATGCCTCAGCTGCCATCAGGGCCGTCTCATGGGTCAATGTCAATGGAAAATCCTTATATATGTATAATATATTTGCGCCATATTTCTGTATGACCTTTTGCACTGTGGGCTCTGCAAGTTTTGTATAATGGCATGAGAAGCATCCGAACTCCACAACAACAACTTTTGCATCAGTGCTCCCTTTGTATGCCTCATGCTCTAGATATATTGGTGGTGGTGTCAAAGTCTTGTTGGCAGCTAGTCCAGGGACTGCACATACAGCGCCTTCAGTTGATGATATGTTGACAGGCTTGTTTGTGCCCAATGGATCAAATATGCAGAATGCGGTGCTGTTCGGGCCGTTGCAATTGCCATAAAGTGCATAATTATATATCCCTTGGCCCATGAAGAAGAATGTCGCAAGAGTCAATATCAGAAAAAACCAAGAGAACCATTCAAAATACTTGTAGAGAAACCTTCCTGTAGGTGGAGAATATCTCATGAAGCTTCCTGTGATCTGGGATTTTAGCCTTGTATCAAGCCCTGTGTCGCATTTCCTCAATGTTATCTTCTTGAATACGCAGTTCAGTGCCTCTTTGGCAATAAGCCTGTATTTTGCAGAAAAAATTCCTAGTATGCCGAATACTATCAATGCTATTACACAAATCATGATAAAGATTGATAATTATCTCAGTTTATTAAATTTGTGGATTTTTCCAGCCTTGTAGAAGTCATGATGGAGACATCAAATAGAGAAAATAACTTTTAATAGAAAGTACTATTATAAATTTTAATAGAATATAATAATGAAGACATAATTAAAATATTCAAAAATAAATAAGATAAGAAAAAAAGAAATAAAAAAATATTGGATCAGTGTACTTACTTATACCCCGCATCCTGCTGCTGTAGCTGCTGCTGTCGAGTCATAGCCAAAGCCTGTGCCTGGAGTTGTCGAGCTAAGCTGCGTATTGCATTCAGCTGGCTGGTTGTTGAATGAATTGCATATCCCTGCGAGGAAGCTTGCTGAATCCCTTCCAGCGTTCGATTGCACTCCATTTATGACAAGTGTCGGGCTGCCCTGCACTCCATATTTTACATTCAATGCTGCATCAGTGCTGAATAATGGGTAATTTCCGCTAAGCCATGATGCCTTGTTATTCCAGTTTGCTGTCACATTGAATGCCGCGTCATCTTTTGCTATGCAGGCATTGAGCTTTGTCTGGTCAACCTGTGTCGATGCTAAGCATGCATTGATTGCGCTGTCGCTGCCTTGTCCTGCGCTATCATTCAAAAAGCATGCGAGATAATTCAAGTATTTGTCAGGCTGCTCAGTCTGTATACAATATTGCATGAGATTCTGGTTGACTTCCTTTTGCCCATGCATTGAATAATAAACAAACCTTACCTTGAAATCGACCTTGTCGCCTAATGTCCTGATTGCCGGCAATATGCCTTTCTCAGCCTGTGTACCGTATGGGCAGTATGCCATCACGAACAATTCCACTTGAGGCTTGTCGCTCTTTGGAACAACTGTAGGTGCCTGTGCTGTTGCTGCCGGTGCTGCTGCTGGAGCCTGTGTAAGATCTATCCCGCTAGGGAATAGGAATGAGCCATCTTTTCTTGCGAATGAATTATATGTCCTACCGCCGACATTGATGTTAAGGGAATATAGGTCTCCTACATCTTTCACACTATCGACAGTCGCATTCTGGCCTTGTCCTGCGAATAATTGATTAAGATATGCCTCTGCCTTTGTCTGGATCTCTGCTGCTGACAATGTTTTTCCTGTCGTTGCTGCAGTTGCTGTGCCAGTGCCAGAAAAACCTTTAGTAGCAAGTGATGCGATGAACAAAATCGCAAGCACTACAGCCACAATCCCAAATATCCATGCATATGTCTCATGGCTCTTTTGTCTCTTGTGCTGCTCATGCTCCATATATGTCTTATGTACCTCATGTCTTTTATGTTCATGCGGCTTATGTTCAGAATTATCTTCTTCCATTCAAAACCACCTCGAAAGTATATAATATTTTATATAATGTCAAGCTATTATTATATAGCCCCCATTACTAGAATATTAATTAGCTATTTATATATTTTATGAAAGTTTTAAGTAACATTGTTCCTTTGGTTGCGCATCCAGCCAAAAAACAAGCAAAAACCTTGTTTTTGTAGTTTTAGATTTCTCTGAAATCAAAAAACTTAAAAATAAGTCCGCATGCACATTATCATGCCAAAGACCAAGCGCCTTAAGAATCATGTTACGAATCATATTAAGGATCAAATTAAGGATCATGCTAAAGAGCCAACATTATTCCAAAAATCCTTTTTTGCAAAAACATTCAAGGCAATATATTCAAAGCCTAGATTATTCCTATACATATTCCTTCTCGATGTAGCATTTCTTGCGATATTCTACCTGATAAACCTTCTTGTGAACAGTCTATTGCCCAGCAATCCTAATTTCATCTCTTCTGCACAGGCCAATACTCTTGTCTTCATCGCAATAATCCTTGGAGTGATCGCATATTTCATAATAATGGTGCTTGTATATTCGTTCTTCAGCCTGGTAATATTAGGGAATATAAAATCATATTCTTCAGATCACAGGCACGACTTTTCCATGTTCAAGAATATGTTTGTTCTAAATATCCTGTTATTCATGCTGTTTTTCATCTTGGTCGTGATATTCAATCTATTGCTTGGCCTATTGACAGGCATGAGCATCTGGCTTGCGATCATCATCGGAGTGGTATTTTTAGCGATCGTACTATTGGTATATGCATTCTATAGCTTTTCGCATTCTGCATTCATCCTAGGCCATGAGCTCAAGACAAACCTTAAGAATAGCCTAAAGCATATTTTCACAAGATCATATCTTGGGATATTCTTATCCAGCATGATAATCATCGGGGTGTATATTCTATTATATATGCTTGCAGGAGTAATATTCCAGAATTATATAGTATCGAATTATGATTCATTCGTAAATATCACGAGCTATATCACGATAATTGTAGCATATCTATTGTTCTCATTCAATAGGATATATTTCTTTTTCATCGCAGAAAAGCATATAGGCAGTAAGAGTTAGATATTCTCATCTCTCGATCGTTTATTTTATCAATTTTGCTGTTTTCTAGTAAAAAAACCGCTGCCCATGACTAATATGTCTGCGCCAGCATTGGTTATCTTCTGCATATTATCTTTATGTATTCCGCCATCGACTTCTATGGCAAATTTCCATTTGTTCTTTCTTCTTAGCTCCTTGAGCTTTCTTATCTTCCATAATGTCTGCTCTATGAATCTTTGCCTAGGCAATCCTGGATAGACAGACATCACCAGTATAAGGTCTATCCTGTCAAGATACCTTATCTCATCGATATGGGTGTCAGGGCTTATGGATATGCCGACAAATTTCTTGTTCTTTTTTATGAAATCTATTGTCTTGGAAAAATCTCTCTTGAGCACCTCTTCATGGAATATGAACATCTGGACAATCGGGAAAAGATCAGCGATGTATCTTTTGTAGTTTACGACCATCAGATGGGCCTCTTTCTTATGTATGCTCTTGATCTTCCTCAGCTCAGAAGCCCGAAAGCTCTTGTATTTGACGAATTTTCCGTCTTCGATATCAAGATGCAGGATGTCAAAATCCTTTTCTTTTTCTTTCAATGCCTTGTTGATCCTTGATATCATCGAGTCTGATGATTCCTTGTTTTTTCTTGAATCGAAAAGAAATCCTAGGATCGAAGCTGAGATGCGCGCCATGATAATGAGCGCATGAAATATATTTATTAATGTTGCGGTGTTGCGAATCTATATGCTCTTCTTGCAAAATAAAATATTATGATATATACCCCGACGAATGCATATGATATCAGTGTGCCCCAATAAATGCCTGCTCTTGGATAGAAATAGAACACGCTTAATGTGTAGAACACCAATGATAGCTGGCCATATGGCACATTTTTTATGACTGTGTGTACATGTTTCTTATCATATGTAAGATGCATTATCAGTATCAATGGGAATAATGTAGTCGGGAATGCAGATAATAATCCTGCCCATTGCGGACCAACTATCCCAGCAACACTTGTCACAGCAGTGATTATGAGCCCTGCTATCAGCGCCCTAAAAATCAGGACATTGTATGTGAGATTTACTCTCTTCTTGATCTTTGTGTCTGGAATCTTCCTGAATAAGTATATGAAGAGTGGTATTGTGAGCGCTGGGATTATAATTGCGCTGAACTCATTGAATTTTATGAACTTAAGTAAATAGATTATTATCGCATATGAAATTAATGCAAATATTGATGACCATAATATCACATTTTTTCTAAGCTTATCTGATGTCCTGTAATATGCATAGAGAAACGCCTGCATCGCTATCATCCCTGCGAGATTGAATATTGCGCTTTGTGATGCAAACTCAGTCCCATTCTCGAGGCCGAAGAAAAATAATGTGAGCGCAGTGCCTGTAGGCAACCCTGAGAGGAATCCCGCAAGCTTAGGGCTAAGCCTTTCGCTAAGTATCGATAGTGCAAGAACGAATGCTATGCTTATGAAGAATTTGATGAAAAAAATGTCATTGAAGATAACCATGTCGTATTTTGGCACACCCAGCTTATTAATTTTTTTAAAACAGCAACTTTTATATATCGCCTGCATTAATGGCTGTCTATGGACAATATCAGAAAATATGACATTATTTCAGCCGTAGTGCTGCTGGCATCTTTTGCAGTATTAGATTGGGTATCTCCATTCAAATATCCTGATTCGGCTTTTTTTATGATATTGGGGCCGGTTGTTCAGGTCTTGGCGATATTGTCAGGAATCGCATGCGCAATTTTCTCAGTCATGATGATTGTGAAGAAAGACTATACTTATGGCATAGTTATTTTGTTATTGGCAGTCTTATTATGGACAATAATGCTCTGGCCTATAGGTGTTTATTAAAATTTATAAAATCGACATATAGTCTCTATTGAAGAACATAATATTATCGGGGTGTTTCATGAATCATATTCAAGGCTTTATCGCTTCTGACCATCGAGGGTTTTGGCTCAAGGATTATCTGAAGAGAAAATTCCCATTGATAGATTTGGGCACATTCTCTGAGTCGAAGAATGTGGATGAGGTAGATTATGCAAATAAGCTCGCAAGATTTGTCCTCAAGGAAAAATCCAAAGGCATATTGATATGCGGCTCTGGCTTTGGCATGGACATTGCAGCAAACAGGCACAAGGGCATTAGGGCGACATTATGCCATACTGTTCAGGATGCAGATTGGGCAAGGCAGCACACTGATGCAAACATTATTGTACTCAGCGCAGAATTCACAAAAGGCTCGATGGCAGAAAAAATAGTGAAAAAATTCTACAGCACGAAATTCTCAGGGCTAGCAAGATACAAGAGAAGGATAAAGAAGATGGATGGGTGATATCTGATGGAACAGCATCCAAGAATATTCTATGAGATTGAGATGAAGGCGCTTCTCACAAAAGAGAAGCATGCTGAACTCTTGGAAAGATTGCCCAAAATACTGAAACAATTCAATGATGAAGTGATATATACGACACGTTACAGGCCTGGTGATGTTAGATTGAGGCATTCTGCAAAGACCCTAGAGATTGTGTCTAAAGAAGGTGACCCTACAGTCATTTCCAGAAGAGAGATAGTCATACCGGTCGAATCGAAAGGGCATCTGGATCATTTCTCTCAAGTGTTAGAATCTGTCGGATGTGCATCTGATCCTCCATGGACAAAACATAAGCAAGAATTCACGATTCTTCATAAGGGATTTGAATATGTGGTCTGCCTTCAGGATATCAAAAACTTTGCATATATCATTGAAGTAGAGCACTTAAGCGAAACAGATGATAGGGATGTTCATGAGCCAAACATCAGAGAGATATTTGCCATTTTAGGTGTTGAGCCTATTGATCCTAAAAATTTTACAGAAAGAATAAATAAATATATTAAGGAGAATAAAAATATTAAATAATATCTAAAATGAAAATCCTATTCATCCAGACCGGCGGCACGATAGACAAAATCTATCCTAAGATCAAGGGATACGCGTTTGAGATCGATGAGCCTGCGATTAAAAATATCCTTGAGCGCATCGAGCCTTGTTTTGAGTATGAAATAATCCCTCTAATGAAAAAGGATAGTTCTGATATTGATGAGGATGACAGGGAGAAGATATTTCAATACTGCAAAAGATCAAAATATGATAAGATAATAATAACCCATGGTACAGACACGATGGTTGAAACAGCAAGAAAATTATCCTCGATAAAAGATAAGGCCATGATATTGACAGGAGCATTCCAGCCAGAGGCATTCAAGCAATCAGATGCAGAATTCAATCTCGGAACAGCGATAGGCGCGATAAATGTGATTGATTATGGCGTCTATATTGCCATGAATGGCCGAGTATACAGATGGGATCATTGCAAAAGGGACAGACAAGCAAGATTTGTAGAAAAATGATAGTTATCAGAGCTTTTTTCTCATCTCTGTTATGAACTCAAAAAATCCCCAATTCTTGTATACATTATATGCATGAAGATTATCATCATATACCTGCACTGATGCATAGGCGATATTATTTTTTCTCATCCAAGCGAATGTCTTATCTTTCAGCATTGAACTTATGCCTTTGCCTTGATATTTTTTTTTGATATACATATCGCTCAGATATCCTGTCTTGTCAATCTTATATATCCTTACATTATTTTTTATATATGCCATGCTATATCCTATCGGCACTCCATCATACTCTGCTATCAATACAAGAGCATCTTTTGATCGTATGTTGCTCTTAGTCCATTTATAGAACATATCATCAGCATTTTTTTTCATCAGGACATGAACCCTGATCTTATTATTATTTTTTATGACAATATCATTGTGCAATTTCATGAATGTATTCCATAATCCTACCAGCATATCCAAATCCTTTAATTTTGCCTTCCGAATTATTATATTGTCCATCAGCTATTCTTTCTTCCGCCAAACATCCTGTTCAGCACTGCATCGACCTTTGCCTTGTCATGCTCTGACATCTGCCTGATCCTTCCACGAGGATCGCTGCCATTGCCCTTGGCCTGTGCATCCGATTGGCTAGCTTTAGATCCTTGCTTATCCTCATTTGCCGGCTTGTGATTGATATCTTTTATCATATCATCAACTTCCTTGACATCATGCCTCACTTCATGTTTTGCATCCTTTTCCTTGAATTTCATCACATCTATGCAATATTCCATTATATTCTCTGCTGTCAGGCCGAATTTTTCGAACAATTCTTCTGGCTTGCCGCTTTCTCCGAACAAGTCTTTTATCCCAAGATTTTTTATAGGGATCTTAGATAATGATAATGCCTCGCATACTGCGCTTCCCAACCCACCGTATATAGAATGCTCTTCAGCTGTGACAACTGCCTTTGTCTTATTAGAATATCTTAGAAGAGTTTCTTTATCAAGAGGCTTGATAGTATGCATGTTCATCACTGCAGCATTTATCCCCCGCTCGCTCAGGAGCTTTGCTGCCTTGAGAGATTCAGCGACCATCAATCCGCAGGCCACAATCAATACATCATCACCGTCCTTCAAGATGTTTGCCTTGCCTATATAGAATTCAGAATATTCATGAGTTATGATAGGGCATGGCTCACGTCCAAGCCTCAAATAACACGGGCCATTTATCTTTATCATCTCATCGACGGCCTTTTGCGTCTCTAAAGCATCGCAAGGGACAACAACAGTGAAGTTCGGCAAGCTCCTGAAGAATGCAATATCTGTCTCGCACATCTGCGAGACACCGTCAGCACCTAATGATATCCCTGCATGATGCCCTGAAATCTTGACATTTGACCTATTTATCGCAATCAACCTGATCTGCTCAGCAGCCCTCAGGCAGAATGCAGAAAATGTGTTTGTGAAAGCAATCTTATTGTTCAATCCTAAACCATTGGCCATCCCAAACATGTCTTGTTCTGAGATACCGACTTGAATGAAACGCTCTGGATGCTTTTCTGCAAATGCTTTCACTCTCGAGGATTCAGCAAGATCTGCTGTCAAGACAACAATCCTATCATCATCTAATTCAGACAATCTTTTCCCATATCCGTCACGAGTAGAGATGCGCTGGATCATTTCTTTGAACCTTCAATGACTAGATACAATCCTTTATGACTGGATTCTGCCTGGCCCATTCTTTTTATGTAATCAATATCAAGATCTGCCTGTTTGATCGCTTTTTTGATTCGCTCTTTACTATGAAGATATAATGTTGTATTTGTGAGAGTTTTACCATTTCCTAAATCAAAAGTTCCTGTTAAAAGATTATTTTTTATAGTATAATGTTTATAAAAAGTCTTACGTTCATCGTATGTCTCCGGATTGGCAGTTATAATTAAAAATCTTCCTCGTGATTTTAAGACTCGAGACATTTCCAAGGCTGCCAGTTCAAGATTATCTAAATGAGACCATACCCATATAGACATGAGCGCATCAATCGAATCTTTTTTTAAGGGGATTTTGTAAGAGTTTCCTTCAATGAATTTTTTGTTCCTAGATGAATATAGATTTTTTGCACGTTCGATAAGCGTCGGTGAAGGATCAATGCCTATGTATATGGTTTTATTGCCTACAGCTTGTGAGCAAGAGCCTTGACCACAGCCAATGTCTCCTAAAACTTTTGGTTTTATTTTTTTTAGCCAATTTTTTATAAAAGGAAATATTTCTTGCTCTCTAGTCCCTTGCATGTTAGGCGATTCAACCCAATCTATCCATTCTTTTGCTAAGGTCTTATTATATAATATTTGTCTCATTTTATATTAGATTTCCTCTTTAATTTTTCATTCTCCCTCGAACTCCACTAATGAGAATACTGGATAGCCGTTCTCTTCTAGCTTTTTTCTTCCTCCTAGATCAGGCAAGTCTATCACAAAGCAGCATTCTACTAATTGTCCGCCGAGCTTTTCAATAAGCTTGCATGCAGCAGAACTTGTACCACCTGTGGCTAGCAAATCGTCGACTAGCAATACCTTCTGCCCTTTCTTTATAGCATCCTTGTGTATCTCGATAATATCTGTGCCGTATTCTAGTTCATATTCCTGAGATTCTGTCTCATAAGGCAATTTGCCTTTTTTCCTTATCGGCACAAATCCTTTATTCAAAGAATGCGCGAGCGCAGAGCCTATGATGAATCCACGGGATTCTATGCCGACGATTATATCTATCTCGACATTCGTATACCTTTCCTTTAGCATCTGTATAGTGTGGTTGAACATCGGTGCGTCCTGCAATAATGTTGTGATGTCTCGAAACATCACTCCATTCTTTGGCCAGTTGGGAATTGTCCTTATTTTTGATTTTATCTTTTCATACATTTTTCCTCTTATATTATTTTATCCTTGGTATCACATGCAATAATAATCTTGTGACCTTCTCGACATTTTCCCCGAATATCTTCAGGATTGCCTCCCATGTGACTGGCTCTTCATTGAATTTCCACGAATCATAATCAGTCGACATAGCGATCACTGCATATGGCATTCCGAGCTCGCGTGCCAATATCGCCTCTGGAGCAATCGACATGTTTATCACATCAGCTCCCCATATCCTAAACATCTTGCTCTCTGCCCTTGTCGAGAATCTTGATCCCTCGATCGTTATTACAGTGCCTTTGCCATGATGGGATAATTTCAGTTCAGAGCATCCTTTGATCAATAGGTTCCTTAATTTATAATCGAACGGGTCTGCCATCGGTGCATGGACTGGCTTGTGTGGCTCGAATGTTTCATGATAGCTCACATCCCTTCTTCTTGTGAAATCAATGAATTGGTCGACGATGACCAGATCCCCTCTCTCGATCTCAAGCCTTAGGCTGCCTACTGCAGTTGTCGCAATTATATGCGTGCATCCGATCTCTTTCAATGCAAAGACATTGGCCTTATAATTCACAAATGTCGGGGGTATTGTATGCTCTCTTCCATGCCTTGCAAGAAGCACGACATCAACACCATTTATTTTTCCTATCTTCAATGATGATGATGGCTTGCCATATGGAGTATTCACTTCAATATCCTTTGCATCCCCTAATAATTCTGGATTGTCTAATCCGCTTCCTCCGATGATTCCGATCTTTACCATTTTATCTCTTTTCTGTATCTTGTTTTTTTCCATTATCCCTATTCTCTGAATAGTTTGTTATCGCAATAGCAAGTATCAATACAGTGAACAGGTTCCCTATCAGTGCATTGAGCACGCTCACAAGCTTGCTTACGCCCATCGGGCAGATGTCTCCGAATCCGACAGTAAAAAATGTTATTGCGCTGAAATATGGATAATTTATGAATTCCGTGATCCTGAGAGGATCAGAATCTATCACTTGCCGTGTTATATCAACAGTGTCTATGCAAGAGCCATATTTTAGATAGCCAACACCTAAAACATTCATGGCCCAGTATAATATGCTGAACAATATCACTATGAATATGACAGATGTTATGTATCCTGTGAGTATTTCTGAAAATTTCAGCTCATGATGCAAGAGCCTTGTGATATTCTTCCTAATCCTATATGCCAAGAATATTATCACATAGATCACTAGGAGGAAAAATGATGCTATCAATACGCCCAATGGGAGATATTTTCTCTCTATGGTCAATATTGTATTGAGGACAAATAATATCGTGAATGTCCTAAAGAAATGATCGATCATCCAGATTCCTATCCTATAGAAGATATTATTTTCCAAATCAATTCGCCTCAAGTTCTTTCATCGCCTTCTCATATTCTTCCTGGTTAGGAGCCTTGCCATGCCATTCTGAGGTATTTTCCATGAATGAGACTCCTTTGCCTTTTATCGTATGGCTGATTATTATCGTGTTCTTGCCTTCATCAGATAATCTTTTTGCATCATCAAATGTCTCGAGGATGTCCTTGAAATCATGCCCGTCCATCTCTAGGACTTCATGATTGAATGCCAAGAATTTATCCTTCAAAATCTCCATATCCTTAATCTCCACATTCGGCCCGTCTAATTGTATCTTGTTGTTGTCAAGAATTATTATAAGATTTGCCAGCTTGTATTTTCTTATCGTCGCCAATGCTTCCCAGATCTGACCTTCGTCCAATTCGCCATCGCCGATCATGCAATATATTTTTGGAGTCTTGCCCGGATCCAGATCCTTGCTATCAAGCCTTGATGCGAATGCTATCCCTGATGCTATCGACAATCCTTGGCCAAGGCTTCCTGAGGTAGTTTCCATCAAAGGAAATTTTGACTTGTCAGGATGACCTTGAAGCCTGGAATTTATTTTCCTGAAATTTGACAATTCATCGACATCAAGATATCCTGAGCGTGCAAGAACAGAATAATATACAGGGGTGCAATGCCCTTTGCTGATTATGAACCTGTCCCTTGCCTTATCATCAGGATTCTTCGGATCATGATTCATTATATTGAAGAATAATGCGACCATGGCTTCTGTTGCAGATAATGATCCTCCAGGATGCCCAGAGCCAGCAGTATAGATCATGCTGATGATATCTTTTCTTACATCATTTGCAATGCTCTTGAGCTGCTCAATATCAGAAACCTTATCCATCAATAAAGAATAAAATATATTATTTATATAGTTAGCGGTTGGCTGCTGATAATATTAATGATATCAACTCAAATACTATCTCGCAGTATATCCGCCGTCTATAACTAATTCTGAACCTGTGACAAACTTTGATTCATCAGATGCAAGATATAATGCTCCATATGCGATATCTATCGGTTCTCCCATATGTCCTAATGGATGAGCTTCTCCTGCTAATTTTTTTGCCTGCTCCAGATCCCCTCCTCCAGCTTTCAATGAATTCTCAACCATTGGAGTCCAGATATATCCTGGATGTATGGAATTGACCCTGATATTATATTTTGCATATGTTATAGCATCATTTTTTGTGAGCAGTCTTATCGCTCCTTTGCTCGCGCAATATGCAGGAGCATTTGGGATTGCCACAAGTCCTGCGATGCTTGAAAGATTTATTATGCTCCCTCCAGATTGCATCATCTGTGGAAGTGCATATTTTGTGCAAAAGAATACTCCTTTGAGATTTATAGACATCAGTTTGTCCCAGTCTTTTTCCAAAAATTCATGGGTAGGCTTCATTGACCCTGCAATGCCTGCATTGTTCACCAAGACATTTATCTTGCCGATCTTTTTTGCCATATCAGAAAAGACATTCCTGACCTGCCTTTCAGACGAGACATCAAGATGATAATAATATGCCAAAAATCCTCTTGCCTTCAATTCATCAACAATCTTTTTGCCTTCTTTATCATTCACATCAGCCAATATCACTTTTGCACCTTCTTCTGCCATGAGAATCGCTGTTGCCTTGCCTATGCCTTGTGATGCGCCTGTGACTAGGACAATCTTATCCTTGACCCTATCCATCATCTCACCTCAAATAATAATCCAATAATTATCAAATATTAATTAAATAATAATCAATCTGCGATGACTATGTTTAAAAATATTGTCAATCTGTATATGATATCCCACCGCTATCATTTTTTTATAAATATGATTTGTCAAGAAATGATTTATGCAGTCTCTTGTTCTTCTTCAGCAAACTTTTTGATGTCTTCGTAATGCTCTACTATCAGTTTCGCTTTTGCCCTGCCGAACTGGAATGGGAACTTGTCATCATCATTCCTTTTGATGATTATCATCTTGTTGCCTTTGTATTCTCCATAATCTACGCTCATATTATCACCTATGCTTTTGGATTGAAGCATATATTATAAATTTTGTTGTATGATATTGTGAATCTAGCATATTTATGACATTTTCATAAGCTTTAAATAAAGCACATATTAACTATTGTTATGACACAGGTGATACTATGAAGAAGACAACAATTATGATATTGATGCTGCTTATAGCGACAGCGGCAATTGTCGTCGGATGCACGAACGCTCCGACATTGAACGGGAACAATCCAGGAGCGAGCATCCCGAGCGTGACTGATAATGCAGCAACCCCTCCGGTATCTATAGATAATGCGACCACTCCCCTAGCGACGGATAATGCAGCCAATCCTCCAGCAACTGATAATGCATCTGCCCCGAGCACTCCGTCAGCTTCCACTCCGCCAAGCACGACTCCAAATCAAGTCAAAGAGCTCAGGCTTGAAGCGTATAAGTTCGGGTTTAGGGTACTCAATGATGTTGTGATAAACAAAGGAGACCATGTCAAGATAACTGTGACCAGCACTGATGGCACTCACGGCCTTGCTCTGCCAGACTTCAATGTAAATATAAGCCCGATAAACCAAGGAGAGACGAAGTCAGCAGAATTCATCGCTGACAAATCCGGCACATTCACATACTTCTGCAACGTGCCATGCGGCCCAGGGCATAGCAGCATGGTAGGGACACTCGTCGTGAATTAGAATATTTTTTTGTTTCTTCAACTTTTTTTACATCATTCTCTTATGTGAATGCGAATATTTCTTATCCCATATATCTTCAAATATCTTCTTTGCATTTCTTGCCAGCTTAGGATCTTGCAGATATATTATACCTCCAAATATTAATGGGTCTTCATAGATCATTTTTATCATTATCCTCTCATCATCAACAATGTCTATGCGGTAATAGTCTATATCCTTGAACTGTGTCAGGAATTTTGTATATGGCAGCTTGCTTAAGTGCACTGGCAATTCAGTATTTTTTGGATAGATGCATCTGAAAATTACTCCTCTATTAATTGCTTCCTCGATCTCCTGCTCCCATATGCTCTTGTTCTTCCTATTGATCGCTGGCTTGTGATGCTTATTGAATATCTGGCATACTTCATGCTTTGCCTCATTGAATACCCTTGATTGTATCCTAAGGTTATCATCATTTGTATATCCTATATCAATTAGGCTATTGTCTTCAAGCCTCTGTCTTGTGAAGAGCGCAGATTCCTTGAGCAATTCATTATAATGCTTCTCATCCCAGGATTTCTTGTCCTCAATCAATCTCTCGATAATTTTTGAGGCATTATCGATATATAGATACTTTGGCCTGCTTGAAGATACTTTAATTAAGCCCTTATTCAAGAGTGATTTAATCACTCCATAAACTTTTCCAGGAGGAATGTTCGCTGCTCTCGAGAGCTTTTTTGCAGTGATTTTTTCTCTTAAAATAATATTAATTGCCTTGTCTTCATAATATGACAGTCCAAAATTCCGAAAATCCATAATATCACCCTAATACAGAGTGAGAGATGCGGAATCATTTATAAATTTAGCTGGATTACATTCATTTGCGTGATAAAAATGAACAATGACAAAACAGATTTCCCGAAAGTGCTTTATGAGATGGAAGATAGATTTAATATAACTATATTAGAGATAGAGCTGCCAAATTTTGGAGACAATTGAGGATAGGATGAAAACAATCAATAAGAAAAATCTTAAGAATTTCAGGATCTATCAAAGGTCAGACAAAATTCTAGAGATAGGGGTTGAGCAATATGTGCCAAAGATACAAAGACTATCATCAGAGGATTGTATCATTGCATATTTCTCTAGGAAAAACTCTTTTCATGTCCTGTATGATTATCCTGGACTAGGCGCCTATGAGAGGAGATTGACCTCATCATTTGTTGAAGGTCCATATGCGAGACAAATTACAGAATCTGATAACCATTATGAGGATTCAAGAGAATCTATTGCTTTAGCAATCCCTATAAGGCATCTTCCTATAGAGTTTGAAGAATTCAAGCTGTTAAGATATTCAACAGCAGTTGATGATAGGTGCATGTCATTTCTGAGCCAGTTCCAAAATAAAATACCTTTTGAAAAGATCCTGGATGCAGCAAATGATATTTCAAAAAATATGAGAAAGCTTGGTTTGGCATATGACGAGCATGAAGATAATGGCTTGGTCTATAATGAGGGGTATCTTCTGCAATTTACTCTGAAAGAAAAATACAGTCATCCTTGCATAGATTTCATTGCTTTAGGGCAGGGTGATTCATTGAATGAATTAACTCAGAGACTGAGGATTTTTGCAATCGAAAAATTATATCCCTCATATCTGCAGGATATAGCCATAAGAAAAAGCTATTCTAATGGGCTCTTGTACAACATCTCTCTAGATCAGGCTTCAAAAAAATATAAAAAAATAGAAGAGATACTCAAATTGCCGAATATAATACTATAGAAATCATTTATTTGTTTAAATTGAAACTATGTTTCAAAATTAACTAAATATACTAAAATAAGGATTTTTGTTTAAAGTGTAATTTTGTTCCTCTATTAACATATTTGAATTAAAAAGGGAAATCAATGCTTCTTTAAATAATGTGCGCGTTGATGTCCAGTGATGTTTCAATCAGGATGCATTCCTAACTTTTTCTCCATTTCAGCTATTGCGAGTGTAGTTTTAATTACTGTATCCGGATTTAAACTTATGGAATCTATTCCACACTCAACCAAGAATTGCGCAAATTCTGGACAGAAAAACGTAATATATATATTAGTTAATGCAAAATAGATTCTATTATTGCATTGGGGTGGTTATAATGACGGATAATGTTGAACAATTTAGTAAAACTGTATCAGAGATTGGAGATTTGAGAAGAGGGGCAGG
>Ga0182027_10001860_pt1 | contig 34489 bp, 29 predicted proteins | sample 712E1DmetaG_FD_121300 | JGI IMG/M metagenome (GOLD analysis project Ga0182027, IMG submission 121300) | Permafrost microbial communities from Stordalen Mire, Sweden - 712E1D metaG (Illumina Assembly) | ecosystem: Environmental > Terrestrial > Soil > Wetlands > Permafrost | place: Sweden...
AAAGAATATTTACCAACTTGATCCTTTCGGTAACCTCGTGGTGACCTTCAGGATGAAAACAGAGGAAATAAAGTCGTTAATAAGCTATGCCTATAACCTTGAAAAAGGAATAGACCTCCAGGTTTCCGGGATGAGCTATTGCGTTACATCCGACGGACAAGGCCATTGTCTCGGTGTGGATCTGTTTGATGATTTCGGGAAACCCCTGGATCCTTTGCGGGAATATACAGTAGCCATGAACAGTTATATCGCTGCAAGTTACCGTTTCAAACATGCCGACCCTGGATCGACGGGATCCGTTACAACCGCTGAGATCCTGATCAATTACCTGAAAGAAGTTAAAAAAGTAAATTATACCGGGATAAAACGCGCTTTTCAGACCATCAAACCTTAGCAGAGGACTATAATCTTTTATCCCTTCATACTATAATTCTGTTCCGGATACAATCAGGTGATTCACTTGCTCTTTTATGTCTGTGAAAACAGGATAATAACCTATAACAAATACTCAACATGTAAATTGGATTGGTTAATAAAACCATTTGCTCCTGCAAAAAGAATAATGGATCGGAAAGAGCTGGTTTTTGTTTTTAATTCCCTGGAGTAAAAAATAATTTTGATGAAGGAAAGACGAAAATGAAGACAAATCCGGTTTCCGGTGGAAGCGGGTGGTGTGCAAATTGCTCGCCTCTTTTTTTTGCTTTATACCCTGATTAACAATGTTATATTTTTAGAAACGCGGATTTAATAGCGGAAACCCGTAAAATTTTTTTACGGGTTTCCGCTATTGTATTAGTGTATGTAAGAGTGTATCTTTGGGTATCTGTATCATGAGAAAAAAAATAAGAGATCAATAATTCCTTTATTCGTTCTTTATGCTACATCAGGAATAATAAGATGATCTTTAAATGAAGTGATATCAGACGGTGGAATTTTAATTCTCATGTATTCAGGTATGAGGAATTTTCAATTCGTTTGAGATTCTTCATATATTTTCCATAGCAAGCAACAGGTAAGTATTTGAATAGATAATGAATTCTTGTAAATTAATCTGGAACGGCATGCAATGGGAAGAACAGGTTGAACAAATGGAAGCACAATCATGACAGGCAATCAGAACATTCCGGAGGACACCGGATCACCAGCAGCGGCTATCCTGGAAACTGAATTGATTTTTCAATCCCTCTTCACTACCATGACAGAAGGGGTTGCAATTTACCAAATGATCTACGATGCCAATGGGAAGGCTGTTGACTATATCATCCAGGATGTCAATCCTTCTTTCGAAAAGAGCCTTGGTATTTCTGCAGATAATGCTAAAGGGGCCCTTGCCAGTAAATTATTCGGACTGACCCCTCCTCCTTATATTGATATCTATGAACATGTCGTGAAGACAGATGATCCCTATTATTTTACCACCTATTTTCAACCTCTTGACCGCTATTTTGAGATCTCAGTATTCATTCTGAAGGAAGACTGGTTTGCTACGATTTTCCTCGACATTACTGGCAACAGGCGTGCTGTTGAAGAGCTCCGTTCAACCGGGAATAAATATCGCCGGTTATATGAAAACATGATGGATGGTTTCGTACGTATTGATATGCAGGGAAACTTTAAAGAATTCAATTCCTGTTTTCGGGATATGTTGGGTTACACTGATGCAGAATTACTTCAATTAGCCCATCTGGATATTACTCCGGAACAATGGCATGAATATTCAAAACGGATTATTCAGAATCATGTTATTCCAAATGGTTATTCTGACGTATTTGAAATAGAATTCAGGAAAAAAGACGGAACGGTTTTTCCGGTTGAGCTGCGGATTTCACTGATCAGGGATGAAAAAGGGAAACCGGACGGGATGTGGTCAGTTGTACGTGATATCACCGACCGGAAAAATGCAGAACAGGATCTTGAGCGGATGATTGACCGGTTCAATCTGGCAGCCCAATCCGGGAATATGGGAGTGTGGGAATGGAACGTAAAAACAAACGAGCTTCTCTGGGATGATAAGATGTTCGACCTTTACGGGATAAAAAAGGAAGGATTTTCAGGCACCTATGAGGCATGGGAGAAGATGGTGCATCCGGATGATCGGGCCAGGAGCAACGAAGAAATTCAACGGGCAATCAGAGGTGAGAAAGAATGCGATTTCGAATTCAGGGTGGTCTTTGAAGACGGCAGCATTCATACCATTAAAACCCTGGCCCAGGTTGTCAGGGATTCCACTGGAAAACCCTTGCGCTTAACCGGGATCAATTTCGATATCACCGAGCAGAGTAAAACCCGGGAATTACTTGTCATTTCAGAAATGTTTAATCGTGGGTTGGTTGAGTCGGCACCAGTCGGAATCCTTTTCCTGGATAATACCGGACTGATGACCTATGAAAATCCTGCCATGAAAGAAATGATGGGAGTTCCCAAAGGCACGGAATCGCTTATTCTCCAAAAACCTTTCCAGGAACTGCCACCGATAAAAGAAGCATTGTCACAGTCCGATATTTCCCGTATTCTCAAAGGGGAAAGCATGAATGCCAAAGAGATCCATTATACATCGATATATGGAAAAGAATTAGACCTTGAAATCTATTCAGCATCCTTGCTGAATAAAGAAGGATTGGTTCATGGTATTATTCTGATGGCGGTGGATATTACAAAATCGGTTGCAATCCGAAAAGAATTACGTGAATCTGAACGAAAATACCGCAGGCTGTATGAAAGTATGCGGGATGGATTTACACTGCTGGATATGAATAAGCGTATTCTCGAATGCAACTCTTTCTTTCTCACCATGACGGGCTATTCCCATGCAGATATTGACAAGATGGAATCCATCAGAAGTATTGTACCGGAAAAATGGTACGGGAGGGTTGACGAAATAATAAAAAGCCAGATCATGGTGCAGGGTTTTTCTGATGTGTTCGAGATAGAATACCGCAGGAAAGACCAAAGTATATTCCCGGTTGAGGTACGTTTATTCCTGTTTAAAAATCCACAGGGAAAAGATGAGGGGATGTGGGCAATTGTCAGGGATATTACGGAACGCAAGAAAATGGAAGAGGAACTGAAAACAATGAATGCTTTCCTTGAACAAAAGGTCGAGCAGAAAACAAAAGAATTGCAGGAACGGGTCATGGAACTGGAACGGTTTTACAAAGCCACCATCGACAGGGAATTAAGGATGAAGGAAATGCGCACAAGGATTGAAGAACTGGAAAAAACGAACGAATGAAATTCGGGATACGACAAAAGTTATTTGGCGGGTTTACAATCATCATCCTGCTGTTTACAGGCACCTGTTTAGGAGAATTATATTATATTCAACTTGTGGCTGATTCCCTTCAGCATACCCTGGAACATCCTATGGTTGTAAGTCGTGCTTCTCAGGATATTGAAGTTCTGGTTTTTTCTATGCAGCGGAATATGTATGAAATCTCCTTATCAAGGAACCCGCTTGCCCTGGATCGTTGTGTCAGGGAAATCCGGAAGAAAGAAGATAGTGCATTGGTGCTGTTTTCTGTCATACAGAAACAGATACTTGGAAATGAAGGGAAAGTTCATGCACTGAATGTCCGTATCCGTTTTTATCAATGGAGGCACATCCGTGACAAAGCGATTAATCTTGCCATGGATGGAAAATATGATCAGACCGCGGTCATCAACAGAAACGAGGGGGATTCCAATGTCCGGTATCTCCAGAATGAATTGGATAAAATTGCAGATTATTCCACAAAAAATTCAGTATTGTTTACGAAAAATTCAATCCGGGTAGTGAACAATGCCAAACTCATCGGTTTGATAACCCTCCTCCTTAGCATTCTGATCAGTTTCTTTTTTTCTTTTTATTATTTTGCTTCATCCATCACACGGAGATTGAGGTCGATCAGTAATGCGACTACCCTGATCGCAAAGGGGGATCTTAAACAGACTCTTGAAATCAAAGGCAATGATGAACTCACCCAGGTTGCAGGTAATTTCAATCTAATGGCAAGGAAACTGGCAGGGATATACGAAGACCTGGAGAAAAAAGTCAGTGAACGTACAAGGGAACTGGAAGAAGTTAACGAGCAACTCCGTCTCGTGAAAAGCGATCTGGAAAAGAAAGTGAATGAAAGGACCAAAACAGTGAATGAAAAGGCCAAAGACCTTGAAGGGAAAATCAGTGAACTGAACCGGAGCCAACTTGCGATGCTATATATGATTGAGGATATGAATGAAACTTCACGGCAGCTGAAAGTGACCCAGGAAGAACTGATCCGTAAGGAACGCCTCGCCATTCTCGGACAATTCTCCGGAAACATCTCCCATGAACTCCGGAACCCGCTGGGAGTCATCGACAGTTCAATCTATTATCTCCAGATGCGGTTGAATGAAAAAGACGAAAAGATACACCAGCATCTCGACCGGATCAACCAAAGTGTGAAGTCTGCAATCACAATTATTGAGAACCTCCTGAACCTGACCCGGATGAATAAACCGGTTTTTACCCGCTATAACCTTAACAATCTCCTGACCGGCTGCATGGAAACCTGTAAGATACCTGATACCGTAAAGGTCATGGAAGATTTTCAGGGAACAGAGGTCCTGGTAAAGGCCGAGAAAGATCAGATCAGGATGGTCATTGACAACCTTGTCAAGAATGCGGTGGCAGCTATGAATGGAAAAGGAACCTTGACGATAATGACCCGTAATATCGAAGAGGCAGAGGTGGAAATTTCCATTATTGATACCGGAACCGGTATTAATCCGGATAATTTAAAACAGGTATTCCTGCCACTTTTCAGCACCAAGGCAAAAGGGATCGGCCTCGGTCTTTCCATTTCAAAAATGATCATTGAAAATCACGGAGGGAAAATTACTGCAGAATCTGAACCGGGAAAAGGAGCCAAATTCAGTTTCCGGTTACCGCTGATCAGGGAAAAACTGGCAGCACCTTCAGATGAAACAGGGGAAACATCATGAATAAAGAAAGGACATACCATACCAGCTATTGAAATTAATCCTTTCAAAATAGGAGATGAACATAAAAAGAAACTTTACGATCCTTTTAACTGATGACAACAAGGAATTCACCCAGAATCTTCGCGACATCCTTGAATTAAAGGGGTATGCGGTACTGACAGCCATTGATGGGTTCCAGACACTGGATATCATTAAAGCATCCCCGGTCGATCTCATCCTGATGGACATCAAGATGCCTGTTATGAATGGCGTGGAAACCTATAAAAAGATCAAAAGGATCACTCCAGATACACCCGTTATCATGTTAACGGCTTATATCATGGAAGAGCTCATCCAGGAATCCTTAGAGGAGGGCGCCTTCGCATGCCTGAAAAAACCCATCGACTTTGATGAATTGTTCGCCACCATCGAACATGCCATTCCCGATGGGTCGATGATCCTGGTTATTGACGACGATGAGCTCCTTTGTCAGAACCTTCTGGCTGTCCTTGACCAAAAAGGGTACCGGGTATCTGTTGCCATGGACAGTAACGCTGCGATTGAAAAAGTCAGAACGGGTGTTTATGACATCCTGCTTCTCGAGATGAATCTTCCTCCTTTGAACGGACTCGAAACCTACCTGAAGATCCGCCGGCTTTGCCCGAATATTGTGCTTGTTGTTATAACCGATTTCCTGCCGGAGATGGAAAAAGTGATAGACATGGCCAGGAAAAGCGGAGTGTATGCTTTACTGGAAAAACCCATTAACATTGATAACCTGCTTTCAATACTTGAGCAGATTGAAATCCCGAAAGGGAAAAAAGAAACTGAGAACCCTGAATAACCAACCGCCGGATGAAAGACAATTTTGATATCTTGATCATTGACGATAACGTTGAGCTGACGTTGTCACTGAAAGACATCCTGGAAGAAAACGGATTCGGTACTGCGATCGCACCGGATCGGGAGAATGCTATCCAGATCTGCAAAGAAAGAGCGTTTAGTCTTGCTCTCGTCGACATCAAATTACCGGATGCGGATGGTTTGGAGCTCGTTGAAGAATTATCCGGAATGTATCCGGATATGGAGTTCATCATCATCACCGGATATGGAACCATCGAAATAGCTGCAGAGGCAGTAAAGAAAAAAAAGATCGTTTCATTTGAAATGAAACCCCTTGACATGAAACGTTTCCTGGTGCTGATCTTCCAAATCCAGGAAAGAAAACAAGCTGCAGAAGCTTTGCGACTGAGTGAGCAACGGTTCCAGATCTTTGCAGATTCGGCATCGGATGCGATCATCAGCATTGATGAGGAAGGTAATATTTTTTACCTGAACCCGGAATTTGAAAAAATCTTCGGTTACATTATCCAGGAGATCATAGGCAAACCCTTCACCTTCCTGATCAATACAAAGGATCTTCAACTTCCTGCGGGTGAGATCGGCAATATAGTAAACGCAGCTGCGATCATTGAAGGGAAGAGATTAGAGATACCAGGATACCATAAATCCGGGAAGATGATTCCCCTTGAGATCTCTTTTGGCGGATTTTCAACAAAAGAAGGAAAGTTCTATACCGCTATCGTCCGGGATATCACCGAACGAAAAGTGGCTGAAATTAACCTTCAGCGGAAACTGCTGATCGAAAAAATCATTTCTACGATCTCTACCCGGTTGGTCGGTATCGCTGATTTTGATCAGGCCATTTTTGACTCCCTGAAGGAAATAAGCACTTACTCCAAGGCACGAACCGCTTTTATTTTGATTAAAAATAAAACCAGCAGGACCATCAGCCAGACTTATGCATGGAATGACCAGGGTAAATCTTCTGTTTTGTATGAACAATACGACAAACTTCATTTATTATCTGAATGGTTTTTCGAGGAACTCGATGGAAAACGTGAACTATTGATCTCCGACACCTCGAAAATGACAGATGATCTGGAAATGCACAGATCAGCCCTGCAAAGCCTCGGGATCCGGTCACTGATACTTCTACCGATCATTGAGAAAGGGATCGTAACCGGGTCTCTTGGCCTTGACAACATTGAACATCCCGGACTCTGGACTGTTGAAGAATTCAATCTCCTGGTTACCTTGTCAAATCTTTTTTCCAGTGCATTCCTCCGCCGAAGCGTTGAACAGGATCTCATTGAATCGGAAGAGATCCATCGCATCCTTCTGGATGCAACAAAGGAAGGCATCGTGATTATTAACAGCCGGGGGAGAATCACCGAAGTCTCGAATATCACCCTTGAAATTTTAAAAGCTTCAAAAAAGGAAGAACTGACCGGAAAAAGGTTCCTTGATTTCATTCCTGAGGAGCTTCGTAAACAAGAAAGGGTTTACTATTCCGACAAAGTCCGGAAAGGTATCGCTGATACCCTGGAGTTGACCCTGATGAGAAATGATAATACCCGGTTTGTCGGAGAGGTTAACATCAGCCTTATCAGGAAGGGGATGGATGGGGCCAGGGGCTACCTTGTTGTGATCCGTGATATTTCCGAACGGAAAAAAATGGACAAACTACTGATCCATACTGAGAGAATGGCGGGGATTGGTGTCATGGCAGCTGGTATGGCCCATGAGATCAACCAGCCCTTGAATACCATATCACTGACCATGGATAACCTCATCATTTCGATGAATGTCGGAACACCTGATAAAGCCTACCTGAAAAATAAAACCAACAAGATCTTTGATAACATTACCCGGATTCGGAACATCATTGACCATGTACGGGCATTTTCCAAAGACCATGATGATTACATCCAGTCGAGGTTCAATATCAATGAAAGTATCCGGAATGCCATATCCATGATATCCGAGCAATTCAAACACAATGGAATTTATTTTTCACTGAACCTCGATGGAACACTTCCGACTCCGGTTGGGAACACATACAAATTTGAACAGGTCATTGTAAACCTTATTATTAATGCCAAAGACGCCATTGAAGAAAAAGAAAATATGGTAAAAACAGATTTTGAAAAAGTTATTGAAATCTATTCTTACCGGGAAGGCCAAAACGTTTGTGTGGAAGTTAAAGACAATGGCATCGGGATCGAACCGAATGATATCGATAAGGTCATGTTGCCTTTTTATTCGACAAAAAAAGAAGGTGCCGGCACCGGTCTTGGTCTTTTCATTTCATTTGGCATTATCCACGACATGAGTGGAGGCATTGAGATCCAAAGCGAAAGGTTGAATGGCACTACGATCAGGATCAGGATCCCGGTAAAGAAAGAGATAACAAAACAGGCCGAAAAGAAATAATAGAAAAAAACGGTATAATTGAATTATCCTTCATTAACCATTCACTCAAATGGAAAACAAGATCACAGTCCTCGTTATTGATGACGAACAAAGTTTTACGGAAGAGATGCAGGAAATGCTTCAAATGAAGGGATACAAAGCATTTATTGCAAATACCGCACGGCAAGGGTTGAACATCCTGAAATGCCAGAAGATCGACCTTCTGATCCTCGACATCCGCCTTCCCGGGGTAAACGGATTGGACGTTCTGAAAGAGGTCAAGGAGATCTATTCCAACCTGGAAGTAATCATTGTTTCGGCCCATGGGGATATGGAATCCGTGATAAGGGCCATGCGGCTGGGAGCCCTGGATTACCTTCGTAAACCTTTCAGGCATGTGGATTTTCAGATTGCCATTGAACGAACCCAAAAATTCCTCGACCTGAACAGGAAGTTACAGGTAATGGAAGAGAAAAACTCCCTGATATCAAAAGCGCTTGGAGAAAAGATAGAGCGGGATTTCATAGGAGAGAGCAAGAAAATACAGGAAGTACTTGAGCTCGCAATGACCGCTTCGGAATTTCCCGACACCAACGTCCTTATCACTGGCGAGAGCGGAACGGGGAAGGAGAATATCGCCAGGATCATCCATTACTCCAGCAGCCGGAAGGATAATGTTTTCTGTGCGGTGAACAGCAGCGCTATTACGGAATCGTTACTCGAGAGTGAATTCTTCGGCCATAAAAAGGGATCTTTCACTGGTGCTATCAATGATAGAAAGGGTTTTTTTGAAGTATCAGACCAGGGAACTCTTTTTCTCGATGAGATCGCCGATATGCCATTCTCCCTCCAGGCCAAGATTCTCCGTGCCATAGAAGAAAAGAAAATCTCACGGGTAGGTGAAACGGAACAAATCAATATAAACTTCCGGGTCATCGCGGCAACAAACCATGATATCGACCAGCTGGTAATCGAAAAAAAATTCCGGTTGGATCTTATTCACCGTTTAAATACCCTACACATTCATATACCTCCCTTGCGGGAAAGAAAGGAAGATGTTGAACCTCTTCTGAACCATTTTGTGTCTGAATTTTCTGTCAGGATGAACAAACCTCATCTGAAGATTGACAAAAACCTTGTTGGGATACTGAAAAAATATCAATTCCCCGGAAATGTGAGAGAATTGAAGAATATGACGGAAAGAGCTGTCATTCTTTCGAAGGGAGAACTTCTGACGGCACAGGATTTCCCGTTAAAAACAAGCAACGGTTCCTCTGCAGGCAACGGCAGCGAACTGGGTACCATTCAGGAACAGGAAGTGCGGTTACTCCGGCAGGCCCTGAGGGATCATGGTTACAATCAGAAAGCAGCCGCTGAGGCCTTAGGGATAACAAGGGATTCTTTCATCCGCAGGATGAAAAAACACAATATAAAGATAAAAAAAGAGGATTGATTCCGCACATTCGTGCGTTTTTTTACTCTTCTGACCTTGTTTTTCCGTCATTTTCATGAATGGATCTTTCCTGCAAAAGTTCGTGACGCTCATAACACGTTGATAATCATCTATTAATCTGATGTTTTTTATTTCTTTCCCAATTTCTTTTGCCGATTGGCATATCGTTTGGTAAAAAGGATCCCCGTTATTGGAATTATCAGTTTATTCAATACATTGAGCTACTTCTTTTTCTCTGATTGCAAGAAATTCTTAGTACAAAATGTACCGTTCTTAAAACCCGACTTATGTTAAAAAAAATCTCAATTCTAATCATCGATCCTGAAAGAAATTCTTGTGTAGAGATACATGAATTTCTTCAAAAAGAAGGATTCATCGTTTTTTCTGCAATTTCTGCCTCCGAAGGAAAGCTTATATTGGAGAGGATGCCGATCGATATTCTGATTCTTGACATTTGTCTTCCCGATGCAATTGGCCTTGATTTGGTAAAGGAATATAAATCCAGGTATCAAAAAATGGATGTGATCATCATTTCAGGATTTGGAGATATGGACTCTGCTATTCAGGCTATGCGACTGGGTACTCTGGATTTTCTCAGGAAGCCATTACGGCAGAACGATCTCCGGGCAGCGATTGAACGATCGCATAAAATCCAATTAGCCGACACGTACATTTCCCAGCAGAATTAAAAAGATCCGCGGGCTCTCCTTCCTTTACCAAACTAACCACGAAAGAAAATTTTCGTGCCTATGACCCGGAAAGGAATTCAAAACCCGGAAGCACCAATGAAATCAACAACATCATATCCCATGAAAACCAATCGTATCCAAAACTCCTTTGAAATAAATGGAATATATGTTACTCCGGCAAACAGAATCATAGGGATCCCCTTGTTCCGGCAAAATGGCCAGGAATACCGGGAATATCCTAAAAGCGTCGAATTGTGGCAGAAAAACGGAGATGAAAAGATCCACCTGAAGAAGCGCTGGAGACAGATATCCATTGCCTATATTGAATATGCCGATATACCTAACACCTGGGTCGAACCAAGGACCCTTCAGAAATCCAGGAAATGAATGCAGGGTTTGTGCAATTACGCTCTTGCAATCCTTGATATCAGTTACGATGGCAAAATGGCTTGCGCCTTTTCACTGAGTTCCAGCCAACGGTCGGATTTTAATCCGATCTCAATCAGAAGTAGGGCGAATCGTTCGGATTTTCCGGTAAGTTCTCCCGGAGCGAGTATACCGGAGGAAAGTGCGCTTTCGATCTTTGATTTCTCCTCTTCTAATCGTGAGATCTCTGTTTCCAGTGTCTCCAGTTCCTTCTTTTCTTTAAAGGATAGTTTGTTGGGATCGGGAACTGAATTCCGGGGTTTTTCCTTTTTGGGCTGGGATGCCTGGATCAACCGGTTTTCTTCTTTTTCTTTCCGTTTCCGGTAAGTGCTAAATTGGCTGTAGTTTCCCGGAAAATCTTTAATCACCGCATCGCCTTGGAACAAGAACAGGTGATCCACAATCTCATCGAGAAAATAACGATCATGGGTCACTATAATTACGCACCCTTTGAATGCAGCAAGGTATTCTTCAAGAATGGCCAGTGTAAAAATATCCAGGTCGTTTGTAGGTTCATCCAGGATCAGGAAGTTCGGATTCCGCATCAGTACCGTTACCAGGTATAGCCGGCGCCGCTCTCCTCCGCTCAACCTGCTCACAAGCTGGTAATGCATCGGGTACGGGAAGAGAAAGTAGTTTAAAAAAGCAGCGGCAGAAATAGTATCCCCGTTACTTAGCGTAACCACTTCGGCAATATCCCTTATTACATCAATCACCCTGGATTCCCCGTTAAAAATGATCCCTTCCTGACGGTAATATCCATAGGTGATGGTTTCTCCTTTTTCTATCCTTCCGCCTGAAGGACGGAGCTGGCCAGTGATGATCTCCAGAAAGGTGGATTTTCCCGAACCATTGTTTCCCACAAAACCGATCTTCTCATTCCGTTTGAAAGTATAGAAGAAATCTTTCAGGATCGGCAGTGCGCCCCAACTGAAGGAAACCTGCCGCATTTCAAGGATTTTCTTTCCCATCCTTCCTGTCCCTATGTCCATTTTGATCTTTTCTTCACGGATTTTACTGCCGGCAATGGATTTCAGATCATAATAACTGTCGATGCGGGCTTTCGATTTGGTGGTGCGGGCTTTTGGCATCCGGATCATCCATTCCTGTTCTTTCCGTAACAGGTTCCGGGCCTTTTCGATTTCTTTCGACTGGTTTTCTTTCCGTTCTGCCTGTTTCTCCACGAAATACGAGTAATTTCCCTTATAACGGAAGATGGCTGCATTATCCAACTCCAGGATCTCCCCGCAGACACGATCCAGGAAATAGCGGTCGTGAGTGATCATGAACAGGGTGATGCGCGACCGCGTCAGGTATTCTTCCAGCCATTCGATCATATCGATATCAAGGTGGTTTGTGGGTTCGTCCAGAATGAGAAAAGCAGGTTCGGTGATCAGGGTTTTTGCAAGGGCAATACGTTTTCGCTGGCCCCCGGAAAGTTCCTTTATCCTTTGTTCAAGATCTGGAATCTTCAATTCTGAAAGGATTTGCTTTACCCGTGTCTCATATTCCCAGCCATCAATGGCGTCCATCCGCTCCATAGCTTGCTGGATTTCCTTCCTGTCATGGCCCAGGATTGCTTTTTCGTAATCCCGGATTGTCCGGTGAATCTCGTTCGAGGACTCGTAAACTTCATCAAAAACCGTGTTAAACTCGTTCAGTTCCGGATCCTGCTTCAGGTAGCCAATAGAGACATCATTGAAGAATTTGACTGATCCTCCATCGGAGGGTTCCAGTCCTGCAATGATGTTCAGCAAGGTGGATTTCCCGGTTCCGTTCTTTGCGATCAGAGCGACTTTCTGGTGCTGATTTATGACAAAGGAGATATCCTGGAAAAGAACTTTCTCTCCATAAGAACGGGATAAATTTTCAACTTGTAACAACGAGGGCATTGGGGAAAGATCAGTCGTAATTTCATGCAAAGGTAATGAATGCAGAAATGCAGGAATGCAGAATGCAGGAGTGCAGGAATTAAATTTCAACCTGGATGCCGATTCCTGCTGCGACGGCTTTTTCATAGACCAGTTTAGCGGCAGCAGCATCCTGTATGGCCAGCCCGTTTGATTTGAAAAGGGTGATCTCCTTATCATTCATCCTTCCCTGTTTCTTTCCGGTTATAATCTCACCAAGTTCTGCATAAAAATGACTTTCAGGGATCTCGCCGGCATTTACCGGGATCATGAGATCCCCTGCTTCCTTAAAACAGGCTTCGTGCGAATCCCCGATGAATTTCGAACGTTTAACGATCGCTGAATCCAGTTCACGTGCAGTGGGTGAATGACTCCCGATGCCATTGATATGAGTACCTTCCCGAACCTTGTTCCCATCGAATAAAGGCGAAGGTGATGAGGTTGCCGTACAGATGATATCCGCATGGAGCAATTCGTCTGCCGTCTTTGCCTTGATGATCTCCAGGTTTAGTCTTTTACCCATTTCTGCAATAAATGCGTCTGCTGCTGTATCGGAAATATCATAAACAAATGCTTTTGAAATGTTTCTTGATTCGCAAACTGCCCATAGCTGCATTTTCGCCTGGACGCCTGCACCCAGGATTCCTGCCACCTGCTGCTTGTCGTTCCGTGCAAGGTACTTCGTCGCCACCCCGCTGGCCGCACCGGTCCTGACAGCCGTAAGATAGCCTCCATTCATGATACAGATTACATCCCCGGTAACAGGGTCCTGCAGCAAGACCTTCCCGATTGTGGTCGGAAGATTGTGTTTCAAGGGATTGTTTTTAAATACGGTCACCACCTTACAAGCAAGTGCTTCCATCTTCTTCAGGTAAGCTGGCATATAAAGGGAAAGGCCTTCCGGCGGTGTGATACCGATCCTCAGCGGTAAAACAGCCGTGCCATCGGAAAGTTCGGCAAATGCCTGTTCAACGGCAACCATACAATCTTTCATATCAAGTACCGATGCCACATCGGCTTTGTTCAATATCAATGTCATGTGCCTCTTTTTAATGAATGAATAGGGATCAAATTTATTGTTTTTTCGCAATTACGATTAAATTCCAAATTTCATCATCCTCAAACATCTTCTGGTTATCGCCATGCTGCCCCATCTGACCTCCCATGCCCGAACCACCGCCGGGATGCATTCCCCCGGGACGACCCTGCCCTTGCCCGCCTGACATTTCACCCTGGCCTCCTTCCTGCGTTCCTTCTCCCGATTCCTGCCGGGGTTTTTGAGCTCCCTTTACAACGATTCCCACTGCGATAGGGTTTGCCATATGAAGATCCACAGTAAAAACACTGAAAGGAATCCTGGCTTCATAAACCATCACATCGGCTGAATCCCAGTTGACTGCCGCAATTATACCGTTTTTCCCGGTTTTGATGTTCGAAAAGCCATTGACACCACTTTTGAAACCGCTTAATTCCATATCCTGCATCTGGAGCAGGTACATCAGGTGCATCGTTTTCCGGTCACGACGCTCTCCCGGATCCATCCGCCCCCCAATGGGAAAATGCAATATAGCTTCAGCTTTTTTCTTCCCTTTACTGTTGAACCGGATTTCAATTCCGTTACGTATAACCTTCATTTGTTCAGCTTCATCCGCGATCCGGACACAGACATAAAATGCACTCGAATCATTCACCAGGGCATAATTCACCTGAGCCTGTTTATTAAAATTAAATAATGAGTTCTCCCATTCTGAGGAATTTCCATTCACTACAATTCCTTCCTTATAAAAGAATTGATATTTTTTCCCTTTGTCAGGATGATCAGATGCTGGGGTAAAGCCAAATGTACTCATCAACGGGAAGGCCATGATCAAAATGAAAAATTTCATCTGCATAAGACAAGGTTATTAAATAGTTGATAAGATAATATAAACACCGGGCTTTATGATCTTTTATACAATCAGGCCCCTACAAAGATAAAGATATTTTACTACCGGAACGATCTGGTATTATCCACTTTTTCATGAATAAATATAGTTTTATTTTTTGAAAATTTTTCAATGATCTTCTCTAAAGAATTATAATAATTTACGTATTTTCGCCGATTATTTTACGTTTTTCACGTATTAATGATCATTCCCTTGTCTAAGTATATTACGTATCTGCACTCTTGTTCTCTGAAAGACAAGAGATTGATCATTTTTCATTCAGATGTTTTCATTCTAAAGAAATTAAGGGAAAGAAATTAAGTTTTTAGAACCACATTAAAAACCATACATGATGCAAAAAAGAAGTCTTACACTGAAGTTGTTCCTTTCTCTCCTGTTCCTTGGCTTGGCAGCCGGAGGTTTTGCTCAGGGGAATGTGAAAAGCGAGGTTACCTCTATCCTTGAATTCCAGCAATATGACCGTGCCATTCATATCATGGCCATGCTGATCCTGGGTTTCGGATTTCTGATGGTATTTGTAAAAAACTATGGAAGGTCAGCCCTGACAGCAACCTTTCTCCTTGTTAGTATTGCGTTACCCTTGTATATTGCCGGTAGCAGTATGATTCACGGCGATGGCAGCAAGGTAGAGATCCAACGACTCATCCTTGCAGAGTTCGGGGCAGCCAGCCTGTTGATTGCAGCCGGAGCTTTGCTGGGAAGAATAAGAATGCACCAGTACCTCATCCTGGGATTGCTGTTCATACCGTGTTACATGCTGAATGAATGGATCATACTGGACAATGGACTTGGGTTGTTAAAAAGCGGGTTTGCCGATACGGGCGGATCCATTATCATCCATGCATTCGGCGCTTTGTTTGGAGTGGGTGCCGCAATTTCACTTACACCTGCTGAAACCTTTGATAAACCAATAACATCCGATGATTCCAGCGACCGGTTCTCGATGATCGGGAGCATGGTACTTTGGATTTTCTGGCCAAGCTTCTGTGCAGCCTTAGTCCCGGCAGAGGCCATTCCTATGACCGTGATCAATGTATTCCTCGCCCTTTGCGGTTCCACCCTGATCACCTACCTGTTGTCTGTCTGGATCCGTGGAAAGATCAGTATAGCGGATATTGCAAATGCTGCACTTGCAGGTGGTGTCGCGATTGGCGCAACCTGCGATCATGCCAATCACATAACCGCCCTGCTGATCGGCCTTATTGCCGGAGCCATTTCCACAACGGGTTTTGCAGTTCTCCAGGACAAGCAGAAAAACCTGCTGAAAGCCGTGGATACCTGTGGTGTCACAAATCTTCATGGCCTTCCCGGCCTGTTTGGCGGACTTATTGCTATTCCTGTTGTTGCAGGGTTAAGCGCAGGAGCTCAGTTAACAGGTATTGCCGTGACCATCATACTATCCATAGGGTTAGGATTGGTCACAGGCAAAGTGATCTCGTTCTTTGGCCATCGCCAGGTAGTCTATTCCGATGCCGAAGAATTTGCAGATGTAGAAGCCGATTAATAAATGGCGAAATAGCGAAATTCTGTTTGGCTGTCTAGTTTACAATCACCCTGTGATTTTGTTTTTGAAATTGCCTTTTTTGCTGCATCTGCCTGCACAACCAATACGGAGGACTTATTAAATTCCGCTAGCTGGCTGCACCCGATCATTGCCGTTGCTCCTCCTGCGCACTCCTGGACAATGTCGATGGAATAATAGTTTTTCGAGGAGTGATTGAATCTTTCAATAATCAATTGTCCCAGGTTCGGGTAACGGCACTAACCATCCGGTAACCAGCATCTTGTTTCAGTAAATCACCATTTTCCCAGAACAAATACTTCGTCCTGCATCGCATAATGTGTAGATGAATATGCCACGTATCCCGTTCGAATTTTTATATTCAAAAGTGTTCAAACCTGGACTAATACGTACCGGGATGGTTTGTATCCGCCTCCCCATAACGTCACTAACGTCAATCGTCGTTTTATCCAGTTGAACATCAGTACCTGCTTCGACAATAAACCGGGTGCTTTCGGAAAAAGGGTTTGGGTTGTTCGGCAGTATTCTTATCCCAGAATCTTTTTCCGGATGCCGGTTCAGACCGACGGCAAGGATTGAAAATTCATTACAAAACAAACTTTCCACTCCATCTTTCACATTTGCCACACTAAAGAAATAGGTCTTGTTGGAAGCAAGTCCGTCGATTGTGATATGGTTTGAGAAGAAAGTGTAAACCGTGTCAAAATATAGCGTGCCTGATCTTTTTGTCCTGACACCCACACGGTAGTGCTGGTAAATCGAATCGGCTCCGTGCAGATGAATCCCGATACCTCCGGAAACGGGTGTCCATTCAGGTTGTGGAATGGGAGGAGCCACAGCAAGCCATCCCAGGTTGACTCCATTCATGATAAGGTTTCGTCTCAGGTAACCCGGGTCAACGAAAAAACTGTCAACGATTCCATCGGGAGGAAGTGTAAGATCGACACCCAGAATATCCCTTACTGAATGCTGGCGGTCGGGTGGAGTTCCTGTTCCGTTGCCATGTTCATTCCGCGAGGTGAAACGGATGGAGGTATATCCATTCTGCCGGAATGGGACCTGGTCACCGCTTCTGCCGACCCTGTCTTCAGTGATTATAATATCAATGGTCATTGGGGTGGTGAGCAATGGATTTATATGTTCCTCCTGGTGAAGGCGTATATAACGGGCAAGTTGTTTGTTCGGCGAAACTGCAGTCGAGTCGTTATAGGATGAGAATGAAAAAATCCTTACATGCGTGCTGTCGATGGCATTTAATCCAGGACAGCCGGGAGGCGATGAAGTCTGTCCGCAGATAAATCCGCCGATAACATCGTTGTTCAGGGCGGCCCTGAGTTTGATATTATTGATTTTGAGCCATTGTGCAAAACCCGTTGAACCGAATAATCCCTGATCCTCGCCGGTAACAAGTGCGAACACGATGGTATGGTTATATGCATACCTGGTCATGATCCTGGCAAGTTCCATCACGAGTACTGTTCCCGAACCGTTGTCCTCCATTCCCGGGGAGTAGCAGGCTGTATCGCAAACCCCTTCGCAGCGGGTATCAAAATGAGCCTCGATTAAAACAATCTCTTTGTCGGTGGTATCTAGGCCGGGCAAAACACCAAAAATATTACGGTGATGGAGCTGCCCACAGATGTATCCATCGAAATCCATCCAGGAGACCAGCATCCGGTCATTGCATGCAGTACTGTATTCCAGGAATTTTCCATAAATCCATCGTCTTACCGCGCCGATGCCATGTGTGACTGAAACCGTATCAGACCCGGAATTCCTGTTATGATAAGAATCAATCCTGGTCAGGTATTTAACCAGAGTGTCTTTTGAACACCGGTTCACAATTCCGTTCAGAATAGAGTCCGGGGCATTGATAATGACGGACGGCGTATAAGCGGCAGGGTTGTAATTTCCCAGCAGGACGGGAAGTATCAAAGGATTCGAAACCGTCATATTGGTCTGCGTAACAGCAGTCCCTGAAATTATTGCCAAAAATAAAAAAAGAGAACTTTTTTTCATAACATAAAGGATTTCAATGAATAAACATTGATCTACTCTCAATAATCATTTATAAAATTACTCATAAATTATCAATAAAACCTTTGGACAGATCAATATTTTCATCCGGAATTACTTTCATTTTTATTGAAGAATAATAATTCCAACAGATATTGTGTAGAAGCAATCAGATCGATTCTTCTCAGATGTAACAATAATCTTCATCAGCTAATCCGCAACAATATCGGAGACATGGAAGCAGAATATGGAATTGCAGAACCTGATGGATTTCGTACAAAGGCCGCATTGGAATTCTCAAGATGATGTCAGGTTGCAGAGATTCCTGAAAAGTCTAAAATTGCTTGCTCCAACGATGTCTATTTGCTATTTCAGCATATTTCTGGTCTCCCATACGAAGAATTCTGGATTGTCGCACTAAACGCAATTTTATAAGACAGTTTTTAAGAGTGGTTTATTTTATTGAGGAATCCTGAAAGCCTTTTTTTTTGTTCCATTCAAAATTAGAATTTTTCTCCTTCTATGGAGGCGATTTTATTGTAATAATAATAGTACCTTTAGAGTGTCCATAAAATTACAGCCATGAAAATCAAAAAAATGCTTTTACTGATATTATTTGTAATTCCGACACTGACCTTTGCGGGAGACATTTTTGGAACCATAACCAAAAACGGGAAACCTTTTGCGAAACAGCTGGTAAAAATCACTACCAACGATGGTACTGTAATAAAATCAGACAGTACCGATGCTTACGGGTACTTCACCATGAACATCAAGCAGCTAGGCCAATTTAAGCTGAGCGCTGGAGGAGCTGTTGCAGATGTAACTTCAAATACCAGTCCAACCGGATACACATTTATCCTGGTTCAAAACAATTCGAAATGGCAACTGATCAAAAAATAGAACCTGCAAAACACAAAAAAGACATCTGGGAAAAGGCAGATATCATTTTGCGTCCCTTTGGTGCCCTGATCACAGCCCTTACGATTGCGTTTGTCAGTTATGCTGCTTCAGATTACCTTAGTAAAAACCAGGAAAAGGACGCAAGAACCAAGCTTTACACCGAGTTAATGACAAAACGCGAAGAATCAGAAAGTGCGCTTCGCAAGGATATGTTCAACTCCATAATGAACAATGTTCTGAAAGATAAAGCCAGTGCAACCCTTGATGAAAAGATACTTCAGCTTGAACTGCTCACCTATAATTTTCATGAATCTCTGAATCTGATGCCGCTGTTTGAATACCTGAACAGGTGTAATAATGAAGAAAACAAGAATCCGGCTTTAAGACAAACTTATAAATACAGGTTGATCAAAATGTCGAAAGCGACAATCGCAAAGCAAATATCTACCCTCGAAGCTGTATCATCACCCATTACTTTAACTTATGAAGACACCTTGTTTACTTATAAAAACAAAAAGGAGTATAAAACGGACAGCGCATTCAAAGCACGGATCGATGAATTATATGAACAAAATTCAACGGCATTAAATGGAACGGAGCCATTCTGCACATATCCGGATTCAGTTTTCAATGGAAAGACCTGGGATTCCCTGCAACAAGTTGTACGAATTAAAATTCTGGATTACGATACTAACGATGCTTCTGTAAAAGTACGGTTGACGATTCAAACCAATTATCCCGGCAAAAACAGAGCTCCCGAAATGCCGCGTCAAACTGAGTTTATGGTTAATTATTTCGAGTTTCCGATGATCGACAATACAAGGTTGAAAAATGATATGCGGCTTGCCGTGGTTCTGAACAGCCTTGTCGGCGAAAACAGGTTCAATAATTCCGGCCACTTGGCAGGTAAAAGCAACAGGATTGAATTAAAGGTTATTTATTTCCCCGGCTCACGCTCCAGCCTCAAAGAACAGCCTTATTTCGATGACATCGTTTCGAAACTTCTGCTAAAGAATTAATTGTAAAAGCATTTTATGGTTCGACCATTGTTATGCTTGAAAAAACGGAACCTTTGACCACCTTGTACCGGTTAAGCCTAGCCACCATATTATTCTGATAATAAATTTAAAGGGCGTTACACAGCAACTTTTACGAAAAGACTACAATGAAATAATAAGGAAAGGAAATCAAGAATTTACCAGAATTAACTCCTTTCAAGAACTTTCAAATAATGAGTAATGAGTAATGCCGGAAAATGAATAATGAGTAATAAAAAAAACTAACTTCTATTAAATGGAATTCGTATTGGCAAGTTCGCGTTGCAACCGTTTTTTCCTTTTAAAGATGGTGTTGTAAGTAAGCCCGACCACAATATTTAAAAGGGTCAGATCAAAATAGACCCAGGAAGGGAAAGGTAACCAGGTGGTTCTTCTAAGAATCGAGATCAGAACTGCAAAAGTCATCAGGCAGGCCCATACTATTGTGATGAACCTGCAACCGCGGATGAAACCGGCATCATTCCACCGTTCTTTCGGCATGCCTCTCTGGGCATATTGCAAAGCAAAGGGTTTTCCGATTAAAACAGTAAACCACATAATGGTTGCAAGTGACACATTCGACACCAAATCCATCTCCCTGGCCAACCATTCATTATTCAGGAAATCGACCATGATGAGACAAAGTAAAAAAAATATCAAGGTACCCCAACTCAGGATAAAGCCACGTTTCAGATCGCCAAAACCTAGTGTAAATGTAGCAACCAGACTGATGACAATGGCAATCTTCAGGCTCGTCATGGTGTGACCGGACAAAAAGAGAAAAAGCATCCATGGGAGAAAACCCAGCATCAGAAGTCCAAGTTCTTTTAAATCAGGAATTAAACTTTTAGAATTCTTCATATTACTATCCTTTTTATAATGCAATAATTCATAAAACAGTGCGATAGTACGAAAAAAAAGTGTAGCAATGTCATAAAGCGAAGAAATTAATAATATTCCAGGAAATACGCTCCAGTAGGATTTTACTCAAAATGATTAATGAGTAATGCCGGAAATGAATAATGAGTAATTACATAATTAATCAATTACAGAATTACTCATTACTCATTAAAAGTGGATGTCTATACACCCAACTACTCTAGTGTGACTCCGAAGGGACTCGAACCCCCAACCCTCAGAACCGGAATCTGATATTCTATCCAATTGAACTACGGAGCCGTGGCGGCAAAGGTAGAAAAAAAGGTGCTACTATGCAAGAGAGTTACTACAGATTGAACTGCTACTAAACAAATGCTGGATCCAGCATCTGTACCATCATCGGGATTCTTTTCTACATTTGCAGTCATTTATTTTCAATGGCACTCATATGACCAACATCCTCCTGACCGGTGGTTCCGGCTTTATGGGAAAATCAATCGTTTCAGAATTGATCGATCCCGGCTCACCAATTAAACCGGATCTGATCCGGATCTTTGACCTTGAGGAATATAAAGGCCCCATGGATCCCCGGATGGAACTGATTCGGGGTGATGTGAGGGATTATCAGAAAGTATCGGAAGCCTGCCACAACATGGATCTGGTGATCCATTCCGCTGCGATCGTCGACTGGGGAACAAAACCGGAACAAGAAGTGTTCTCGGTGAATGTGGAAGGAACCAGGAATATCATCCTCGCCTGTAAAAATCAAAAGGTAAAATTTCTTGTCTATACCAGTTCGCTCGATGCTGTATTCAGCGGGAAACCGCTTGTTGACATCGACGAAAGCATTCCTTATCCCGATAAACATTCCACAAGCTATTGCACCAGTAAATTCCTCGCCGAAAAACTCGTCCTCTCCGGCTCAGGCGATGAACTGAAAACCTGCATCATCAGGCCTGCAGATGTTTATGGCGAAGGAGATCCCTATCATATCGGTTCGCTTCTTGAAATGGCGAAAAGTGGTTTTTATATACGGCTTGGCAACGGCAAATCGAGGTGCCAGCATGTGTATATCGGTAATATTGCCTGGGCACATGTTCTTATAGCGCACGCACTGCTCACACACAATAATGCAATTGCCGGAAATGCCTATTTCATCACGGATGGCCCCGGATCAAATTTCTTTTCTTTTTATGACCGCATCATTGAAGAGGCCGGTTACAGGATCTGGCCGAAGAACCTGTGGCTTCCGCGGAGAGTTGCCATGATGCTGGGAATACTTTCGGAGACCCTTGCAATCCTGGTAAGACCCTTCAAACGTTATACCCCGAAAATGAGTCGTTTCGCGGTAACTTATACCTGTACGGATTTTACATTTAATTCTGAAAAAGCCAGGAAGGATTTTGGGTTTGTGCCAAAATATAGCGGGGAAGAGGCGTTTGAGAGAACCGTTCAATTCTACAGAAAAAAATACCAGTCACCGCATGGGCGGCCTTGACCAGTGCGGGTCAATGACGGAAATAAGTGAGAATGGGGGCAATCTTAGACCTAGGCGCAGCCGCGTTGCGGTGACGAGGCCGCGCGGCCTGAGCGCAAATACATGATTACCGAACGACCATAAAAAAAGAAACCGCCCCTTTTGGGACAGCTTCCCAGCATACAGCACCCAGCCAAAGAGAAAAAAATTAGTCTCATTGATTTTCCACATTCCTTATCTTTGGAAAAAATTTAACCTATCCAATTATGTCAGAAAAAATATCAGATAAAGTTGCTCCGGGAGTAGCTGCCGGAAAAGACCTTCAGGAGATCTTCCGTATTGCAAAAGCAAATCAGTTTGCTTTACCCGCTGTGAATGCAACCGGCACCGATACTGTGAATGCCATCATGGAAGCAGGAAAAGCCGTCAATTCCCCGGTGATCATTCAATTCTCGAACGGGGGTGGAATCTTTTATGCAGGGAAGTCCTTATCTAACACCAACGAAATTGTTTCCATCAAAGGATCGGTTTCAGGGGCCATGCACATTCATGAAGTAGCTGAATTATACGGCATCCCTGTGGTCGTTCATACCGATCATGCTGCAAAAAAATTGCTTCCCTGGGTTGACGGATTGCTGGATGCGGGCGAGGCTTATTTCAAAAAGAACGGGAAACCTTTGTTCAGCTCGCATATGCTCGACCTTTCCGAAGAGCCGCTGGCTGAGAATATCGAGATCAGCAAGCGCTACCTCGAACGCATGAGTAAAATGGGAATGACGCTTGAAATCGAACTGGGTGTGACCGGCGGGGAAGAGGACGGCATCGACAATACCGGTATCGAAAGTTCACGCCTTTATACACAGCCTGAACACGTCGCATTTGCATATGAGGAATTAAGCAAGATCAGCGACCACTTCACCATCGCCGCCTCCTTTGGCAATGTTCACGGGGTTTACAAACCGGGAAATGTAAAACTTCAGCCTGTTATCCTTCACAATTCCCAGACTTACATCCAGGATCATTATAAAACCGGCCCGAATCCTGTGAATTTTGTATTTCATGGCGGATCGGGATCAGAACCTGAAAAAATCAAGGAAGCGCTCACCTATGGTGTGGTCAAGATGAACATTGATACCGATACGCAATGGGCTTTCTGGGAAGGCGTCATGAAGTATTACAAGAAGGATCAAGGATATCTCCAGGGCCAGATCGGGAACCCGGAAGGCGATGACAAACCCAACAAAAAGTTTTATGATCCGCGTGCCTGGTTGCGTGAAGGTGAAAAATCGATCGTTGAACGGCTGAAGATCGCTTTTGCTGATCTGAATTGTCTGAACCGGTATTAGAACCCAAGTCCTGCGGCAAGGGTTTCTTTCGGCTTGATACACAATACCGGGAGCGGCGACCGGTTAACGGTTTGTTGTGCATATGGTCCCATCCAGATGTTAGAGGCGGAAGATTCCTGTTGGGTCATGATGGAGATCAGGTTGGCATCCACACTTTTCCCATAGTTGATTATGCTATCTGCAATGTTGTCGACTTCCATGCTTGTAATTAAATATTTTATCCCTTCTTCTTCAAAGTATTTTCCTACCTGTTCAGAATAGGAGTCAACATTCCGTCTGATTACCTTGGTCTTTGCGCTGTATATGGAAAGAATATGAATCTGTGCATCGTGTTTCTTTGCAAGGTACCCCGTGAATGTAGCTTTTTGCCGGGTCTCTGTGGTGCTATCGATGGGAAGGATAATCCGTGTCAGGGGCCGGTGGATATCGATGCCACTCCGGATCGTGATGACGGGACATGGCGAGAGCGAGACGATGCGGTTTGCATTACTGCCGATCCAGAATTCGACAAAGACCGAAGCACCATGGGTACCGGTAACCACCAGCATGGCTTTGCTTTCTCTTGCCTCATCTGTAATTTCTTTGTATACTTTCCCGGTCCGGATCTTATAACTGATCTTACTTCCCGGTAATTCCGGCTGGTACTTTGCAATCAGTTCGGTAAACTGGTTTTTGACTTCCTTCGAGGAATCGCCCCCGGTGTCAAATTTATCCTTTTCCTCAGCTGATTTACGTACCCAGACCAGGTCCAGGTTAGTATTGCATTTCTGGGCAATCGATAATGCATGGAGAAAAGCATTGATCGAACTTTCCGAAAAATCAATGGCAACAACGATGTTATTCATATCTTTCTTTTTTTATTCCACTTTGGGTAAATTAATCATATCCGCAATGATCCAGGCGTTCGGGTACTCAAGGATAATATCATTCAGGAATCGCTGGGCATCGAGCCGGGAACGGAAATCCCCAACTCTTACCTTGTAATTCGGCGACTTGAACGATAGGTATGCCCCTACATCCGGATATTTGGCTTTAAATCCCTCAGATATAGACTGTGCTTTTGTCTTAGAGTTGTTTCCCGAATCAAAAAAAATCTGGATCCTGTATCCTTCCATACTTTTCCGGTTCTGGTTTATCTGGATATGTTTGCTGACAAGCAGATCCACCTTGTCATCCTGAATGATCTGAATGTGCCCCTTTTCATTGTTTTTCTCCTGCGCAAAACCCATTACCGCCAGGCCACTCACAAGAAACAAGACGACCAGCGGAAACAGGATCTTATGGAGGATGTTAGGGTTCATAAGCAAAAATGTTCCACAGGGTGAATACTTAATATCGGTACAGGCGACTGGTTGACCATTTGCTGGGCATGTGGGCCAAGGAGAATATTGGCAGGGGTTTCCTGTTCGGTCATGATGCTGATCAGGTCGGCGCCCATATTCAGTGCATAATCGATGGTCATTTTGGTAATGTCATTGGAGATGATTTTATCCCTCACCAGTTTCACGTTGTGTTTCTCGAGGTACTTGGCAGCCTGGTCGGCTAAGTTTTCGGCGACCCGCTGGATGGATTTCAGCTGGCTGTAATGGGTGGCAACGATATAGACTTCTGAGCCAAACATTTCAGCGAGTTTCGCGATAAATGGAAATTTCTGCAGGGTTTCAGAGGAACTGTCAACCGGAACCAGGATTCGGTCAATGCCTTTTCCTTCAGGAAAATCATGTCTGACCGTGATCACCGGACAGTTGGAATAGGTCACAATTTTGAAGGCATTGCTTCCGATCCAGTATTCTTCGAATCCCGAGATCCCATGCGCACCTGTAACGATCATCAAGGCCCCGGTGATCCTGGCAAGCCCGTCCAGTTCATGATAGATCTTTCCTTTCCGGAGTTTGTATTCAAGTTTGATCTCTTTAGAAATATCCTTATGGTATTTATGGATCAACTCTTCAAACCGTTTCTTTGCTTCATTCCGGTTTTCATTGGAGGTGTCGGAATAGATGCCTTCCGTTGCAGCAATTTTATCCACCCATACCATGACAATATCGGATTTCAGCTTGTTGGCAAGTGGAATCGAATACTCTAAAGCATGAATGGAAGTATTCGAAAAATCTACAGCGACTATGATCGGTTGCATTTTTATGGGAGTTTGCATTTTAAACCAAGGTAAAGTTAAACAAATTTTCTTTTCACAATCTATCTTGGGGATGGAATTAATTTTAAAGGGAATGGCTAATTTTGCTACTTTTGTGCTACAGGGTGGAAGGATTTGCATATGAATTCCAATTCTGTTGTCTGCCTTATTTCTCTAAAATGAATGACAATCTTGACCCTACCGGGAATCAATTCAACAGTGTTGAGAAAGAGATCGAGAAGGTTTTACGGCCAACGGAGTTTAATGATTTTTCCGGACAGGAAAACATTATTGAGAACCTGAAGATCTTTGTCCAGGCTGCAAAGCAACGGAAAGAGCCGCTCGATCATGTGTTGTTGCATGGGCCACCGGGATTAGGGAAAACCACCCTCTCCCACATCATCGCCAATGAGCTGAACGTCAATATCAGGGTTAGTTCAGGGCCAGTATTGGATAAACCAGGCGACCTGGCAGGAATCCTGACGAACCTGGAAGAAAATGATGTTTTGTTCATCGATGAGATCCACCGGCTGAGCCCTGTTGTGGAAGAGTATCTCTATTCGGCCATGGAAGATTTCAAGATCGATATCATGATCGAGACCGGGCCGAATGCACGAAGCATACAGATCAAACTGAACCCCTTTACCTTAATCGGGGCTACCACCCGTTCGGGTTTGCTCACGGCGCCTCTACGATCAAGGTTTGGCATCAACTCCCGTCTGAATTATTATACCGCGGCGACCCTTGAACATATTATTTTACGTTCATCCGAGATCCTGAAGGTCTCCATCACCTCTGATGCAACTGCCGAAATTGCACGCCGGAGCCGCGGAACTCCCCGTATTGCCAACCTCCTGCTGCGGCGTGTACGTGACTTTGCCCAGATAAAAGGCGATGGCAACATTGACCTGAAGATCAGCCAGTATGCCTTATCAGCGCTGAATGTTGATAAACACGGACTGGATGAGATGGACAACAAGATCCTCCTGACCATCATTGATAAATTCAAAGGAGGACCTGTCGGGCTCAATACCATCGCCACCGCCGTCTCGGAAGATCCCGGCACCATTGAAGAAGTTTATGAACCATTTCTTATCCAGGAAGGTTACCTCATGCGCACCCCGCGGGGCAGAGAGGCCACAGAAGCTGCTTATAAACATCTTGGAAAAATAAAAGCCGGACCTCAGTCGGAATTGTTCTAAACAAAAATTTTGACAAAAAGGATTCATTTTGATAATAATGCGACGGAGTTACAAACTCCGCCTGGCGACAGATTCAAACTCCATGGATACTCAAAAACAGAAAATCAAAGAAAAAGCGATAGAACTGGGCTTTGCTTTCTGCGGATTTGCCAAAGCGGTAGCATTGGAAGAAGATTTGGCCTTTTTCACCAATTATATCAGGGAAAAGCGGAATGCCGGGCTCGATTATCTTGAAAGAGAACCGGAGAAAAGAACAGATCCACGGAAGGTTTATAAAGGAGCTCAGACCGTAATCGGTCTTTTGATGAATTACTTTCCCGGAGAAACCCTTCCGGCAGAAGACAATTTTATTATCTCTAAATATGGATATGGCCAGGATTATCACGAAGTATTGAAAGCCAGGACCACCAGTTTGGTTCAATTTATGAATGAACAATGTGGTCCGCTCAATGCAAAAGCCTTCATCGACAGCGGACCGGTACTTGAAAAAGCCTGGGCACAGCGATGCGGGCTCGGCTGGAGAGGCAAGAACACTATCCTGATCAATCCTTCCAAAGGTTCGTTTCATTTCATTGCAATTATCCTGACCGACCTTATTCGTGAACCGGATCTTCCGGAGAAGGATCATTGCGAAAACTGCCATCTCTGCATGGATGCCTGTCCCACCGGTGCACTCGAAGCTCCATATACGCTGAATCCCGCGAAATGCATATCGTTCCTTACCCTAAAAGAAAAAAACGAAATTTCCAGGGAACTGCTGGATAAATTTCAAGGCCGGATCTATGGTTGTGATACCTGCCAGGATGTGTGTCCGTATAACAGGTTTGCAGTGCCGCATTCCACTCCTGAATTTTTTATTTCAGAGCGTTTAAAAAATATGCGGAAGAATGATTGGTTACGGCTTACGCGGGAAGAGTTTGGGATACTATTCAAGGAATCTGCCGTAAAAAGAACAGGTTATGAAAAACTGATGAAAAACATATCTTCATTAAGGGTAAACACGACGTAAGGTGTAATATTGGTAAGAAAAGTCTTTCCCGTGAAACAAGTTTTCCTCGTTTTTTTTATTTTTATCTCTTCAGAATATTCTATCTCCCAGGACACCCTTTACCTTTCAAACGGCAGAAAAGTAAGGGCAGTCGTTATTGATGCGAATCCTGAAAACATCCGGTATCACTTAAACGAAGAGCCTGACTATATGATCAGGAAGATAGGTACCCATAAAGTTTACATGATTAAATACCGGAGCGGCCGTGAAGAGATCATCAGGGCGAGGCAGGATAAATATGGCGAACCCTATTTTTCGAGAGAGAAAAATGATTTTTACGCTCTCTCTGCAGGCATTGGGCAAAGTCACGGATTCGGGGGAATCATGTTTGAACATCGCTGGGGCCAAACCCAGGGGTGGGGATATCATGCCGGTATTGGCGTTGCGCCTTTCGGAATAGCCGGGCATAAGGCAACTGTCTATTTTTCGGCAGGCGCGAAATTTTATTTTTACCGGGGGTTTTATTTAGATCTTCAATTTGGAACGATGCCAGCTACGAAAAAGATCACTGCATGGGATGATACCCTTAAACGATATTATACCTATGATACCGTAAGAATTGCTTACGGACCTTCACTGCTTGTAGGCTGGGACTGGCTGTTCAACCGGTATTTTGGTTTAACGTTTAGTATCGGATGCTCGGTGAACGCGACTAGACCAGACTATGATCCGTTTCAGGTCGCCGTCGATTTCGGTGTGATCGGCCGGTTACCGGAGAAGAGGAAAACCGGGATTACAAAATGAAAAAGGAACTACTCTTTTTGCTGATATCTGTTTTTTCCATTAGTTTATCGGGACAGGAGATTGAAGTAAAAGGAATTTATGCCACGAGCAGTTTACATGAATTTAAAAATTCATTCGGTTGTGGTATCGGGTATAATGGATTTGTTAAACCAAAAAGCAGGGTTGGCATTTTCATTGAAGATCTTTACAATTGTTTTCCCTATGAATACAGACGGTTCTCCGATTCGAATCCTGCATATTTTATAGATCATGTCAGACCAAACAATCATAAAATTGCAGCTAAAATCAGTTGTTCATTCAGGATCCTTAACAAATCAAAATCCCTGTTATTTATCGGTCCTGAATTAGGACTGATTCTCTTTATTATCAATGAGAAGTATGAAGAGGCTGAGGAGACCTCAATGGGACTTGTTACTGATGGATATCAATATTCAAATTACGGTGTTAAACCTGCGGTGAGTGTTGGTTTTTTGCTCGAGTATGAGCTTAAGGAGATAATCGCCCACAAAATCTCGGTATCTGTTTCCGTGCATCCTGAGTTATCAGGTTTTGGAAGAATCGGGATGAAAGGTTCATCAGACCCGGCTGTAGCTGGCTGGCTCAATGCTGGAATCGGATTTAAGTACAATTTTCTTAAAAAGGAAAATGACAAATAGCAAAGGAGAAAGGACCGTGTACTGTATATCGCGTCACGCGTTACCATTTTCCTTCCCCCAATGAAAGGATGGAAACTCAAAACCAGCAAGGGCCATGACCCTGTCAACAACGGTCATGACCGCTTCTTCCATGTTTTTTGGTTTGCTGTAAAAGGAAGGTGAGGCAGGACAAAGAATTGCACCTGCCTCGGTAAGAAGTTTCATGTTGTTCAGATGGATCAGGTTGTAGGGCATCTCCCGGGGAACAAGGATAAGCTTTTTTCGTTCCTTCAGGATGACATCAGCTGCACGGGTCAGTAAGTCGGAAGATACACCGGATGCGATTCTTCCCAGGGTTCCCATGGTACACGGGCAAATAATCATTACATCATATCCTGCTGAACCTGAAGCCAGGGGAGAGAAAAAATCATTCGGGCGAACCACCGGAAAAGGAACCTGCTTCTCATCAAATGGTCCGAGTTCATATGCCCAGACAGCCTTTGCATTATCTGAAAATACCACCCCGCAATCTTCCACCTGGTTTTCAAGGTATTTAACCTTATCCAAAAGCAATTTTCCATAGATGGAACCGCTGGCACCCGTTATCCCGATAATAATTTTTAGTTTCTTTGATCCCATAATGTTTCCACCTAATTGTGGGCACGCGTTACAAACGCGCGCCAGCTAATATTTAAAGGATAATTCCTGCATTCTGAATTCCTGCATTTATTTTTAATTCACCAGCTTTTAAAAGTCTTTTGCTTTAAAATCCCAAAGAAGCGAGAGTGACAGTACATTGTTATATTGACCGGTTTCAAATAGCATCCTGCGATATCCCCAGTAATTATTTTTACTGCGGATGGAGTTCAGTGAATAGTTCGATCTTATATTGATGCGAAGGTGATTTGTAATGTAGGCGCCGAATCCAAAGATCCCTGTAAACGTAACGGGCCGCAAGGGAACTGTTCCCGGGGGGGCTGCTCCGTTGAACAGTTCAAGTGAGCCAATCGTGATGTCGGCGGCAGGCCCTGCTTCAAAGTAAAACCGCTTTTTAAAGGTATACTGATAAAGGAAGGGAATTTCGATATAATGAAGCCTTAAAAGGTACTCATTCCCTCCCCTGGCCATCGTATCAACTCTCCTGCTGCCTTTCTGGATATATTCCAGTTCCATCTGGAAAGAGGAATGAGGCGATATCTGAAGGGTGACATATCCTCCGCCAAGATATCCCCATTTATGATAACCTTCATAAGTGTCACCGTCAACCTGGCTTGTAACGCCACCCAGCATCAATCCTGCATTGAAGCGCTGAGCCTGGAGCGAAGAAGAAGAAATAACCACCAAAAGAAGGAGAAACAAGGTTCCTGTCAAAATCAATTTCATAGGGATGATCATTTTAGAGGAGAAAACTTGAATTCGGTTTATTTATTACGTTCTGTAGTAAATATGACAAGTTGTTCCAGTGAATTCCGGTAGGTACTTTCCGGGAATATGCGCAAGAGGTCGATAGCTTTTTGCCTGTGTTCCAGCATTTTTTCCTGTGCATATACTATGCCGCCGCTGGCCCTGACTTTTTTGATCAGTTCAGAAACCCTCGCCGGTTCAGTATTATGGTTTTTGACTGTATTGACGATCCATCTTTTTTCTGTAAAGTTTGAATGGTTCAGCAGGTAGATCAGCGGCAGTGTCATTTTCTGGTCTTTGATATCGATGGCAACAGGTTTGCCTGTAGCGTTTCCGGCTTCATAATCAAAAAGGTCATCTTTGATCTGGAAAGCGATCCCGGTATGTTCCCCGAAAAGACGCATCTTTTCAATGGTTTCCGGAACGGATCCTGAGGAAGCGCTTCCGCAGGCACAGCAGGAAGCGATGAGGGAAGCAGTTTTTTTGCGGATGATCTCAAAATAGACCTCTTCCCCGATATCGAGGTGACGGGCTTTTTCGATCTGCAACAGTTCTCCTTCACTCATCTCCCTTACGGCATTGGAGACTATCCGGAGGAGATCAACATCATTATTTTCCAGGGAGAACAATAATCCTTTCGACAGGAGATAATCTCCAACCAGGACAGAAATTTTATTTTTCCATAATGCATTGATGGAAAAAAATCCCCGGCGGAGGTTTGAATCGTCTACCACGTCGTCGTGTACCAGGGTAGCCGTATGAAGTAATTCGATGAGGGAAGCCGCACGGTAAGTAGATTCCTTGATGCCTCCGGTCACGCTGGCGGCAAGGAACACGAATAACGGACGCATCTGTTTCCCTTTCCGTTTTATGATGTAGTGCATGATCTTATCCAACAGCGGAACGCTGCTTTTCATGGAAGCCCTGAACTTTTCTTCAAAGATCCCAATATGTTCTGCGACGGGGGCCTGTATTTCCTTAAGCGAGATCATCGGATATTTTAGATTCTGTAAAAATAATCAAAATTGGTTCAGGAGTGGTAAGTTAATCAATGGAAAATTCCCACATTTGTACTCTTAGTCAACTTAAATGTCAGGATTTCTTTTTCATGATGTCATTTTCGGACCGGTCCGCAGCCGGCGTCTCGGCCTTTCCCTGGGAATTAACCTTCTCCCGACGCATTCAAAATATTGTTCATTCAACTGCATTTACTGCGAATGCGGATGGACGCCCGAAAACATGAATATAGTCCCGGAGCTTCCCTCTCGTGAACTGGTTGGCCAGTATCTCGAATACAGGCTAAAGGAGCTCGTTGAGGAAGATCATATCCCCGATGTGCTGACCTATGCGGGGAATGGGGAACCCACCCTGCACCCTGATTTCGCCGGTATCGTTGATGACACCCTTGCCTTACGCGACAAATACATGCCAGGTGTGAAAGTTGCCGTCCTTTCCAATGCATCGATGGTCCACGAGCCGTCGGTTTTTAATGCATTACTGAAGCTTGATAACAACATACAGAAACTGGATGCGGGTTTCGAACGGTATTTTCGCTTGATCAACAACCCGGTTTTACCCGTAAAATTCAACGACCTCATTGGTGATCTGAAAAAATTCAATGGAAAAGTGATCATCCAGAGTATGTTTATCCGGGGATTTTATAACGAAGAAGTGATTGATAATACAACCGACACTGAAGTGAATGAATGGCTGAAGCATCTCGACTTCATCCGCCCTTCCTTGGTAATGATCTACCCTGTTTCGCGTGCCACTCCGGTACACAACCTTGAAAAAATCAGTATCTTTGATCTGGAAAAAATTGCTGAAAAAGTACGAAAGCTGGGAATCGAGGCAAAGGTGTATAGTTGAATGCAGGAATGCAGAATTTATAGTGAACATCTATCAGTGATCAATTATCAACTAACAAATAACAGTTAAAAGTTAACTTCCAATACCCAATATCCAGCATCCAGCATCCAGTATCAAGCATCCAGAACCCAGCATGCCCGACCTGCTTAAATATCCGCCCAAGATCCTGATCGCCTTCGGTGAAACCCTCGGAGGCGGGAAAGATATTCTTGAATGGTTGTTGAAGAACGGATATCCTGAACTGGCTGCTCTTTCTTATGCTGTTCAGGGAAGTGATGAGGCGGTTGATTGGTTGATGAAAAACGGGTTCCCCGAACTGGCGGCGCTCGACAGCGCCATCGAGGAGGATCAGAAAGCATATGAATGGTTAAAGCGGAACAATCTTGCTTTTCATATTGTTTTTGCGGAGGCTGTTCATGGCAAAGGAGAAGCGATAGAATGGCTTCTTCGTCATGATCTGAGGATGCTGCTGAATATCACGCAAAAGATCCGGCAATTACGCGACAGTCACACGTTTGATTATCACAAACTGCACTTCTGAGAAAGGGATCAACCGCATTTGGTATATCCGCACTTTATACAGATCGGGCAACCTTCCTGGTAGATCAGAACATTAGCTTCATGGCACTTTGGGCAAACCCGCTCAGGTGCTTTGGTTCCGTCGGGGATAAATTTTTTCAGTGCCCGTTCAACTCCGTTTTTCCAGGTATTGATGGAATCGACTTCAAAATGCAGTTTGCTGATGATGTTCACGACAAATGGCAATGGCATTCCATGACGCAGAATCCCGGAGATCAGTTTTGCATAATTCCAGTACTCTTTTGTAAATGACCTGGAAAGTCCTTCGATGGTGATCTTGTATCCCTGCCTGTCTTCAAACTGGAAATCATACCGTGAAGTCAGGCCGTCAGGACGGTTTTTACAGATCCACCCTTTCTGCACCCATTGGGGTATCCAGAAATCATCGGCACGCCCGGTAAAGATCTCATAAGGATGTCCATTCAGGAGGCCTACCACGGCAACCCATTTTTCGTAATCATTCTGAAAACGGACAATTTCTGCTTCCAGTTTATCGGGCCGGTGAGGCGCATGTGTTTCCCTGAATTCATTGGAATTCCCGGCATTATCGTTCTTATTGTTACTTACCAGGATACCTTCACGGCTTCCGTCGCGGTAAACGGTCATGCCTTTACAGCCTACTCTCCAGGCGGTCTCATAAATGCTGGCAACCATCTCTTCCTTGGTCTCATTGGGAACATTCACCGTGACACTGATGGAATGATCCACCCATTTCTGCACGGCACCCTGCATATTGACTTTGGCTACCCAATCAATGTCGTTGGAGGTTGCCTGGAAATAAGGTGACTGTTTAATGATGGTTTTCAGTTCTTTTTCGTCCATCAGGGAAACCTCATCAACATTAAATCCTTTAGTTTCAAGCCATGTGACGAATTTATGGTGAAAGACATGGTATTCTTCCCAGGTATCCCCGATTTCATCTGTAAATGTGACCCGGGCATGTTTATCGTTGGGATTCACTTTGCGCCGGCGCTTGTAAGTAACTGCAAATACAGGTTCCAGGCCGGAGGTTGTTTGTGAAAGAATACTGACGGAACCCGTAGGGGCAATGGTCAGGATGGCAATATTGCGGCG
>Ga0182027_10001861_pt1 | contig 34471 bp, 34 predicted proteins | sample 712E1DmetaG_FD_121300 | JGI IMG/M metagenome (GOLD analysis project Ga0182027, IMG submission 121300) | Permafrost microbial communities from Stordalen Mire, Sweden - 712E1D metaG (Illumina Assembly) | ecosystem: Environmental > Terrestrial > Soil > Wetlands > Permafrost | place: Sweden...
TGTTTTTTAACAGCCAGCGATTGCATTCTTATTTAGGCTACAAGAATCCGAATGACTTTGAAAAGGATTTTATATTGGCAAGTGCAGCTTAACCGGGTGTCCGTTTTTACTTGACCAGATCAATAAATTGGTGTATCTGAGATTGGCACATCTATGATGTAACCATAATTTTCCAAGATCGCAATTTTACCTTTCAGATTATGATGCTCGTTTTCATAGTAACAGAATCGTGGCTCTTGACTGTTGCATGGTATCTTATCGTGTGGAAGTACAAAAAATTCTCTAACGAATGAATTCTCTTTCTTTGTGAAATCCGCCTTCATTTCAGCAATCAATTCTGGCATCTGACCTATAATTTTTTTAAAAGTATCCTTTTCTCTTTTTGATTTTTCACTATCACGCCGCCGATCTGTATACTTAAAGGCTAAATAGTTACCTGCGCCACCAGTTGCGACACCCAATAAGAACGTTACAAAATATGTTCCCCATGCTTCCATAGTCTTCCTTTAATCCAACAATTAATATACGTGACCCTTTATATATCGCCTTGAAACAACATCTGCCCTTTGAATGATATATTTTTACACGAATATTTATGTAAAATCAAATAATTGTTATTGAAGTCCTGCGTAAAACGTGTTCATTAACTAACATATTAGATAGCGAAAAAATGATGACTAAAACACCAAAACCGGTTGAGATTGATTTTAATCCCGAGTTCAAGCGAGCGCTTTCGTTGATGGAAGAGACGGACAAAAATATCTTCATCACAGGCCGGGCGGGCACCGGTAAATCAACTCTCTTAAATTATTTCCGCAATACGACAAAAAAGAAAGTAGTAATCCTGGCGCCGACGGGTGTTGCCGCCGTTAATGTATGCGGACAGACAATTCATTCTTTTTTCCATTTCAAGCCGGATGTAACTCTAGCTGCTATCAAGAAGAAAAAGAGCACCGCCAAAGAAAAAATGTCTATCTATAAAAAGTTGACGGCCATCGTCATTGATGAAGTATCCATGGTGCGGGCTGATCTGCTGGATTGTGTGGATAAATTTCTGCGCCTCAACGGTCCCAATTCCAAGCACCCCTTTGGCGGTGTGCAGATGATCTTCATCGGCGATCTCTATCAACTGCCGCCTGTTGTTACCAGCCGCGAAAGAGATATTTTCCAGTCGTACTATAGCAGCCCCTATTTTTTCAGCGCCAAAATCTTGGAACAACTGGATATGGAGTTTGTCGAGCTGGAAAAAGTTTATCGCCAGAAGGATAACGAATTTATTCGCCTGCTCAACGCTATCCGCAATAACTCCATCACGGATGACGATATCGCGCTGTTCAATAAGCGCCATGATTCTCAGTTCACCGCCCCTTCCGGCGCTTTTTATCTGTCTTTGACAAGCACTAATGATTTAGCCGATGGCATTAACGAGGAACAATTGGCTAAGCTTCCCGGCGTAATATGGAAAGCGCAAGGTATGATTGATGGAGAATTTAGTAAAGAATATCTGCCGACAGTCGTAGAATTAAATCTTAAAAAAGGTGCGCAGATTATGCTCTTGAATAATGATACCTACGGAAGGTGGATCAACGGCACCATCGGCAAAGTAATGGGATTCGAAAAAGGTGACGAAGGCGAAGAGATAATTACCGCCAAATTGGATAACGGCGAACTCGTAGAAATTAGCCCCTATACCTGGAAAATCTACCGTTTCTTTTTAAAAAATGATGAGCTTCGCTCCGAAGATGTCGGGTCGTTCACCCAGTATCCCGTCCGCTTGGCCTTTGCCATCACTATCCACAAAAGCCAGGGGAAAACCTTCGAAAATGTTATCATTGATGTGGGACGCGGAACGTTCGCCCACGGACAGATGTATGTGGCACTTTCGCGCTGCACATCGCTGGATGGAATAGTTCTGAAGCAGCCGCTGAAGAAAAGTCATATTTTGATGGATTGGCATATTGTAAAATTTCTTACACGCACTCAATACGATAAAGCAGAACAAAAATGCTCCCACGAGGATAAGCTGCAGATCATTCATGCAGCGATTAAAGAAAAGAAAAATTTAGATATTCTCTACTTAAAGGCAAAAGATGAAAAATCGCGCCGTACGATCCGCCCGCTGTTTGTCGGAGAGATGGAATACAGCGGACATCCTTTTGTTGGGATGGATGCCTATTGCCTGACACGTAAGGAAAAACGCCGCTTTAATGTGGATCGAATATTAGAAGTTTGTGTATCGTCAAATAAATGAGAAAAACTCCTGCCGCTAATGCTTGCGTTCGGAATTGGAGTTTCACTAATAACCTCAGCAGGCACCAATCCCGACACGCTACGCTATCGGGATAATTCGACTTACAAGTTTCAGTTCACTACGTTCCTCAAACTTGAGTCTCATTAAAACACCTTGACAAATAATTACTGTTGAATAAGATTCTCAGTTCTCGAGCGGGCGTAATTCAGTGGTAGAATGTCAGCTTCCCAAGCTGGACGCCGTGGGTTCGAGCCCCATCGCCCGCTCCATTTTAATGAAACTCGCTGAAAACGAGCGTAGCAAAGTTTGAAGCGTTAGCTGAATTATTCCGTGAGCGCAGCGAATCGGGATTAATGAATCCTTTTAACAGAAGCATAGCGCATAACCTAAAGGTCACACGCTGAAGCTTGCCGGTTGAATTGATCCCGCACAGCGGAGGGTATAAATTACAAAGCACGCTTTGTAATTTATACCCGTGATTAACCCCAACCGGCGGTAGCCTGCAGTAATATTTTTTCTTGCATTGCCTTTTATACTGTGCTACCTAATTTATTAAGTCATCGATTATTGTGTATTGATGAGTGGGCACTTGCCCACTTTTTTATTTTCTGGGCTATTATGAATGATGATTTAAAGGAAAAAATGAGGCAATTGGCCGAGCCCGTTGTCGCCTCTGAAGGAATGGAGTTAATCCATGTTGAATGTATCAAGATGCAAACTCGCTGGATTGTACGGCTTTACCTGGATAAAGAAAACGGGGTAACACTTGAAGATTGCACGGCCGTAAGCAATCAGCTGGGCGACGTCTTTGATATAAATGATTTGATTAAAGGCGCTTACACGCTGGAAATTTCTTCTCCCGGTTTTGACCGGCCGATATCGCGCGATCAGGATTTTGAAAAATATAAAAATTCAAAAGTAAACATAAAAACAGGGGTAAAAATCGAGGGCATGAGAAATTTTCACGGCACACTTGTGGATTACATCGAAGAACAAGGCCGGAAAATGATTCTGATGGATATTTCCGGAAAAACATACCGGATTCCCAAAGAAGAAATTGTTAAAGCCAATCTTGCCGCTGACGATGAAACTAAGAATAAAGGCAGGAAATAATGCCGATAGGCTGAAATTTTTACGATATCTCAGCGCAGTGAAGGAAAGGGAGGAATTTGTAAATGTTGCCAGAACTTAAACGTCTGATTGAGCAGATGGGTAAGGACAGAGGTATAGAAAAAGAGATCATTACCGAAGCCCTGGAAGCGGCAATGCTTACGGCAGCGCGTAAAAAATTAGGGCAAAACGTGGATATCGAAGCCCATTACAACGATGATGCCGGAGAAATTGAAGTTTTTCAATTTAAAACCGTCGTGGATAAGGTGCTTGATCACGAAACACAAATCTCCAAAGAAGAAGCGAGAAAAACTCTAGATGAAGGCGCCGAACCCGGCGATAGTTTAGGGATGAAAATCGAAACAAGTTCCTTTGGCCGAATCGCCGTACAAATGGCGAAGCAAATAATTATTCAACGAGTTAAAGACGCGGAACGTGACAACATTTATGAAGAATATAAAGACCGCAAAGGCGAATTGCTCAATGGATTTGTTCAACGATTTGAAGGCGGCAGCATTATCGTCAATCTGGGACGAGCGGAAGGCGTCGTGCCTCCGGCGGAACAAATCCATCGCGAAACCTATAAACGAGGCGAAAGGATCCGCTCTTATATTGTTGATGTAAAAAAGAATACCAAAGGGTCGCAAATAATCCTGTCCCGCACGCATCCCTCCTTTTTAAGAGCACTTTTTGAAGTGGAAGTCCCGGAAATTTCCGAAGGGCTTATTGATATTGTCAGCGTTGCTCGGGAGCCGGGAAAGCGCGGAAAAATTGCCGTCAGCGCAAAGGATAAGGATATTGATCCGGTAGGTGCCTGTGTCGGCATGAGAGGTTCACGGGTTCAAAGCGTGGTGCAGGAATTGCGCGGGGAAAAAATTGATATTATTCCTTATACTAACGATGCGGCAAAATATGTAAGCAGCGCTCTATCTCCGGCTAAAGTTAATCGTGTCTTTGTTGATGATGAAAACCGGACGATGACGGTAATTGTTCCCGATGATCAACTATCTTTAGCCATTGGTAAAAACGGCCAGAATGTCCGGCTCGCGGTAAAGCTGACCGGATGGAAAATTGATGTGAAAAGCGAAACAATGGCCGCGGAAAAAGAAGATGAAGGACAAACGGATTTAACAAAACTTACCGGGGTGGGACCAGCTATGGCGGAAAAACTTTATAACAAAGGCATCAAGAGCATTGCCATGGTTGCCGCAGCTGAACCCGAGTTATTATCTTCGATTCCCGGCGTAGGTGAAAAAACAGCCCGGCAATGGATTGAAGCGGCGGGTAAGATTTTAGACGAAGAAGCTCTAAACAATAAAAAAGTTTCATAACCGAATATTTATTTAGGGAGTTTTACGCATGCCGAAAAAGCGAGTTCATGAATTGGCCAAGGAACTGAATCTGGAAAATAAAGACCTAATCGCGCGTTTGGAAAAAATTGGCATTACGGTCAAGTCCCATTCCAGTTCTTTGGAAGATGACGAGGTAGAAAAAATAAAAGACGTATTGCTTACCAGTGAATCTCGCCAAATTGTAGAAGAAAGAATAAAATCAACGGTGATTCGGCGCCGTGCTGTTCGCACTCCCAAAGATGCGCCGGCGCTAGAAGAAGCAGATCATCCGGAAGCAGAGTTAGCGGAAAAGCCGGAAGATGAATCTTTAATCACGCCATCAGAAAAAGCCGGCAAAGATAAAAAAGAAGAGGTGACTAAACCTCCGGTTCTTGGAGCTCCGGCAGCTTTTGTCGAGATCAAGAAAAAAATACCGAAAAGCGAAGCAGAGGCGGCAGCGCCGGCAATAAAGGGCAAGCCGGCCGCGGAAACAATCGAGGGGGAGAAATTCAAACAGCCGTCGATAGTTCCTTCCAGGCCGCCTATTATTTCTAAACACAAAATCACCCACCCGGAAACGAAAAAAGGGATACCACCGAAAGCGCCGCTAAAACCCGGCGAGAAAATGATTATTCCTCCACCCGAAAAACAAATCAAGAAGGAATTTGAAAAACCGAAGAAAAAAGGCAAGGGTCCTGTAGAAGTATTTATTGAGGAGGAAAAAGTAGTACCGCGCCGCAAAGTCCTAGAGAAAAAAATCGAAAAGAAGTTAAGAAAGCAGGATGAAGAAAAGGAAGTAATTTTTACCAAGTGGCGGGACGAAAAAAAAGTTGCCCCCACCAAGATGAAGAAAACAGAAATTACCGTACCTAAGGCCATTAAAAGACGCATCAAGATTGGAGAAACAATCTCTGTCGGCGATTTAGCTAAGAGAATAGGCGTTAAGACCAGCGAAGTAATTAACAAATTAATGTCTATGGGTGTTATGGCCAGCATTAATCAATCCATAGATTATGATATTGCCGTAATAGTTTCTAATGAATTCAGTTTCCAAGTGGAAAAAGCAGAGGTGGAATTTGACGAATCTATTTTAAAAACTGCTGCATCTCCGGAAAAGCTCAAACCGCGGGCACCTGTTGTTACTATCATGGGACATGTCGATCATGGTAAAACCTCTCTTTTAGACGCCATCAGAAAGTCCAATGTAATTGCCGGAGAAGCCGGAGGAATTACTCAGGCCATCGGTGCCTACCATGTCCACATAAATGGACGGGATATAGTTTTTCTGGATACTCCGGGACATGAAGCGTTTACGGCTATGCGGGCGCGCGGGGCGCAGGTAACTGATATAGTGGTTCTTGTTGTCGCCGCTGACGACGGCGTAATGGGGCAAACCGTCGAAGCTATTAATCACTCCAAAGTTGCCGGGGTACCAATCATCGTGGCTATTAATAAAATGGACAAGCCCGGAGCTGATCCCGGAAAGATTAAACAGTCTCTCACCGAGCACGGTCTTTTATCCGAACAATGGGGCGGTGAAACCATTTTTTGCGAAGTTTCCGCCAAAAAGAAAAAGGGAATTGAAGAGCTTTTGGAAATGATTTTACTGCAGGCCGATGTTATGGAGCTAAAAGCTGATCCCGATCGTCCTGCCCGCGGAGTTATTATCGAGGCTAAATTGGACCGCGGTCGCGGCCCTGTAGCAACGGTTTTAATTCAGGAAGGCTCGCTAAAAGAAGGAGATGCGTTTGTTTCCAAGGCCGAGTTTGGCCGCGTTCGGGCAATGATTAATGATCAGGGAAGGCGCGTCAAGGAAGCTGGGCCGTCCATGCCGGTGGAGGTTATCGGTTTTTCCAATGTTCCGCAAATAGGAGCAGAATTTTTTTGTGTCGAAGATGACAAGAAAGCGCGCGGCATTGCTGAATACTGGATAAGAAAAACAAGAGAAAAAGAGCTTTCCGCTTCTTCCAAAATTACCTTAGAACAGCTTTATCAAAAAATAAAGGAAGGTGTAAAAGACCTCAATGTCATTATTAAAGCCGACGTGCGGGGATCGATTGAAGCGATTTCCGACGCTTTGAATAAGCTTTCGACTGACGAAATAAAACTCAAAATTATCCATAATTCTACAGGCGCAATTAGCGAAACGGATGTCATGCTTGCTTCCGCCGCCAATGCTATCATCATCGGATTTAATGTCCGCCCTGACGCAAAAGTGATTGAAATTGCTCAGCAAGAAGGGGTCGAAATCAAGCTTTATGACATTATTTACAATGTTATTGCCGATGTGCGGGCAGCCATGGAAGGGCTCCTGGAACCGGAATATAAAGAAGTAGTTCAAGGCCGGGCAGAAGTGCGCGAACTATTCAAAGTGCCTAAAATAGGTACTATTGCCGGATGCTATGTGACCGACGGGAAAATAATGCGCAGTGCGAATCTGAAACTCGTCCGTGACAGTGTAGTCGTTTTCGACGGGAAAATCCTTTCCTTGAAGCGCTTTAAAGACGACGCCAGGGAAGTGCTTGCCGGCTTTGAATGCGGCATCAGCATTGACGGATTTAACGATATTCATGTTGGTGACGTAATTGAATCTTATATAAATGAACAGTTAGAAAGGAAACTCTAACAATAGGGATTTCTTTTTAACCTGAATGGTCACGGAAAAGTTTTATGGTTATTGGCTACGGAACCATAAATTTACGAATTCCCCAAAGCGGTTCTTTGAAAGAAAAGAGGAGCGTTTTAAATAAAATTTTAAAGCGAACTCAAAATGAGTTTAATGTATCCATCGCGGAAATAGATTATCTGGATAGCTACAAATTCGCCCAAATTGGATTTGCCGTTGTTGGAAATGATTCTCACTATATCAATGGAAAAGTTGATCATGTGCTCAGATTCGTCGATAATTTACGCGCAGCCGAAATATTAAACAGCAAAATAGAAATTATGGTTGTTTCTAGTTTCCTGGAAGCCGCCCATTGGGAAAAAGGAAAGTACGATGAACTTTAAAAGAGCGGATAGAGTAGCAGAATTAATCATGGCTGAAATCTCGGACATTATTTTCAAGGAAGTGAAGGACCCACGAGTACAGGCATTAACTATTACCTCCGTAAAGGTAAGCGATGATTTACGTAATGCGAAGATTTTTTTTGTCGAAATGGGTAAAGACGAATGCTCTGCTGAAATCAGAACCGGTTTAACCAGGGCAACCAATTTTGTGCGGCGGGAATTAGGTAAAAGGCTGAAATTGCATTTTGTGCCGGAAATTACCTTTGTCCATGATCAATCTTTTAGTTACGGCAGCCGTATTGATAAAATATTGGCGGATATTGCGCGGCAGGATGTAAAAAAATGATCAACAAAATTATCGAGGCTATAAATGAGGGGCAGAGCTTTTTAATTACATCCCACGTTAGATTGGATGGAGACGCTTTAGGTTCCGAACTGGCGCTTTTTCTTACACTAAGTGATTTAGGGAAAAAAGCAGTTATTTATAATCAGGATGATACGCCAAAGAACTATTGTTTTTTGCCGGCAGCGCAAAAAATAGTTCATAAACTCGGCGATGTCCAACAGTATGATGCCGCTTTCGTGCTTGATTGCAGTGAGTTAGAACGCGTGGGAGATAAAGCGGCTGAAATCGCGAAGGTAAATAAAATAATTAACATTGATCACCATGTATCCAACGGATTTTTTTCTCCGTTAAGAATATTGGATGCTCAAGCAAGTTCGACCGGAGAATTGCTTTACCGTCTGCTCAAGCAGATGCGCTGCAATATGACTCGAGATATTTGCACTAATTTGTACACGGCAATACTGACAGATACCGGAGGTTTCCGTTACTCCACTACGCACAAGGAAACTCTTTGGGCAGCGGGCAATTTAGTGGAAAGCGGTGCAGATCCGCAGTGGATTTCGGAAAATATTTACGAAAGCGATTCACCGGCAAAACTAAAATTGCTGGCCAAAGTACTGGAAACATTATCCTTGGATTTAAAAAATAGGGTAGGTTCATTGGTGGTCACACAAAATGCGCTAAGGGATACGGGCGCTTCTTTGGAGCATACTGAGGGATTGGTCGATATACCTCGCACAATTAAAGAAATCTCCATATCGATTCTTTACACTCAGCTGGCAGACGACTATTTCAAACTAAGTTTACGCTCTAAAGGCAGTGTGAATGTGGAAAAGATAGCAAAAAAGTTTGGCGGCGGCGGTCATATTAATGCGGCAGCCTGCAAGATTAAGGGAGATATTGACACAATTAAGTTCCAGATTCTCCAGGCAATTAAAGAAATATAGTATTTTATGAATGGCATAGTTATTATTGATAAACCAGCCGGAAAAACTTCACATGACATAGTGAGTGAAGTAAAAAAAATATTAGGCGCGAAAAAAGCCGGCCATACCGGAACACTCGATCCGATGGCTACCGGAGTACTTCCGATCTGCCTGAATGAGGCGACAAAACTGGCACAATTTCTATCCGGCGAAAGCAAAGAATATGCAGCGACAATGTTGCTGGGTGTTAAAACGGATACATTGGACAGGGAAGGTAAAATTACCGCTAAATCAGACAAAGTAGTCAGCGATGAAGAAATAAAGGCGGCACTCGCTAAAATGGTAGGGAAAATCAGCCAAGTACCTCCTGCCTTTTCGGCGGTCAAATATGGCGGAGAGCCTTTATACAAATATGCACGAAAGGGCGTGTTCCTGAAAACGGCGGCGCGGGAGGTGGAAATTTTCAATATCGCGATACAGACGATTTCATTTCCCCGCGTGACTTTTATGATTGCTTGTTCTAAAGGAACATATATACGGCAACTGTGTTCCGATGTTGGAGACCTGCTCGGTTGCGGCGCATGCTTAATCGGCCTTCGCCGATTGCGCAGTGGATTTTTTTCCGAAGATATGGCCGTGTCTCTGGATAATTATGGCTACGCAGAGAAAAAAATAGAACTATTGGAAAAAATGCTGTCGCTGACAAAATCGCTGCCTTTGCTTGCCGCGATGGAAGTGGCAGAAGACCTTGCCAACAAGCTGCGCGCCGGATTTCAACCCTCTGTAGAAATGATGAAAGCTCATGTTCCCCCTTTTCTTGAAGCTGGAGATATGCTAAAGTTCATCAGCTATAGCGGGAATCTAGTGGCATTGGCGGAAATGATAATACCGGTAAATAAGTTTTCCGAATTCGACGGAAAGTGCCAGGCAGGAAGGATTATCCGGGTATTTAACATTAGCAATTAAAAATAAATTTAAGATAAAAAGGGAATTAATTATTTAGGGAGGAAAAAAGTGTGTTAACTTTGGAAAAGAGGAAAACATTAATCGCAGATTATCGGCTTCATGAAAAGGATACGGGCTCTCCTGAAGTCCAGATTGCACTTTTAAGCGCCAGAATAGAATATCTGACGGAACACTTTAAAGCGCACAAAAAGGATCACCATTCGCGCCGCGGCCTATTGAAATTAGTCGGTCAAAGAAGGAGGCTTCTCAATTACATCAAAGATAATGACGTCGAGCGATACAGGAATATGGTTAAACGCCTGGGACTCAGGAAATAAAAGCGCGAGAGCGAAAGGTAACAGCTTGTCCGATTTCCCGTGTGAATTTGTGAGTAAGCGTGAATCGGTTATTGCTATCGTTCTTGAGCTTCCTGTTTTAGGTTTTTTAGGAATAAGGTGGAGGAAAAATGAATGAGTAATATATTTAGTGCTGATTTTGCCGGTCGTAATATTTCCCTGAAAACTAATTACGTTGCCGGTCAGGCTGATGGCTCAATATTGGCTTATTACGGCGACACAGTCGTTTTGGTAACAGTGGTTTCTTTAAAGGGAGCAAGGGAGGGAGTCGATTTTCTGCCCTTGACTGTGGACTATCAGGAAATGACTTTTGCCGCTGGAAAAATTCCGGGGGGGTTCTTTAAAAGAGAAGGACGTCCCAATGAAAAAGAAATTTTAACATCCCGCATAATTGACAGATCAATTCGTCCTTTATTTCCCAAGGGATATTTTTTTGAAACGCAATTAGTAGCGACTGTGCTTTCCGTGGATAAAGAAAACGACTCTGATGTTACGGCCATGATTGGCGCTTCGGCCGCCTTGGAAATATCGAATATACCTTTTAAAGGACCGATATCCGGTGTGCGTGTGGGAAGAATAAACGGAGAGTTAACCTGCAATGCTTCAGCGGAAAAAATGCAGGAAAGTGAATTCAACATTTTTCTGGTAGGCAGAAAAGTAACGCCCGGTAAATCGGGCATGCCTTATGATGTTGAACTGGTGATGATGGAAGGTGATGCCAAAGAGGTTGAAGAAAGCGTAATAATTGATGCCATAAAATTCGGTTTGGAAGCAATTCGTCCGGTAATCGATCTGCAGGATAAGGTTCGCCAAGCAGTCGGCAAAGAAAAAAGGCCTATCGAAGCAGTGAAAGCCGATGAAAAATTAATCTCCAGCGTAAGCGCCGAGGCCATGGAAGGCCTCAAGGAAGCCTACAATATGCCGCGGAAACTGGAGCGTTACGGCAAACTTGACGAAGTGAGAAAAAGGGCAAAGAAAAACATCGGCGGCGATGATGACGTTTTGTGCGCCAAAGTAGATGGCATTATTGAAGAATTAGAGCGGCGCATACTGCGCGAAATGATTATAAACGAGAAAAAAAGAATTGATGGCAGGTCTTCTACTGACATTCGCCCGATTAGCGCTGAAGTGGGGGTGCTGCCACGCGCTCACGGCTCGGCACTATTCAACCGCGGAGAGACACAAGCGTTGGTAGCCCTTACTTTGGGAACATCTTCCGACGAACAGCGCATGGATTATATAAGCGGCGAGGAGCTGAGATCCTTCATGCTTCATTATAATTTCCCACCCTATTGCGTGGGCGAAGCCAAGCCTTTACGCAGCCCCGGTAGAAGAGAAATTGGACACGGAGCGTTAGCGCGAAAATCACTGGTGCCTGTTTTACCCTCGCCGGAAGAATTCCCCTACACTATCAGGATAGTTTCCGAGATTCTTTCTTCCAACGGTTCATCTTCGATGGCAACAGTTTGCGGCGGCATTCTTTCTTTAATGGATGCAGGCGTACCGGTCAAAAACATTGTCGCTGGCATCGCCATGGGTCTTTTGAAAGAGGGAAACAAAGTTGTTGTTTTATCGGATATTCTTGGTGACGAGGACCATGCCGGAGATATGGATTTTAAAGTCTGCGGAACCGAAAAAGGCGTCACAGCCATGCAAATGGATATTAAAATTGACGGCCTGACCGAAGATATTTTGCGAGCCGCTCTGGAGCAAGCAAAGGAAGGAAGAATCTTCATAATCAACAAATTACGCCAAACGATAGCCGCGCCGCGTTCGGATATTTCTATTTATGCACCGCGTATTACGACCATCAAAGTTAAGGAAGACCAGGTGCGCTCTGTTATTGGGTCAGGCGGCAAGAATATCCGGCAGATAATAAGTGAAACCGGAGTTACTATTGACGTTGAAGATGACGGCACGGTAACAATTGCCTCCAGCGATGCCGAAGCGGCAGCCCGTGCTGTAGCCATGGTCAAATGGCTGACGGAGGAAGCTGAAGTCGGAAAAATTTATAACGGTACAGTAAAGAAAATAGTTGATTTTGGAGCTTTTGTCGAAATTTTACCGGGAACTGAAGGCCTGCTGCATATATCTCAAATCGCCAAAGAAAGAATAAATAAAGTTACCGACGTTTTGAAAGAAGGCGATGAAGTAATGGTGAAAGTTCTGGAAATAGATAAGCAGGGCAAGATACGACTTAGCCGAAAAGAAGCATTAGGGGCACAAGTAAAATAAATCGAATCAAGATTCACGGCAACCTTCCAAAAAACAGCCGTTTTGTAATTATAACTAGTTTGTTACAAGACGGCTCTTACCGTAAAAGCAAATGTCTATATGCTGCTAACTTTATTTTCAAGTGAGCTGATAAATATTTTTGATCAGGAAACACTATGAAAAAAATAGAGGCGTTTATACAAAAAATAAGCGGTAATGACGATATCCCTTTGCCTCGATACATGACTAACCAGGCTGCCGGAATGGATATATTTGCAGCTGTGATCGAAGAAGAGATTATTCTGCCCGGTCAGCGGAAAAAAATACCCACGGGCATTAAGATAGCCTTGCCCGAAGGTTATGAAGCGCAAATAAGACCGCGTAGCGGACTGGCGATAAATCAGGGAATAACATTGCTCAATTCGCCGGGCACAATTGATGCTGATTATCGCGGAGAAATTGCCTTGATTGTCATCAATCTGGGAGAAGAGCCTTTTATCGTCAAAAGAGGTATGCGCTTAGCGCAAATGATCATCCAGAAAATTTGCCGCTTAGATTGGATCGAAACCGCCGAACTAACCAATACGTCCAGAGGAAGCGGCGGATTTGGCCATACCTGAAATTAAGCGTGGCCGTATGCATAAAACTGCCTTTGATTTTGCAATTGGCTTTAAATAATGATAAGAAAATGATGCAACTATATCCTGGATAAGAAAAAGTTTGAGCATGAAAAAATTCAAAGTCAAAAAAACATTTCAGGAAATTAACGAAAAAATCAAAGATGGGCGTGCTGTCGTGGTAACAGCAGAAGAAATGATTGATATTGTGGAAAGACACGGCGAAGTTGAAGCAGCCCGTAAAATTGATGTTGTTACTACCGGAACTTTCAGTCCGATGTGTTCTTCGGGAGCTTTTCTTAATTTCGGTCATACTTCTCCTCGTATTCGAGCATCTAAGGTTTGGTTAAACGAGGTACCCGCCTATGGCGGGATTGCCGCCGTGGATTGTTACATAGGTGCAACCGAAGTTGTGGAAGGGGATCCACTTAACAGCGTTTATCCCGGTGAATTCAATTACGGCGGCGGTCATGTAATTGAAGATTTCGTCGCCGGAAATGTTGTTAAACTGCGCGCCGAAGGTTATGGAACTGATTGTTATCCAGCAAGGAAATACGAAAGAAACATCACGATAAATGATTTACAGGATGCAATTCTTTTTAATCCGCGCAATGCTTATCAAAATTACAATTGTGCCGTTAATTTATCCGACACAACCATTTATACATACATGGGCATGCTTCGTCCTCGGATGGCCAATGCCGCTTATGCCACATCCGGACAATTGAGTCCTTTATTCAATGATCCTTATTACCGGACAATCGGTGTCGGTACACGGATTTTCTTAGGCGGGGCACAGGGATTTGTCGCTTGGCCCGGCACCCAACATAATCCCCATGCACCTCGGACAGACAAGGGCGTTCCTAAACAGGGAGCGGGTACAATTGCCGTTGTGGGTAACCTGAAAGAGATGATTCCGGAATGGCTGGCTGGAGCCAGTATTTTAGGTTATGGAGTTTCCTTATTCGTAGGGATAGGGATTCCTATACCCGTTTTGGACGAAGAAATGGCGCGCTTTACAGCAGTCAAAGATGAGGATATTTATACCCAAATTTATGATTACAGCATGGATTACCCTAAAGGTGTGGCCAAACCTTTAGCGGAAGTCAGTTACAAAGATTTGCGCAGCGGAACCATAGTCATCGACGATAAAAAAGTTATTACTGCACCTTTATCCAGTTATTACAAAGCAAGGCAAATTGCTAATATATTGAAGGAATGGATCGAAGGAGGCAAATTTATATTGGGTGAATCCCAACAAATTTTACCTTCTGTAAAAATTTAATTTGTCAGAGTTTTTACTTTGTTTAACTCATAATAATTCCCAGCATTACGCCTAATTGCACTTTCCTTTGCCCCTGGAAGTAAATAATACTCGGAAGAAATACTAATTATTAATAATTATTTATTCTATTGATTAAAATTAATTAACATTAATTAATTTTAATCAATATTAAATATTTTGCTTGACTTTTCTTTAAAGTTAGTGTTTTTTAGTAATCAGATGAGGTGACGCTTTAATCTATGATAGATAATATTAAGAAAAATCGAGTAAAAAAATTGCGCGAGACAGTTCCATTAAGCGTAGCTGAATTGGCAAGGAAAGCCGAATTGGCCCCCCAGACAATTGCCAAGATGGAAAAAGGATTGTCAACAAGGAAGAATTCGGAATTGAAAGTAGCCAAGGCGTTGCAGAAACCTTACGAAGAAGTGTTTCCTTGAAAAGGCAATTGGTACATAAGATTAATTTCTGCCGTTTTGAATGCGGGAGGGTTATTTCCAAATGAAGATAGGCAGGTATCTGGTTGTCTTTTTGCTGCTAATGGCTCTTTTGATTACGTTCGGCAATAGAGGGCTTGTTGATAATTACTTGGTAAGCAAGCGGTTAGCTGAGTTGAAGTCGCAAAGCAATGAAATAACAACAGAAAACAACGACTTAAAAAGGAAAATTCTTTTATCGCGTAACGACTTGACCTATATTGAAGCATTGGCTCGCAACGAATTGGGTATGGTTAAAGAAGGAGACATTGTCTATCGAGTGGTAAAATAATTTAGTTAAAAACAATGTGGTGGTTTTTCAATGTTAGAATCAAAAGGAATTTTTTCGAGACCTAAGAAGCTCGTTGGTTTGGATATCGGTTCAAGTTCTTTAAAATTGGCCGAAGTCCTTAGCACGTCTAATGGTTATGTACTTAATCGCTTCTTACAACTTCCGTTGCCTAAAGGCATAATCATTGAAGGTGTTTTAAGCGATTCCAAGGCGCTATCCTCGAAAATCAAGGAACTCTTCTGGAGTTCAGGTTGCAGAGGGAAAGGAATAGTCATTTCTCTTTCCGGAAATTCCGTCATCGTAAAGAAGGTAACATTTGCCCAAATGGATGAAACAGAATTGCGTGATTTAATCCGTGATGAAGCAGGCAAATACTTGCCCTTCGACAATATGGATGATGTTAATTACGATTTCCAGATTTTAGGTGATAATGAATATAATCCCAATCAAATGGACGTTATTATCGTGGCCGCCAAAAAAGATATGGTTAATAATTATCTGGACGCAGTTACGGCGGCTGGTCTCAACGTTGCAATCATGGATGTGGATTCTTTTGCTTTGGAAACTATGTATGAGGCCAATTATGAATTCGAAGATAATGAAATTGTTGTTATTGTTCGTATCGGCGCAAGTCTTACCAATATTAATGTGATCAAAGGCGGCATGTCGATTTTCACAAGAGATTTCACTCTGGGCGGTAACTCCATCACCGAAGGCTTACAGGAAAAATACGGCGTAACTTTTGAGGAAGCGGAAAAAATAAAAGTTGAAGGCCTTCCCGGCAATGAACAAGAGGTTTTGGATTTGAGAAACACTATCCTGGATTTTGCCGAACCCATTTGTTCCGAAATTGAAAGATCTATTGATTACTTCCGTTCAACTTTTGGCGGCGAATACATTAAGTGTGTCTTTCTTTCCGGCGGATCGGCCAGAATTCTCGGATTGACGGCACATTTATCGCAAAAGTTGAATGTCGACACGGAGTTGATCAATCCCTTTTTAAAAATTGGCCATAACAAAAGAAATATTGATTCCAAAACATTAGAAAGCATTAAACCAATTGCGGCAGTTGCTGTAGGATTGGGCTTGAGGACAATAGGCGACAAATGATTAAAATCAATCTGTTACCTTACCACGAAAAGGAAAAGAAGGAAAATCTTGTCCGGCAAGTATCTATTATTATAGGTTCGTTTGTTGTATTTATTCTTTGTCTTCTTTGGCTGCAACTTTGGATGAACTCTTTAATTAGCGACTTGGAGGCCCAGGAAAAAAACTCGAAAGCCACTCTTGTCGATTTGAATAAAAAAATAGGCGACCTGGAAAGATTCAAAAACGATAAAAGGGATTTGGAACAGAAACTAGGTGTAATTAAAACATTAGAGGAAAATCGTTTAGCTCCCGTAAAGACCCTGGACGACCTGGCTACGCTGGTTCCATTAAAAAACATTTGGCTGGTCAAAGTAACCCAAAAAGGCAACAATCTAACAATTGAAGGAACGGGCAGGGACAATATAGCCGTAGCCGATTTTATGAAAACTATTGAAAAATTTGATCCGATAAAATCGGTGGATTTGATATCTTCAAAAAAGACGGAGGTTTCCGGCATTACCCTCCAGCAGTTTAATTTTTCATGTGTCATGAAAAAGGGATTCTAGCATATGGCCATTACATTGAATGACATAAAAAAAATGTCTCCTCAGGCTAAGGCATTGGCCATAATTTTAATTATTCTCGTTATTGGTTATTTATACTACTTTCTTTTTCTCAGTGACGAATTGTCAAATAAAACTCGTCTTGATAAAAACCTAGAAGAAATGCAAGTGCAAATTAAAGAAAAAGAAAAAATTGCTTTACAGCTTAATAAGTACATGGCTGATGTTGCAGCATTAAAAGAAGATTATAAGGTTGCTTTACAAAAACTTCCCGACCAGCGGGAAATCCCCGGCCTTTTTCATTCTGTTGCACTGTCAGGTAAAGATGCGGGCATTGAGTTTTTATTATTTGAACCGAAAGCTGCTGTATTGAAACCGTTTGAAAAAACACCCTCCGAAGAACCAAAAGCTGCGTCATTATTTAAGCCTTCCGATCAAAAGCAAGTTGAACAGAAACCGGCGGCTGACACCACCAAACCTGCAGACGGTAAGAAAGCTCCCGCACCTGAACCTTTTTATGAAGAAATACCTGTGGAAATATCGGTAATGGGTACTTTTCAGAACATTGTTTACTTTTTTGAAAAAGTAGCCGAATTGCCGCGCATTATCAACATTTCCGACATTACCATGGGCGATAGAAAGGATGTAAAAGGACGGGGATATGTTATCACAGCATCTTGTACGATCAAAACGTACATGTTTGTCGATAAAAAAGAAAAAAATGGCGAAAAAATAAAATGAAAAAAAGGCTCATAATTTCCAACATTGTTATAAGTATTTTCATTGTTGCGGCTTATGCTTTTGCTGCTGAGGAGAAAAATATTTTAAATGCAATTCCTCCCACAGCTATAGCACCTGTCGCAACCCAACCTCAAACGCAACAGCCTGCTCCGGCTGCGCAAACACAGGAAAGTACTTATAGCTATAAACCTTTATTGAATTCAGATCCCTTCCGGCCTTTTATTGAAGTAGAGATCACTGTAAAAAAGATGGATGAGAAAAAAGAAGGAAGTTTTTCTATTTTCCCCTTACAAAGGGTTCAAACCGAACAATTCAGAGTAGTGGGAATTGCCGGTGATCAAATGCGCCGCGTGGCTGTTGTGGAGGATGCAACAAAAAAATTCTATCCTTTATTTGCCGGAACGCACATTGGTTTACATAATGGCAAAGTAATCGAAATCATGGCCGATCGCGTCATCGTGGAAGAATATGTATCAAAAAATGCAAAAAGAATTATTTTAAAACTGCGCAACAAATAAAAGAGGTAAAACCATGAAAAAGTATTTATCCAAAATTTTTCTTCTTCTCATAATTATTCTTTGGGTTTTCACACATATTTCAGAAACTTCTTTAGCTGTGGAAACAGCAGATAAAAACCAGGCAACTGACGATAAGGCGGAGGCTACAGTTGCCAAAGTCGGGTATTTGGAAAATGTTTTATTGGAAAAGTCGTCGGGTAAAGAAAGGATTAACCTTATTGTATCCCAACAAACAACTATTAATGTAGAAACTCAGACCAACGGCAATTTACTGATTAAGTTAGAAAATATGTTTGCGCCTGAAAATATGCGCCGCCAATTCGGAGAAGGTGAGCTAAACAATATTTTACACGTAACGCCGGTGCAACAATTATTAGACGGTAAACAATGGATATATTTATCTGTTAATCTTAAAAAGATTGTTCCTTACTCCATAAAACAAGAAGGACAAAGTGTATTAATTGATTTTAATGTCTCCAGTTTACCGGAAAAAAAATCCCCGGTTTCTCCGGTAGTAATTGAAGAAACTCCGAAAGTAACGGAAAAGAAAAAGATAGTGGCAAAAGTTGCTACGGAAACTGCAAAAAAAACTGATATTGCAGAAAATGAAGAAGCCAAGGTAAAACCAATTAAAAAGGAAACAATAAAAAGATATACAGATCGAATGATATCTATTGACTTTCAAGATGCGGACATAAAGAGCGTTTTTCGCCTAATGGCTGAGTATGGCGATATCAGTATAGTTTCCGGTGATGATGTAAAAGGTAATGTAACTTTATCTATGAAAAATGTTCCCTGGGAGCAAGCTCTAGACACAATACTGGACGTAAACGGTTTAGCCAAAAAGCAAATTGGTGATGTCATCAGTGTGATATCCTTGGAAAGAAAGAAAAAAGATGAAGCTGATAAAGTAAGTGCTGAAGAAAATCAGCGCAAAGCCGAAGATACACGTAAAGAAAGAGATACAAAGCTTTTGGCGGACAAGGGAAAATTACGGCAAATACTCATTGAAGCCAAAATTGTTGAAGCAACTGAAGAATTTATCAGAAATATCGGTGTGACATGGGGGATCGGAAATCAACAATCGATTAGTGGTGGTACTTACGGGTTAGGTTTGTCCGGCGGTACCAGTACACTGCAAACAAATTCAATTCGCCAAGCTTATCCCCCTCAAATCGGTGTTTTAAATTCTAGCGTTACTCCTGCAACAAATTTGACTATGGCGGCAGTAAATTTACCGGCAGCAGTGGCAGCACCTACACTGGGTATAGTATTTGGTGGCGCTACTGGTTTTCTTGAAGCTCAGATTGCTGCCTTAGAAAGTAATAACACGGGGAGGCTTATTTCTTCTCCGAAAGTGGTGACTATGGATAACGTTAAGGCTGTTATCAAGCAAGGGGATGAAGTCCCATACGTAACTCCTGCATCGGGTAATTCACCGCCAACTGTTACTTTTAAAGAAGCTGTGTTAAAGTTAGAGGTGAAGCCAAAAATAACTGAGGAAGGAAAAATTTCAATGGAAATCATAGCTTCCAATGACGTGCCTGATTATACCAGAGCAACCATTCTTCAAGGCAATCCACCCATACACAAAAATGATGTAGAATCAACCGTTGTTGTTCAAGATGGAGATACTGTTGTTATTGGTGGTGTTACAACATCGAATGACCAGAAAATTGTAAGCGGCGTCCCTTGGTTTCAAAAAATTCCAATTCTTGGTTGGCTATTCAAAACTGAAAGTATTGACAATACAAACGCGCAGCTTTTAATTTTCATAACGCCAAAAATATTAAAAGGACCAGATTTTATAGAGAGTGCCGAAAAAATTATGAATTAATATCTTTGTTGTTGATCTTTATCGCTGATTACGAGAAAAATGATTTATGCTAAAAATTTATTTAATGAAATTAAATATAAATAAATTCAAGATTTTTGCCGTTTGTCCGGTATTTTTCCTTTGTCTCGCTTGTACCAATACTCCCTGGCATAAGCAACAGGCGGAACTATTTCTAAATAAAGGCATATCTTTGATTGAATTGAAGCAATATAACAACGCCTTAAAGGAATTACTGGAAGCGGAAAAATACAATTCCAGTGATCACAGAATTCATTATTACATGGGCATTGCTTACCATGGAAAGGATATGAAAGAAAAAGCCATAGAAGAATTTCAGGAAGCAATTTCTCTAAAAAATGACTATTCCGAAGCGCATAATTATTTAGGTACACTTTATTTAGATAAAGGTCTTGCCGATAAGGCGATTAAGGAATTTGATAAAGCACTTGCTAATCCAGTGTATGACACACCGGTTATGCCACTTTATAATACAGGTTTGGCCTATTATTCCAAGAAAGATTACTCCAAGGCTTTGACTAAGTTCTACGAAGCTCTCCAGAAAGATCCGAAGACAGTACTGCAGCCGCAAATTGAAAAAAATATTGGGCTTATTTATTTTGATCAGTCCAACATTGAAGAAGCTGTTCAACACTTTACTAAATCAATCGAGTTAAACCCCAATCTTTATGATGCCCAATTTTTATTGGGCGAGTGTTATTTAAAAATCAAAAATACAGAAAAAGCAAAAAAAGCATTCCAAAACGTTATTAAGTTATCACCCCAATCTTCTTTCGGTCAAAGAGCCAAAAATTATTTACAGTTCTTACAGTAACCTATCCATTAATGATTTCTTTCTCATATTGACATGTTACAGTTGGCTATGTTAATTTGCAATAGATCAACTCTTTTGTATTTAATCATTTAGTTGAGACATATGGACAACAATAACGCCGAAAAAGACCGCATGAATTTTCTTGACCAAGCCGAGGATCTCCTGCAACACAATATGTTCTCGGAAGCACTTAGTCTCGCCGAAGCGCGGCTCGCGCGCCTTCCTTTGGACGTTGATGCCCGTGTTATCGCCGGCAATGTTTTCATCGGCATGGGAAGAGTTGATGAGGTCAGAGATGTTTTGCGGGAAGTTGAGAAAATTATTTCCGGTTTATCTCTGGTTTATGTCCGGGTGGGTGATATCTATCGGGAAAAAGGTTTCTATCGAGACGCGGTTATTTGCTATCAGAAGTATATTTCCTTGAATCCAACTTCCGATAAGGCAGAGGAAGTGGTTGGGAAGATAGCCCTTCTGGAACAAGAAGAACCCCTTATTGCGGATATGGACTCGACAGATAACGAAAATACTTCCAAGCCGGAATTCTACACAGTTACTTTAGCGGACCTCTATATCAAGCAGGGTCACTTTAAAATGGCCGCGGAAGTTCTCGAAAAAATACTGGAAGAGGAACCGGAAAATGTTCTAGCTAGGACAAAGCTGGATACGGTAACAACGGCGATAGCTTTAAAATCATCGCTAAACGGGGATATCGTTCAGTCCGACAATTTAGCTAAAGCCCTGTCCTGCTGGCTGGAAAACATCAATAGGTTAAAGAAGCATGCCGCAGAAAAATAAAATTCTCCCAACCAGGGTTTCCCTCATTCGCCGCAAGTTTTCCGATTACAAAGTCGATAGCATAATTTTTTTTAATATGAATAATATCCGTTATTTTTCAGGTTTTACCGGCAGTGATGGTGTTCTTATAATTAACTGCGGTACGGCAATCTTACTCGTTGATGGCCGATATTCCGCTCAAGCCGCCTTGGAAGTAATTGATATACAAATAATCGAATATAAGGATAAAATTGAAGGAATTACTCAAACAATAAAAGATTACAATTTAAAAAATATCGGCTTCGAGGCGGACTTTATAACTGTTGAAATGTATAACCAGTTAACCAAATGCCTCCCCAACGAGGTGTTTGTGCCTTTAGCTGAGGAGTTGAGATTAATCAGAGCGCGCAAAGATGAAACAGAAATAGTGCTAATGAAAAAAGCCGCAAAAATTTCTTCAGCTGCTCTTCTTTCCCTTATCGCCCAAATCAAGCCCGGCTGCACGGAAAAAGAATTAGCTTTGCAGCTGGAGCTTAATGCGCGAAAATCCGGCGCCGATCAGCTTGCTTTTGAAGCGATTGTAGCTGCGGGAGTAAACTCTGCGCTTCCCCATGCCCGGCCGACTGACAAAAAAATTAAAAAGGGAAATTTGATCGTTATTGATTTCGGCGTAAAGTGTGAAGGATATTGTTCCGACGAAACCTGTACTATTGCTTTTGGGGAATTGACAGATAAGCAAAAGAATGCTTATCAAGCAGTCCAGAATGCCCATGATCGAGCCATAGCCATTATTAAAGCAAACATTTCCGCAAGTGCTGTTGACATTTGTGCGCGCGACGCTTTAGGAGAAAAATATCGCCGGTATTTTGTACATGGAACAGGGCACGGTATAGGTATGGAAGTTCATGAAGCGCCGCGTCTGGCATCAAATTCTAAGGATATTTTAGATGCGCAAATGGTGGTTACAGTAGAGCCGGGGCTATATTTCCCCGGACTTTGGGGCATCAGAATTGAGGATACGGTTCTGGTGAAAGAAAATGGTTGCGAAAAGATTACAAAAATGGATAAAGACCTCGTCATCATAGAATAAATGCAGAGGTTGTGTTGTTATGAAAGTTTTTCCGGAAGATCTACTCTATAGTCGCGAACACATATGGGTGCGGGTTGAGGGGTATATGGCGACTATAGGGATTACTGATTATGCTCAAGAAAGTCTAGGGGAAATTTTATCAGTTGAATTTACAGAAATTGATACTTATGTGGAACGTGACGAAACATTTGGTTCCGTCGAATCCACTAAAACGGTGGTGGATTTAATCTCTCCCGTTAGTGGAACTGTGGTAAATATTAATGAAGATATTAAGGACGATATAGGCATAATAAACAGTGACCCTCATGATATGGGGTGGTTGGTTGTTATTGAAATGGACGACCTGGAACAATTAGAAGATCTCCTCGTTGCTACTGCTTATCATGATTTTATAAGGCAAGAAGAGGAGAGCGATTAATCAATGACACTCGCTGATAATGAGACCCAAACTTCAGAAACAAAGTGCATAACCTAATAACCTGAAGGTCACAAGAGGTCACACAGGCTGAAGTTTGCTGGACGTAATGAGACTCAAACTTTAAAAGCGAAGCCTAATTAAAGTTTGTTAGTCGAATTATCCAATAGCTAAAGGCTATTGGAAATTATACCAAGGGCGTGCGCTGTGGTAAAACAAGCGAAGTGAAGTTTGAAGCGTAAGTGGAATCAATGAAACTTCCCGTAGCCTCCGGCTATGGGATTAGTTGAATCAATGAAACTCAGATATTACAAACGCAGTGCAGTAGTATCTGCTAGTTGAATTGATCCCGTAAGCGAAGCTTATCGGAATTGATCACTTAAATGAAACGCTTCGGGATATCTTGGGTCAGATACCCCGCTCTTTGCTTTAGGAAGGTCATTTTATGGTATGGAGGTTGTTGAATTTTCAAATTTACGATATTTTCGAAAACATGGCCATGGATGAGTCCATTTTTCAGGAAACCATAAAAAATAAAAAACCTCCTACGATTAGATTTTATAGTTCTCATCCGGCGGCAATTTCCATTGGTTATTTTCAGGATATAAGGAAAGAAGTGAATATTGAAAAATGCCAAAAAGCCGGAGTTGATATTGTCAGAAGGATAACGGGGGGCAAAGCCGTTTTTCACTGTGATGAAATTACTTATTGTGTCATAGCCGGAGATCAAGAAAAAACATTCCCTCTTGATATCGCCGGAGCATATAAGGTAATCAGTAGATGCATTGCTCGCGGCCTTTCTTATTTAGGGATAAATGCGGATTTGGCTGAAGGCGGCCGTGCCGGGACAGGAGAAGAATTTATATCCTGCTGTTTTTCTGTTCCTTCCAGAAGTGAACTTTTGGTGGGGGAGCGTAAGATTTGCGGCAGCGCTCAAGTGAGGAAAAGAGGCGGATTCTTACAGCACGGTTCATTGCTGATGGCTTTTGATCCGGAAAAAACAGCCTCTTTATTGCTGCCTGCACGGGCCCCGGAACAAATAGCGAAGCTAAAAAAAACAGTGACGGCAATCAACGAAGAGCTTATTTCGCCAGTTGATATTCAGGATGTTTGTTTACAATTGAAAAAAGGCTTTACCGATGAATTGGGTATAGAATTGGTGGAAGATACCGCGACAGCAGCGGAAAAAAACCTGAAGTGTGAGTTGAAAAAGAAATATAATGATGGGCATTGGAATATGAAGGAAAAAAGAACATAGAAAGCAGGTTGTTTATCGCCATGATCTTTCGAGACATTATCAGCAAAGAAATATTCGAGCAAAGCGGCTATATAGCACCGGAACAGATGGGCGAAATAAAAATGGACGCCAACGAAAATCCTTTCAGCCTGCAGGAACCTTTAAAGAAAAGGCTTCTGGAAGAAATGAATAAAGTTAATCTGAATCGCTATCCGGAAGCCGGAGCCCCTAAATTGCGAGAGAGATTTGCCCGGTATTACGGCGTAAACAAGGATATGGTTATGTTGGGCAACGGATCAGACGAACTGATTCAAACGCTTTGTATGACGCTCAAAGGTAAAGTAAACGGCGTACTTCTTCCCACTCCTACCTTTGCCATGTACAAGATAATTGCGGTTAATACCGGCAATAAAGTGTTGGAAGTTCGTCTGGATGAGAACTTTGATCTCGATATTGATACACTGCTCACCAAAATTAGAGCAACCTTCCCTTCTTTGATTTTTTTAAGTTATCCCAATAGTCCCACCGGTAATCTTTTTAGCCGGGATAAGATAGAAGCCATCATTAGAAAAACTCCCGGAGTTGTCGTCATCGACGAAGCTTATGCCGATTTTTCCGGTCAAACTTTGCTGCCCCTGTTGAAAAAATACGACAACTTGGTTTTTTTGAATACGCTCTCCAAATTGGGATTGGCCTCGATGCGCCTTGGTTTCTTAATTGCGAATAGTGATATTATCGCTCAGCTGGATAAAGTTAGATTGCCCTATAACGTTAATTGTCTATCAGAAATAGCAGCTAATTTTTTTCTGGACAATCAGGATGAATTCGTGAGGCAAGTTGCTCAAATAGTTAAAAGTCGCGTAGAGCTTTATTCCGGCTTGAAAGAAATTGCCGGGATTAAGCCCTATCCTTCGGACGCGAATTTTATTTTTTTTAGTTGCGCTTTTGATGCGGATCGCATATATAATAAACTTGCAGCGGATGGTATTATCATTAAAAATTTGAATACAAAGCTGACACGAAACTGCATGAGGGTTACAGTAGGAAATCCTAGAGAAAACAAGGCTTTTTTAAAGTCTTTAACCGGCGCTATTTCTGAGTTAGGAGCGTGATTTAAAATTAATTGAAAATTGTGAGGGTAGTTTACGGCACGATAATTATTGGACTTTGCCGTACTGCCCTCTTTTTATTTGTAAACGATTTTAGGTAAAATAATTCATTAATTATAACGGATAAGGGGGAATTAACTTGGAAGTAAAGGTAATTGACAATGATGTGGAAAAAGCTTTAAAAATATTGAAAAACAAACTGTCGAAAAGCGGCTTATTCAAGGAATTGAAAGTCCGCCGAGCTTATGAAAAGCCTTCTGTAAAGAAAAAGAGAAAAACAATTGAAGCACGCCGCCGACTGGCCAAGGTTCAAAGACGCCGCAGCAGTTAAGCGGGCTGTTCGCTCTCACAGTAATCTGCAAATCATAAGCGAATGAGGAAATTATTGCTGTATGGAAGAAAAACAATACTTAATTGATTCACTGTCCATTGGAGAATCTTGGCGGGTGTTCCGTATTATGGCGGAATTTGTTGACTCCATCGAAACTCTTTCCGACGTGCATAATGCTGTCACTATTTTCGGTTCAGCCAGAGTGAAGCCTGATGATGCCTACTATAAAAAAGCGGAAATTCTGGCCCGGCTTTTAGCTCAGAATGGTTTTAGTGTAATTACCGGCGGCGGCCCCGGCATTATGGAAGCGGCCAATAAAGGCGCCAGTGAAGCCGGTGGAAAATCAGTAGGCATGAATATCCGTTTGCCGTTCGAACAAAAGCCGAACCCCTATGCCAATATTCATCTTGATTACAAGTACTTCTTTATCCGCAAAGTAATGTTTGTCAAATATGCCGTCGCTTACGTGATTTTACCGGGCGGCTTCGGTACCATGGATGAACTTTTCGAAGCGCTGACTTTAATTCAGACAAAGAGAATCAAAACCTTTCCTTTAATCTTAATGGGCAGCGAGTATTGGCAGGGCCTGTTGGATTGGATGAAGAAAAATATGCTTACGGAAGATAAAATTCTTCCCGCGGACCTCGAATTGATTCAAATAGTGGACGAACCTCAAGAAGTTGTTAAGCTCATTAAGAAATACGTTATAGTTTGATCCCCTGATTTAGTCCTTTATGGCCATGGAAAAAATCTTTACTGATTTAAAAAAAGGTGTTGTTGCGCCTTGTTATCTTCTTTATGGCGAAGAGGAATATCAAATCGGCGCAACCCTCGATAAAATTTTGGATATAATTTTACCGGCGGCTGACCGGGATTTCGGTCTTTTTTATCTGGAAGGCGAAAATGCCGACGCGGATAGTCTGGTTAATTACCTTTTAACGCCTTCCCTTTTGGGCGCGAGGAAAATGGTCGTAGTAAAAAATACCACTATTTTTCAATCCCGCGAAAATTTAGCCGATCTAATTCAAAAAATACGCGACAACATTGATGAAAATCCGGCGCAAGCGGCAAAATCTTTTCTAACCTTTTTAAAGCTGGCCGGCTTTTCCTGGGAAGATTTGCAAGATGACGGCTGGAAGAAGATTACCGACGAAGAGTGGCACAGGATTGTGGAGGGCGATGCGGGAGAAGACCGCGCCAAGTGGCTGCCCCGTGTTTTAGCTCTTTCCTCCAGTCTGGGCTTGAGCCCGGAGTCCGGCGCCGATAATACGGAGAAATTAGGAGAAATTCTGCAAAAAGGCTTGGCCGCCGGAAATTGCTTGATTCTTACGGCCGACGCCATTGATAAAAGGAAAAAAATTTTTAAAATCATCACCGCTATAGGCGAAGTACTTTACTTCGGTAAAGTCCGCGGGGAGGCCGGGCAAAAGGAAAATTTAATAAAAGAAGCGCAGAAATTACTGGAAAATTACGGCAAGAAACTGACCGAGGCGGCCTGGATCGCTTTGGGCCAAAAGACAGGATGGGAATTAAGGCGCTCGATGACGGAACTCGAAAAGCTCATCTTTTTTGTCGGGGAGAATCCCCTCATCGAGGAAAATGATGTAGAAGACGTTGTCGGCAAGACCAGGGAAGATTCTATATTTGCTTTAACTGCCGCTCTTAGCGAAAAAAATCAACTGGCCGCGCTCAGCGCCCTTAAAGCTCTCTTGGATCAGGGCTTACATCATTTGATGATTCTGACCATGCTCGTCCGAGAAATTAGATTTTTACTGCAGGCCAGAATTTTAGTGGATGCCGGAAAAATTCCGGCAGTTAAAAAATATGCGGAATACGGCTGGTTCCAAAAGAATGTCTATCCCCGGCTTAATGAAATAGCCCAATCGATGACCAAATTTGACGGCCTCCTTTTTAGTCAGCATCCGTTTGTCATTTATAATGCCTGGAGGAACTGCGTCAATTTTTCTTATCCCCGCCTCGTTAATTTTCTTGGTACACTCTTGGAGGTTGACCGCGCCTTTAAATCAACGGCTGCCGAACCGCAATTTTTACTGGAGAATTTTTTGATTAAGGCGTGTGCCCAAGAGGGCAACTAACCAGATATATCCCGAATCGCTGCGCTCCCGGGATCAATTCCGATAAGCTTCGCTTACGGGATCAATTCAACTAGCAGATACTACTGCACTGCGTTTGTAATATCTAAGTTTCATTGATTCGACTAATCCCATAGCCGGAGGCTACGGGAAGTCTCATTGAATAATGAAAAAGAAAAGCCGGCCCCCAGCCGGCTTTTCTAACAGCGCATCAAAGGTGAAGTGTCTTTTAGTTCACCAGAACGGTTATGTTGGTAATAAGACCTCCAGGAGCAGGAGCCGTAATTACTATATCCACAAGTCCTGTCGGATAGGGACCAGGTCCTGACCCGCACCCAGCAGCAGCAGACGTTCCGTCTACTGTAAGGCTAACCCGTGTTCCCCCGGCGTGGTTGGAATCGTAGACGGGCTGACCCAGAACGCTTACCGCCGCCACTGTAGGAACTGACGCGGGTGAATATGTGACATGATTGTTCGCTATGGACACGGAGGTCCCCGCCGGCATGGGATTGTAGTTTTCGTCCATCAACCAGAATGAAAATGTCTGATAACAACTTGCCCCCATAGGAAACGTGTGTTGTGATATTACAGGATGAATGGAGGACAGGGTCATGATTTGGTCACGCCGCACATAGGCTTCCCCCCAGACTCCAGTACAGGTATTTTCCTTACTGGGCGCATCCGTGTAATTAGCCGGCAGAGGTGCACCACTGGGCTGGGTCGTGCAGGCTAGCGTACCCGCCGGGTTGTCGTAAGGGATATATGTCTCTCCCGGATCCCATTGGCCATTTTCGTTCTCGTCAATGTACAAGTCGCCCAGGTCGTAAAATGTTTCTCCAGGAGCAGGAAGAAGATCATAAATATTGTTGAAGTTGGCATCAATGAAACTTTTCTCGCCCACGGCGTAAGCCAGTAGCGTCACCCGGCCCTTTGTAACAAAAAGCGGCGCTCCGCCATCAATGGTAATCGGATTACCGAGTTCATCCAACGCCGCTATTCCTGGTGTTATATTGTTCGGTCTAAAATCAGCGGTTATGAATGTAACTGTGCAGGTTCCCTTGGTCGTCGTGCAAGACGCCGGTCTAATTTGCGCACCCGCAGTGATAAAGTTGATCACTGTTCCGTCCGGTACGGGATTGCCCAGACGATCCGAAGCAATAATAGTTAAGGTGGAGGTCACACCGTCATATTCCCAGCCTTCGACATTATGGGTTTGAACGCTCAGCGAGAAAAAGTTTTGTGTAGGCAGCCCTGTCGTTATAGTTAACGTGTTGGACTGAGTGAGAATTGCCGGATTGCTGTGTACTTTGGCCACAACCCAGACCGGCGTCGGCACCGTACCTGAAGTAACCGTAGTCGTGACATATCCATTGGCGTCCGATGTCGCCGAGGCGGCAGACATGGTGATCCCCAGCAGCGCGTAATTGGCCGGCAGCAGACTGAAATCGACCAGCACTCCCGCTTTGCCATTATCGTTGCTGTCCACCACCTGGAATTTCACGATAGAACTCTCCGGTAATGTGGAAGCACCAGATCCCTGAATTCCGATGATTGCCGGCGTTACCGATATAAATTGGATATTGTTGGTGGCCGGGATGGCCACAGTTATTATTGCGCTGGCCGTAGCCCCGGTTACAGATGCCGTTATCGTGTCTGTTCCAGCGGCGCAGCCGTTGTCCTTATACGTGGAAGTCGCCGTGCCGAGAATAGTAGTTACCGGGGAGGTGAGCGTTGCCAAGGCGTCGACGACGCAGGGGGAAGTAAAGGCCACGGAGATAGGTATCGTGGCAAGTACGGGTGGGGTGGTACCTATATATACCGGTATACTGACGATGCTGGTGCCATAAGCGGAAATTGATGGCGAACCCAAGGTAAGCGCGCCCAAAGTAATCGCAGCGTTGCCCACCGATATGCCCACGGGAGTGCTCGTAACAGTTGTAGTAGTCCCTGCCGTGGTAACCGGCGCTGATGCCGTAATGCTGGTAGCGCCGGCAGAATTATTGTTCGCTGCATTCAAGATGATGGTAGCGACGCCGCCGCTGTCAGTCAATGCTGTTGCCGAGACAGGAACAAACACAACCAGTCCACTCGATGCCGCAAAAGTCACGACCGCACCCGGTAGTAGTGCTCCGTTGGCATCCTTGAGTGTCGCAGTAGCGCTTAGGGGAGTTCCGTTGAATGTTACAGAATTAGAGGCAGTGCTTAAAGTAATAGAGCTCAGGTTGGTTGTTGTAGGCGTTGTAGGTGTTGTAGGTGTTGTTGTAGTTGTTGTACTAGTCGTGGTCGTTGTATCTTTACTACCGCCACATCCGCTAAGACAACAAAATAGGGCAAAAAAAATCAGCAGCAGTAATGGCTGCAATAATTTACCCTTGGTTGATTTGGCCATTTTACTCTCCTTTTCTACAGAGGACATTTGGTAGTAATTTTATCAAAAATGTTATCAGTTTTCAACTATTATTTTACTCCCGCCGTCACCCTTTTGATGCTTTGGCGGGCTCGCGGCAGTGAATGACCGCGACATTAAATTTCCTGCTGCTGAACTGCAACTTTTATGGAAAGATTTTTTGATCAAAACTCACATCAAAGTTTTTTGATTTTGGTTTGTGCCTGCCTTTTGGTTCGCGGCAGTCTTCTTGCCGGACCCTTCTTTTTGCGTCGGTGAACCCTACCTTCTTCACCTTCCTGCTCATATATTCCGCTCCATGACGGAGAGATAGCTTTATTCATAATTGTTTCAAACTCCAAAGAAGACAAAGCTGTTTTCCCTTGCCGCGTTACATATGAAGCTATCTCCCGATCGGAAGAAACGACTATTGTTTCTTCGGCGGTTTGATCGGTAATTCTTTTGATGACCTCATCGGCTTTTTCTCCCTGCCGCGAGTAAATAATTTCGATATTTCCGTATCTGTCCCTTCCTTCTTGGGCGGAACCGCTTTTCCAACCGTCGAAAACTACCGTAATTCTATGTCCCTTTTTTCTTTTATAATCGCTAAGCTTCGACATTAATGCCAAGCGTCCCGCCTCCAGGCTGTGCCGCTCATAACGCCGTAAAAGATCGGATTGCCGGATTAAATTATAGCCATCGACTAAAATATGCATAAACCAATACTGGCACATCTGCGATAGCTCTTCAATAAAATTATATGGGGGATTTTTTCTTGACTTTGACGCGTTTTGTCTGCTACGTTTCCCCAGGAAAAAATAACCGGATTAATTATTTTATATAATAAATACAAATATTTATTATGGAGGATGACGTGGAAATCAAAAAATTATGCGTTTTGGGCGCCGGTTTAATGGGCAATGGCATTGCCCAGATTTGCGCTCAAGCGGGATATGAAGTGTTTATGCGGGACATTGAGCAAAGATTTATTGACGGCGGAATGAACACCATCAGAAAGAATCTTAACCGCGATGTGGAAAAAGGCAAAATAACAAAAGATCAAATGGATTCCATTCTCGGCCGGATTAAACCTGCTTTGGATTTGCAGGAGGCGGCAGGCAAAGCCGATATAGTCGTGGAAGTTGTTATTGAAGTCATGGAGGTAAAGAAAAAGGTCTACCAGGAACTCGAAGAAATTGTTCCTAAGCACTGCTTGTTTTTTACCAATACTTCCGGTCTCAGCATCACCGAAATGGCCGCTATTACCAGAAGGCCTGATCGTTTCATCGGCACCCATTTTTTCAATCCGGTTCCGGTAATGCGCTTATTGGAGATCATCCGCGGTCACCAGACATCCGAAGAGACACTGCAAATTGCCAAGGCCTGGGGAAAGAAAATCGGCAAGGAAGTAGTCGTTGTCAAAGAAGCGCCGGCGTTCGTCGTCAATAGAATTCTCTGCTCCATGATCAATGAAGCTTTTTTTGTTTTGGATGAAGGTCTGGCCGAAGCAGAGGACATTGATAAGGCCATGATGCTGGGCTGCAATCATCCGATCGGGCCTCTGGCCCTGGCCGATCTTATCGGCCTGGATACGCAGCTGCGTATAACGGAAGGTATGCACAGAGAGCTGGGAGACAAATATCGCCCGGCTCAATACTTGAGAAAGCTTGTCCGCGCCGGCTTTTTGGGGCGCAAAACAGGCCGGGGCGTATACGACTACAGCAAAAAGTAATAGTAGTGTAATTTACTGCTCATAATTCCTGCTGACAAATTTATTTTCTATTAAGGAGAATTTTTATTTATGAAAACTCGGATCACAGAACTTTTCGGCATCAAGTATCCTATTCTTTTATCCGGCATGAGCTGGATCAGCGTGCCGAAAATGGTTGCCGCCGTTTCCAATGCCGGCGGATTAGGCATTTTGGCTACAGGTCCATTGAATGCCGAACAAACGCGTAAGGCGATAAAAGAAATCCGTGGGCTTACCGCTAAGCCTTTTGGGGCCAATGCCACTCTTCTTTTCCCGGGAGCAAATGAAAACGCCAAAGTTTTGCTTCAAGAACAAGTACCCGTCATTAATTTTTCGCTGGGAAAAGGTGATTGGCTGGTAAAGGGGGCTCACGCCTATGGCGGAAAAGTCATTGCTACGGTTGTTAACGCGCGTCACGCTAAACGCGCGCAGGATTACGGCGCTGATGGCGTTGTGGCGACGGGTCATGAAGCTGCGGCGCATGGCGAACATATAACATCTCTTGTTCTTATCCCTTCTCTGGTTGATACCATTAATATTCCTGTCATTGCCGCCGGCGGTTTTGCCGATGGGCGGGGATTGGCCGCCGCTCTTGCTCTGGGCGCGGAAGGTATTGCCATGGGCACTCGCTTTATGACCACCAAGGAAAGTCCCCTGCATGAAATTTATAAAAATTTATCCATCGAAAAAGACGTCAACAATACGCTTTTTTCCGATCGTTTTGACGGAATTTTATGCCGCGTCCTGAAAACACATGCCGCTAAAAAAGCCGTTAAGCGAGGCTTGAATTTACCCGCGGCTTTCTTTAATTCGCAGGAGATTGCCCAGCAATTGGGTCTGCCTTTTAGCAAGTTGTTTCTGGGAGTGTTGCTATCCGGATGGAAAAACACCCGGCAACTGGCCTTTATGGCCAATGGATTTAAAGCAATAAAACTCGCCACGGAAAAAGGCGATATGAAAAAGGGCGTTCTTCCCGTGGGGCAGGTTACCGGCTTGATTCATGATGAACCGACGGTGGCTGAACTTATGGAAAGAATTGTTGCGCAAGCGAAATTGCAGCAGCAAAAACTTAATAATCAATTTTCTTAAACAGTGGATTTAGAATAATATGTTTCAGAATAAAAAAGTAGTCGTGGTCATGCCGGCCTATAACGCCGAGAAAACTCTCCTTAAAACATACGAGGAGGTTATGGCTCAAGGTATTGTTGATTTAGTTATTTTTGTCGATGATGCCAGCTCCGATCATACTGTAAAAATCGCGTCAAGCCTTCCCCAAACCAAACTTTACGCTCACAAAAATAATCGCGGCTATGGCGGCAACCAAAAAACCTGTTATCGTCTCGCGCTGGAAGAAGGCGCGGATATTGTGATTATGGTGCATCCCGATTATCAATACACGCCGAAGCTAATTCCGGCCATGGCCTCATTAATCGCGAGCGGCCTTTATCATTGCGTGCTCGGTTCCCGTGTCCTGGGCGGCTATGCCTTAAAAGGCGGTATGCCGTTTTGGAGATATATTGCTAACCGCTTTTTGACTTTTGTGGAAAATTTTCTATTTGGAGCGAAACTCTCCGAATATCATACCGGATACCGCGCCTTTTCCCGGGAGTTATTATTGCGTCTGCCGCTGCAAAATAATTCCGATGATTTTGTTTTTGATAATCAAATGCTTGCTCAAATTATCTGGTTTGACTATACCGTGGCCGAAGTGAGCTGCCCGACAAGTTATTTCGAGGAAGCGTCTTCCATTAATTTTATCCGTAGTTTAAAATACGGCTTGGGCTGTTTGGAAACGGCGTGCAGTTTTCGCCTGGCTAAAATAAGAATAATACATTCTCCCCTATTTCCCGCCCATGGATAGAAAATACAAATATCTTACGGTAGTTTTTTTAGTCGTTTTTTCTCTCATTGCCTTTGGCCGGATTTTGGGCAATGGTTTTACCAATTTCGATGATAATGTTTATATCACTGAAAACAATCATATTCAGGCAGGCCTTAATTCAGCAACGATCAAATGGGCATTTAGCGCTGTCGTCTCCAGTAACTGGCATCCTCTGACGCTACTTTCTCATGCTCTGGACTGGAGCTTATTCGGAGCCAACGCTTCCGGTCATCACCTGGTAAATTTATTATTGCACATCGGCAGTGTCCTCTTTTTGTTCTTCTTTCTAGAAAAAACGACCAAGTCCCTCTGGCCTTCGGCTTTCGTCGCGGCTCTTTTCGCCCTGCATCCTCTGCGAGTGGAATCGGTGGCCTGGGCGGCCGAACGCAAAGATGTTTTGAGCATGTTTTTCGGTATGGCGACCCTCTACGTCTATGCCCTTTACGTGGAAGAGCATAAACTCTCCCGATATTTTCTTTGTTTAATACTATTTGCGCTGGGACTAATGGCCAAACCCATGCTGGTTACCTTGCCTTTTGTGCTGATGTTGCTTGATTACTGGCCGTTAGGGCGCTGGCCGAAAGCTCTCGCTCCAGTAAAAGTGCCGGCAGCAGCTAGTGAAAGATCAGAAAAGAAGAAAACTAAACAGCGTAGGACCGATTCTGCTAA
>Ga0182027_10001862_pt1 | contig 34468 bp, 36 predicted proteins | sample 712E1DmetaG_FD_121300 | JGI IMG/M metagenome (GOLD analysis project Ga0182027, IMG submission 121300) | Permafrost microbial communities from Stordalen Mire, Sweden - 712E1D metaG (Illumina Assembly) | ecosystem: Environmental > Terrestrial > Soil > Wetlands > Permafrost | place: Sweden...
CCTGCGCGGCCTCGCTCGGAGTTCCAGCCCGTGCGTTGCCACCGGCGTCGCGGGCGAGCCGGTTCAATTTTTCCTTGCTGCGCGCGTAACTGAATACCACTTCATGCCCCGCGCGTGCGAAGATCGTCCCGAGTTTGCCGCCCATCAGTCCCGAACCTAAAATGCCAACTCGCATAATTACTCCTTTGTTTTGGTGGGTTGCTTGATCTCCCGTTGTTTTCCCCGGCTCACAAGGACGTAATATGTGACGGCGTCCCAGGCATTGTGAATGCCAATGAAGAGCAGCAGCAGCGCCGCTGCGGCGACGAGGAAAAGCGCCGGGCGCGCCTGGGAGCAAGCCACGCAGGTCGAACCAACCAGCATCGCATACGCCGCCAATGGAATCAGAACATGGAACAACCAATCTTCGAATACAGGATTGTAGGTGGTTTGCACTCGCAGCCGCCGCGCCACGATTACGGTGTAAATCAACCCGCAGAAACCCACCAAACCCCAAGCAACTGAGACAGTGCCGATCTCGTGCCACGGAATGGTCGCAATCGCTGACAGCAAGAGCACGATTCCGAAGTGAATGATCGTTGGCGTGGTAAATGCCGCGCCAGCCTCCGCCGCGCGTAGTGGCGGCCTTTCGGCAATGAGGGTCAGAACCACAAACTGCAATCCGATCAACGCGCCGGCCGATAAGCCGATGATGACGTAGAAGTTTTCCCAGCTATCGAGTGCGGTCATAATTGGCTTCCTTCCATTCAGCGGAGAGACGCTCAACGTCCCACCAGTTTCTGCAGGTGTTCGGGATAACGCGCCCCTTGAACCGCGATTTTGGAGGCAGCGCTTTCGATCTCGCGCAGATCATCCGGCGTAAGTTCGACTGAGGCCGCCCCGGCATTTTCGCGCAAGCGATGCAGCTTGGTGGTGCCGGGGATCGGCACAATCCACGGCTTCTGCGCGAGCAGCCAAGCGAGCGCAATCTGCGCCGGCGTCGCCTTCTTCTCATCGGCGATGCGCTTGAGCAGGTCAACGAGCGCCTGATTTTTCTCCATCGCTTCCGGGGTGAAGCGTGGGAGATTCTTGCGAAAATCGTTGTCGCCGAACTTGGTGTCCTTGGTCATCGCACCCGTCAGGAAGCCTTTGCCCAGCGGGCTGTAGCACACGAAGCCGATGCCGAGTTCCTCGCACACGTCGAGGATGCCGTTCGTCTCCGGCCCGCGCGTCCACAACGAATACTCATTCTGCAACGCCGTGACCGGTTGCACCGCATGTGCGCGGCGGACAGTTTGCGCGCCGGGCTCCGACAGCCCGAAATGTTTCACCTTGCCCTCGGCAATGAGGGTCTTGACTGCGCCCGCCACGTCCTCGATCGGCACATTGAGATCGACGCGATGTTGGTAGAACAGGTCGATGACCTCAACGCCGAGCCGCTTCAACGACGCGTCACAGACCTCACGGATGTGCTGGGGCCGGCTGTCCATGCTGGTATATTTGCCGGTCTTGGGATCGATCACGAAGCCGAACTTGGTGGCGATCACCACCCGGTCACGCATGGGCTTCAACGCCTCGCCGACGATTTCCTCGTTGGTGAAGGGCCCATAAATCTCGGCCGTGTCGAAGAAGGTGACGCCCAGTTCCACCGCCTGACGGATCAACTTGATGCTCTCTTCCTTGCTGAGGGAGTGGTCGTAGCTGAAGTTCAATCCCATGCATCCCAGCCCGATGGCGGAGACTTCCAGATTACTTTTTCCAAGTTTGCGTTTTTGCATATTTTTTGTTTTTCTAAGTTGGGTTTGCCCTTACAGCCCGGTCATTTTCAGCGCACTTTCAGGAAGCCGGGCTCCCTGTAGAGTGATCTTTGAAGCTGCCGCGTCAATCTCTTGAAGGTCGCCAGCGGTGAGTTCGACTGCAACCGCTCCCAGGTTCTCTTCAAGACGATGCAGCTTCGTGGTGCCTGGAATGGGCACGATCCATGGTCGCTGCGCCAGCAGCCAGGCGAGAGCGGTCTGGGCGGGGGTAGCGCCCTTGCGTGCCGCCACATCACGAACGAGATTGACCAGCGCCATGTTAGCCTTCAGCGCTTCCGGGGCAAAGCGGGGGACCGTGGTGCGGAAATCGGTGCTGTCGAACTTGGTGTTTTCATCAATCTTGCCCGTGAGGAAGCCTGCCCCCAACGGACTGAAGCAAACAAATCCAATGCCAAGCTCTTCCAAGGTTGGCAGGATCTCGCTTTCAGGACTCCGCCACCACAGGGAATACTCACTTTGAACCGCCGTGACGGGCTGGACGGCGTGAGCGCGGCGGATCGTCTGTGCCCCGGCTTCCGAAAGCCCGAAATGCTTGACCTTGCCTTCCTTGATCAGCTCCTTGACCGCGCCGGCGACGTCCTCAATTGGCACAGCGGGGTCCACCCGATGCTGATAGAACAGATCAATAGCTTCACCCCCGAGGCGCTTCAGCGAGGCCTCCGCGACCAGCTTAATATGCGCAGGTTGGCTGTTCACGCCGCCTCCACGTTCACCCGTCTTTAGATTGATGTCGAAGCCGAACTTGGTAGCGATCACCACTTTGTCTCTGTAGGGCGCGAGCGCATCGCCGACCAGTTTCTCGTTTACGAACGGGCCATAGGTCTCGGCCGTGTCGAAAAAGGTCACGCCACGGTCAACAGCTCCCCGGATAAGGGAAATCATCTCCCGCTGGTCTGCGGCCGGACCGTAACCGGAACTCATTCCCATGCATCCCAGCCCGAGGGCCGAGACCTCCAGATTACTTTTTCCAAGTTTGCGTTTTTTCATGATGCTGTCTTCGAGAAGCTGGTGATCACTTCAAAACCAAGCGTGTCGTAATCGTCCATGCGCTTCAATGTGTCGTTTACATCCTTTAGGCTGATTTCCTTGGTGACAAGCCGTGCAGGTTGAAGCTTATTGCGTGCTACAAGCTCCATCAGCTCGGCATATTTCGGCTGCGGGTTGCCCAGCGAGCCGACAAATTCCAACTCGTTCATGACAAAGTCGTTCACGACGATAGCGACCTCGCCATTTGTTTCCTCATGCGTGGTCACGCCGACCTGCACATGCCGCCCGCGCTTACGCAAGGAATGGAGCGACTGCTGCAACGTGAAGGCACGACCCAGCCCGTCGATGGAAATATGCGCCCCGCCTTTCGTGGCTTCCTTCACCGCGTCACCCACCTGTTTGGGCGTGAGGTCCTTGGCGTTTACTGTTGCCACCGCACCTTCCTCCTTCGCGCGGGCAAGCTTGACGTCGTCGATATCGACGGCAACCACCAGCGCATCCGCCGCAACGGCGATTTGCACAGCCGACAAGCCGATTCCACCGCACGCCTGCACGGCAAGCCATTGCCCAGGTTTGACCTTACCTTGGTGGATGACGGCGTGGTAAGCGGTCATATAGCGGCAACCGAGGGCGGATGCCGAGAGCATATCGACTTCGTCGGGCAATTTGATGCAGTTGAAATCGGCGTTGACGACAGTGACATATTCCGCCCAGCCGCCCGGCCGTTTCTGGGGAGCCATGATCGCGTTGTCGCAAAGATTCGGAAATCCATCCCGGCATTGCGGGCAGGTGCCATCGGATTCGTGGAATGGAATCGTTACGCGGTCACCCACTTTGATGTTTTTGACATCGCGGCCTACTTCCTCCACCACGCCCCCGACTTCGTGGCCGGGAATGGCAGGTAATTTCAACTCCATATCCTGGTTCCAGAAATGCCAGTCACTGCGACAGACGCCGCAGGCTTCTACACGGATAAGTGCGCCATCGGGACGTGGGGAAATAATGGGGGCATCCACCAGAACCAGCGGTTTGCGGAACTCCGTTATTTGCATGGCACGCATGATGCGGGTGGAGGTTGGCTTGCTTGTGTTGTTCTTGTTCATAGTTTTCTCCTTGTTGTAGGTCATAATGGGTCTAGCGCCCGGTTAATTTGTCGAGATGCTCGGGGTAACGCGCCCCTTGCACGGTGATTTTCGCGGCTTCGCTATCGATGGCACGCAGATCGTCCGGCGTCAGCTCTATGGCCACTACACCGAGATTCTCGTCGAGCAGCTCCTCGTTGGTGAACGGCCCATATACTTCGGCGGTGTCGAAGAACGTGACGCCGAGTTCGACGGCTTTCCGAATCAGCGAGATCATTTCCTGCTTGTCGGCAGCCGGGCCGTAACCGGAACTCATTCCCATGCAGCCCAGCCCGATGGCCGAGACTTCCAGATTACTTTTTCCAAGTTTGCGCTTTTGCATATTCAAATTCCTTTGCTTTTTTTGTTAAGTGTCACGCTGGTTACTCAGATTTGAGCGAAGCCATGTCGATGACGAACCGGTAGTGGATATCGGCGCTGTGCTCCAGTTGCTCGAACGCGTCGTTGATCTGGTCCATTCGGATCATCTTGCAGTCGGGCAGGATGTTTTTTCGTGCGCAGAAGTCGAGCACCTCCTGGGTTTGCGCAATGCCGCCGATCGGCGATCCCGCCAGGCGGCGGCGTCCCATGATAAAAGGGATCGTGGTCGGTTCGGCGAGCGGGCCGATCTGTCCCACGATCACCAGCGTGCCATCGACGTCCAGCAGCGACATATAGGAATTAATGTCGTGCTTCACGGGAATCGTATCAATGATGAACTCGAAACCGGACTGAGCCTTCGCCACGGCCTCCGTGTCCGCCGAGGCGAGAAAGTGATCCGCGCCGAGCGCCAATGCCTGGGCTTTTTTTTCGTTGGTTCGGCTCATGACGGTCACGTGGGCACCCATCGCCACAGCGAGCTTGACCGCCATATGACCGAGGCCGCCAAGGCCAATTACACCGACGCGGCTACCGGGACCGACATTCCATGTGCGCAGCGGCGAATAGGTGGTGATCCCGGCGCACAGCAGAGGTGCCGAGCGCGAAAGGTCAAGCCCTTCCGGCACACGCAGGACGAATTCCTCCCGGACCACCAGATGCTTGGAATAGCCGCCGTAGGTGATGTCCTTGGTGATGCGATCATGGCCGTTGTAAGTCGATGTGTTGTCTTCGCGGCACAGCTGCTCCTCCCCCTTATGGCATTGATCGCAGTGCTGGCAGGAATCGACCATGCACCCGACGGCGACCGCGTCCCCAACCTTGTAACGCATAACCTCGCTGCCAATTTCAATCACGCGGCCGACGATCTCGTGGCCGGGAACCATCGGGTATATGCTCCACCCCCAGTCGTTATGGACTTGGTGAAGATCGGTGTGACAGATACCGCAATAGAGTATTTCCATCAAAACGTCGTTGGGGCGCAATGCTCGCCGTTCGAAGGAGAATGGTGCGAGTGGGGTGGTCGCCGATCGAGTGGCATATCCGATGGTTTTCATTTTTTCGTTTATTGCTCCTGTCAGTTGAATGTAATGGCTGTTAAATTGAAGCCACTTTACTCCGCGTTTGCCGGGACGTCGCACGCCATCTTGCTAAACCTGTTGCAAAATTGCTCAAAACTGTAATGAGACCGAATCCGCAGTAGTGGTTCACAGCCCCAGACGCTATCAGCCGGGTTGCGAAAAGACATGGGGTGTTTACCCCATTTCTCGAAATGGCGCTCTTAAACTGTTACACTATTCTGCCGTAGCCTGCGGCGGCCTCAAGCGAGGCCAAGTCGATCACGAAGCGGGGCAGCGCACCTCGGCGCGATCGAGCCGGTCGAATGCCTCGTTGAACAGGTCCGCGCGGGTCACCGGCCCGCCTCAAGTCGGGAAGTCCGTGGTCAAACTGGTCGCTTCCCAGGCCTCCAGCGTCGCGCGGTCTGCATCGAGGGCATCACCGACCACCTGGATCGCGTCGCTCCCCAGCAGTAGCAGGTGTGGCGAGTCAGAGGCTTCGACGGCCTTGATGATGACCTGCGCGCCTCGCGCCGGGTCGCCGCGCTGATGGCCGTCGGTCGTGTCGTTTTCTATGCGGCGGCGTCCCGCGGTTTCGGCATAGTCGGCGATGGCGGTCGGCGACTGCTGTAGCGAACGGCCCGAAAAGTCGGTTCTGAATTCCCCGGGCTCCGCCACGATCACCTTGATGCCGAGAGGCTCCACCTCTTTGCGAAGGCCGCCTGACAAGCCTTCGACGGCGCATTTCGTGGCCGCATAATAGGCCGATCCCGGTCCCGGATTGCGAGCGGCGATTGAGGATAGGTTGACGATGGCTCCGTGGCGCCGCGCCCGCATGCCGGGTAGCACCGCCTTGATCATCGCCACCGGTCCGAAGAAGTTGGTGGCGAACAGTTCGTCGACATCAGCTTCGTCCGCTTCCTCCACGGCGGCGCGGTATCCGTGACCGGCATTGTTGACGAGCACATCCACCGCGCCGAACCTTGCTTCAGCCTGACGCACCGCCTCCGCGACCTGCGCCCGATCGGTTACATCCAACGCGAGAGCGAGCGCTGTGTCCGGATAGCGGGCCGCGATGTCTTGGACTTTTGCGGAATTCCGCGCGGTAACAACCGCGTTCCATCCGTGTTCCAACACCGCCTGAGCGAGATGGCGGCCAAGACCGCTTGAACAACCGGTAATTAGCCATGTGGGCATGTCGAAAGTTCCTTTCGTTCTGCGTTTCGGTCCATCATCAACTGCGGCTTGAAGCACCTGCGGCCATCGAGCGCCTCCGCAATGGCAACATGCGCCATCCCCGTCGGTGCGAGAGCAGCAGAGTGGGTTTTAGCTTTGGTCGTAGTCATGGTTTGGTAAAGGTGTTGTTTTGTTAGTAGCGGCCCACATTTGCGTAATCGTAAGAAGAGTTCGGCGTTCACACAATGGGCTGAACACCCCATCCCAACGTTGGACGTCAAAGTGACCACTAACTCTGGTTTCGATCTTTGTAATCAAACATTGGCATGACCTTACTCTGCATTGGCCAAGTCGTCGCACGCAGTCTTGCTCGAACTGACCTTGCCCCCTGAAACTGGACAGTTTCCAAAGTGAGTCTTGGCTAATAAAGTGGCGGGAGCCACAAGGAGCCAGGATGAAACGGAAGCGATTCAGTGAAGAACAGATTATTGGCATTCTCAAGCAGGCGGAGGGCGGGCTGCCCTTGCCGGAGTTGGTCCGTCAACACGGCATCTGCGAGGGTACCTATTACCGCTGGAAGAGCAAGTACGGTGGGCTGGAACTCAGCGATGCCAAACGCCTGAAGCAACTCGAAGATGAGAATCGGCGTCTGAAGCAGCTGGTAGCCGATCAGGCGCTGGACATTCAGATCCTCAAGGGGGTGGCGTCGGGAAAGTACTGACGCCCGCTGCCAAGCGCCAGATGGTGGCGGCCGTTTGTGAGCAACACGCGGTCAGCCGTCAGCGGGCGTGCGGGCTGATGCAATTGAGTCGCAGCAGCTCCTATTACCAAACCCAGCCGCGGGACGATGAGCCACTGCGCCAAGCGCTACGAGAGAAAGCTGCGCAACGGCGCCGCTTCGGCTATCGGCGACTCTGGATTATCCTGCGGCGGGAGGGCTGGACTGACAACCACAAACGGGTGTTTCGCCTCTATCGAGAGGAAGGCTTACAAGTGAAACGACGTATTAAGAAACGCACCGCCAAGTGGCGCGGTGAAAAGCCAGTGGTGGCGCAGCGTCCCAACCAACGCTGGTCGCTGGATTTCATGAGCGACCAGTTGGCCGATGGTCGGCGGTTTCGCCTGCTCAACGTCGTGGATGACTTCACGCGGGAATGCCTGGCGGTGGAAGTGGACACCTCGCTGACGGGCCAGCGCGTAACGCGGGTGTTGGAGCGGCTGTGCGCGCGACGCGGACAGCCGGAGCGGTTGGTCAGTGACAACGGCCCGGAGTTTACCGGCCAGGCGGTGGACAGTTGGGCCTATCAACGTGGCGTGCAGTGGCAGTTCATTGAGCCCGGCAAGCCGGTGCAGAACGCCTATGTGGAAAGCTTCAACGGGAAGTTCCGCGACGAGTGCCTGAACGAACACTGGTTCGAGCGGCTGGAGCAAGCACGGGAGCTGGTGGAACAGTGGCGGCAGGATTACAACGAATGCCGACCGCACAGTTCCTTGGGCAACCGGACGCCACGTGAGTTTGCACTGGCGGCGGCTGCCCCCTCGGGGGCAGGAAGGGAAGAAGGATTGAACAACAACAACCAACAGGAGTAAAACACTGCCGAGACTCACCCAAGATTCTGTCCAGTCAACGGGTGCAGGTCAGAACCTGTTGTGGTATTGCTGAAAAGCGCAATTCACGCGCAGGTATAACGCCTAGCGCGCCAGCGTCAAGGCTGCCGACGGTAATCGCTTGGGGAGAGACCGGTTTCTCGGCGGAAGAGTTGCGCAAAATGGCTAGGGTTCGCGTAGCCGACGTCCAGAGCAATGGCCATCACGCTCTGCTTTGTTTCGCGGAGCAGGCGTTTTGCCTCATGCATCCGCAAGTTGAGGTGGTAGTGCGATGGCGACTCACCGACAGCGCTCTTAAACAGGCGATGAAAGTGAAATTTGCTCAATCCCGCCAGCGCTGCCAGTTGTTCAAGGCTGAAATCTTCAGCAACATGCTCTCTCATCCAATCCGTTATTTGTCGTAGCTTGTAGCCCGGCAGTGATGGACTGCCGCTACGAGGCTCTTTAATCAGTTCGGCATATTTGCGTGCCAGATGGATGGCGATAGCCTGGGCGATGCCTTGCACGAATAGCGGACTTGCCTTTCGAAGCATTAGTTCCTCGTGCAATCGTTCCATCAACGAATTCAAAGGCTGGTCGGTGAACGCGGAAGAATCCCGCAGCCGGGCGTATGGCGCATCAACGCCAAAAACTTCTTCCAAGGCGCGTTGAAGCAGTGGCAGTTCGAGGAATACCGCCATGGATTCAAACGGCTCGGAAGTCACCGCGTTCCAACGGCATTCATAGGGAGCGCCTCCCGTCGTGAGAAAGAAAGACCCTTTTTTAACCCGGTGAGTGATCCAGGGCCGATTGCCTTCCCGCTCCTGAAACTCAACCTCCCCCGACATGGTCCAAGCAAGGAAAGTTTCGCTCACGGAGGGGAGCAGCAGCAAGTCTACGACACGCGGCAGGGCGATGGTCCAAGCCTTGATCTCGCGCCATGCTTTGCCGTCGCCAACCCGCAAACATTTCCCGCCAACATAGCGCTCGAAGGCTTCGGCAGAAGTTGTGTCAGGAATCTGCATGGGGAACGTCGACGGCGATCGCTAAATATCTGATGAATGGCACTGTCGGAGCTTTCACTGCATCGAAGATTACCAAATCGCCAAAGACTACGGAATCCATAAACAGGTTCAAGCGGCTTGGGTAACGGCTTTCTGCATGGCCGAGGCCCACGCCGCTGGCGTGAACTGTCCGATCTGCGTGATCTTGGCCGTTGGCAAGCGCGTGAACAAATCTTTCAGGTAGTCATACGGGTTGACTCCGTGTCGCCGACAACTGCCCAGCAAGGTGTAGATCACCGCAGTGCGATCCCCGGCCTCCGGATATTTTACCTCACGGTTGGTTGGTTGGTGTTTGCCCCATCCGTCGGACATCAAGCAATGCTCTCTGCCCGTTCATCACCCTTCTACCCCACAGAGACACCGAGAATCCGACCGATGAGGGCGGTGACGGCCATCGTCAGGGCGCCTCCAAGGGTCACGCGCAACGAGGCACGGCCCAGCGGCGCGCCGCCGAGATAACCGCCAAACGCACCGAGAGCCGCGAGACTCACCAGAGAGAGCTGGTGTAGCCGATCCTCGATGATCAACCCGCAACAAGTCACGGTTTCACCGGTGTGCTCCGCTAAGTTCGCCGCCGGGCAGTAAGTGTCCCAAGCCACATAGGGTGTGCCCGAAGCACTTTTCTCGCTTTAGCTATCGCTATCTTTGCCAATGTTCACGAGCCGTTTTTGAATTCCGCGTTTGCCCGGTTTTGCCAAAATATGCCCCCAAAACCCAATGGAGTATCAAATGGCAGTATCAAATGTTAAGTGGACACCTCTGGAAATACGGTGAAAGCGCACTTGCCATCGGCAAGAAGCGGTGTAAAGTCCTCGGAGCCCGCTTGGTAAATTCGATACTGTATATCATGAAAGTCAGCGTCCTGTTCGGTGAATTGTTCGCCGCGTACCTGTTCATCTAACAGGAAGAGGCCGCCGCGTGAGACACTTGCGCCGTCAGTGTGTCGTGTGTTAGAGTCCATTCTCGTCAGTTGCGGCGTCGGGACGTAGCGCAGCCTGGTAGCGCACTTGCATGGGGTGCAAGGGGTCGCGAGTTCGAATCTCGCCGTCCCGACCATTTTCGAGTTTTGAGCTGATTTTATGGATCCACTACTGAAGCTTCTGGAAGAACACGCGTTGCGCACGCCGGTCGATTTGTCGAAGATGCTCAATCTTCCCGCTGATGAAGTTCAGCGACGCATCAAGCAATACGAAGACGACAAGATCATCCTCGGCTACAAGGCCGTCATCAACGATGACAAGGTGGATACCGACCTCGTCAAAGCCGTGATCGAGGTGAAAATCCAGCCCGAGCGCGAAGGCGGCTTCGACCGCGTCGCCAAACGCATCGCCAGATTTGATGAGGTCACTTCCCTCTTCCTCATGTCCGGCGGCTACGACCTGCTGATTTTCGTGGAAGGCCATTCCCTGCGGCAGGTCGCCCAGTTCGTCGCCGAGAAACTCGCCACCCTCGACGGCGTCACCTCCACCGGCACCCACTTCATGCTCAAGACCTACAAGGAACAGGGCGTGATGATGGACGGCCCCGAAGAATACGAGCGGCTGAAGATCAGCCCGTAACCCCCCAAACGCGCCTTGATTTGGCGGCGAGGAGGATTAAAATACTTGGTTTATGCCTTCCGAACGTCAGACGAAGCGGGATTTTGTCGCCGAGCATGTGCGGAGTATTCCGCGGTCGGGGATCCGCGATTTCTTCGACATCGTCCAGTCCATGGACAATGTCGTGTCGCTCGGCATTGGTGAGCCGGGGTTCGTCACCCCGTGGCACATCCGTGAAGCGGCGATCTTCGCCCTAGAACACGGCAAGACAGGCTACACATCGAATTTCGGATTGTTGAAGCTGCGACGGGCGATCTGCGCGTACCTGAAAGAACATTTTTACGTAGAATACGATCCGAACACCGAAGTGCTCGTGACGGTCGGCGTAAGCGAGGCGCTGGACATTGCCTTGCGCGCCATCGTCAACCCGGGCGATGAAATCCTCTATCACGAGCCGTGCTATGTTTCCTATCATCCGAGTGTGCGGCTGGTACATGGCGCGGGCAAGGCGATCCGCACCCGCGCCGAGAACAGGTTTGCGCTGACCGCCGAAGACATCGCCAAATCGGTCACGCCGCGCTCCAAGGCGATCGTGTTGAATTTCCCCAGTAATCCGACCGGCGCGACGTTGACCCGCGAAGAGGTCGAGAAGATCGCGCGCGTGTGCGTCGATAACGACCTGCTGGTGATCACGGATGAAATTTACAGCGAGCTGACCTACTCCGGCCAGCACAGCAGCATCGCCGCGTTGCCGGGGATGAAAGAACGCACGATTTTCCTGCACGGGTTCTCGAAGGCGTTTGCCATGACCGGATTTCGCATTGGCTATGCGTGCGCCCCCACAGCTCTCACGGAAGCGATGCTGCGCGTTCACCAATACTCGATGCTCTGCGCGTCCATTATCAGTCAGGAAGCCGCTCTGGAAGCCCTGCAAAAGGGCATGGATGACATTGCCGCGATGCGCGAGCAGTATCGGTTGCGGCGCAACTTTATCGTGAAATCGTTCAACGAGATCGGCCTGCCCTGCCACATGCCGAACGGCGCATTCTACGCTTTTCCGTCCATCCGCGAGACGGGGCTGACCTCGCGCGAGTTCGCCGTGCAGTTGCTCGAACAGCAACGCGTGGCGGTCGTGCCCGGCGACGCCTTCGGTCCCGGCGGCGAAGCCTACGTGCGTGCCAGTTATTGCGGCCCGATGTCCGACATGGAAAAAGCCGCCGAACGCATCGCCCTCTTCGTCCGCGGACTTAAGTAGCCCGTGGGTCGGCACGTCTTGGGCGATCAGCTCTCGTACTCTTCGTCAATCTCGCAGGCTCGTTGTCTCAGGTTGTCAGCCTCTCCGCGCAATAACATCGCAAAGATGAGTGAGGCGAAACAACTCAATGTCGGTCTTGTCAGCGCGGGCGGCGGCGGCGGCGAAGCTGGATTTCATTGACGGGACAATTCTCGCTGAAAGAGCCGAACCAGTTTTCTGGTTCGGCTTTTCATTTGAGCGTCAGACAATCTGTGGGTAAACCTTCTCGGGATCGACTTTCAAATCCTTGATCGCCTGCGTGACCACGCTCATTTCGATCCCGCCTCTTTTGGCCAGCGAATAGAGCGTGGCGACAACGGTGCATTCGGCGTCAATCTCAAAGAATCGCCGGAGGTTCTCGCGAGTGTCGCTGCAGCCAAAGCCGTCCGTGCCAAGCGTGGCCAAACCGCCGGGAATCCACGGCGCGATTTGATCGGGCACGAGCTTGATGTTGTCCGACACGGCCACGAACACGCCCTTCTCACCCTCCAGCACGGTTTCCAGATATGACTTTCGCAGCAGCTCGGTCGGGTGGAGCATGTTCCAACGGCTGCAACGCTGCTGGTCGGTCTTGAGCAGCTTGTAGCTCGTGGCGCTCCACACGTCCGCGGAAACGTCGTACCGCTCCGCCAGAATTTCCTGCGCGCGCAACGCCTGGCGAATGATGGTGCCGCTGCCAAAAATATGGGCCTTGTGCTTCTTGCCGTCCGCGCCCTTGCGGAATTTGTACAGTCCCTTGAGAATGCCTTCCTCGATGCCCTCCGGCATCGGCGGCATCGCGTAGTTCTCATTGTAGAGCGACAGATAATAAAAGATGTCCTCGCTCTCTTGATACATCCGTCTCATGCCGTCCTGAACGATGACCGCGATCTCGTACGCAAAAGCAGGGTCGTACGCCATCAAGGTCGGGATGGTCGCGGCCATCAACTGGCTGTGGCCGTCCTGATGCTGCAAACCTTCGCCGTTCAGCGAGGTTCGCCCCGCGGTCGCGCCGAGCAAGAATCCCTTCGCCCTGATGTCACCCGCCAGCCACATCAGGTCGCCGATGCGCTGGAACCCGAACATCGAGTAGTAAATGTAGAATGGAACCATGCTGACGCCGTGGCTGGCGTACGCCGTCCCCGCCGCAATGAACGACGACATGGAGCCGGCCTCGGTGATGCCTTCTTCCAGGATTTGCCCGTCCTTTGTCTCGTGGTAATACAACAGCGCCTCGCGATCGACGGGATCGTAGAGTTGCCCCTTCGGCGCGTAGATGCCGATCTCCCGAAAGAGCGCATCCAGACCGAACGTCCGCGCCTCATCGGGAATAATCGGCACAATGCGTTTGCCGATTTTGGCGTTACGCAGCAGCATGCTGAGCAATCGAACAAATGCCATGGTGGTGGAGGCTTCCACAGGGCCGGAACCTTTGAACAATTCGCCAAACTCACTCCGCGCCGGCACTTCGACCTTCGCGGCGCGCACTTCGCGCGACGGGAGGAACCCGCCCAACGCCTTGCGGCGTTCGAGCAAGTACTTTGTCTCCGGGCTGTCTGGCGGCGGACGATAAAACGGCGTTTGCGCCACTTCCTCATCACCGATTGGCACCCCAAACCGCTCGCGAAACTCGCGCAGCTCTTTTTCGTTCATCTTCTTCTGCTGATGACTGATATTCCGTCCCTCACCAGCTTCGCCGAGACCGTAGCCCTTCACAGTCTTGGCCAGGATCACCGTCGGCGCGTCCTTGTGCTCCACGGCCGCCTTGTATGCCGCATAAACCTTCTGAGGATCGTGGCCGCCACGGACCAGTTTTTGAATCTGTTCGTCGGTAAGATGATTCACCAGTTCGAGAAGTTCGGGATACTTGCCGAAAAAGTGTTTGCGCGTGTAACTGCCCGGCTCGACCGAATACTTCTGGTAGTCGCCATCCACCGCCTCTTCCATGCGCTTGACGAGCAAGCCGGTCTTGTCCGCCTTCAGAAGCAGGTCCCAGCTGGAGCCCCAGATGACCTTGATGACGTTCCAGCCGGCACCACGAAACGCGGCCTCGAGTTCCTGGATGATTTTGCCGTTGCCGCGCACGGGACCGTCGAGGCGCTGCAGGTTGCAGTTGACCACCCACACCAAGTTGTCGAGCCCCTCGCGGGAAGCCAACGTGAGGGCGCCAAGCGTCTCCGGTTCGTCGGACTCGCCATCGCCCACAAAACACCAGATCTTCGGCTCTTCGCCCCGCACGAAACCACGCGCCCGCAGATAGCGGCTGAAGCGCGCCTGATAGATCGACATGATCGGACCCAGCCCCATCGACACCGTCGGGAACTGCCAGAAATCCGGCATCAAGTACGGGTGTGGATACGATGAAAGTCCGCCGTTTTCGGCAAGTTCCTGCCGGAAATGCTGCAAATGATGTTCGTCGAGCCGTCGTTCCAGGAACGCCCGCGCGTAGTTGCCCGGTGACGCGTGGCCCTGAAAGTACACCAGGTCTGCGGGTCGACCGCCGTCACCGCCATGAAAGAAATGGTTGAAGCCGACCTCATACAACGTGGCACACGAGGCATACGTTGAGATGTGACCGCCGAGACCGGCATGGTCGCGATTGGCGTTGACAACCATCGCCATGGCGTTCCAGCGGGCCAGACTCTTGATGCGACGCTCGAGTTCGCGATTGCCCGGATACGGCGGCTCGTCTTCGGGCGGAATCGTGTTCACGTACGGCGTGCTGATCGTCGACGGCATTTGGATGCCTGCCTCGCGCAAGCGTTTCGACAGCTTGCTCAAGATCAGGGGGGCTTGTTCCGTTCCCTGAATTTTCAGGAAATATTCCAGAATAAACTCCAGCGAATCGAGCGACCGCTGGTCTTCACGACCGTTCCTGAGCTGCGCCGATTCGCGCGGTTGTTCCGGCCGACCTGACGAAGCCATAGTTTGTTGTTGTTCTTTCGGTTCCTCTCTCACAAAGTTATCCGAGCAACCATTGGATAATAGTCCTTTTTTGACCACAATCCAAGCGCCATGAGATACTTGGACCGAACCCTTCACACTGCGCAAGAGAATCTCGCGTGCGACGAGGCGCTGCTCGATGGGTGCGAGGAAGGCGACCCCGATGAAATCCTCCGCTTCTGGGAGCCTCGCCAGCACTTCGTGGTGCTGGGGTACTCCAACAAAGCGCGCACAGAAGTGAAACTTGATTCCTGCCGGGCGCTTGGGATTCCCGTATTGCGCCGGTGCAGCGGCGGCGGAACTGTTTTGCAGGGGCCGGGAAACCTCAACTATGCGCTCATCTTGAGGATCCGCGAGGGGTCGGCCCTGGAGAGCATCGTCGAAGCCAATGCTTTCATCATGAACCGCAACCGCAATGCGCTCGACTCCCTGCTCGGGGGACGGGTGCTCATTCAAGGCTACACGGACCTCACGCTGCAAGGACTCAAGTTTTCCGGCAACTCGCAACGCCGCAGACGCCGCTTCCTTCTATTCCACGGCTCGTTCCTGCTCCATCTCGATCTCGCGCTTGTTGAAGAAGCGCTCCGACTGCCCTCCAAACAGCCGTCTTATCGTCGTAACCGGGCACACAAGGATTTCCTCACAAACCTGCCGCTGCAGGCGGACGCCGTGAAAGAAGCGATGAAACAGGTTTGGGGCGCATACGACGCGCTCGAAGAGATACCCGAAGAACGGATCGAGCGTCTCGTGCGGGAGAAATACACCACCGACGCCTGGAATTTCAAATTCTAACAAGCCAAGTTTTGCAAGTGGCGGGGGCGACACGATAATGCGTTGCCAGCTTGTGAGTTGCGCTCAGAGTTGAGTTGACTGGTTTCGACTGCGTTCCACCGTTTCCAACTGCCGAGTTACTGCAAAAGTTACAACAGCATCCGGGCGCAGCTCTCCGAACAGCCAGGGGAGCAGTTGCGGGTGCCGAAACACTGGACTTGCGGTAGTGACGCTTGTTACGATTCGGACATGTCGGGGGGGACAACGGCGCTCAAGCCAACCAATGCTGCGGGGGACGGGTCATCATCGCGCCGATGGAGCATCATTCTTGGCGGTGGGGTTATCATCCTTGCGGCGCTGGCGGTATACCACAACAGCTTCGCGGTGCCATTTCTCCTGGATGATGCGCCCTCGATCACGCAGAACGCCAGCATTCGTCATCTGTGGCCGATCTGGTCCGCACTGTCACCACCGTCCACGTCGTTCGTTGGCGGGCGGCCTGTCGTGAACTTCTCGCTGGCGGTTAACGACGCGCTTGGGGGCACGGTCGTGTGGGGTTATCACGCGGTCAATCTGGCCGTTCATATTCTTGCGGGCCTGGCCTTGTACGGAATTGTGCGGCGAACATTGTTGTGTCCGGTGTTGCGGGAACGATTCGGTGCGTGTGCGATGCAGTTGGCGCTGGCGGTGGCGGTTCTATGGACGGTTCATCCGCTTCAGACGGAAGCAGTGACCTACATATCGGAACGCTGCGAGTCGTTGATGGGGTTGTTCTACCTGCTGACGTTGTATTGCTTCATTCGTGGGACGGACGCCCAGAGATCGAGCTGGTGGTTCGTACTCTCCGTGGTGGCGTGTCTTCTGGGCATGGCGAGCAAGGAAGTGATGGTAACGGCACCCGTGATGGTGCTGTTGTACGACCGGACGTTTATCAGCGGGAGTTTTCGGGAAGCATGGACACGGCATCGGCGGCTGTATCTGGGGCTGGCGAGCACGTGGGTGTTGCTGGGCTATCCCATGGTGGGTTTGCATTATCGCGGCGCCGGCTATGGCCTCGGGATTCCCTGGTGGGCTTATGCCCTGATCGAGTGTCGAGCGGTGGTGAATTATCTGTGGCTCGCACTCTGGCCGCATCCGCTGGTTTTCGATTATGGGGAGTTTGTAGCGATACGGCATATCGCGAAAGTGGCGCCCTACGCGGCGATGTTGGCGGTCCTGGTCGCGGGCGTGTTGGTGGAATTGAAGCGGCGGCCAGCCATCGGGTTTGTGGGCGCCTGGTTCTTCGTAATTCTGGCCCCGACCTCCAGCGTGGTGCCAGTTGTGGGCCAACCGATGGCGGAACACCGGATGTACCTGCCGCTGGCAGCGGTGGTTACGCTCGCCGTGGTTGCTGCGGTTGCGATCGGGAAACGGCTGTTCGATAAACAGCAGGGCGTTCTGCTCGGATGCGTGGCAGGTGGGTCGGTGGTGGTGCTGCTCACATTTCTAACCATCCAACGCAATCGGGACTACAACTCGGTGGTGACCATTTGGCAGGACACAGTGGGGAAACGTCCCAACAACCCTCGGGCACACAACAACTTGGGGGCTGCTTTGCTCCAAACCGGCCTGGTGCCGGAGGCGATTGAACATTATCAGCAGGCGTTGCGGATCAAACCCGATTACGCCGAGGTACACTACAATCTCGGGATCGCGTTGGCCCGCCTTGGCAAGGCACAGGAGGCAATCACCCACTACGAGGAAGCGCTGCGGATCAAGCCCGATTACGCCGAGGCACACAATAATCTGGGAGCCGCCTTGATGGGACAGGGCAGGTTGCCGGAGGCCATTGGGCACTACGAGCAGGCCTTGCGGATCAGGCCCAATTTTGCCGAGGCGCACAACAACCTCGGGACCGTTTTGGCCCAAACAGGCAAGATCGAGGAAGCCATCGCACACTTCGAGCAGGCCCTGCGGATCGAACCCGATTTCGCCAAGGCGCACTACAATCTCGGGATCGCGCTGGCCCGTCTTGGCAAGGCACAGGAGGCAATCACCCACTACGAGGAAGCGCTGCGGATCAAGCCCGATTACGCCGAGGCACATTTCAATCTGGGGCTTGCATTAGAGAAGTTGGGCCGCGCGCCGGAGGCGATTGAACATTATCAGCAGGCGCTACGGATCAAGCCCGATTTCACCCAGGCGCAGAACGCGCTTGCGCGACTGCAAGCTGGCCAGTAAGTGGCAGCCCTCGGAAGTTCAAATCGCAAGGTTCGCAAATCGTCCAAAGCGGGGAGGCGGTCTGAACGGTTCGGTGTGGTAGTTGTTGGTCACGCGGCGCATGCGCAGTTGGTCGGCATGGGTGAAATGCGGCGGGTGTAGCGGTGGGGGCAATCAGCATTGCCATTCTCGTCCAAGCTGTCCGCTTAGGAACCAATCTCAACACGTGCCTGTCAGATGGATACCTTTGTTCGTCGTGTCCGTGCTCGACCGCTTTTTCCAAATTATAGCTCCGATGGAGATGCGTACTGGAATGGCCACAACCCCCAACTTTGGCTGCTTGCCGTTCGGAGAGCTGCGCCCGGATGCTGTTGTAACTTTTGCGGTAACTCGGCAGTTGGAAACGGTGGAACGCAGTCGAGACCAGTCAACTCAACTCTGAGCGCAATTCACAACCCAGCAACGCATTATCGTGTCGCGCCGCCACTTGCGGAACTTGGCTTGTTAGAATTTGAAATTCTGAGCCGGTGGCAGTTGCATCGCGTGCTCACCCGCGGTAGAATTGTCGCATGAAAGTTTCCGGTCTTCGCAGTCCGCATGAAACAGTCGGTGGTTTGGTCCATTTCGGGCGGATGCTCGACAAGATCAAGCTGCACGCACAAGGCAAACTCCCCGCTGATTACCATCAGGCGCTCGGTGGAGGGTTCGATGGCCGCTGCTGCGCTTTTCTCGGCGTGAAATATGAAGATGTCGTTGCGCGGGTGAAGCTCGGCGGCGAGGATCAGAAAATCCTCGAATGGTGTTTCGCCAATGGCCGAAGGCCGTCACCGGAAGAAATCGACGTGTGGAGCAGTTACCTGCGCAAACGCGGCTGGCGTGACGACGCCAGCAAACGTCTCGCCGAACGCAAGAAGGAATCCGGGTTCGACCGGCGCGATGAAATCCAGGCGTTCTTCGACTACCTCGACGCCGACGAAGGCCGCGACGTGCGGACACAATGGTAAAGCCGAGCCGCTGGAAACGCGGGCGTCCGCGGCGACGGCACGGGTGGACACGAGGGAAGCGCATCTGTTAGTATCCATGCCGCAACTTGCTGGCAGACATGAAACTTCTCTACCTCGATTCTTTTGCGGGGATCAGCGGCGATATGTTTCTCGGCGCGCTCCTCGATCTGGGTATATCGGAAGATATGTTGCGTCGGGAGCTATCGAAACTCCAACTGCCGGGTTACCAAATCTCGTCCCGCAGGGTAATCAAGCAAAACATCTCCGCGACCAAGTTTGACGTGATTGAGGAACATCCGCCTTCGCCAAGGCTTCGGAAGACAGGCGAACATCGCAGCTACTCCGACATCGTCGCCATGATTGAGAAGCGTGCGCTTTCGTCGGGAGTGAAGGAGCGCGCCCAGCGTGTGTTTCGTCGAATCGGAGAAGCCGAGGCGAAGATTCACGGGATTCCGCTCGAAAAAGTTCACTTCCACGAAATCGGCGCGGTCGACTCGATTGTAGATATTGTCGGCGCGTGCATCGCGGTCGAGGCGCTGGGCGTAGATGAAATCCAAGCCTCGCCGCCGCGGCTTGGTTCGGGTTTTGTCGAGACGGCGCATGGCCGGTTTCCCGTGCCGGCACCGGCCACATTGGAATTGTTGAAGGGGATCCCGGTGCAGTCGTCGCCGGACACGGTCGAGTTGGTGACGCCGACCGGAGCGGCGTTGCTGGCGGAGTTTTGCGCGAAATTTGGGCCGATGCCCGCGATGAGCATTGAGAAGATCGGCTACGGGGCCGGGTCGCGCGACCTGGACAAGGCTCCGAACGTGCTTCGCGCCGTGCTGGGCGTTGCGTCGATTGCTTCCACCCGCTCCGCCGATGAAACCGATGCGGTAGCCGTGATCGAAACGAACATCGATGACATGAACCCGCAGTTGTTCGGCGACGTGATGGAGCGATTGCTGGAAGCCGGCGCACTGGAGGTGTTTTTGACGCCCGTGCAGATGAAAAAGAACCGGCCCGGCACGCTGCTGACGGTCCTGTGTGAACGCAATCGTGTCGATGCACTGGCCGAATTGCTCCTCACGGACACGACGAGCTTCGGCGTCCGCGTCCATGAAGCGCAGCGACGCAAGCTCGCCCGGAAAATCGTGACGGTGAAGACGAGGTTTGGCGATATTGAGGTGAAAGTCGGACGGTTGGGTGGTAAAGTTGTTACGCGGTCGCCGGAATTCGACTCGTGCCAGCAGGCGGCGGCGCGGTTCCATATTGGCGTGAAGGACGTGTACACTGAGGCGGCGCGTGTCGCGGGGGAAACGGTATGATTGACAAACAGTTGCTCGATGTGCTGGCGTGTCCGAAGTGCAAGGCGAACGTCAAACTCGAAGGCGAGAAACTCATTTGCCAGAATCCGCAGTGTGGTTTGCGCTATCCGATCCGTGACGGGATTCCCGTGATGCTGATCGACGAGGCCGAAAAACCGCAGGGAAAATGAGCCAGCCGCAAGCCCCATCCAAACAAACAGGCGGGACGCCCGTTCAACTCTCGGTAATCGTTCCCGCGTGGAACGAAGAGAACTATATTGGGCGGGCGATTGACTCGCTGCGACATGCCGCGCAGGTGCTCGCGCGCGAGCGCGGCTGCGAAGCAGAAATCATCGTGGTCGACAACAACAGCCAGGACCGCACGGGCGCGGTCGCGCGTGAGCACGGCGCGCAGGTGGTGTTCGAGCCGGTCAACAACATCGGCAAGGCGCGCAACGCGGGCGTGAAGGTGGCGCGGGGCAAGTACATCGCGTTTTGCGACGCGGACAATCAGGTCACCGAGAACCTCCTACTCTTGATCCACGATCACCTCGAAGATCCGAAGATCGCGGGCGGCGGCACGTGGATCGAACCCGAGCGCCGCAATTTCAAGATCAGCTTTTTCTATTTCGTGTGGGGCATTTATGTTCGTGGCAGCGGCGTGGGCGTGGGCATGATGCACTGCCGCAAAGCGGACTTCGAAACGTTTGGCGGGTTCGACGAGTCGATCTACGCCGCGGAGGACGTGCAACTGGCGTATGACTTGAAGAAGATCGGCAAACCGCGCGGTCAGAAGTTCGAGTTGATCAAGAAAGGCTGGATCATCACCTCGACGCGGAAGATCGACCAGACGCCACTGTTCACGATGATTGCGAAGCTCGTTGGCTTCGCGTTCGGATTGCAGAAGAAAATTCGCAGCAAGGAATACTGCGAACACTGGTACGAGAAGGCAGCGCGCTAGGTCTTTTCCGCAGACGCAGGTTTCCGTGGTTTTCGTCGCATCTTCGACATGACTTTGTCGACGCGGCTTTTGAGATGCGTTTTCAGGCGGTGGGCCCATACGAAATCCACCGCCAGAATGCTCAAGCCGGCGATGAAGAGCAAAAGTCCCGGCCCCGGTATGCCGGGCAGCATCATGATTGCTCCCACCAGCAGCAGCACGAAACCCGCGGTGATGCGCAGGATGCGTTTCGTGTGATGGATCAACCACTTCATGGCAGCACGTCCAGATACACCGCGCCGTTCTCGATGACCAGCGGGAGCCGCTCCAACGATTTACCCTGGCCCGGACCGCCGACGCATTTGCCGTCGCGCGGAGCGTACACGGACCCGTGGGTCTTGCAGACGAAGAGTTTCGCGTCGCAGGTGAAGAAATCGTTGTCGTCTAGGTCGAGTGTGATGGGGAGATGCACGCACCGGTTCACGAACGCGACAAACTCGCCCTCGACATTCGCCAGGAACGCCTCGGTCGTCTGACCGCGTTGCTCGAAGGCGAACTTTTTCGTTGCGCCTGGCGGCAGTTCGTCCACGCGTGCCAGCAACATCCTGCGCCCATTCACACGGTCAACTTAGGCCGCCCGGCGGGGTTTGACAAAGAATTTATGGCGTAGTTACTGAAGGCTCCGCCGCTGTTGTGCGTACAGTTGCACTTCGTCGCCAAGTTTGACGACGGGCGCGGCATTGGTGCTTCCTTCCGCGACAACCCAACCGGGGTTGTCGTTGGCGAAACCGCCTCCGGGTTTGACGCACACGTACACCCCCCACAAGCACAATGCAGGACCGACGTGAAGCGGAACGCGAACGGCCATGTAGGGTGCGCTTGACCCCCGAGTCCGCACCACGACAGTCGCTCCCATGCCCACGCTAAACTGCGAGGGTGGTTCGACCCGCAGGCTGTAGGCCACCGGGGCTTTGTCCGTAGTCGGCGTATAGAACGCTGGGGCGTTGGCGTCGGCCACGGCATCGGCGATGCAGAGGGATGCTTCGCGAACGAGATTACTGACCACATCCGGAGTTAGGTGGGGCACTGTCGCCTGCAGGGCGGCTGGCCCCTTGTCCGCGCATTGCTCGCGGTCGCAACCCAGGAAAGCGGCCACGACCAACAGCGCCGCGGCACCGCAAAGGGCATGTCTCATGTCGCGTCTCCCGAAGCACCGTCGTGAACGTCTTTTACCGACCGCCGTTATCATCGGCTTCTCCTAGCGTGGGCATTTGAATTCTCATCGCTGTCGGTATCAGTACATCATCACCGGCTGACTTCAAGTCTTATGGGGACGGCGATATCTCACGCAGAGCCGCAGAGAGCGCAGAGGTTGAACTCTCTGTGTCGCATCGTCGAGGGGAACGATGCGACACGAGGACGCCCGGTTTCGGCTACGAAGGCCGGCAGCGATGGCTCGCGGACGAATGTGGAAATCGGAAGGCGGGGAGGACTCAGATCAAAAATGTTGCCAGGTGGAGACCGGACACCAATTTCTGTTGCTTGGTATGGGCTTCACCACGGACCGCGCGATTGCCGGCCCGTGGTCAAGGATTGGTGGAATGGCTTTCTAATGGTCGCGGTTGCGATTGTGTTTCTCGTCCTGCTTGTGGTGCGGGTAATGTTTGACGATTGCGTCATGATGCCGCCAGGGTTCCTGCGCATCGACGTCGAGCTTCACGCTGGCTCCCAGCACGATGCCGGCCGGCATGGCCGGTCCCGAGACCCATGTCCCGTGGTCCGCCCACCAGTAGATATGCGTCTCCGGCACGTAGTACGCTTCCTCGTCGGGGTAATACATGTAGTGGTAGACGACCGGAGTGGGAGTGGGCGCTACGTCCGCTCCGATGTGGATCACAATACTGTCTGCCGAGACGCGGGTGGCGGTTGCGGCGAATCCCGCGATCCCGGCGATTGCGATTCCGCACAGCCACAGTTTGTTGAGTCGATTCATAACTTCCTTACTTCCTTCTGTTGTTTTGGATTGAGGTTTCTGATTGCCGTTACCCTAACCCGGCCGTGCGCCGGAACAATAAGGTGTAATACCCATGCGCTGCCCTCGCGCTTCGGATCGAAGGCAGGGGGCGTGCCGGCGAACACCATAACGACAGACGGTCGTAGACCGCCGCTACAGTGAGAAGGCACCGGGTATGTGTTCGGATAAACCTGTTTATCTTTGAGCGATAGTTCTGGGTGGACGCGGGGTAGCGGATGTGGTAAAATCAGGCGGTTTTGGTTGGATTGTTGTTTGACATAGGGGTTGACGGTTCGAGGTTCAGGGCAACGACAGCGTAGGGCGGGAACCGGATAACACCTCCCCTCACCTTAATCCTCTCCCCCAAGGGGCGAGGAGACGAAAGGGGCCGGACGGCCGGACCGCGCTTAGCAAGCCCAGCCACAACGAGGGCGGGCAACGACCTAAAACGGCTGGATACCTATACGATCCGCCTTCGCTACGCGGCAAGCTTCGGCGGACACGCGGACGGTTCCGTGATTAGCAAATACGGCCACGGGGCGGGTTTCCGCAAAAAAGTAATTTTGGAAAACAAACCCAAGTTTGATCAAGCCGGTGTGGAAAATTCATTTTGGGAAAGCCAAAAACGAACCCAAGTTCGAGGGGGGTTAGACTGGCAAAATGGGCTGTCTGAGGGCAAATCGAACCCAAGTTGAGGGGTAGTTTGGGGGCTTGGATGGCCTGTGAGAAGGCACAGAGCGTGGAAACGAAGCCAAGAAAGCGGGTTCGGCTTACAATGCGGCGTCCGCCCCGACCTCGGAGTCGGGGTGAAGCGGATGCGACGAAGCGCGTCCCTTCATTTGACAGGGTTGGTGGGTGAGGCTACCGTGGGGGGTTGGCGAGAATCTTCGCAGGGGACTGAACTCAAACGCACGAAAGGAGTCTGATCATGGCGCAGGAATTACCGAAACTGACTTATCCGTACGACGCGTTGGAGCCGCACATTGACGCGCGGACGATGGAGATTCATTACACGAAGCATCATCAGGCGTACGTGACGAACCTGAATGCGGCGCTGGACAAGCACGCGGAGTTGCACAAGAAGAGCCTCGAAGAACTGCTGCGCGGGATCAACACCGTGCCCGATGATATCCGCGCGGCGATGCGGAACAACGGGGGCGGCCACCACAACCACAGCCTGTTTTGGACGATCATGAAGAAGGATGGCGGTGGCGAGCCGACGGGCGCGTTGGCCGATGCGATCAAGGGGACGTTTGGGGAGTTTGGCAAGTTGAAGGAGACGATCACGGGGAACGGGATGACGCGGTTCGGGAGCGGGTGGTCGTGGCTGGTGGTGACGAAAGACAAGAAACTGAAGGCGTACTCGACGGCGAACCAGAATAGCCCGCTGATGGAAGGCGACGCGCCGATCTTGGGCGTTGATGTGTGGGAGCACGCGTACTATTTGAAATACCAGAATCTCAGGAAGAACTACCTCGATGCGTGGTGGAACGTGGTGAATTGGGACGAGGTCGCGGCGAGATTTGACAAGGCGAAATAGCAAACGAGTTGAGGGAGTGTCGGCGCAGGTCCGACACATATATTATGTGTCGGACTTGTCATTTCAATCGCGGCCGATCTTCTCCCACGCGTACTTGCCCTTGATGTGCTGGAGAAAGTATTTGCCGGGCGAGGGCGTGCGCGCGAACTCTTCGTAAATGTTCTTTGACACGGAAAAGTAGCGGTAAACGCCCGTGGCCTTGAACTCGATTTCGAGCGTCTCGGTTGCGGCGTCGTAGCCGATGCCGGCGATGTCGCTGGAATTGACGGGTTGGCGCTGGATTTCCATGGGGGGAATTCTAGCACAGGGGAAGCAGTTTTGAAGCGCGGAGTTTCAGTGGATAAGTGTCGGCGCGACCACGCCGCCGGCGGCGATGATCCCGGCGATGAGCGCTCCCCGGCGATGTTCGGGAGCCTTACTCCTTCGAGATGCCGATGTAGGGTGGTTGTCCGGGCAGGCGCTGGACGGTCATCGTCAACGCGTATTTCTGTGAGAGCAGCCACAGCGCCTGACGGCGAGTGATCTTGCTCGCGTGGAGGGTGACCTTGAGTAACTCCACCGGTGCATCCGCTCGTGTGATCGCGATCCTCAGCCCGGAGAAAGTGTCCGTCAGCGGCAAATGGATGATTCGTACCGCGGCCAAATCCACATCCACAGCGGTATCCAGCCACCGATTCCACGAATCGTCCGTCGACGAAAGAAAGCGCTGTGGCGGATGAATCATCGTCGCACATGAAACTGCCAGCACGACAAGAAACAGTGGAAGGAGGACGCGCACGGTGCACATGTTTGCGGCACGATTGAAGATCCCGATCATAAATTCAGTAGCTGGATGATATCACATCTGTGCGAGTCACGGATGGAGAGTATTGAGTTGTTTCTTCAGTTCCTCTTCGCCCGCCGGGCTGAGCGGGCGAATCTGGCGACCGGTAATCGGCGCCTTTTGCTTGCTCTGATCCAGTTGCCGGGTGCCCTGATCGTTCACTTTGTCTGCCGCGGCCCGCTTGGCCGAGAAGTTCACTTGCGGCAGCACGGGTTCCGAAGCGGTGGACATTTCGACCGACTTGAGGTTGACCTCGTTCAACTCCATTCGTTGCAGTTGGAGATCGCCTTTCGAGAGCGGCGACGTCGTGGACCCCGCGCGAGTCGGCTGGGAAACCGTCTCGTAGTGCAGGTCACCAAAGGTGACGGTCTTGCCATTGACGTCGGCCTGCTTGGAATAATCGAGCGGCTTTTTGATCTGGTCCAGTACCTGGGCGGACGACAGCGCCGGCAGAAGCGTGGCCAGCGCGATCGACAAAAGTGCATGCCTGAAGCTCATGGTGCCAACACAGTATTTTTGGTGCGGACGAGAGGAGTTGAACCTCCATGACCTTGCGGTCACAGCCTTCTGAGGGCTGCGCGTCTGCCAGTTTCGCCACGTCCGCGCACTTGAATGAGGGCAATATAGCGACCGAAAGCCGGGCTGGCAACGGTAAACGGCGGGTGGGTTGAAGTACCTGTTAAAGCTTCTCTTGAGGCGGATACTGCCAGACCCAGTCGCTTTTCTTCGCGTCGAACAAGGTCTTGCGCGAGATGCGGCGACCGCACTTGCCGCAGGGCCACCGAATACACCAGATTCAGATGACGATTGACCAACGTGGCAAACGCTTCGTCCGAGTGACGCTGTGCATACTGGCACAACAAACTCGAGTCATCCGTTCTCATCTTCCATGAGTATATCGCCACCGACGGCATGAATCGGACAAATAACCGTCTGCTGAGAGCAGCGCGGCAACGCTCCGCTACCAATTTATTCTGCGCTGACCAGATTGTGCAGGCGTCGTCAGGGCGACGGATGGACGCCTTGGACGGCCTCGGCGAGGCGGCGCATGGCAAGTTCTTCGCCGAGGGAGAGCACGTTGTCAAAATACTCGACCATCTCCGATTCGGTGGCGACATCCACGATCTTGTCCCCGACAGCGGCGAGCAGTCCCTTGATCTCATCCCGGCGGCGTTCGAGTTCGACGGCGCGCAGCGAGACCTCGGCGCTGGTCCCGATTGCAGCAGCGTTGGTTTGTCCCTCCTCACCAACCTGGATGGCCGCCCGCTCCAACGATTGCCCGACCAATTCGGTCACCAGATAGACCGGCCGGTCCTGCATCGCGTGCGCGACCGTCAACAACAGCGGCACAGTCGCCTTGTCGATCCGCCTCTCCGCGCAGTCACGGGCCATTGCCAGCACGGGCGTGTCGGGCATGAAACCAAGCCTTCGGGCCGAATAGGGTGAATACCCCGCGGCTTCGAGTGTATGAATCCGCGACCGGGCTGCTCCGGCGGCGTAATCGTGATATCGGATCGCCCATGAAGGCACACTCTTCAGATCTGCCATGCCTTTGTTCTGGGCCAGCAGCAGATTGAGTTCGACGAACCACGGGACGATATTGGCCGTGTCATCCTTCTCAACGGCGCGCAGCAACGGCAACGCGGTCGCGGGATCGTGGTTGACCGCAGCCTCGCACGCGTATCGCAGGGCGATCTCGAGGTTCGTCCCGCTGGCAGCGAGCGCCGACTCGAAAAGGGCCCGTTTGGTCTGCCAATCGCCGATCAGTTCCGCAGCACCCCAGATGAGTTGGTAATCGTTGGTACCCTGCTTGGCCACGCGTTCGATCAATGCGCGGTCGATCTGCGTCAACTTCAACAGTTCGGCGGTCTGCAACTGGCCGGTCATACGCCGCATCCGATCGACCTGCCGAAAGTCCTCATAGGTCGGCAGATGCTGGGCGGAGGCGGTGACCGATAGGAGACAGGAGACAAAAGGCAGGAGGCACCACGCGACGGAAAGTTGTTGTCTCATTCTGGCTACAAATCCCTGACTACTGTATTCTGTTTCGGCGATGGCTGTCAAAATTCATTTGGCGAAGAAGAAAATCTCTCTGGGCGTCGGCGACCTCGTCGCCGAGCCGCTGGTGAACGCGGGACGCGTGGTGGGGCTGGGGATGTGGACGCGTCTGGCGATCGGGCGGGAAGCGCATGTGGCCCATCAGCGCACGCAGGCGGGATTGCACGAAGGTTATGCGAGAGAGATCGCGGTGCGCTACCAAACCACCGTCGACGATTTCGAGGTAACGATCCAAGGGCGCATCGACGGCGTTTACATGCCATTGAACGGCGGCCCGCACGTGATTGAGGAAATCAAATCGGTCGTCGTGCCGCCGCTGGTGTTTGCCGCCCTCGATGAGAAATCCTACCCGCACTATGTCGAGCAACTGCGGCTGTATTGTTTCTTTGTCGAACAGGAACAGAAGAGCGCGTTGGGCCGCCTCGTGTTTGTCAATGTGGCGGATGGAACGACAAAGGAAATAGAGATTCGCGGGCCGTTTGATGACTGTGAGCGGCTGATCGCTGACCGTGTGCGCGCTTTAATTGCCCAGGCGCAAGAAGAGCAGCGGCGGCAAGAACACCGACGAACCCAATCGAAGGCGCTCCACTTTCCGCACGACCGCGTCCGTCCCCATCAGGATGAAATGATGGCCGTGGTCGAGCACGCATTACGAGAAGGGCGGCACCTGCTCGTCTCCGCTCCGTCAGGAGTTGGCAAGACGACCGGAGCCCTTTACCCCGTGCTCAAATATGCGCTCGCGCACGATAAGCGGGTGTTTTTTGTCACCGCCAAGAACACCCAGCAACAAATCGTCCTGGAAACTCTTCAGCGCATGGGACTGCGCGAATCGGCGCATCCGAACGCGGTGTTCTTTCGCGCGCGCGAGAGCATGTGCATCAATGACGTGTACGCCTGCCGTGAGGAGTTTTGCCCGCACCTGCGTGATTTCCGCGTAAAACTCGAGACGACGCGGGTAGCGGACCGCTTGCTGGCCGAGCGGCTGATCACACCCGACGTGTTGATGGAAGCGGGACGCGGCACGAGCTTGTGTCCGTTCGAGTTGGCGCTGGTCGAGGCCGAACTCACCGACGTGATTGTCTGCGATTACAATTATGTTTTCGATCCGCAGGTGTATTTCCGCCGGTTTTTCCTCGAAGCGGACTACTCCAACGCCATTTTGGTCATTGACGAAGCGCACAACCTCGTCCAGCGCGCGATGGATTACTATTCGCCGAGCCTGTCGCGGCAGCACATCCGCGATTTGAGCGGAAACCTGCGGCACGTCGAGCCGTCGCTGGCGAAGGAATTGCGGAAGTTCTTGGGGGAGATTGACGACTTCTTGCGCAGCCAGAGACGCCCCCAGGGAGACGAATACACCCAACTCGACGAGAGCGACGTGGACCAAGACAAGTACCTGATTCCGTCGCCGCGGGAATTCTTCGAGGGGTTGAAGCCGACCTTCAGCAAGCTGACCATGCGCTATCTGTTGGACAAGACGACCAGCGGACGGGCGATCCCTGATGATCCCGTCGATGAGTTCTTCTCGGCGTTTGGCCAGTTCTGCATCGTGCTGGGGATGGAAGGCGAGGAGTTCTCGTACATCTATGACACGACAGGCGGCGAAGCCTTGAAGATCGTGTGCAAAGACCCGTCCCGACAATTGGCTCGCCGGCTGGAAGGGTTTCACAGCGCGGTTGCCATGTCGGCGACACTGGAACCGATGGCGTTTTACCGCCAGATGCTCGGGTTCGATACCGAGAGGACGGACCAAGCAAGCTTCCCGTCCCCCTTCCCCAAGGAAAACCGGCGCATTATCGTTGTGCCGACCGTTTCGACCACGTTTCGCGTCCGCGCGGCCCACTACGGCAGGATCGCCCATGTTATCGCGACAACCGCTGCCGCACGACCCGGTAACTACATGGCCTTGTTCCCCAGCTACGATTTTTTGCGAGGAGTAGCTGGACAAGTGCCCGAGGGTCCTTGGGAGGTTCTCGTCCAAGAGCCGAAGATGACCGAGCAGCAGCGGTTGACGCTCTTGGAGGCGCTCAAAGAACCCCAGCCCCCGAAGCTCATCCTCGCCGTCCAAGGCGGCCTCTTCGCGGAAGGAGTGGACTATCCGGGCGAAACGCTCTCGGGCGTGATCATCATAAGTCCCGCCCTGCCCCAAGTGAGTTTCGAGCGTGAACTCATGCGTCAATTCTACGAAGAACATTACGGGAAGGGATTCGAATTTGCCTACCTCTACCCCGGCATGAACCGTGTCATTCAGTCGGTCGGCCGGCTGATTCGGAGCGAATCGGATCGGGGCGTCGCAGTGCTTGTGTGCCAGAGATTTGCGCAAGCGCAGTATTCAACGCTTTTCCCGCCGGATTGGTCTGAGAGTATGGCCGATGGTCGGGCTGGGTACAATCTGGCCAATGAGTTGGCAGACTTCTGGGGTGGTAACCCTCAGAAGACGGTGTGGTGAATCCGCTTTACAACCGCAAGGCTATGACTATATAGTTCTCAGTGCCAAAAGTTTAAGGAGGAAGTGGGCTGAGGAGCATGATTCAAGCAAAACAGGAGACGTATTTACAATTAACGGATGGGCTGGAAGCCGCTATTGCCGGGGCGCAGGATTGGCTGTTGGGACAACAGGCTTCGGACGGCCATTGGTGCGCGGAACTCGAGGGTGACACGATCCTCGAATCCGAGTACCTGATTTACCTGCATTTCATTGACCGGCTGGACCCTGTCATCATTCGCAAGGCTGCGAACTATATCCGATCCAAAGTGCTTCACGAAGGTGGATGGCCTATCTATCCGAACGGTCCGATGGATCTGAGCGCTTCCGTAAAGGCCTATCTCGCGCTGAAAATGGCGGGGGATCCCATCAATGCCCCGCACATGGCCAAGACCCGCGACGCAATCCGTGCGGCAGGCGGAGTCACGCGCTGCAATACCTTCACCAAGATTTCGCTGGCCATGATCGGACTGTATCCGTGGGGGGGATGCCCGTCTATTCCGCCCGAGCTGATTCTCCTCCCGAAGTGGTTCAGCTTCAGCATCTACAATATGTCGTCGTGGTCGCGAGCAATGCTGGTGCCGCTTTCGATCATCCGTTCGCGAGAACCTGTCAAACCTCTGCCTCGGGAATGGCAGATCGACGAATTGTGGGTGGGAAGCCGTGAGAAGGCTGATATCCGGCTCCCCCGCGACCAGCACACGTTTACGTGGCACAACTTTTTCCTCGTGGTTGATCATTTTCTGAAATTCGTTCACCGGCATCACCCGGTTCCGTTTGTGCGACGACTTGCCATGCGGAGAGCCGAACGCTGGGTGATCGAGCATGGACGGACCCCCGGCGGCCTCGGCGCGATCTTCCCCGCCATGGCCAACTACGTCATGGCGCTCCGTGTCCTTGGGTACAGCAACGAAAGTTACCTCGTGGCGCACGGCATCCTCGAAATGGAGAAGCTCGAAATCGAAGAAGGCGACACGTTGCGACTTCAGCCGTGTTTCTCTCCCGTTTGGGATACAGCGATCAGCGTCAACGCGCTCCACGAATCGGGACTGTCAGCCGATCATACGGCCCTCCAAGCGGCGTCGCGGTGGTTGCTGGACAAGGAAGTGCGCCGTCCGGGAGACTGGCGCGTGAAACACTCGGAAAGCCATCGCTACACCGAGCCAAACAAGCCGGTGGGCGGATGGTTCTTCGAGTACGACAACGAGTTTTACCCGGACGTGGACGACACGGTGATGGTGCTCATGGCCTTGAACCGTGTCGGCACGGAATTCGACCGGGAAAAGTCAGCGGCGATTCGTCGCGGCACGCGCTGGGTGCTGGGTATGCAGGGCAAGGATGGCGGGTGGGCCGCTTTCGACAAAGACAACGCCAAGTGGCTGTTTACGCAAGTACCGTTCGCCGACCACAATGCGATGATCGACCCGAGCACGGCGGACATCACCGGGCGCGTCCTCGAGTGTTTGGGGCATTTTGGATTCACGATGGAAGACGAGTGCGTCGAAAAAGCCGTCGCCTTTCTCAAACGCGATCAGTGCGCCGACGGCTCCTGGTTTGGGCGCTGGGGCGCAAATTACATTTACGGCACATGGCAGGTCTTGCGCGGCCTGCGGGTGATTGGCGAAGATATGCGCCTGCCCTATGTCCGCCGCTCCGTCGCTTGGTTGAAGTCCTCACAGAATGCCGACGGCGGCTGGGGTGAGTCGCTACGCAGCTACGATGACCGACAGTTCAAAGGCATCGGCCGGAGCACGGCCTCACAAACCGCGTGGGCGATCATGGGTTTGATTTCCGCCGGGGAAGCAAACTGCCCCGAAGTTGCCCGTGGGATCAAGTACCTCATCGATCACCAAGAGTTGGACGGCTCGTGGGACGAGGAACTGTTCACGGGCATCGGTTTTCCCCGCGTGTTCTATTTGCGGTATCACTACTATCGCAACTATTTCCCGTTGATGGCTCTGGGAATGTATGCGCGCCAGATGATGCAGGGCTTCCCGCCCGTGCCGCGCGAACTCGAGAAGTCGCGCGTCATCCAGTTGTTCTTCAAACAGCCGCGCATCCTGCGAAAGGTCGCCCGACTGCGCGCGTTGGCGCATTTGACTGAAGTGTAGGATTCGAAAAACAGGAGACGCATACAATGAGATTCCCGTTTGCGTTGTCGGCGAAGATTGCCCGACACATTATCACCAACAAGATCAAAAAGACCGGGAAGTTTGCCCTCGTGCTACAGTTGGAGCCGTTGCACACCTGCAACCTCACCTGCACAGGCTGCGGTCGCATCCGCGAGTATTCGACCAATCTCAAGGACATGATGAGCCTGGAAGATTGCCTGGGGGCCGCCACCGAATGCAATGCGCCGATGGTTTCCATCTGCGGCGGTGAACCCCTGATCTATCCCAAGATCGAAGAACTCGTAGACAGGCTGCTCGATCAGGGCCGCATCGTCTACATTTGCACCAACGGCATGTTCATGCGCAAGAAGATGCGCGAATACCTGGCGCGCAACTACAGCGCGGCCGTCGAACCAAAGCTCACGACCCTGCTGGCGCAAAAACTCATCACCGAGAAGGAAGCCGCTGAAATCCGCAAAGGCAAGAACGACGGCCGACCCGGTATCAAACCCACCAAATGGATGTACTGGAATGTGCACGTGGACGGTCTGGAATACATTCACGACCTGATCGTCGAACGCGAAGGAGTTTTCAAGGAATGTGTCGAAGCGATCAAGATGGCCAAGATCCTCGGTTACCAGGTGGCGACAAATTGCACCGTCTATAAAGAGACCGACATGGACGACATCGAAAAGATGTTCGATTTCCTCTCCAATCTTGGCGTGGACGGGCACACCATCACGCCCGGCTACGAATACGACGCCGCCAAGAAAGACATGCTCAAGCGCCTGAACAAGAAGCCCGAAGATTTCTTTCTCACGCGCAAGCTTACGCGCGAGAAGTTCAAGAACATCGTCGAATGGGGCCAGAAGTACACGTTCTTCGGCTCGCCGATCTATCTGGAGTTCCTTGCTGGCAAGCGCGACCTGCATTGCACCGCCTGGGCGATCCCGACCCGGAATGTCCGCGGCTGGAAGGCACCCTGCTATCTCATGACCGACGGTCATTACGAGCGATATCAGGAGATGCTGGAGAAGGTTGATTGGGACAAGTACGGCGTGTTCGATGGCGTCGCCCGTGATCTGCGCTGTGAGAATTGCATGACCCATTGCGGCTATGAGCCCACGCCGTCACTCGGCATCGACACGCAGTGCGGTGACACGTGGAAGCTGATCCGCTACAACTTTGGCCGCAAACCCGCGCCCGTGGCCGACGCGTCTCACGTGGATGCCTATAATGGAATCACCACCGGCCGCGGCCACCTGACCGGCCGGCGCGACCCCGTGCAGCCGAACATCCAGCAGGTGCTGGCCGAACGGGAAGTGACCGCTGCCGTCGCCGCCGAAACCAACGGCCATGGCCGCGACGGCTGCTGCAGTTGAGCAGTCGTAAGGGCGCTTTCAGGAAGCAACGGGATCCATGATTGCCATTCTCGTTGCGGTACGTCAGGAACTCCGCCCCATTCTGCACCGGGCAGACGCCAACCATGTCGTCCGCCAGGAACATCTCGATTTCCACGAGGGCACGCTCGGCGGTCAATCCGTCGCTCTTCTTGCCCTCGGTATCGGCAAGGAGTGCGCTCGCATCGCCGCCGAAATGACCATTCGCTGCTACCGCCCCGACCTCGTTATCAGCTCGGGGTTTGGCGGTGGGCTGCAGCCGGATATTCGCCGCGGAGACATCGTTGTCGGCACGGAAATTCTCGAGCTTCGCAAGGACCAAGGCGACCAGATCACCTGGAACACAACCCATAAGCCCCTCCGTCCCGCCCGCATTCGCTGGGATGATGATCTCGGAATTCACGTCCATTACGGCAAAATCCTAACGACGGATGAGATGGTGTTACGGGCGTCAAACAAGGCGCGGATCGGCCGGGCCACCGGCGCTCTTGCCGTTGACATGGAAACCAGCGCTGTCGCTGCCGTGTGCGCGGCCCGAAAGACAGATTTCCTCGCCGTCCGCGGGATCACCGACATGGTTGATGAAGATCTTCCGAACGAATTCAACGATTTTTTTGTGCTCGGCCAGTTGCGAGCCAACCGCGTGTTTTCCAGTTGCGCCCGCGACCCGCGCGTGCTCGCCGATCTGGCGCGCCTGGGGTACCGCGCCAAACATTCCGGCGCGAAACTGGCCCGCTTTCTTGAAACCGCCGTTGGACAGTTACACCTTCCAGCCCTTGCGACGCGCAATCTCTAAGAACGTGTTTGAAAAATCGGTTCTGCATGATCAATGAGTTCGACGCAGGACGATGTTGATCATCGCCAGTTGAATCATGGCGCGGCTATGAGCGGTGGATTGTTCGTAGTCGGAGCGCAG
>Ga0182027_10001863_pt1 | contig 34451 bp, 37 predicted proteins | sample 712E1DmetaG_FD_121300 | JGI IMG/M metagenome (GOLD analysis project Ga0182027, IMG submission 121300) | Permafrost microbial communities from Stordalen Mire, Sweden - 712E1D metaG (Illumina Assembly) | ecosystem: Environmental > Terrestrial > Soil > Wetlands > Permafrost | place: Sweden...
GTCCGGCTGAATGAGCCGGAAAACCTGGAATTTTTGCGAGTCGCCGAGCGCCTTCAAACCACGCGCTCGCGCCTGATGCGCAAGATGATCCGGGAAGTCATTGGCGAGGGGCCGGATTTCCTTAACCAAGAGTGGATCCTCTTTGAAAAACTTGCCTACCAGCTCTCCGCCATTGGCCGCAATCTCAATCAACTGGTTCGAGCTTATCATAGCGACCAAGGCGCGCGGATTACGGTAGACCTCTCGCTTTTGGGCGTGGTCCTGGAGCGGACGGAGAGCGTGAAACAGGAGATCTATCGCCTGATTGAACGCTGTAACCGCCGGTGGGTCAAGACGGACGGCGCTTTATCCGCCCTCCGGTCCGATCCCCGTCCTCTCCGGGCGGATGGTACGACTTCGGCTCTTAGCGGGGAGGCGCAGCCATGAATTTGGTGCGCTGCCCTTCCTGCGGCCTGCTTGACGACTGGCCAGAAAATCCGCTGAAGCCTTACTGCAGCGCGGTGTGCCGCCTGCTTTGCAGTCATGAACTCGCTTGGCGAATCCAGCCGTATCGCATCGTGGTAGATACCCATCCACACCTGATCGTTCAGGCAGGGCCGAGATTTGACCTCCGGAAATCGGCATTGGAGGGAGCAAGGGAGCGCGTTCTGGCCGCTGAGCGTAAACGCAGGCAACGCGAGCGGTTCAGAGGCCTCGAAATGTCACGCCAATTCACGCCAACGGCGCAATATAACCCACCTGTTGAAGGTCATTTAGCGATTTCAGGGGCCGAAAATATTGAACCCAGACTTTGTCCCATCCAAGAGGATTTGCGAGCCCCATGAATGTTCCAATCGAACAACGGTACTTAAGCCTCCAACAGACCTCGGTATACTTGGGCATGAGCGATAAGACGCTCTACAAGTGGGCTGAGGCTGGAACTATCCCCGCCAAAAAGATCGGTCGAGTCTGGCGCTTCGACAAGATCATTCTCGACGATCTGATGAAAAGTCCCGCTTCGGCAGAAGTAGTATAATTCCGTCGAACGCAACGGGACTTGGCGGAAAAGGAAGATCCTATGTCCATCCGTCTAACTCCGGAAGGGAAGTACTACTACAGGTTCCAATACAAACACCGGAACTTTTGCGAGGGCGGTTACCGCACAAAACAGCAAGCGCTGGACGCGGAAACCGTAACCAAAGACAGGGCTATTCGAGGGGTTATCGTTCCTGAACAGATAGCCGCCCCGATGGCATTCGCAGAGATCGGCCGGTTGTATGTGGAAAAATCACCAAGCAAGAAGACATTGCGGCATGACGACCAACGCCTGATGATCATGGCTCCGTATTTCAAGCAGACGCCTTTGAAGGACATCACCGCGCAACAAGTGATGGAAGTCCTGAATAAGGCGCAAGCGGCGCGGAAGTTCAGCGACCATACATGGAACCATTATCAGGCGACGGTCCGAAAAGTGGTCAATTGGCTGAAGGAACAGAACTTGTTCGCCGGGGAAAACGTGGCAGAGAAGGTGAAGCAAAGGAAAGTCCCCAAGGCGCGAGTCCGGTTCTTTTACCCGAGCGAACAGAAGACATTGAATGAACTGCTGCGCCAGGACCCTATCCTGTGGCCCAACTATTGGATTGCCTTGCAGACGGGGATGCGAGCGAACGAGATAGCGCCGATGCGGGTGAAGGACGTGTCGTTTCTGACCAACACGATCTTTATTCCGCATTCGAAAAACTATCGGAGTCGTTATGTTCCCATCTCCGATGATCTGATAGAGCCATTGAAATTGTGGGTAGCCGGAAAAGACCCCGAGCAGTACGTGACCTCCGGGTATTCTGCGCAGTGGATCACCGTCATGTTCAAGCGCGTGTGTGAACTCGCCAAGATCAACGATGCGAACTTCCATACGCTTCGGCACACGTTCGCGTACAACCGGTTGGTCAACGGGGTACCGATCTACAAAGTGTCGAAGATCCTGGGACACTCGAGCGTGACCGTGACGGAGGACCATTACGGTCACCTGGCCATGCAGGACCTTCATGACGCGGTGAATCAGACCGCCGAGACTACCAGACAGACTACTCGGTTGGCCGCTCCAAAGTCAGATGAAGAAGAGGCTGAAAAAGTTGTAATGAAGTTGCAATGGCCTATGCCGGGGATGTTAAATTGAAGAAGTCAGGGAGCAGAAATAAGTTGTAAAAAGAGGGTGTTTTAGGAAGGGATGGGGGTAGGTGCAGGGGACGGGAAGAGTGGTTTGCTAAACCGCTATACGGGGTAAACCCGTATCGAGGGTTCGAATCCCTCTCCCTCCGCTGATGAATTGACCTGGAGGGCCAGGCCCTCGGTATGCGGAGCTAGAAAGGAACGCGAAAGTGTCTGACGATCACATCAAATCAGAGATTTCAGCTTATCTGACCGGGGGTTTGCCCGATGCCCGCAACCGCCAGATTGAAGCGCATGCGGCCGTCTGCGAAAAATGCCGGCAGGCATTGAGCAAAGCGCGGGCTAAACAGGCGCGCGTGAAGCGCGAGGCGCTGAAAAAGGCTTCCGCCGACCCTTTGCCAAACCTTTTTTTGGCGAGGCAGGGAAAAGAGGCCGGCCTGAACCGGCCGGCTTCCAAAGCGCCGGCGATCCTGGTCGGCGCTCTGATTGCGGCGGGCGCGGCCTACGGGCTTTACAGATACTTTTATTCCGGCGCGCGACCGTCGGATACGCAGGCCGTGGAACGCGACGTGGCGCCCGTCGCCGTCAGCAGCGCTCCCGTCGTTGTCAGCAGCGCCCCCGTCATCAGTTCCGCTCCCGTAGCGGCTGCCGTTCCGACGGGCGTGCCTCCGACTCCCGAAGTGGCCGCTCCGCCGGCGCCCAGTCCCATTCCTCTTGAAGTGAAGCAGGAATGGAAAGGCGCTGAGAGCGGGATCAAAACCAGCCGGATCGTTGTGATTAGGAACTGGAAGAGCTGGGAAAGATTGTGGGCTGAAATGCAGGGAAAAGAACCGCTCCCATCAGTCAATTTCGATCAATATGTCGTGGTGTGCATTTTTGCCGGAGAACGTACGCCCAACGCTTCCGTCCATGTGGGGCGAATTCGTGAGGATCGCAGGGAAGTGATCGTTTCCTACAGAGTCAGCGGCCAGGCGGTGACGGCCTCGACCTCTACGGTGGCGGCCTCAAGTTTCTCGGTTGTTGCCGTAAGCTCCTCGGCGGTTGCCCCAAGATCAGGAGTGCCCTCGTGTCACCCCTATCTGTTATCGGTGATTCCACGCGTCGATAAAAAAATGCGTATCACTCAAAGGGAGATCCCATGACCCAGCCCTTTCAGGAACTCCGTCAATGCGGCCAAAGCGTCTGGCTCGATTTCATCACGCGGCAGTTCATGTCCGATGGAAAACTGGCGGCTTTGATCGCGCAGGACGGGATCAGCGGCGTCACGTCCAACCCGACCATTTTTCAAAAGGCGATCACGGGCGGCAAAGAATACGACGACGCGATATCCCGCCTCGTCCGGGAAGGGAAAAACAGCGCCCAGATTTTTGATGCTTTGGCCATTGAAGACATCCAGCGTGCCTGCGACCAGTTCCGGTCCGTTTACGGCAGCACGAAAGGCGCCGACGGCTTCGTGTCGCTGGAGGTCAACCCTCATCTGGCGCGGGACACACAACAGACTTTGTCGGAAGCCCGGAGGCTTTTCCGCGCCGTCAATCGCCCGAATGTGATGATCAAGATCCCCGGGACGCGCGAAGGCCTGCCGGCCATCGAACAGGCGCTGGGCGAGGGCATCAATATCAACATCACGCTGATTTTCGCGCTCCAGCGCTATCAGGAGGTCATGGAGGCCTGGCTGAATGGTCTTGAGCGGCTTTCGAAATCGGGTAAGCCCTTATCGTCCGTCGCTTCCGTCGCGAGTTTCTTTGTGAGCCGCGTCGATACGCTGATCGACGGGTTGCTGGAAAAGCAGAAGCCGGTCGGTTATGAAGCGCTTCTGGGAAAAGCGGCCATTGCGAATGCGCGCGTGGCTTATGCGATGTTCCTCAAAACGAAAGCTTCTTCGCGATTCAGGGCGTTGGCTGTCAAAGGAGCGCGCATTCAGCGCCCGCTCTGGGCCAGCACCAGCACAAAGAACCCGAAGTATCGTGATGTGGTCTACGTGGAAGAGCTGATCGGAGCGGAAACCGTCAACACCCTGCCGCTGGCGACTGTGGACGCCGCGCGCGACCACGCCAAAGTCCGGGCGGCGCTCCCGGGCGATGTGAAGGCGGCCGAACGGGTCATGGCAGATTTGTCGAAAGCGGGGATCTCCATGGATCAGGTGACGCGCCAACTGGAAGAAGACGGCCTGAAGCTCTTCTCGGCGTCGTATGATGATTTGATGAAGAGTTTGGAGGTCAAGAGGGAAGCATTGAAAGTGAGTAGTCGTTGACGTCTTTCCGGCGCAAGCCGGAATCCAGAACATCGACTGGGCCCCGGCTTTCGCCGGGGTGACGGCGGGGGAGCGGTAAATGCAGATCGGACTTGTCGGGCTTGGCCGCATGGGCATGAACATGGGCCGCCGCTGGCTCAAAGGCGGCCACGAGGTTGTCGCCTATAACCGAACCTACGCCAAAACCGAAGAGCTCGCCAAAGAAGACGCCAAACCCGTCAAAACCCTGGCCGATCTGGTCAAAACTTTGAAATCGCCGCGGGTGGTCTGGCTCATGCTTCCCGCCGGCCCGGCGACGGAAGAACATCTGACGGAATTGTCTGGCCTTCTTTCCCCGGAGGATCTCGTCATTGATGGGGGCAACAATTATTTTAAAGACGATCTCCGGCATGCCGAATCCCTGAAGAAGAAAGGCATCCGGTTCGTCGACGCCGGCGTCTCGGGCGGTCTCTGGGGCCTGAAGCTCGGCTATTGCACGATGGTCGGCGGTGACGCGGCCTCCGTCCAGCGCTTGAAGCCGCTCCTGGATACGCTGGCTCCCAAGGAGGGCTGGCTCCACTGCGGAGACGTCGGCGGCGGGCATTTCGTCAAGATGGTGCATAACGGGATCGAGTACGGCATGATGCAGGCCTATGCGGAAGGTTTTGAAATTCTGGAGGCCTCGCCCTACAAACCGGATCCGCAAAAAGTCGCGCACCTGTGGAACCAGGGAAGCGTGGTCCGGTCCTGGCTGCTGGAGCTGGCCGAAGACGCTTTCTCTAAGGACCCCAAACTCTCCAAGCTATCCGGTTATGTCGAAGATTCCGGCGAAGGCCGCTGGACCGTCCAGCAGGCCATCGACACCGGAGTTTCGGCGCCGGTCATCGCGGCGTCGATCTTTCAGCGGTTCGTCTCGCGGCAGGAAAATCCTTTCGGTTTCCGGCTTCTGGCCGCGCTTCGGAATGAATTCGGAGGCCATGCGGTCCAGGCTCCCGGCCAAGCCAAACGCGTGAACACCGTCGGCGCCGGAGATGTGCGCCCGGCTTCCGCCGCCAAAGACGCCAAGCCGCGCTGATGTCTGCTGAAACCTCTCTTGCCCAGGGGGTTACGGTATCCCGTCTCATTACCAAAGAAGAACTGTGTCTGCTGGAAGAAGTCCCGTTGCCCTGCGGCATCATTATCTTCGGCGCTTCCGGAGATTTGACGCATCGTAAGCTGCTCCCTTCCCTTTTTTCGCTTGCCCGGGAAAATCTGCTCCCGAAACAGTTCTATATCATCGGCGTCGCGCGCAGCTCGATGTCCGATGCCGCGTTTCAGGCCAGAGCGCTGGAAAGTCTGGGTTCCATGGGGACCCTCGCGGCGCGGCAGGAATTTGTCCGGCGTTGCGCGTACCTGTCCGGAGACTATCAGGACCCGCGCACGTATGAAGCCTTGAACCAGAAGCTCTCGGGTTTGGATCGCACTTACGGAACATCGGGCCGCCGGATCTTTTATCTTTCGACGCCTCCTACGCTTTACGCCGCCATGGCGCAGCAGCTGGGCCGGTCTGGGCTTTCGGAATCACAAGGTGCGGAAGGATGGGCCCGCGTGGTCGTCGAAAAACCTTTCGGGTCGGACCTCAAGACCGCGGAGCAGCTGAATGAGGCCCTGCATCAGTCCTTCCGGGAAAACCAGATCTACCGCATCGATCATTACCTCGGCAAGGAAACCGTCCAGAACATCCTCATGTTCCGTTTCGCCAATGCGATCTATGAACCCGTCTGGAGCCAGAAGTATATCGATCATGTCCAGATTACCGCCGCGGAATCGGCGGGAGTCGAGCATCGGGCGGGCTACTATGAGCAGGCCGGCGCGTTGCGCGATATGTTTCAGAACCATCTGTTCCAGTTGTTGTCCCTGGTGGCGATGGAGCCGCCGTCTTCTTTTTCCGCCGACGCGGTGCGGGATGAAAAAGCCAAGGTGCTGGCTTCCTTATGCTTTTCGAAGGAGTGCGACTGGGAAGATCGCGTTGTGAGGGGGCAATATGAGGCGGGCGCGGTCGCGGGGGAAGTGGTTCCGGGATATCGGCAGGAACCCGGGGTGAATGCGGGGTCCAGCACGGAAACTTATGCGGCGCTCAAAGTCGAGGTCGACAATTGGCGCTGGCACGGCGTGCCCTTTTATCTGCGCTCGGGCAAGCGGTTGGCGGCCCGGACGACCGACATCCAGGTCGTTTTCAAGCATGTCCCGACCTCTATATTCCGGCCGCTTCTGGCCGACCAGATCTCGCCCAACATTCTTCACTTCCGCATCCAGCCGGATGAAGGGATCGCTCTCCGGTTTGAAGCCAAGCACCCGGGCCCCAAACTCTGCATGAGTTCGGTCACCATGCATTTTGATTATGCGGAAGCGTTCGGGATCCATCAGCCGGAGGCTTATGCGCGGCTTTTCCACGACGTCATGGTCGGCGACCAGACGCTTTTTGCCCGTCAGGACTGGCTGGCTCACTCCTGGCGGTTCCTGGATCCTATTCTGGAGGGATGGGCCGCTGAAAAGGAGCGAGGGCTGGCTTTTTACCCCGCCGGCTCTTGGGGTCCCCCCGAAGCCGACGAACTGATCCAGAAGGATGGGCGGCAATGGCTGACCCTGTAATCGTCGCGGAGACGCCTGAAGCGCTGGCCGAGCGTGTCGCGGAAGATTTTGCGGCGCTTGTGAAGACCACGCTCGAGTCGCAAGAGCGGTTTTCCATTGCGCTCGCCGGTGGTCAGACCCCCAAGCAGTTCTACGCGCGCCTGGCGAAAGAGCCGTATAAATCTTCGCTCCCTTGGGGGAAGCTCTGGTTTTTCTGGGGCGATGAGCGATGCGTCCCGAAGGAACACCCGGATTCAAATTTCAAAATGGCGGCGGAAGCGCTTCTTCAATATGTGCCCATCCCGCCGGCGCACGTCCTTCGCATGCGTGGGGAAGACCCGCCGCCCCAAGCGGCCCAGGAGTATGAAAAATTCATGAGGCAGTTCTTTCGTGATTCCGGGTTCTGGCCGCATTTCGACCTGATTCTGCTCGGGATGGGTCCTGACGGCCATACGGCGTCCCTAATCCAGGGGACCACCGCCGTGTCCAATCATGTCTCGGAGCAGTTCTCCGAAGAGCGCCGGCAGGTGGATCTTTCTCCGGCAGATGCCCCAGCCCAGCCTGCCGGCTGGCAGGCGCGTTGGGTCATTCATAATGTGATTCGCTCGCTGCAGACCGTTCGGTTGACCGTGACCTATCCGGTCATCAACCAGGCCAAAAACATCTGGTTTCTGGTGACAGGCGCAAAAAAGACCGAAGCGTTCAAGGAAATTCAAAAAGGCCCCAATCCCGCCTGGCCGGCCAGCCTTATTCAGCCGATCAACGGAGAGCTCCGATGGTATGTCGATAAAATGGTTGTCTCGCAGGAGGTTCAAAATGGCAGACGTTAAAATCCAAGCATTAAAAAATGGTCCTCTCGTCGTGCAGGGAGCCGTCGACGTGGTAGACTCCAAAGGGCAGCCGAAGATTCCGCCCCGGCCGGCGGTCGCCCTCTGCCGCTGTGGGCACTCGGCGAATAAGCCATTCTGTGACGGCAGTCACGGCAAGGCGGGGTTCCAGGCAGAGTGACGCCGGCGTATCTTCGCCGTCACTGCAGGCGTTTTGCCCTGGCTATTCTGTTAGCGAGCTTTCCTTGGCGCGCCGCCCACGCCATCCAGCCCGTCGTCAGCCAGTTCGACATGGAGGATTATGTGACGGCGTCCTCCTCGCATTCCTGGGCCCAGGCCCCCTCCGATCGGCATCGCTTATATCTCGACGTTTACAATGTGACTGATTTTTTTGACGCCGAAACGGGCGGCGAAGTCGGATTCGCGGATCACACCGTGCTGGCCGACACGATCCGGCCCACCGCGACGGTGCTGTGGGATGATCGCTTCCGGATCCAGATCGGATTGATCGCCGAAAAAGCCTACGGGAGCCAGCCGGGTTACGATTCCGTTGACCCCTGGCTGCAGCTCTTATGGAAGCCCACGCAGCCGCTGAGCGTGGTTCTCGGCGACCTCGATACGCCGCATTATTTCCTGCCGGCTGTTTTTTATCCGATGAATTATTTTGAGCAGAATTTCGACCCCGCCAATGTGCCGAAGATCCCCCAGTTGAAGGCGCTGCCCGCCAATTATTTCACCCAATCCACGAATGAGACCGGCGCCCAGGTCATCCTGAAAAAGCCTGAGGAATACGATGATTTATTTTTCAACTATGAAAAACAGGACATCCCGGGCCAAAACGAGAAATTCGCCCTGGGTTTTGTGCACCGGAACCACTTCTGGCGGTGGCTGACGTTCAACTATCAGGCCCACTGGCTGCACTATGGAGGGCAGTTCAATCCCCATCCAGTGGAAACCAGGAACGACGTCGCACAGGCCGCCGGGCTTGGAATTTCCTGTCATCCGTTCGACGCGGATTCATTTATCCTGGGCGGCCGATGGACCTATCTGCATTCGCATCTCCGGCAGGAGTCCACCGACCTTACGGTCAATATCCCGAGCACCAACGGGCATGGGAATCTCCTGGAGGCGATCGCACGCTGGGGGCGGCTCAAGCTCATTTATGGTTCGTGGCGCGGAGACGGTTATTACCATGAAGGCGGCGATCCGATGTTCATCCTGCCGGTAGTGAGGGTGGCCACGGTCCGCTGGGATATCCTGCTCTCGCGGGATTTCAACCTCTATTTCGAATCCACGAACTACTTCGTCGGCAACAACGATCTCGGCTACAGTCATGATGTGAAGACGGCCTTTCACGTCCAGGCCAGTTGGCAATTTTCCATTCCGGTCATGGAATGGACCAGCCCCGCAGCTTCTCCGGAAGGCGTTCCCATCCCGGCGCGCTGGGACTACGGCATTTGACACCCGCTCTCAGAAAGTCTATCCTGAAGAGTAAGCTACGATGATCACCGAGCCCGCGGTCTCCGTTGCCTCTGTCGTCCCCGCCGAGATCTCCGAAACGATCGGAAACCTTCATAACGAGATTGAAAAACTCAGACTGGAGCTTGGTCAGGCTCTGGAGGTCTGGCAATCCACGCTGGTCGCGGAGCGGGCCCAGTTCGACGAGCTCCTGAAGCATAAAGAACTGGCCTGGTCGGAGCAGGAGAACCAGTGGGCCAGGCAAAGCCAGGCCTATGAGCAGCGCCTGGAAGAGCTGAAGTCCGATTTTGAGGTGCGTCTGAAGCAGACCGAACAGAACGCCTCGCAGGCGCTGGCCCAGCTCGATGACGACTGGCAGCGGGACAAGCTGGAATGGAGGAATGCCACCGGTTCGGATGAGCGGGCGAACGCCTGTCTGGACGTCATGGAGCATGAAATCTCCGCTCTCAAGAATCTTATGGGTCAGAACGTCCCCAAAACATCCGGGGAAGAGCCTCCTCTCAATCTTGTCGAGCCCTAGCCCGTACCTTCAAGAGTCCTGGGTCCGCTGGGCCAATCGCGGGACGCTCACGCGCCGCGATATCGAGCTGCTTCTGGGCGGATTCCAAGCGAAAAGCCGCGTGATCGAAGGCCTCCGCCAGAAAATCCATGAACACCGCCGGGACGACCTCGCTCAGCTGACCGCCGCTCGCGAAGAAGCCTATCAGCGCTGGGATGAACGGCTGAGCCGTCTCCGGGAATGGGGGGCCTCAGCGGACACACTGACCCGGACGTCCAACCGGCTTGCGTCCTGGAAAGAGACCGCACAGTGGTTTGACCGCGCTCACGCGATTAGCCGGCGGTTCACCGGGAACCTGGAACAAAGCATCGGGAAGATAGAAAAGCGCCTGCTCGGTCTTGAGAATCGTCTCCAACAATGGCTGGGCCGGCTGTCCCTTAAAGAGGCCGAGCTGCAGGAAATCGTCAACCGCCAAACCGATCAAACCACCGACCTCATGGTCTCCAAGGCGCGCAAGGCGCCCTACCTCGACTTCCTGTTTCTGGAGCGGGAAGAAGAAGGACGTATTTCCCAGGAATTCAGAAAGATCAGCGCCGAGGTCCGCCGCGCTCTCCATCGCCTGTCCCTCCCGGAAGCCTGGATCGCGCAGAAGACGACGAATTTTCAGGCTTATTTCGAGATTCGAAAAAATCAGATTTTTGAGCCCTGGCGCCCGCTTCAGCAGAAGCTCGACGCGCTGTCCGAGGAGACGCTCCACCTTGGGCTGGCGTTTGAAGAGGGCCGCAAGCGCTTACGCAGAATCTATGAAATGGTCCAGAAAATGAAGATCGTTGAATCGTCGTTCACTGCTCCCCGCCCGCTTTTACACCGCCTCTTTAACCTTAAAGACGACTAATCCATGAAGAATCTGCGGCATTATAGTTATGCCGTCGCAGCGGCTATTCTGGCGACGGCCATTTCCTTTCTTCTCTATCCATACCTGGAGCTGACGAACTTGGTCATGGTCTATCTTCTGGGGACGCTGGCGGTGGCCGCTCGGGGATACCGGAGACCGGCGGCGCTTTCGGCCGTCCTGAGCGTCCTCTGTTTTGACTTTTTCTTTGTTCCGCCGCGATTCACTTTCCGGGTGTCCGATGTGCAGTATCTCTGGACGTTTGCGGTCATGTTTCTGGCGGCCATGATCATCAGCCATCTTACGATCCGCCTGCAGGAGGAAGCGCAGGCCGCCCGCGAAGGGGAACAACGGACCGCCTGGCTTCTGGAGAAAGCCAAGAAAGCCGAAGTCGATGCCGAAACGGAGCGGCTGCGCAGCTCTCTCTTAAGCTCGGTGTCGCATGATTTTCGGACGCCCTTGACGGCCATCGTGGGGTCCGCCGGAGCGCTTCTGGCCAGAAAGGAGATTCAGAACAATCCGGCTGTCCGGGAACAACTGGAGAATATCCAGGAGGAAGGAGAACGATTGTCGCATCTCGTCCAGAATCTGCTGGAGACGACACGTCTGGAATCCGGCGCCGTCCAGATCCACAAGGAGGCAACCCCTTTGGAAGAAGTCGTCGGGTCGGCCCTCGAACGCGTCCAAAAATCGCTGCGCGACCGCGCCGTCCGGGTCGATCTCCCGGAAGATCTGCCGTCCGTGCCGATGGATGCCACGCTCATGGAGCAGGTCTTCATCAATTTGCTAGAAAATGGAGCCGGTCATACGCCGGCCGGAACGGATCTCGAAATTTCGGCGGTGATTCAGGAGGACTCCGTTCTGATCACGGTGGCCGATCGGGGGGCGGGGCTCAAGCCGGAAGATTTGGAACGCGTGTTCGACAAGTTCTATCATGATCCATCCTCGCACGGGGCGGGATTGGGTCTGGCGATCTGCCGGGCCATCGTGAATGCGCACGGCGGGCGCATCTGGGCCGAAAACAGGACGGGGGGAGGAGCCGTCTTTCGCTTCACGCTTCCCCTGGAGAATGCACATGAGCGTTGAAAAAACAGTCCTCGTGATCGAAGATGAAACCGCGATCCTGACATTTCTGAGATCATCCCTGGAACAGAATGGCTGGACGATGCTGGAAGCTAGGACCGGGCGGATAGGCCTCGAACTGGCCGCATCAAAGAAGCCGGGCGTGATCCTCCTGGATCTCGGTCTGCCTGATCAGGACGGCCTTTTGGTGCTCAAAGCCCTGCGCCAATGGACTTCGGCTCCCGTCATCATCATTTCCGCGCGGGGCCAGGAGCACGACAAGGTCCGCGGCTTGAACGCCGGCGCCGACGACTACCTCACAAAACCCTTCGGCATCCCAGAGCTCATGGCCCGCCTGCGCGTGGCGCTCCGCCATGCCGCCCAGAAGCCGGAGGATGCTCCGCCGGTGTACGACCATGAGGGGCTGAAGGTGGATCTCGTGGCGCGGCGCGTTTGGCTGAAGAAGAAGGAAATTCATCTTTCTCCCTTGCAATATAACTTGCTGGCCGCCCTTGTCCGGAACGCCGGACGCGTCGTGCGGCAGGACCAGCTGATGAAAGAGGTGTGGGGGGAATCCCGCGACGTCACGCCGGAGCTTGTCCGCATCACCGTCCACCAACTGCGTCACAAAATCGAGCCCGATCCCGTCCGCCCGCACTCGCTCAAGACCGAACCCGGCGTGGGCTACAGGCTGGAATCCTCCGAAGACTGAATGTGCTCCGCGCTTGGAGGTGGGAGCGCCCTCCGGCGCCTCGCAGGTTTTTAACGCTCCGTCGGCTGGCCCCTCAACTCCGAGCCACACACGGCTCGGAGCTTGAGCTTCCCAAAAGCCAGCCTTACTCGCTAAACCCGCGTGATCGCCTCCGGACCCTCCCACCCCCAGCGCGAACAACACCGCCCAAACGTCATCCCCCACGGCCTCTGGTGGGGGATCCATCGGACGTCCATCGATAATGAATCGTAGGGGCGGGCCCCCGCGCCCGCCCGCAATGACCATGAAATGACAGGTCAATCAGAGACAGTCCAACAAATTAGATGTGTAGGGGCGCACCGCCTGCCGACCGTGCGTTTCTGGGAGGCAGATCCTCCTCCTTTATGAATTGGTGGGAGGGCTGTGCGCCCTAACCAATGCGGGTCAAGGAGGGATGGGAAAACCCCCGCCAAAAAGGCACAGTTATCCCAGTCCAGTGATTTGCGCCCGCGCGGCCTACTTCCACTGGCATTCCACAACCGACTGATTTGTTCCTTCCTGAACTTCTCCACTCGAATTAACCGCTAACAGAACTTTAACAGGTCGATAATGGCGTTACAACGCTGAGGTGCGTTATCCTGAAAACAGACGTAGGAAACAAGAATCGGGAGGTGCTTTATGTACACCGGAGCGTATCTGTTCATTGGCGGAGTCATTTTTACCGGCGTTGGCCTTGGCATTTGGCTGCAGGTCAAGCTTGAAGAGACACATCAGAACATCAAGCTCCCTTCCGTCATGGAAGAAGCAGCCTGAACGGCATAAACGATAGTTGTTGAAAGGGGATGATGGTCATGAGAAGGTCCATTCTTAGAGCGTTGTATTTGACCGCAGCGATATTCGCGGTGCCCGCCCGGGCCCTGGCCGTCTGGCCTCCATCCACCGCGTTTGAGGCGGAGGCCGCGGCGTCGACGGCATCGCGCGCCCAAGCGGCCACAGATAAGCTGGAACAGGACAAACGTCGTCTGGAGGAAGTCATTCAGGATCTGAAACTGGACGAGGCCGCGCTGAAGAAGTTGTCTCAGGAAGGCGCGGTCGCCCTGCAATAAAAGGCATCCGCCTTCCAAACAAAAACCCATGGATAACCCCCGTGGGTTTTTTGCTGTCCCCCATCCCTCGCCTCCGGGGAGGGTTTGCCCATCTTTCGTCGGCATGGCCAATCCCACACGCGGATTCAGACCCCAGCCCCCTTCCGCTGGAAACAAGAGATCAATCGAGTGATTCAATCAGGTGGGGGCACAATAGGACTGTAGGGGCGCACCGCTGTGCGCCCTGCCAGCAAGCCAAGATCAACGTCGACCAGTTGAAATGAGGGACAAGAGATACAATTGAGACGTAGGGATAATCTTGTGGTCCCCGGATTTCGGGCCGGCCTGCCTGCCGGCAGGCAGGCACGGGGGCCTGCCCCTACAAGAAAATTGATTTGTTGTCGTCCGGTGGCGGAAAGGGGGAAACGCATGAACCTGTTCAAATCTAAAACCTACGGGATCTTCGACCTGGGGGTTGTGAAGCTGTGTGTGTTGAGTTACGGGATGGTGGCGGGGGCGTATCTGTCCTCGTGGGTGAAAGCCCATTTGTGGCTCTTCGCCGCCGTCTTCGTGGTCACCGTTGTCCGGGCGGCCAACTTCTACTGGTTCGCCGAAACGGATTGAGAAGAGCTAGGAGAAAGCATGTTCTACGATTGGCATTACGGGTATGGGTTTGGATGGGGGACGTTGTCGCTCATTAATGCCGGGCTGGCTCAGGTTCAGGGCCGTAGCGGGCTGATGTGGTTTGTGCTGTCGATTTTTCTGGGCCCCATCGCCACTCTCCTGCTCGTCGTCACCTACCAAAAGAAGTAGCCGGACAGTAACGCGCGTCAGCGGGCACTGTCGGAATAGTAAAATCGATTTATGCCTAAAGTGCTTTCGGTTTCGGAGCTGCGCAAGGACTACCACGGCATGGTCGCCGTGGACGGCATTTCCTTTGACGTGGAATTAGGCGAGATCGTCGGGCTTCTGGGTCCCAACGGCGCCGGGAAGACGACCGCCATCAACATGGTTCTCGGAGTGTTGGAGCCCGCCTCCGGCGCGATCCGCATCGAGGGCTTGGATATCGCCACCCAGCGCCGGCAGGCCCTCGCCCGCGCCAACTTCGCCGCCGTCTACGCGCCGCTCCCCGGGAACCTGACCGTTTATCAGAACCTGCGCGTCTCAGGCCTCCTTTACGAAGTCCATGACCTCCCGGCGCGAATCCGGGCGCTTTTGCGGCAGTTTGATCTGGAGAAATTCCGGGACACCAAATGCGGGCTGCTCTCTTCGGGAGAGCAAACCCGCGTGAGCCTCGCCAAAGCGATGCTGAACAGTCCGCGCCTCCTTCTGCTTGATGAACCCACGGCGTCCTTGGATCCCGCGACGGCCCGCGACATCCGCGCCAAGATCCGCGAGTTCGCCGCGCAGGGACTCTGCGGCGTGTTGTGGACGTCACACAATATGTATGAGGTCCAGGAGGTCTGCGACCGGGTGCTCTTTCTCTCGCACGGGAAAATTCTCCTGGAGGGAAACCCCAAAACTCTGCCGCGGGAGCACGGGAAGGGGACCTTGGAAGAGCTATTCATCACCGTGGCGCGCGAACCTCTGACGCTGGACCTCGGATGACCCTTATGTCCTGCCACCGCATCGCCGCCGTCGTTCTTCGCCAGTTCTTCCTCATGCGGGGAAGCCTCTCGCGCGTCCTGCCGCTCTTCGCCTGGGTGGCGATCGACATGGTGCTCTGGGGATTCATCACGCGGTATTTGAACAGCGTCGCGTCTTCCGGCATCAATTTCGTCCCCACTCTCCTGGGGGCCGTCCTGCTCTGGGATTTCTTCGTGCGCGTCATGCAGGGGGTGACGATGGCGTTTTTCGAGGATGTGTGGACGCGCAATTTCCTGAACATTTTCTCGACGCCGTTGTCGATTACGGAATACGTGAGCGGCCTGGTCGTCTGCAGCGTGGCCTCGAGCGCCGTCGGCCTCCTGGTGATGCTGGCTCTGGCCACGCTCGTGTTTGGTCTTTCCTTTCTCGCGTACGGAATCATGCTCGTTCCGTTTCTGGCGGTGCTGTTCTTGTTTGGCATCGCGCTGGGGATCTTCGCCTGCGCCATGGTGCTGCGGCTGGGGCCCGCCGCGGAATGGTTTGTCTGGCCCATTCCCGCTGTGCTCTCGCCTTTCGCCGGCGTTTTTTACCCGCTTTCCACGCTCCCGTCCTGGATGCGGGCCATCGGCCGCCTCTTGCCGGCGTCCTACGTCTTCGATGGCATGCGCGCCATCGTTTCCGGCGGGCACGCCTCCGGCGCCGAGCTTATGTGGGGGGGATCTTTGGCCGCTCTGTATATTCTGGCGGCCGGCGCGTACTTCAGGCGGGTCCACCGCCAGGCCCTGCGCAGCGGCCTCATCGCCCGCTACAGTGCCGAAAGCGTCAGTTAATGGATTTGTGAATGAAACAGGAACAACCCTTTCGCTCTCTTTTTCGGGCGCTGCGGCACCGCAATTACCGGCTCTTCTTTGCCGGCCAGGGGCTTTCCCTCATCGGTACCTGGATCCAGCAGACGGGCGAAGTGTGGCTCGCCTACCGGTTGACGCATTCCGCTATGGCCCTCGGGGTCGTCGGATTTGCCAGCCAGATTCCTACGTTTCTTCTATCGTCGTTTGCCGGCGCCTGGATCGACAGGACCAATAAACATCGTCTGGTCACCATCGCTCAGTTTCTGGCGATGGGACAAGCCTTCGCGCTGGCGGCGCTCGTCCTTACGCACCACATCACCTATCATCTTTTGATTCTGCTGGCGCTCGTTTCCGGCGCGATCGACGCGCTGGAAATCCCCAGCCGGCAGTCCTTTGTGATCGAGATGGTGGATGATCCGGCGGACCTGGGCAATTCGATCGCGCTCAACTCAAGTCTGGTGAATGCGGCGCGCCTGATCGGTCCCGCGACGGCGGGACTGCTCATTGCCGCAGTGGGAGAGGGCTGGTGCTTTTTTATCAACGGCGTCAGCTATCTGGCGATCATCATCAGTCTCCTCGCGATGCGCCTGCGGCCCACGCACCGCCCGCCTCGCCGATCCGATTTGTGGCAGTCCTTTAAGGATGGGTTTGTTTATGCCGCCGGGTCTGTCCCGATCGTCACGCTTTTGGGGTCCCTCGCCGTGATCAGTCTGCTGGGTTCTTCCTATACGGTGCTTATTCCCATCTTCGCCGACCAGGTCCTCCATGGCGGAGCGCACACGCTCGGGTTTTTGATGTCGGCGTCAGGGATGGGGGCGATGATTGGAGCGCTGTTTCTGGCGTCCCGTAAAACGGTGATCGGCTTAGGAAGCATCATCGGGACCGGCATGACCCTCTTTGGAACGGGGCTGATCGCTTTTTCCCTCTCGCACTGGTTCTGGCTGTCCTGGGCGATGATGCTGGCCGGCGGGTTCGGCATGATGACCGCGACCGCTTCCATCAACACGATGCTTCAAACGATCGTGGAGCCGGACAAGCGCGGCCGCGTCATGAGCTTTTTTACGACCGCCTTTATCGGGATGTCGCCCCTGGGCAATTTCGCCGGCGGAGCATTGGCCAGCCGCATCGGCGCGCCTCAAAGCGTGTGCTTGGCCGGCGCACTGTGCTTGGCGGCGGCATTCTGGTATGTCCGGCATTTGCCCACGCTGCGCGCGCACATCCGCCCCCTCTATGCGCAGCTTGGCATCCATAACAGGTAAGATGACCGCACTAACGTTTTATTAACGCTCCCTTAATGGTGCACGTATGGGCGCTCCCGCTATCCTTAAAAGGGCGTTAAAGCAATCAGATTCAAAAGGAGCATCGAGATGGACATTCTCTATGTGAGTTTGATGGTCGGCCTCGTCGTCGTTTCGATCGGGCTGATTGTCTTGTGCGAGAAACTCTAAGGAGTTGTCTATGAACCCCATTTACGTGATTGGCGGAGTCGTATCGATCCTCATTCTGGCCTACCTTCTGGTCGCGCTGCTCAAGCCGGAGATCTTTTAATGAATGCGAATAATTTCATTCAATGCGCCATTTATATGGCGGTGCTGATTCTTCTCGCCAAGCCGCTGGGCCTGTACATGGCTTGGGTTTACGAAGGAACTCCGATGTGGATCGATAAGATCCTGGGCCCGATCGAGAGGTCGATCTATAAGCTGTCCGGGGTGCGCGAGAACACCGAGATGGGCTGGAAAACCTATGCCGTCGCCGTGATGCTCTTTAACGCTGTGGGGATGCTCGTCGTTTATGTCCTTCAACGCGCGCAGATGCGTCTGCCGCTTAATCCCATGGCTATGACGCCGGTGACCCCGGATTCCTCCTTCAATACGGCGGTCAGTTTTGCGACAAACACCAACTGGCAGGGATACGGTGGGGAGACGACGATGAGCTACCTCACGCAGATGCTGGCGCTGACGGTACAGAATTTTGTCTCGGCCGCGACGGGAATGGCGGTCCTCGTCGCGATGATCCGCGGTTTTGCGCGCAAGAAATCAGAAACAATCGGCAACTTCTGGGTAGATCTCGTCCGCTCAACCCTCTATGTCCTTCTTCCGCTCTCCATCCTCTTCTCTCTCTATCTGGTATGGCAGGGGGTGCCGCAAACCTTTAAGCCGAGTATCACGGCTACCCTGGTTCAGCCGACCGTGGACTCCAATAAAAAGTCCGTCACCGAGCAGGTGATCGCGATCGGTCCCGTCGCTTCGCAGGAGGCGATCAAGATGCTGGGGACCAACGGCGGCGGCTATTTTAACGTGAACTCGGCCCACCCTTACGAGAACCCGACGCCTTTCAGCAATTTTCTGGAGCTGGAAGCGATCCTCATGATTGGAGCGGCGCTCTGTTACACCTTCGGGAAAATGGTGAAAAAAACGAGCGAAGGATGGGCGATCCTGGCCGCGATGACGATGATCTTTGTTCCGCTTCTCTGGCTCTGTGTTTCCATGGAACAGGGGGGAAATCCGGCGTTCGCTAAACTGGGGATTGATCAGACCGCCTCGGCTCTGCAGCCGGGGGGCAATATGGAAGGGAAAGACGTTCGTTTCGGGATCGCCGCTTCCGGCCTCTGGGCCGCGGCGACGACGGCCGCTTCCAACGGCTCCGTCAATTCCATGCATGATTCCTATACGCCGCTCGGAGGGCTGGTCCCCATGCTGCTCATCAAGCTGGGCGAAGTGATTTACGGCGGCGTCGGTTCCGGGCTCTACGGCATGCTGATCTTTGTCCTGATCGCGGTATTCATCGCAGGGCTCATGGTCGGCCGCACGCCGGAATATCTGGGGAAGAAGATCGAAGCCTATGAAGTGAAGATGGCCTCCATCGCCACCCTGGTCCCCGGCTTTCTGGTCCTTTTCGGTGCCGCCATCGCCGTCGTCACCAAGCCGGGTCTCGCCGGAATGTCGAACCCAGGACCCCATGGGTTGAGTGAAGTGCTCTATGGGTTTGCCTCGGCGTCGAACAATAACGGCAGCGCCTTCGCCGGACTCAACGCCAACACGCCCTTCTATAACACGATGCTGGGGCTCGCGATGTTTTTCGCGCGCTATTGGATCATGATCCCGGTTCTGGCGATTGCGGGGTCTTTGGCGCGCAAAAAAATCGTTCCGCCCAGTCCCGGAACGCTGCCCACCGACACGCCGCTCTTCGTCTTTTTCCTCGTGTCGGTCGTCCTGATCGTCGGGGCTTTGACGTTCATCCCGGCGCTCGCGCTGGGACCGATCGTAGAGCATCTGCTCATGATCGCTTAACAGGAGATTTTATGTCGACTCGCAAATCGCGTTCCTTATTTGATCCGGCCATCGTCAACCCCGCCATGGTCGAATCGTTCCGTAAGCTGGATCCGCGCCATCAGATCCGCAACCCCGTCATGTTCGTGGTCGAAATCGGGAGCCTTTTGACGACGGGGCTCTGGATCCAAGCCATCGGGGGCCATGGTGAAGCGTCGGCGCGCTTTATTCTGGCGATTTCTCTCTGGCTCTGGTTTACGGTCCTCTTCGCTAACTTTGCCGAGGCCATGGCGGAAGGACGCGGCAAAGCGCAGGCGGCCAATTTGCGCAAAGCGCGTCGGGACACGCCGGCCAAGAAACTTTTGGGCGGCAAACACGGCAACGTGCCCGTGGTCGTTTCCGCCAGCGAGCTCAGAAAAGGTGATGTCGTGCTGGTGGAAGCGGGCGATGACATCCCGATGGACGGCGAGGTGATCGAAGGGGTTGCGTCCGTGAATGAAGCGGCGATCACCGGCGAATCGGCTCCCGTCATCCGTGAATCCGGCGGGGACCGCAGCGCCGTGACCGGGGGCACCACCGTTCTGTCGGACTGGCTGGTGGTCCAGATTACGGCCAATCCCGGCGAAACCTTCCTGGACCGCATGATCAGCATGGTGGAAGGCGCCAAACGGCAGAAAACGCCGAATGAAATTGCGCTCAATATCCTCCTGGCCGGCATGACGCTCATTTTTCTCTTTGCGACCGTCACGCTCCTTCCCTTCTCCTTGTACAGCGTCTCTTCCGCGGGTCACGGATCACCGATCACGGTGACTGTCCTTGTGGCTCTTCTGGTGTGTCTCATCCCCACCACGATCGGGGGCCTCCTGCCCGCCATCGGCATTGCCGGCATGGACCGCATGATCCAGGCCAATGTCATTGCGATGTCCGGCCGCGCGGTGGAAGCCGCGGGTGACGTGGACGTGCTCTTGCTCGACAAGACCGGCACGATCACTCTCGGCAACCGCCAGGCCGTCGCCTTTGTGACGACCGGCGGCGTCGGTCCCGAGGTGTTGGCGGATGCGGCCCAGATCTCCTCGTTGTCGGACGAAACGCCCGAAGGCCGCTCGATCGTCGTCCTCGCTAAAGAGAAGTACAACATCCGCGAACGGCAGGTGCATGAGCTGGGAGCAACCTTCATTCCCTTTACGGCGCAGACGCGCATGAGCGGCGTCGATCTGCAGGACGGTCGCCGCATCCGTAAAGGCGCCGCTTCGGCGATTGAAGCCTACGTCCAGAAAGAAGGCGGAGCCTACCCCGCGGAAGTGAAAGCGATCGTCGAATCCATTTCCAAGGCGGGCGGGACGCCGCTGGTCGTGGCCGACCGCGGCCGGGTTCTGGGCGTGGTGCATCTGAAAGACATCGTGAAGGGCGGCATCAAGGAGCGTTTCGCCGAGCTGCGCCGCATGGGCATCAAAACGGTCATGATCACCGGAGACAATCCGCTCACCGCAGCCGCCATCGCCGCGGAAGCGGGTGTCGATGATTTTCTGGCGCAGGCGACGCCGGAAACGAAACTCAAGCTCATCAAGGACACCCAGACCGGCGGGCGCCTGGTTGCGATGACCGGCGACGGCACCAACGACGCTCCCGCGCTCGCGCAGGCGGACGTGGCGGTCGCCATGAACACCGGCACCCAGGCGGCCAAGGAAGCGGGCAACATGGTGGATCTGGATTCCAATCCGACGAAGCTCATCGAGATCGTCGAGATCGGCAAACAGCTTCTCATCACGCGCGGGGCGCTGACCACCTTCAGCATTGCCAACGATGTCTCGAAGTATTTCGCGATCATTCCGGCGGCCTTTGCGAGCACTTATCCGGTGCTCAAGTTGCTCAACGTGATGCATCTGGCCACGCCGTCCAGCGCGATCATGTCCGCAGTCATCTTTAACGCGATCATCATCGTTCTGCTGATTCCCTTATCATTACGCGGGGTCAAATACCGCGCGCTCGGCGCCAGCCGTCTTTTGCGCGATCATGCGCTCATCTACGGCGTCGGCGGCGTGATTGCGCCGTTTATCGGGATCAAGGCCATCGATATATTGTTGGTGACCATGCATTTGGTATAGGAGAAACCATGTATCTCGAACAATTAAAAATTTCCCTTCGCTCGCTCATCGTCCTGTCCGTGCTGACAGGGATTATCTATCCGTTCCTGATCACGGGAGCGGCTCAAAGCCTGTTTCCGCACCAGGCGAACGGAAGCCTCATTCGACAGGGGGATAAAGTGGTGGGATCCTCTCTCATCGGGCAGCCTTTCGACGATCCCAAGTACTTCTGGAGCCGGTTGTCGGCCACCGGCCCCGCGGCCTACAACGCGTCGAATTCTTCAGGCTCGAACCTCGGGCCGACAAATCCGGCCCTGATCCAGGAAATTCAAGGACGAATCGATGCGCTCAAAAAGGCGGACCTGCCTGCCGGCAGGCAGGTCCCGGACAGCCAAATGCTCATTCCCGTCGATCTCGTTACGTCTTCGGCCAGCGGCCTCGATCCCCACATTACGCCCGCCGCCGCCCGCTATCAGCTTAAACGCGTGGCACGGGTCCGCGCGCTGTCCGTGGGCACGGTCGAGCATCTGATTGAGGAATATACGGAAGGCCGATTCCTGGGACTTCTCGGCGAGCCGGGAGTGAATGTCCTCAAGCTCAATCTAGCCCTGGATTCTCTTCCTTCGTCATCCCGGTGGTTGTAAGCCGGGATCCACTCTAGAACGTCATCCCCCGCAGTCACTGGCGGGGGATCCATCAATACACCGCTCGGTCTGCCGCCCTCGCGCTCGCTGCGAGCGCTGGTCGCCCAAGCGCTCCCGGTGCGTCCTCGCTGCGCGCGAAGGCGCCGTCCCTCGCTCCTTCCGTCATCCCCCACGGCCACTGGTGGGGGATCTATCCATCATTCATTTGTGAAAAAACTGTAGGGGCGGGCCCCCGTGCCCGCCCGCCAATAAGTCAGAATCCACGACGATCAATAGATAAGAGAGACAAGAGATACAATTGAAGCGTACAGGAGGGAGAATTATGAAAATGGGCATCGACATTGACGAAGAGATTGAACATTTCTTCGAGCCTCCGCCGGCAGAAGGACCAGGCGATGGTCCGACATGCTCCATTTTGTTTTTATTAAGACGGGATTTGCGGGATTTGACTGGCCAAGAAAGTAAGCCTGAAAGTAGAGAATTATTGCGTACCCCCATACTCGCTTCGTTTGGGATTATGATAGGGCTCGAATTGCTAGCACGGGTCTGGCTTGGAGAAAACGATCCGAAGAGGCCTCAACTTAAAAAAGCATTCCAAGAAATATTAGAAGTTGACAGCCGAACAGCTGACCTTATGACACACTTCAGAGATGCAATTGGTCATGGCTACCAACTCTCAATCCATGCTCGAGATCGCAAGGAATACCATTTTGCCGTTGATGATAGTGCACATGTGAATTCAAGCTTTTTTGAGCCCGGAGATGCAACACATACGCATTACACAATTCAGTTCTGGACGCTTAGGGCAAAATTCTTGAATGCAATCCAGAAAGTCCGTGCGACTCTTGCCAATCCGGGAAATGATCAGCATAGGATGCACTTCTACGCGATGATCCCATATCTCAGACCGTATGAAATAAGACAATCTTACGGCTTCAAGCCAAACAGATAGCGGGAGCTTTCAGCTTTGGGGAGAATACTTCCAGGAGATTCACCGCTGCCGCTTCACGCCGCCTGGGCGCCGTGCAGCAGCCATTCGCTCAAGAAGGTCTGATATCCGACATGCCGCTTCTTGGCTTCGCTTTTAGCCCATTGGAGCACCTTCGGGTGAAGCCGGATATAAACACCCGCCAGTTTGCCGGATGGGTATTTGGTGGGACGGCCCACCCGTAAAGGGCGGCGGACTCCCAGAGTATTTTCGATCGCACGGCGGCCCCTGTCCAGCTCTTCCGCGGTGGCCGGGCGCATGGCGCGCAACTGAGCGTCCGTGAGCGGCGGGTTATCAGGGTCGATGGTGGTGCGCTTTTTCATTTTCATAGTAAAGAGTTCTTTCTTTCCGTTCCGCCCGGCGCGCGCTGACGAGTCGGCAGGCCTCTTCCCGCTGAGTAAAGACGATGGTCACAATCACCCCGCTGTCCATACGCCCGATGAGAATCTCCCGTTCCTCCTGCGGAGTGGAATGAGCGATATCATCGAACCGGAGTTGGAGTGGATCGTCAAACGCCGTAATGGCCGCTTCGAAAGGAATGCCATGACGACTTTGATTCTGTTTGGCTTTAGAATCATCCCATTCGAAGCGTGGATTGAGTATATACACAATTAAGGCCTTTCTCAAGCAAAAGCGTCCTATATATTAGAGGCGTTTCTTGGATATTTATTCATTCTCTTAACGGTTTGTTAACGGTCCGGCGATGTATGCTATAGGGCATGTTGCACTCATCTTTCCTTAGCGGTATCGTATAGGCTCATGGACGAAAGGCCCAACCCGGAACAGCTCCTCAAACAAGTTCAGTCGCAAGAGGGAGACCCTCATCGCGGCAAGCTGAAGCTCTTTTTCGGCGCCAACGCGGGCGTCGGGAAGACCTACGCCATGCTGGAAGCCGCCCGCCAACGCAAGAAAGAAGGCGTGGACGTCATCGTCGGCGTGGTCGAGACCCATGGCCGCAGCGAAACCGCGGCGCTCCTGGACGGCCTGGAAATCCTGCCCAGAAAAGAGATTGTTTATAAGAACGTCAGGTTGAAAGAATTCGACATCGATGCGGCGCTCGCCCGGAAACCCCAGCTGGTCATCGTCGACGAACTCGCCCATGCCAATGCCCCCGGATCGCGGCATGAAAAGCGCTGGCAGGACATCGAGGAGCTCCTGGACGCCGGGATCAGCGTCTACACCACCTTAAACGTCCAGCATTGGGAAAGCTTGAATGACATCGTCGCCCAGGTGACGGGCGTCGTCGTGCGCGAGACCGTGCCGGATACCTTTCTCCAGAGGACGCATGATCTTGAGCTGGTCGACCTCTCGCCGGAAGATCTCTTGAAGCGCCTGAAAGAAGGCAAGGTCTACATGGGCGAGCAGGCCGAACGCGCGGCCCAGAATTTCTTCAAGCCCGAGAACCTGACCGCGCTGCGGGAGCTGGCCATGCGCCATGCGGCGGAGCGGCTGGTGGAGGGGGGAATTTCCCGGGTCCGGGAACGACTCCTCGTGAGCGTGACCGGCAGCCCCATGTCGCCGCGCCTGGTGCGCTCCACCGCCCGTCTGGCGGCAAGCCTGAAGGCCGAATGGCTTGCGGTCCATGTGGAGACCCCGTCTTCCGTCCAGCAGTCCGCCGAAGATAAGGACCGGCTTTTCCGGACGTTCAAGCTGGCGGAGCAGCTGGGCGGGGAAACCATCACTTTGAGCAGCCAGAAGGTGGTCCCAGAAATTCTCCGTTTTGCCCGTTCCCGGAACGTCACCAAGATCATTCTCGGCAAGCCCGCGCGCGCCCGCTGGCGGGAATGGTTGTTTGGTTCGGTGGTGAACGAAATGGCCCGGCAGGGGGGCGACATCGACCTCTATATCATCAGCGGCGAAGGAAAGGATTTCTTTTCGCGCCGGATCGTCGAGAAGAAGGAAGGCCTCCCCTGGCGGGATATCGGTCTGGCGGCCGGCGTGATGGCCTTTTGCACGCTCATCAACTGGCCCTTGTCGCACCTCTTTGACCGCGTCAATCTGGTGATGACCTACCTGCTTGGGATCCTCTGGACGGCCTATCGTCTGGGTCGCTACCCGGCCATGGCGGCTTCTTTCATCGGGGTCCTGGCTTTTGATTTCTTTTTTGTGCCGCCTTATCTCACTTTCGGCGTCTCTGATACCCAGTATCTGTTCACCTTCATGGTGATGCTGACGGTCGGACTGTCCATCAGCACGCTGGCCGGGCGTCTCACCCAGCAGACCGAAGCGCTCCAGCGCCGGGAGCGGCGGACGCGATTGCTGTATCAATTCAGCCGGATGCTGTCGGAAACCCCCGATCCGAATGAACTGGTGCAGAAAGCGTGGAAGCACCTGATGGAGTTTTATCAAGTGCCGGTCCTCATTTTTCTTCCTCAGAAAAACAAGGAACTGCAGGTCGTAGCGGGAGATTCAACGGCCTTCGGCGTCACGCATGAATCGATGGGCGCGGTGGAATGGGTGATGCTTCGGAACGAAGCCGCGGGTACCGGGACCGATACGCTCGCGAGCCTCGGAGCTCTTTACCTGCCCTTGAAAGGTCTTCAGGAACCCGTCGGAGTTCTCGCGATTAAGCCTCCGGATCCCTCCTTCTTTCAGGATCCGGAACAATATCAGCTCCTGGAAACACTGTCCGGAGAATTCGGCGGCGCGCTGGAAAGCACGCAGATGTCGGAAGCGGCCGGCCGCAGTCAGGCGGAAATAGAGACTCAGCGTCTGCGAAACCTATTGTTGACCTCGCTTTCCTATGATTTGCGTGATCCTTTGCGGCGGTTGTCCCGGCGGGTCCACGAGCTCCTCGATCCCGCCAGTCCCCTCTCGGACAAGTCGCGCCAGGCGCTCATGAAGGAAATCAAGGACGAATCCGACCGCCTCGAAAAGATGGCCGGCGATCTCCTCACCGTCATCGACACGGAGCTCGCCAATCCCCCCTCCGAAAAACCGTCCTGATTCGGCATCCGTTTTGACGGCCGATCGTAGTAGAATGAGAGGTATGGAAAAGCTACAGGTCAAAGGCTACGCTGTTTCCAGCGCCAAGTCGCCGCTCGCGCCCTGGACCTTCGAGCGTCGGGCGCCCGGTGCGAACGATATCCTCCTCGACATCCTCTATTGCGGGATCTGCCACACCGACATCCACCAGACGCGCGATGAATGGGGCGGGGGGACATTTCCCATGGTTCCGGGTCATGAGATTGTCGGCCGGGTGAGCCGCGCCGGATCAGGAGTGAAACGGTTTAAGGTGAACGATGTGGCCGGCATCGGCTGCTTTGTGGATTCGGACCGGACCTGCTCCTATTGTCAAAAGGGGCTCCAGCAGTATTGCGATCACGTCGTGTGGACCTATAACAGCACGGAAAAAGACGGCAAGACGCGGACCTTCGGCGGATATTCTTCCCAAATCGTCGTGGACGAAAATTATGCGCTGAAAATCGCGCCAGACCAACCGCTGGAGCGCGTGGCCCCTCTCTTATGCGCCGGGATCACCACTTACTCGCCTTTGAAGCATTGGAAAGTCAGCCAAGGCCAGCAGGTGGGCATCATCGGTTTAGGTGGGTTGGGGCATATGGGAGTGAAGCTTGCCGCGGCGATGGGGGCGGAAGTCACGGTGTTCAGCACGTCCAAGTCCAAGGAAGCCGACGCCCGCCGGCTGGGCGCCGACCATTTCGCCCTGTCTTCCGATAAAGCGGAAATGTCTCAGCTGAAAGACCGCTTTGACCTCCTCATCAGCACCATCTCCGCCCAGTACGAGGTCAATCCTTTCCTCGAACTGCTCAAAGTGGATGGGACGATGATCCTGCTGGGAGTCCCTCCCAAGGCGCTCGGGTTTGAAGCGCATACCCTGATCTTGAGAAGGCGCCAGCTGGCCGGCTCCGTGATCGGGGGGATCCCCGAGACTCAGGAGATGCTGGATTTTTGCGCGGCGAAAAAAGTCCTGGCCGACGTCGAAGTGATCCCCATGTCCAAGGTGAACGAGGCCTACGAACGCATGCTCAGGAGCGACGTCCGCTACCGCTTCGTCCTCGACCTCAAAACCCTGTAATCTTTTCTATTGTAGGATGTCGCTATGATTGACGTGCCGCCCAACCCCTCGGACATGGAAGCCGCCATCCGGTACCGGCTGCACTACACGATCGCCAAAGACCTCAAAGACGTCACCACCGAAGATCTCTTCCACGCCGTTTCCCTTGTTGTCAAAGACGCCGCTGTGGAGCGCCTGCTGGAATCGCGCCGCCGGTTCGCGGAGGAAGACGCCAAGCGCGTCTATTACCTCTCCATGGAATTTTTGCCCGGGCGGACCCTCGGCAACAATCTTTTAAATCTTGGCCTCTACGACCCGTGTCGTGACGCGCTTAAATCCATTGGCGCGGATATCGAGGAGGTCCTGAACGAAGAACACGATCCGGGCCTCGGGAACGGCGGACTCGGCCGCCTGGCGGCCTGTCTTCTTGATTCGATGGCCACCGAGGGGATTCCGGGGTTCGGCTACGGGATCAACTATGAGTTCGGCCTCTTCCGCCAGGTGATCGAAAACGGCTGGCAGGTGGAAAAACCGGACCGCTGGCTGTCGGACAGCGTGTACTGGCAGATTTCACGCCCCGAACGCATCGCCGTGGTGCGGCTGGGCGGGCGCGTGGTGGACAGCCAGGACATGCAGGGCCTCTACCGCCCGCACTGGATTGAGACCCAGGTCATTCAGGGCGTGCCGCACGACATGCCCGTCGTCGGCTACGGCGGCAAGACCGTCAATTTCCTGCGGCTGTTCTCCGCCGAGACCTCCCAGGACTTTGATATGCAGATTTTTAATCAGGGGGATTACGTCAAAGCGGTCCAGGGCAAGGTGATGTCCGAGACCGTGTCGCGGGTTCTTTATCCCAACGACGTCCCCGAATCCGGCCGCCGCCTGCGGTTCATGCAGGAGTATTTCTTCACGGCCTGCGCGTTGAACGACATCATGCACGGGTATCTGCGCTTTCATTCGGATCTCTCCGTTTTTGCGGACAAGGTGTCCATTCAGATGAACGACACGCACCCGACCATCGCCGTGGCGGAGCTCATGCGCCTGTTTCTGGACGATCACCGCCTGGAATGGAATCAGGCCTGGGAGATGACGGTCAAGGTCCTGGGGTATACCAATCACACGCTCATGAGCGAAGCGCTGGAGCATTGGCCCGTTCCGCTCTTTGAGCAATACCTTCCGCGCCATCTCCAGATCATTTATGAAATCAACAGCCACTTCCTGGCGGAGGTGGCCAAACGCTGGCCGGGGGATGGCCAGCGCTTGCGAAGCCTGTCCATTGTGGAAGAGTCCGAGCCGAAAAGAATCCGGATGGCGCATCTGGCGATCGTGGGCAGTCATTCGATCAATGGGGTCGCGGCGCTGCACTCCGATCTCCTGAAAAAACGCCTCTTCCCGGATTTTTTTGCGCTCTGGCCGGAGCGGTTCAACAACAAGACCAACGGGGTGACTCCCCGGCGCTGGATCGGCCTGGCCAACCCGGGTCTGGCGCGTCTGCTCGACCGGGAAGCGGGACCGGAATGGATCACAGATCTCGACCGTGTGAAGAAACTGGAAGGCATGGCCGGTGACCCCGGGTTTCAGGCGGAATTCCGGAAGGTCAAAAAAGACACCAAGGAGCGGGCCTGCCGGATCCTGCGCGACCAGGCGGGATTTTATGTGTCTTCGGAGTTTCTTTTTGATGTGCAGGCCAAGCGTATGCACCTCTATAAACGTCAGCTTCTGAATGTCCTGCGCATCATTCACGATTATCTGCGATTGGTGGAAGACCGTGTGACGCCGAAAGCGCCGCAGGCCTTTCTGTTTTCGGGAAAAGCCGCGCCCGGCTACCAGGCCGCCAAGCAGGTGATCAAGCTCATTCATTCTGTCGGTCATGTCATCAATCAGGACCCGCGGGCGCGTGATTGGATGTCGGTTATTTTCGTCCCGGATTACCGGGTGACCGTGGCGGAGTGGCTCATTCCGGCGGCGGATTTAAGCGAACAGATTTCCACAGCGGGAACGGAGGCCTCCGGGACGGGGAACATGAAGTTTGCGATGAACGGGGCGCTCACGGTCGGGACGCTGGACGGCGCCAACATCGAAATCCGGGAAGCCGTGCGGCCGGAAAACTTTTTCCTTTTCGGGTTGACGGCGGATGAGGTGCAGACCCTGCAGGCACGGAGGGCCTATGATCCGTCGGGGATCGTCCGGGGCAACGCCGCCATCCGCCGCGTGATCGAGAGCCTGCAGAGCAAACGCTTCTGCACGGGAGAACCGGGCCTGTTTCAGGCTCTCGTCGGCTATGTGATGGATCCGAATGATCCTTTTCTGCATCTGGCCGACCTGGACGCCTATATTCATGCGCACGATGAGGCCGTCGCGCTCTACGCCCGGCCCGGCGACTGGACGCCGAAAGCGATCTTGAACGTCGCCCGCATGGGGCCCTTCTCCAGCGACCGCACCGTGCGCGAATACGCCGAGGACATCTGGCATCTCTAGGCTCCGCGTTGCGGCGGCCGCTTCAGCATCCACCGGGCAAAACTCAAGAGGTACCGGACCGCCGCCGGGGTGAGCGTCGAGTCCTGCAGGGCGCGGCGGAGGCGGCCAAGGCGTGCCGCGGGCTCGTAGCCGTGCGGGTAATCCGTCGCCTCGCCCAGGGCCGCCAGACTGCCGATTAAAGTTTCCAATTCCTCCGCCGGAGCCGGTCCCTGCGGTGTCCCCGGTTCCCATCCTGCCCGTCTTAATTCATAGAGAACCACCGCGACGGCCTGCCCCAAGTTCATCGATGGGACATTTTTGCGGGTGGGGATATGCAGGACGGCCTGGCAACGCACCAGTTCGGCATTGCTCAGCCCGCTGCGCTCCGAACCGAACACGAGCGCGAGAGGATTGGCGGCGGGAAATGGCGCAAGATAGCGGGCAAGATTCGGAAGTTCCACAGTGGCCTGCTCGAGTGGCCGCTGGTGAAAGGAGCTCGTGCCGAGCACGATATCGCAGTCCTGGACCGCTTCTTCCCAGGTTGAGACCGCGCGCGCATTCTTGACGACGTCTTCCGCTTCCGGCGCCGAACGCGTTTCCCGCCAGATCGGCTCATAAGGCTCCACAACCACCAGGTCCGACAATCCAAAGTTCGCCATGGCCCGGGCGCAAGCGCCGATATTGACGGGATTGCGCGGACGAATAAGCACGACACGAACAGGTCGCGGAATCATCCGTTGATTCTAGCCTGTCCCGGGAACAAATGTCACCCGGACGGAGTCTAAAAATAAAAAGAGAATGGAACTTTTTTCTGGGCTGTGTGTTATACCGGCCAAAGGAGTCTTGTTATGAAACAAGCGAACCCGAAGCTGAAAGTAACTTCACGAGAGATCGCGCGGGACCGGTCCGCCGGCTTGCCGGGTCAATCGTCTGAGTTTACGGCTGATCCCTCGGAGCAAAGTCTCCTGGAAAAATCGCCGTGGCTGGCCGAAATTCAGAACGCCTTATCTCCCTATTGGTCTGCCCGTCTAGCCCGCTAGTGCAAGAGTAGGTTCCTGGCCTGCCGGATTCATAGAATAGGGCATGTCCCTTTCCCGGCAGGAGGCCTTCCGCTTTGTCTGGCTGATCGGTCTGGTCAGCCTTTTTTCAGACATGACCTACCAGGGCGCGCACGGCAATGCGGGCCCTTACCTTGCGGTTCTGGGCGCGGGCGGCACCGTCGTCGGTATCGTGGCGGGCGCGGGCGAATTTGTCAATTACACACTGCGGCTTCTCTTCGGCTACTGGGCGGACAAATCTCGCGCCTACTGGCTGATCGCCATTCCCGGATATGCCCTCAATCTGATCGCCGTCCCCTGCCTCGCTCTGGCCGGCCACTGGCCCGCCGCCGCGGCGCTCTTCATCCTGGAGCGGACCGGCAAGGGTATCCGCACACCCGCGCGAGACGTCATGCTTTCGCATGCGGCGGATGCCTTATCGGGGCAGGGCCTGCCTGCCGGCAGGCGGGGCTGGGCTTTCGGCGTCCATGAGGCGCTCGACCAGGCCGGCGGTATGCTCGGCCCGCTCCTGGTCGCGACCATCCTCTTTTTCAATAAGGGCTACAAGGCCAGCTTTGCCGTGCTGGCCATCCCGGCGGCAATCGCACTCATCCTGCTCATCATCACCTACCGGCTTTTCCCGCGGACGGACGATATTCAGCGAAAACCTGTTGAGTTGTCCCGCGAAGGTCTGCCGCGGTCTTTCTGGATTCTTGTCGCGGGCGTCGGATGCCTGGCCGTGGGCTACACTGATTTTGCCTTGATGGCTTTTCATTTTAAAAAGCAGGCGCTTCTGCCGGCCGCCTGGATTCCGGTGAGCTACGGTCTGGCGATGGGACTGCAAGGTCTGGCTTCCCTGGGGTTTGGCCGTCTCTATGACCGGTGGGGCGTCAAAACGCTAATCATTGCCGCCGTTCCGGCCATGACTTTCGCGCCTCTGGCTTTTCTCGGCGGTATGGGCCTGGCGCTTCTGGGACTTGCGCTCTGGACGGTCGGCATGGGCGCGCAGGGAAGCATTATGAAAGCGCTGGTGGCCGAATTGGTCCCTGCGGAACGCCGGGGGTCCGCCTACGGCCTTTTGAATTCGTCGTACGGCGTTTTGTGGTTTGCCGGCAGCGCCGCGATGGGCTGGTTGTACGACCATTCTCTGCACGGGCTCGTGATTTTCTCCATCGTCGCACAGCTGGCTTCCCTGCCCTTTCTATTGGCCATTCGCCGTTCGAAAACGACCTGATGGACGTCGAGCGGTCCTGGTTCGCCGATTTCCGCCAGCCGCTCGCGCGCGTCTGGAATGCCCTCACCTCCGACGCCGAATTGAAGGTCTGGTTTGATCCGGAAGCCGGCCTGCAGCTGAGAGACGGCGGCCAACTCCTGGCGCTTGCGGGAACGCAGTTCCGCGGCAGATTCAAGCAGGGAACCTTGGTCCGTGTTCAGGAGCGCCAGGAGCTCATTTTCGACTGGCCGCTGGGCGATATTCCTTCCCAGGTGGTTTGGATGCTCCAGCCCGTGCGCAGCGGGACGCGGCTGATTGTCCAGCATCGCGTGCCTGCGCGCGGATCCGAAATTCTTCCGCCGCGCGACGGCGCGGAGGCGCTCACCCATTTCTGGTTTCAAAATCTGACCTGCCTCAAATATCGCCTGGAGACCGGCCATGAGCCGGCGCGCGCGGATTTCGGCCGACTCCCGGAGAAGAACGCGGACGCTTCGCTCCTTCTGCCGGTCACGCCGAGCCGCCTGTGGGAACTCTTCACCCGGCCGCAGGATCTCGACCAGTGGGTCTCCAAAAAAGCCGTCGTGGAGGTGCGGGTCGGCGGAGCCTTTTCTTTCGGATGGGACCACGGGGCTGAGCGGGTACAGGCGTTTAGTCCGCGGGAATTTGTGAGCTTCAACTGGCATTATCGCGGCGAGCAGACGCTCGTGACCTTTACGATCGAGCCCACGACGGACCCGAACACGACCCGCGCCCGCATCCGTCATGTGGGGTTTGCGCCCGAGGATAAATCGACTCTCTACAGCTACTATGAAGGTTGGCTCACGATCCTCCACGAACTCGGACTTTATATCGCGACAGGTGAAAACCAGTCCTGGTTCGGCACGGTCGGAAAATCATCCATATAAGATAAAATCCAAGGTATGAGATCAATCATTTGGAATGCGTTTCTCCTGGCCGTCCTTGGCGTATCCCCGGCCATGGCGTCTGGCTATCACGTTGTCCAGAAAATCCCCGTGCCCGGCGATGGCGGGTGGGACCTTGTGACCTGCGACAGCCGGGCCCGGAGACTATATATATCTCACAGTACGCAGACCCAGGTGATGGATATTGATCAGCTGAAGCTCGTGGGTCAGGTGGAAGGGACCAATGGCGCTCACGGGATCGCGCTGGCGCCGGATCTGGGCCGCGGCTTTATCAGCGCCGGCCGGGACAATCGGGTGGTGATCTTTGATTTAAATACGCTCAAATCTCTCGGGACCGTGCCGGCGGGGGAAAACCCGGACGCCATCCTTTTTGATCCGGCCAGCGGACGCGTCTTTGCCTTTAACGGCCGGTCACAGAGCGCGACCATTTTTCAAGCGGCCACCGGAGAGCTGCTGGTGACGCCTCCTTTAGGGGGGAAACCGGAATTCGCGGTGTCCGACGGGCACGGCGGGGTCTACGTGAACGTGGAAGACAAGAATCTGCTGCTGAAGATCAACAGCCGCGGCATGAGTATCGAGGCGCGCTGGCCGGTCGCGCCCTGTGAGGAGCCCTCCAGTCTGGAAATGGACCGATCGACTTCGCGGCTTTTTGTCGGCTGTGGAAATAAAATGATGGCGGTCGTCAATGCCAGAACCGGCAAAGTCATTACCACGCTTCCGATCGGAGAGCATGTCGATGCCACGGTCTTTGATCCGCAAACCAGCATGATTTTCAACGCCAATGGCGAAGGCACCTTGACCGTGATCCATGAAGACGCGCCGGACGACTATCATGTGGTCGAGACGGTCCCGACCCAGAAAGGCGCCCGCACCGTCGCGCTCGATACGGCCACGCACCGGCTTTTTCTGCCCGTCGCGGAGTTCGGCCCGCCGGAACCGGCAACCCCCGAGCATCAACATCCGCGGCCCTCGATCGTCCCCGGGACCTTCGCCATTCTCGTCGTCGCTCCGTGACGGACCACACTTCCACCGATCCGTCTGTCGGTGCGGTGGCCAGTAAGGTCCCTCCGGTCACCCTCCTGTTCTGGGTCATTAAAATCCTCGCCACCACGGTCGGCGAAACGGGCGGGGACGCCTTGTCCATGACGCTGCAATTGGGCTATACCGTGAGCAGTCTGATCTTTCTCGCCTTTTTCGCGGCAACGTTGGCGGCGCAGGTCCGGGCGAATCGTTATCACCCGTTCGCTTATTGGGCGGTGGTCGTCGCCACCACCACCGTCGGCACGACGGTGTCGGACTATCTGGACCGCACGCTCGGACTCGGGTACGTCAAGTCATCCATCATGCTGTTTGGCGCCGTTCTGGCCGTTCTCTTCATCTGGCGGCATGTGACCAAGCAAATTAAATTCGAGAACATCACCACGCGGACGGACGAAGTCTTTTACTGGCTGACGATTTTAGTCTCCAACACTCTTGGAACGGCGCTCGGCGATTTTACCGCTTCCACCGCCGGCATGGGATTTGAGCGCGGCGCTCTGGTGTTCGCCGGGCTGATTGCTCTGGTGGCTGCCGCGCACTTCTGCCTGAAAAAGATCCCTCCGAGCGTGCTGTTCTGGTCCGCCTATGTTCTGACGCGGCCCTTGGGCGCCACCCTGGGCGACACCTTGACCAAATCTCATGCCGAAGGCGGCCTCGCGCTGGGCCGGATCACGTCGTCTTTCACCCTCACGGGCGCGATGGTCATCGGAATTCTATGGATGTCCAGAAATTGGAGAAGAGCCGAAAAGATTTAGCTCGTCCATTGGAACGCCAGATAACCGGTTAACCGGTTGGGGCCCGAGAAATCGGCGCCCGCCGAGA
>Ga0182027_10001864_pt1 | contig 34450 bp, 30 predicted proteins | sample 712E1DmetaG_FD_121300 | JGI IMG/M metagenome (GOLD analysis project Ga0182027, IMG submission 121300) | Permafrost microbial communities from Stordalen Mire, Sweden - 712E1D metaG (Illumina Assembly) | ecosystem: Environmental > Terrestrial > Soil > Wetlands > Permafrost | place: Sweden...
AGGGACATCCTGCCCGCCCAGATCATATTTGTACGGCTCATTGCCGGAGAGGAAATCAAAACGCTTTTTCCCATTATCGATCGCATCCCGGATATTAAAAACCTCAAGTAGTAAGCCCACACTTAACGCCGAATACTCTTTGTCGTAGGCGCTGTTGTAAAGGTAAATATCATTATTAAAATCAAAGCACAATGTGGAGCTGGCCCGCTTGCCGCCGACTTCCAGGAATGACAGCCGGATATTACCGTGCTCGCCCAGAGAGGATATCATCGTGGTAAAAAATTCTTTCTTTTTTTCGGTCATAAAATTAGCTTTCTCTTCGTTGCTTAACTGAAACAGTTTAAAAAAGCTCTCAGCGGCTTTTGGTAACACTTCCTTATCGGTGACAGCGAAGTAATTTACAGATTGGTTTTGTTCCAGCCGTCTTAACTTGCGCCGTATCTCGTGCCGGTCTTTGGTCGTCAGTAATACCAGGTAATCTTCCCAGCTCGCGGGTAAAATGAGTTGCGGGCTGACATTCGATTGTTTTGTCTCGATCCGATAACCCTTCTGCTGTGCCAGAGGCACGAAATATTTAAACGCGAGAGAGTCCCCTAATATATTTTCGAGTTCGATGCTGTTCCATTCCTGTGCATCCAGGTACTCCAGTAGCCGTGAAAAAATATATTCTTCCCGCCCCTTTCGCGCGATGAAGTCCATGTAATCGCAAACATCGCTGCTGCCGATGAATGAAAGCTTGCCCTCTTGTCTTTTTAACGGAGCAATACCTGCGAGTTTATCACCTTCCAATATCGAAAGAAGAATCAATTCGTAATAACTGCCGAATACCTGCCACCAGGCTGTTTGCCATTGCGGCGTAAAAAATACATGATTTGCGGCAGACGCGGTCAGCAATTCCTGCCATGCGGTTTTCAGGCCGACGAAACTAACGGGTTTTACAAATTCATCCATCTTATATTAGTATAACATTCCAGATTTTATTCGACAGCGAATATGTCAAAGAAAGTCAAAATGTTTCAACCCGGATACTGCCAGAATCAAATGATGTCGGCATATAAATCATGGTTGACGTCATTGTCATATAGTAATACAATATTGGCACTTAACTAAAACTTGTATTAAAGGAGAAATGGTATGGAAGGGAAAGAACTGATTAAATTTGGATTTGAAAATATCAAAAGATCAGTGGATAGAACAATCGAAGGCTTAACAAAAGAGGAACTGGCATGGCACCCGCGGTCCGACGCCAATTCCATCGGATTGATTTTATTCCACATGGCACGCTCAGAGGATACGTTTGTTAACGCGCGCATTCAGGGTAAACAGTCCGTCTGGGAAAGTGGGAAATGGTACGTAAAATTTAATAAAGCAATGACTGATGGCGGAGCACATTATACCGCGGAGCAGGTTGCCGGCTTTGTTGTCCCGGAGATTAAAGATTTGCAGGCCTACGCAGATGCTGTGCGTAAAGAAACGACGGGGTACCTCAAGGATGTGACTGCGAAAGAGCTCGATCGAAAAGTTGAACTACCACCGATGCCCCATGCCCAAAATGCCGATGGTAAATCCGCGCCGCCGCCTCGCGCTCCCTTTGAACCCATCGTAGGCTTGATGCTGCAGTTTACCGTGGCTCATTTGTCGCAGCACGCAGGAGAAATTTCTTATATACGCGGCCTCAAACGGGGTATGGACAAATAATTTATTTGATCCCTTCAAACAAGTCTTTTTCCTGGCGTTTGCCGTTGGGCGGCGGATAATCCCGCATGAAATAGTCCCGCTGCCCGCGGATTTTTTCGATCATGCGAAAAACTCTAAGGGGACCCTGACGAGGGCGGCCGCCACCCTGACTGGCATGACAGGCCGCCGCCTTGTCCCGAATCTGAATGGCTTTTTTCTTGAGACGGATGACCGCATTAATCGGATAATTCTGGTTAAACATTTTAGTCATATCGATGTCTTTGTTTCGTCCGGCGCGGCGGGGATTCTGCCCGAAGAGCGGCATTAATCTGACCATCACTTTCATAAAACCGAGAGAACGCACCCCGAAATACAACTTGGCAGGTTGATATACCGGGCCCGCACCGGGATATTGTTTCTGGTCGTTAGCTGCGTAGAATGCCTTTACAACCGCATTGTGGGTGGCAATGTGGTCAGGATGCCCATAACCACCTCCGGCGTCGTGGGTAATTACTACATCGGGTTTTAGCTCCCGCACAATTTTAACCATCAGTCCGGCGACCTCATCCACCGGCGCCATCGCCAGCGAAGCAGGGTTTTTATTATCCTCCGAACCCTGCATTCCGGAATCGCGGTACCCGAGATAAATTACCCCGGTCAAGCCCAGAGCCTGCGCCGCGCATTTCATTTCTGCTGAACGCAGATCGCCAATGCTGTTATAGCCTTGCATAAACTCGGGGTCAACTGTGCCAGCCTCACCGCGCGTGGAACAGACGTAATAGACTTTAACCCCGGCAATGATGTACTGCGCCAGCGTTGAGCCCATCCCGAAAGTTTCGTCATCCGGATGGGCGCCGAAATATATCAATGTTTTTTCTTTATCCATCGCACACCAATCCATTTCCGATTACTTTATTATAAATGAAATAATGGAAAGGAACATATCCATAACTAATAAATGATGGAGTAAAGTCTAGAGAGACCCTACTCCATCATTCACTATATTTTATTTACAATTGTTTTATCTTATTGTTTTATGCCTGCGGCGGTGCAGGATTCTTGTAGCCCTCCAGCAGCACTTTGGGCACAAGTTCAATTAATTCGTCAACCGTAAACAATTTCCCGTTTTCCTGGGTAATCGTTTTGGTCTTGACCGGTTCTGAGTAAATGGAAATATTAGGATAAGTGACATCGAAAACCTGGCCGTTAATATTTCCGGCTTCGTTAGTACACAAATAAACGACAAAAGGAGCCAGTGTTTCAGCCTCTGGCGGGTGCATCAACTCTTCGAATCTTTCTTTAGTAATCAAGCCGGAATCAAAACGTTTCTGAAAACCGGCTTTGATATCCGCGCTCAGGGTGAAACGGGTTCCCGCAGTAGGAGCATAGGCGTTACAGGTGACACCGGAACGTCCCATCTCTCTGGCCACGGCTCTTGTCAGACCGACAATACCGGCTTTGGCCGCGCCGTAATTACAGTGGCCTACAGTACCTAACCATGCTGTGGATGTAGTATTGATAATGCGTCCCCATTTTTGCTCTCTCATCAGGGGAGCGGCATGGCGGATGCAGTTAAATGAACTCTTCAAAAATGAATCGACTGATAAATCCCAATCTTCTTCGGTCATGTTCCAGACCATTTTCGGCGCGTCCGAACCGGCATTGTTCACCACAATATCGATTCTGCCGAAAGTATTGACCGCCGTTTGGATTGCTTTTTGCGCTTCATGGAAATCCGATACACTGCCGAAGAATGGTACCGCTTCTCCCCCGGCGGCCTTGATCTCGTCTGCCACCGTCGCGGCATCCCCGCCCTGTGTGCCGGCTTTACGGTTGTTAGTGACTACCATGGCGCCTTCGGCAGCCAGCCTCTTTGCTACAGCTTTCCCGATTCCCTGACCTGATCCGGTGACAATCGCTACCTTGCCTTTTAACTTACCAGCCATGTTTTAGACCTCCTTCATCTTATTTATAATGTACTGGAAGGAAAGTAGGTATCTTTGATAACCGTTCGGCTTGAAAATATGATAATTGTCCCCATGATACCACAAGACAAAGATATTCGCCACAAGCAAATACGATACCTTTGGCTCAAAAAATGGAACTTACAAAACACCATTGATAAATACGATTGTAATAATATTAAAGAGTAACAGAGGCCAGATATTATTTTAGCTCTTCTCAATCGTTTCTTTTAGAAGTGGAAAGACTGCTCGGGATAAAACCCGGCAGCCTTTCTGCTTTAATAAATCAAATAAGAGACACAAAACATCCGCTGTTAAGAAAATTAGTATCAGTTATCCCAGCCATTGGGGATTACGTGATGTGCCGTCAAATAAAGTTTCTGTTTTATATGCTTCGTATTGACCGTTAGCGGCTGCCTGGGCGGTCCTGGCTAACAAAGCCGACCGTCTTTCGTTGCTTAACGGTTGGAAGTTCCGGGCTGTATCAATTGCCTGCTGGAGAATTGCCAGCGATTCGCAACCGGTGATCACAGTGCTGACCGGTAAGCTCATCGCGTATTCTAAGCATTCTACCGCGGTTACTATGTTGCTTTTTAAAATGATATTATTTCCGATTGGTTTCATTCCCAATACGCCGATGTTATTTTTTTGCAATACCGGCAGCACTTTCTTTTCAAAACTTTCGAAATGAGCATCCATGACATTTAACGGCATTTGTACAGTATCAAACAGGAAACCGTTTTCCTTTGCCGCTTGCAGCATCTTGAGATGAATGTCCGGATTTTTATGCCCGGAAAAACCGATAAAACGAATCTTGCCGGCCTTTTTTGCTTTAATCAATGCCTCGATCGCGCCGTCAGAACCAAAGATTCTTTCCGGGTCCGCCATGCGGATGACTTCGTGGAATTGCAATAAATCGATGGTATCAGTTTGCAGTCTCTGCAGGGATTCCTCCAGCTGCATTATCGCCATCTTGCCTGTCTGTCCGTCCACCTTTGTCATTAAAAAGACTTTCTGCCGGTAGCCATCAAGCAGCGATTTGCCCATGCGGATTTCGCTTAACCCGTTATTATAATCCCAGCAATTATCTAAAAAATTAATGCCGTTATCGATGGCAACGCGGACAATCCGGATACTCTCTTCTTCGGTGTTCTTCTTTATAATGTGAAAGCCGCCCAAACCAATAATAGACACTTTTTCGCCGGTACGGCCTAACATACGGTAAGGTATTCCCATCTTTGACGAAGCTTTAACATCACCCGGTTTAGTCGAATCTGGAAAAGCGCCGGCAGGCGTCATGAGCAAGCCTCCTCAAGAATATCAAACTACTTTAATAATACTATTTTTCTTTCCAGACGTTCCAAGGCGTCCATTGCATGGCATGATCTTCGAAAAAGCCGAGGCCATGCAATTTTGTGCTCGCCGCGGAAATACCGGCATCCAGCATCAGCGGAATCACGATCGCCTCATCATAGATATGTTTGACAACCGCCCGCGTGGTTTTAACCATGGTTTCACGATCTCTGGCGGCCAGCATCTCATTCAGCAGGTTATCGAAATTTCTTAACACGCTGGTTTGCCCATATTCCCTGGCGGTATGAAAATCAAACAAAGACCAGGTAAAATTCGGGTCTGAAGAGAAATGCCGGAATAACATGGCATTGTGCCACGGTTTCGTTGCACGGTACTGTTTCCACAATGTCGGGTCGGCGATTTCAATCTCTGCTTGAATGCCTACCGCAGCCAGATATGACTGCACCATTTGGAAGACTTTGAGGAGTTCGGTTCCCTCGCCGCCGATCAGCTTTGTCTTGAGACCGTCAGGATAACCGGCCTCCGCCAACAGTTGTTTAGCCTTGGCGGGGTTGTAAGGACGGCCTTCGATTTCCGGATTATAACCGCAAACCCGCTCATTAGCGAGCTGTGTCAGAGGACGCCAGTAGCCATGACCCAGAGCCTGCACGATTGCCGGCCGGTCAATTGCGTATTCGATCGCCTGCCGGACCCGTTTATCAAATAATAAGGAATCGGGATTTAAGGTATCGGGTAACAGCCCCTCCATCGTCCAAGGCAGGACGGTGATATGGTATCCCGCGGATTTCAGCTCGGCTGCGGATGCGCCATTCAAATTGACCGCGGCATCTACCTTACCGCTCTTCAACATATCAACCGCTGTCTGCATATCTTTCGCGTAGAGCATCTCGATTGTATCGAAATACGGTTTGCCCTTCATCCAGAAGTCATTGAAGCGCTCTACTGTAAGCTTGACATCAGGCTCATATTTTTTAAATTTATAGGCGCCCGTGCCGACCGGGTTGACCAGACAATATTCTTCGCCGTAGGTTTTATAGGCAGTCGGCGAAGTTACGAATCCGCCGGAATAAGCCAGCGTGGGTAAAAAGTGGTTATCAAAAGCAGTCAGCGTCAATAATACCTGGAATTCATCTATCACATCGACGGATGACAGGAGTTTGAGCGTACCGTTGGTTTCCCTGGCTTTTAACAGACTCCACTTTACGGCCTCTGCGTTAAAATCAGTACCATCGTGGAATTTCACACCTTTCCTCGCATTTAAGGTCAGATGCAGACCGTCTTTATTATATTCCCAGGACTCAATTAAATGCGGCACCAGACAGCCGGTTTTATCCACCCGCAGCATTTTATCGACGACCGGTTCCATCCATGGTCCTCCGACGTTAATCCTGCCGGGAACCCCCATCCGTGGCGGCGGTACATAGGTATTCGCTATACGCAAGGTCCCACCGTACTGCGGTTCCAATATCGATTTCTGTCTATATTTTGCAGTTGCCGTCGTTTTTATTTCTGATTTCATCTTCTTTTCCTTTGTTTATTGCGTATAGAGAGGCTGGGTTTCCCCAGCCTCTCTATTGTCTATCCATAAGACATGGTAACCATAGCTAACTTTGCGGACTAGTGGCCCATAGACTTCTTTAATTTTTGATCGATCCAGAACCGCGACAGGAAATAACCGGCAAACATCGGGCCTGCATTCCCGCCGCCGATGGTGAAACTCTGACCGGCATAGCCTTTTAGCCACGGTTCATTAAATGTAAAGAGATTACATTGTACCAGTGATATTGACCAATGTTGCTCAGCGACGTATTTATTGGCATCGTGCACTATCTGCTTCAGCTGGTCGATGCTCGAAGCGGCTACTGCTTGAGTATAAAAAGCATCATAAGTCGGGTCGGCAACCATCAGCCAGTTGGTCATGTATCCTGTCTGATAACGTGAAAGTTGCCTGATAAAAGCATAGTTCAGTCCGAGTCCGCCTGCCTGGCGCTGGGCTAACGCATCCTGATTGTGGCCTCTCATCACATAAGCAGTCCAATCGGCAGCGGCCATGGGACGGATATCCATCGTAATACCAACAGCAGCAAAATAAGATTTAACTACTTGCAGCAAGTCCATATCTACCGTGTTCTGGGCCACGATATCGGTCTTAAAACCATTGGGGAAACCGGCTGCCGCCAGCATCTGTTTGGCCAGGGTCGGGTTATAGGAATAAGAATCTTTTAAAGACTGCGGCCACTGGTCGTAAGGATAGCCCCATCCGGTCATGGCATAAGAGGTTAATGTGAGCGGCAGTGGCGAGCAAGTGCCGCCGTAGTAGGAACTGGTTATCGTGGGCAAATCCAGGGCATGCTGCATCGCAATTCTGACATTGATATCTTTGAACGGAGCGACATCAACTCTCGGATCGATCGTCGGCTGGTTTGACGTCGCATAGGTTAACGAAACCAGTTCGGGGTTGGTTTTCTTTAAATTATTAGAATCTGTAAGACCGATATTGTCCATAGCATCGATTTTGCCTGTACGCAACGCTGCCAGCGTGGTAGCTACGTCAGGAATTATTAAATATTTTAAAGAATCGATATAAGGCAGCTGGTTTTTCGGGAAATGCTCATCATATCCCCAGTAATTGGGATTTCTCACCAGAGTCGCTGAAGAGCCGGTGACATAATCAGTGAGCATAAACGGACCGGTGCCGACGACATGATGCCAATCCTTTAGGTCGCCATATTGGGCGGTTGCTTCCTGGTTAGCGATCGATTGTTCGCTGTCCGTGGGATCCATCGCCTCGATGATGTACTCAGGATTCGATGTTTTCCATTTAAAGATCACGGTATATTTATCAGGAGCAGTTAATGATGATAGGTTTTGAAACACCGTATAAGTAGCCGAAAAAGGAGCGTGGGTAGTAAAACTGCCCAAACCGAACTGATGGCTGTAGCTCCAAACGACGTCAGCAGAGGTAAACTCGCGGCCGTTGGCAGGCGGGATATTCTGCCAGTGCACTCCCTGGCGCAGATGGACGATATAAGTGCTCGCATCTGTCAATTCCCAGGACTGGGCTAAATATCCACCCACATAATCTGAAGGAACGAACAGCATGCTGTAGTTAAAAACCTTGGGGTCAACAGTCCACATTGGACCAACAACTTTTTCCATCCAGGCAGGAGTGATGGTATAACCGCCGCCGTAATAAGGGTCAAAACTGCCAATATCCTGGGGAATTGAAAGCGTGATCGTACCTCCGTATTGTGGCGTTCCAAGGGTGTCCCACCATTTTCCGGTCGTAGAAGCCGATGAAGTGGACACAGGAACCGAAGTGGAAGTGGAAGTGGTAGTAGAAGATTTAACTGTAGTGGTGGTAGTAGTCGATGTAGCAGGTTGGCTGGTGGTGGTTGTGGCCGTTGTTGTCGACGTGTTACAGGATGCCAGCAGCATAGCCGCTGTAATCAAGACGCTTAGACCCAACCAGAGAATCTTGTTTTTCAATTCATACCTCCATTTCTTTTCATTACATATTCCTGACATTATTTAAGTGTAAAACATTCTAAGAGCAACAGTGAAAAACCGTTAAATTGAGACCTATTTTTTAAGTTGACAAATCGTCAATTTCTTTTATAATATTCCATATGATATATCAATAGGAATAAAATGGAGTTAAAAATCATGCTAACATTGAAATGCAGAGTTTGTCAATAGTAACAGTGTATGTTGTTTGCATCCGACCCCGACGTTTACCGGATATTTTACAAATATTAAGTCATTTTCAAGGATTGTCCATTGCCGATTCATGAATTTCAGATTAAAATGCTACATCCAGCGTTAAATAATTGAAAGGAGAATTATTATGAGATTGGAAGGAAAAGTCGCAGTTATTACCGGTGCCGGTTCTGGCATCGGCAAAGCTACTGCCCGGTTATTCGCGAAAGAAGGCGCGAAGGTTCTGGCAGCGGATTATAATGCTAAATCAGGGCAGGAAACAGTGGAGGAGATAAATAAAGCTGGCGGCACCGCCAGCTTTTTAGAAGTAAATATCGGCAGCGTTAACGATAACAAACGCATGGTAGATACGGCGGTAAATTTATACCAGAGGATCGATATCTTATATAATAATGCCGGATTGGGCGGGCCTACTTTGGAAGCCACCACCGAAGAAAACTGGCAGGCGATGCTGGATGTAAATCTTACCGGCCCCTTCTTTGCCTGTCAGCACGCCATACCGCAGATGCGCAAGCAAGGCGGCGGTATCATTTTATTCACAGCTTCCGCCGGAGGAATGTGGGGGGTCAGTAAAGCCAGATCGCCGAGCTACGCAGCGGTAAAAGGCGGCGTCGTTCTGTTAGGCGATTGTCTGAGTAGATTGCTGGGAAAAGATAATATCAGAGTAAACGTGATATGTCCGGGTATCACCAATACGGCTTTGTACGATTCTCATTTCTATGATGCCCAAGGCGCGGCACATACCCTGAATGAAGAGGAGAAAAAGGCTTTTATGGCCGGTTTCTCGAAAAACATTGCACTGGGAAGAGTGGGTAAACCCGAAGATATTGCCTCGCTAGCGTTGTTCCTGGCTTCGGACGAATCCTCTTTCATTACCGGCGAATCATTCCTGATCGACGGCGGACGGTTATAATAAGTTATTTATTCACATGTCTCTTTTAAATTAATATAAAGAGCCCAGGTAAACGGGGCTCTTTATATCTTTTACAGGGCAATTATTTAGTGTCCTAGCGATTTCTTCAATTCTCCATCTATCCAGAAACGTCCACCATAAAAGCTCAACATACTGGCTCCGCCCACTCCCATCCAGATGGAATAAATTTGCGCGTGATAACCCTTAACCCACGGCTGGTATAGAGAATATTCCATCGGCATCAGCAAAGAGATAGCATAGTGCTGGCGGGCCACTCGCTCATTAGCATCTCTCAATACCAGCTTTAACTCATCATCATTTGCTGCGGCGGTTGCTTTATCAAAATAAGCATCGAAGACAGGGTCACTTACCATCACATAGTTAGTAGCGCTGCCGGTGTGGAACCTGGTAATTGCCCGCAGCGGAGCATAAGTTTGTCCCAGCGGTCCGTAAGGGCGATAGACAATCTGGTCGTGTTTATGATTGGTTTCCACGTAATCGGTATATGTACCTGGATCCATAGTCCGGATCTTCATCTTGATACCGATATCGGCAAAATAGTCCTGAACAATTTTCAGTAATTCCATGTCGCCATCACTATCGGCGATAACGTTGGTTTCAAATCCGTGAGGATAACCGGCTTCGGCCAGCAGTTTTTTCGCACCTGACGGGTTGTATGCATATTCGTCTTTTAAGGCCTGCGGCCAGTCTTCGTATGGATAACCCCATCCCTTCATAAATTTGGTAGCTGTCAAAGTAGAAGGGGTTGGATCGACAGAACCCCTGTAATGGGATCCGGCAATCGTCGGTAAATCGATTGCCATCTGCAGCGCCGTTCGTACCCGTACATCAGTAAAAGGAGCTTTGTCATTTCGCGGTAACAATGCTACCGTCGGCGTCCGCGGCAGAAACATCTGCTGTATTTCGGGATTGGATTTTTGCATATTCTGAGCCTGTGGAAAGAAAACCCTGTCCATAATATCGATCTTCCCGGCGCGCATCATTTCCAGTGCCTCGTTATCATCCGGTATTATGAGAAATTTAATCCTATCCACATAAGGCAGTTGGTTTTGCGGGTACCGTTCGTCATGCCCCCAATAATCCGGATTTTTTACCAGCGTAGCTGATTTCCCGGGCACAAAATCCCGCAGGATAAACGGCCCTGTGCCGATGGCATGATGCCAATCACGGAGGTCCCCCCATTTCTGTACGGCTTCCGGATTTTCCAGGCACTGCGCCTGTAAAGCATTATGCAGTGTTTCCATGATGTTCTCGGGATTAAACGTTTTAAATTTAAAGACAACTGTATAACGATCGGTTGCAGTCACCGACATTAGATCTTTGAATCTGACATCGGCGGCACGCAGCGGGCTCGGTTTGGTGAAACCGCCGCCCAGCCCGTATAAACGGTTGTAATGAAACACTACATCGTCCGCGGTAAATTCCCGGCCGTTAGCTGGAGGAATATTCTGCCAATGAATGCCTTTATGTAAATGAATTATTTGAGTACACGGGTCTTGAAATTCCCAACGTTCTGCCAACTGTCCCTTTAAATATTTAGAGGGATGCCAGGTTATTCTGAAATCCCATTCCGCCGGATCCACCGTCCAATCATCGGAGACCAGTCTCTCCATCCAGGCCCCGAATATACTGGTCAGTGTTTCAGAGTAATATGGGTCAAAATTAACAATATCCCGATTGGCCCGGATAACCAGTTCCCCGCCGTATTGCGGTTTGCCCAGTTTATCCCACCATTTACCGGCTTTTTTCTCCATAAAACTCCTTTGGCACACAATGTCTATTTCCTGCGGATTAAAACTAAATTTTTATGCCTTTTTTCAACTTTGCCAATACTTTGCTCAGGTTTGTATAAACCTGCTGCTTCTCTTTTTCTGTTAAAGCCGATAGTATCGCGTCGATCGTTTTACTTTCCTTACCGATCTTCAACATTTCCAGACCTTTGTCCGTCAACTCGATTCTGAGAAGCCTGGATTTGGGCGTGTCTTTGATTCTTTTTATCAGCCCGTCTTTTTCCATACTGATCGTTTGCCGGGAAATTACATTTATTTTACGTTCGACATTTTTCGCTACTTCGGACAAAGTAGCCTTCGGGCCAAGTTCTTGAATAATACGCAGAACATGCAGCTGCTGACCGGGAATGTGATAATGATTTAGTTCTCTCTGCCTGGCGAGAAAGGTTAAATGATTAATCTTCCCCATTAATAAAAATAGTTCGAAATTTGAAACCAACTTGGCTGACTTCTCTGATGTTTTCATATTACTATTTTTCCTTTAAAAACTGCGGCATAATATTTCGCTGCTCGTTTTTTGTACAAATTATAGCACAATATATTTTTCCGGTTATTTCAATAATCCGGATTTCCTGAATAATTCAATTTTCGGTTGCTATTGACAAATTTTTCTTTCAATGTTAGCATGGTTCTAAATTCCATAAGTTATTCCTATTGATATATCATATGGAATATTATAAACAATCATAATCATTTGTCAATAGAACTAAAAGAAAAACCAACCGGATTTTTTGAATATTTGCAGTAAGGCTGGTCTTGCCAGGGGAATCCAGGGTACTGAGAGTTTGGTGGTAAAACTCTCAGCTAAGTGTTGTTGTAGACCCCTCCCGTCGTCGGAGCCCTGGGGATAATCGGGGATAGTGGCAAGACCAGTTTTACCTTTTTAAGTTTTACCCGTTCATAAATAGACATCAATCATTACATTTGTGTTCAATTTTCCATTGGTTTGCAATAAAAATACTGCAATCATTATAAAATCAACTATTCTTATTGCCATTTTGCCATTTTTGGCGTAGATTGTAAGAAAATTTTAAGAAATCTCGGTCTCCGGTTGAGACAAGCCGTCCTGAATTAAAATATAATGGACTGTATGGAAAGAACAACCGATAGATGGTGGGACAAACTCGGTAGGCCACAATATGGCGGTGAATTGGTGATTGCCACCCGGAATATTGAGAATTTTGATCCCTATTATAACGAAGGGCTTACCACCATTCAATCGGCCTGGTTGGAAAGGCTGGTTGCCGATGACTGGACAATTAACCCGGAGGAATGGAATTACCGCATTCATTTCCGTCCGGAAGAATATCTGAAAGGACACCTGGCCGAAAGCTGGGAATTTCCGGATTCAAACACATTGATAATTCATTTACGTCAGGGAATCCACTGGCAGGACATACCACCGGTAAACGGACGCGAATTCACGGCAGATGATGTCGTTTATCATTATCACCGGCTATTCGGATTGGGTAGCGGTTTTTCTCAACCCGGCGCTGCACATGCCAATGTCGTGACAGCCTATCGGGACCTGATCTCCATAAATGCCATGGACAAATTTACCGTTATTTTTAAATGGAAAACGCCTGCCCGGGAGTTTATTAGAGAAACGCTTCAAGCTCCAACTAATGCCGCTTGTATCGAGGCGCGTGAAGCAGTAGAAAAATGGGGAGACGTCAACGACTGGCATCATGCCGTCGGCACCGGCCCGTTCATCCTGAACAATTTTATCCCTGGTAAATCGGCGACACTGGTAAGAAATCCGGATTATTGGGGACATGACGAGCGGTACCCGCAGAATCAACTTCCCTATATCGATAATTTGAAATTTCTGATCATTCCCGATGAAAATGAAGCACTGGAAGCTTTACATTCGGGGAAAATCGATGTATTGGAAAGAATCACCTTCCAGCAGGCTCAAATCATGAAAATCAGAAATCCGGAAATTATCCAGTTAACGGTGCCTGCTTCAAATGCCGAGACCATCGACCCGCGTAATGATATGCGGCCTTTTAATGATATTCGTGTTCGCAAGGCCATGCAGATGGCAATCGACCTGCCGATGATTGCCAAATCGTATTACGGCGGGACGGTCGACCCATTCCCATGTGCATTGACTTCCCGGTATATGAAAGGCTGGGGATTTCCTTATGAAGAATGGCCGCGTGAATTAAAGGAAGAATACGCTTATAACCCGGGGGCAGCGAAGAGACTACTGGCCGAAGCAGGTTACCCGGACGGGTTTAACACTAATATTACTACCGATAGCGCAGGGGATTTAGGCCTCTTGCAAATAGTCAAATATTACTTTGCCCGGGTTGGTATCAACATGGAGATCCATCCGGTACAAACTGATACGTGGATGTCCGATGTGAAAACGGGTCACAAACACGACCAACTGGCACACCGCACCGGACAGGGTCAACTCGGTCACTGTATGGAACCGATCAGACAATTGAACCCGCTGGTTCAGGGATATCCCACCAATTACCTGATGCTCAATGACGCCATTCTCGGAGATTTTTATACGAAGGCGATGGGCGCAGACAGCGTCGATGAAATGAAACAGGTTATCAGGACTGCCAACGAATATTATGCGCGGCAGCATTTTACCATCTCATTACTTCATCCTCGAAAATATTTTCTGTATCAACCCTGGCTAAAAGGCTACAATGCTCAGTATTATTCGGTCTCGGCGGTCACAGGCGGACCTACCCTCCTTTTCTTTTATCCGGCCCGGTTCTGGATAGATCAAAAATTTAAAAAAGCTATGGGACACTAATATTACCATTACGGAAATTTGTGAGAGGTTTCTCTTAAAGCTGGGGAATAATATTTTTGAAACTTTAAATGGATTACAAATGGATTGCGCTATCGGTTACTAAATCCATTTTGAAAAGACAGCAGCAAAAACCCGAAATGACCAGGCCGGATTTAGCCTGAATTCCTGACGCACAGGGGCAGTAAATATGGAAAAGAAAAACACATGGTGGGACAATCTCGGTGAACCTCAGTACGGCGGCGAAATCGTGGTGCGTGCCAACAGCAATATCGTAGATTTTGACCCCTGCGCCACCCAACTGGCTTATATCTTTTCTACCTGGATGGAAAAACTGGCTGCCGATGATTGGACGTTGGATCCGGAGATATTCGATTTTAAACCGCATTGGCATCCTTCCCGCTACATGAGCGGGCAACTGGCGGAAAGTTGGGAATTTACCGGGCCGGGCGCCTATATAATGCATTTACGCAAAGGCATCCGCTGGCAAAATATCCCGCCGGCAAACGGCCGGGAGTTCATCGCGGACGATGTGGTATTTCATTACAATCGGTTGTGCGGCTTCGGTCAGAGTGATAAAAAGCGAGGCCCGCTGCAAACCGCGGTCACGCGCTTTCAAGACCTGATATCGGTCACGGCTTCAGATAAATTTACCGTTGTTTTTCAATGGAAAATAACCAGCGAAGAGACGATCATGGAAACCCTGCATCAGATCAGCCCCACCGCTTATCTGGAAAATCCGGAGGCAGTGCGAAAATGGGGTGATGTTCGTGACTGGCGGCACGCCATCGGCACCGGTCCGTTTATTTTGAAGCACTTTATTCCCGGAGAATCAGCTTTTCTGGTAAAAAACCCTGATTACTGGGGACATGACGAACGGCATCCGCTAAACCAATTGCCCTATGTCGATGCCGTTAAATTTCTGATTGTCCCGGATGAAGCCGGGGCGCTAGATTTAATGTGCGCAGGAAAAATTGACCTCATCGACCAGATTTCGCCTTTGGGCGCTCAGGCGTTGAGAAAAACCAATCCGGAAATAATCCAGATCACTCATCCGGGCGCAAATCCGGTTACTATCGACCCTCGGAATGATGTTAAGCCTTTTAATGATATCCGTGTGCGTAAAGCAATGCAGATGGCTATCGACCTGCCCTCTATCGTTCGTGAATATTATCACAATACCGTCGAGCCATATCCGGCAACATTCACTACCCGGTATATGCGTGAGTGGGGTTTCCGCTGGGAAGACTGGCCCCAAGACCTCAAGGACGAATATACCTATAACCCCCAGGCGTCGAAAAAACTTTTAGCAGAAGCCGGCTATCCATATGGGTTCAAAACCAACATCGTAGCTCATACTTCCGGAGAATTTCCCCTGCTGCAGATAGTTAAGTTTTATTTTAAAGCAGTTGGTATTGACATGGAGATCCGTCCCATGGAAAACGATGACTGGATCATTTTTGTCATGATTAACCATAAACACGACCAGCTGGCCTATCACGCCGGCGGGCCGCTCGGGCACAATTCCTCCCCCACCCACGATTTGCGGATTTTTCAGAAGGGCAGCCGCGCCAATTATAATATGGTAGACGATCCTGTTTTTAACGCATTTCTGCCCCGAGCAGAGAAGGCAACGGACTTTGCTGAAATACAGAAGGTTATGCGGGACGCCAATGAATACGTCGCGCGGCAGCACTACACGATCTCTTTGATACAGCCAATGGCCTACTCCTTCTGTCAACCGTGGTTGAAAGGTTACAACGCGCAATTCGGCTCGGCATGGGCGCACGGCGGCGGCCCCGGGATGTCCGGCTTCTACCTGAGCCGATTCTGGATAGACCAAAAAGTGAAGAAGAACTAAACTCAAAATCCGAATCGACATACCAGCTCATCCGTCTTATATTTGGATTATTTATGTATAGTTCGAGCATGTAGGCTTCGCAGCCCTCCACGCATCCTGCAACGCGAATCAATCTGTTTATTTTTTAGTACCTTGATATTTGAACTTGTTCAGATTTTGGAGTTTGGAAGTTAGTATTTTCAGGTGTTTGTTTCTAAACAGGAAAGAGCATATGCTAAAGGTAATAAAAGTACGAAAGAGAGCAAATTGAAATGACTTTTAACATCTTCGCCGTAATCATCCTGGCTGCATTGCTGTTTGAATTCGTGCTCAAGTTCACGGGCAACCTGCTAAACCTGCAGTCCCTCAAACGGGAAATACCGCCGGTTTTACAGGGGATCTATAAGCCGGAAGAATACCGCAAATCCCAGGAGTATCTGCGTGTAAACACGCGTTTTGGTCTTGTGGAAAGCAGTTTCAGTTTACTCATCTTACTGGTTTTCTGGATTACCGGCGGATTCAACTGGTTCTATGGAATCATCGCAGGGTGGAACCTGTCGCCGGTTTTTGCCGGTCTTTTGTACATCGGCATACTGTTGCTGGCTTACATGGCGCTGCAATTACCTTTCAATATTTACAGTACATTCGTAATTGAAGAACGATTCGGTTTTAACAAGACCACGCGCCGCACGTTCATTTTGGATCTGATCAAAGGATTCTTCTTAGGGGTGATATTGGGAGGACTGATTTTAGCCGGTGTGCTTGCTTTATTCCAATACGCGGGAGAATTCGCCTGGCTTTACTGCTGGGCTGCTGTCGTGGTATTCTCCCTGGCTATGCAATATGTAGCCCCAACCTGGATAATGCCGTTGTTCAACAAATACACACCGATGACAGAGGGCGAACTGCGGGATGCGATTCTGAAATACGCTGGTTCCGTCAATTTCCCGGTCAAAAATATCTACGTCATGGACGGTTCTAAACGTTCCACCAAATCCAACGCATTTTTCACTGGATTCGGCAACAATAAACGCATCGCCCTGTTTGATACGCTAATCGCGCAGCATACCGTGCCGGAAATGGTCGCTGTGCTCGCCCACGAAGTCGGGCATTACAAGAAAAAACATATACTGCAGAGCATGATTATCAGCGTATTGCATATGGGCGTGCTATTTTATTTATTATCGTTGTTTGTGACCAACGCCGGCTTATATCAGGCTTTTTCAATCACAAAGCAACCGATCTACGCTGGCTTGCTCTTTTTCGGGTTGCTTTATACACCGATAGAGCTGGTTTTAGGCATTGTTATGGAAATGATTTCTCGCAAAAATGAATATGAAGCGGACCGGTTCGCTGCGGAAACGATTGAAGACCCGCGGAGTCTTGTCAATGGCTTGAAAGAGTTGTCAGCCACGAATTTATCAAACCTTACGCCGCACCCGTTTTATGTTTTTATCAATTATTCTCATCCCCCACTGCTACAGCGGATAGAGGCAATACAGAGAATATACCGGAAAGGTAACACGACTAAATAACTCACTATATTAATTTGGATAATAGCAACTTGGTTATTAACGTCGGTTAATCAAGGCGAATTCATTAATAACCGATAATCATTCATTGACAAACCGTTATTAACGTAGCAAAGCAATCAGATAGATTCCCCTCCCGTGGAGGTGGGGATACCGGATTACAGGCGTTCGCTGGAACGACAGGGTGAGCATTAAAACATTTTTTGCATTATGTAAACATCAAGCAATTTACCGAATTTGTTCCCTACTTCTTTCATCACACCCACGTCCTGAAAGCCAAACTGTTTATGCAAGTGGATACTGATATCGTTTCCTCCGGCAATACGGGAAATGACGGAATGTAAACCGGCTTTCTGACCTTCTGCGAGGACGGCGGTCATCAGTCTTTTGCCGACACCCTGATTGCGGAATACTTCTTTTATGTAAAGTGAAAGTTCGACAGTATCGGCATAGGCGCAACGCGCAGAATATTCACTAAGGGACACCCACCCAACGACCTTGCCATCCACCACCGCTACCAGTACCGGATTGCGTTTGCCATGGTCTTTGAACCAGTTTCTTTGCGAGGCAACCGTTTTCGGTTTAATATCAAAGGTCGCTGTTGTGGTCAATATTGCTTCGTTGTAAATTTCCGTAATCGCGGGAACGTCCAACGGAACGGCCTTTCTGATTTCAGGTATCATTCAGTCTTCCTTTCAATCAAATAACACCTAACATTATAGCAAAAGCTGAGGAAATTGGATTGATAATAGTTGGAAGTTAATTTCTCTATCGCTTGGAAACGGAATATGTCTTACAAGCTAAGTGATAATGTTATTGTATCCCCTCAAATCTGACCCTCGCCCATGCCGGGGAGATAGTACTAACAGTGAAAACATTGAAACCCTCTTTCGAGGGTTTCTGTCTGTTTTGGCGGCCTTAATTTTCTTCGTTTTTACTCCAATCTTCTTGCCTTCCGCCGACTCCTACCGCCACCCCCCGCTTCTTTAGTTCCGGCAATTCTCTGCGATAGCTGCATTGCAGGCATTGCTCGAACCAGCCATCGAGATCTCGATCGACAAATAAATCTCCGCCGCAGCGGCTACAATTCTTTAATTTCCAATGTAACATTTTGTTTACCTCCTTTGTCACATTCCACACCATTGATTACAAGTTAGATTCTACCTAAATGATTAAACGCAGTATGTGACAATCGTCTCATTGTGACAATGGTCTCATTTCAGGGGATAATAAAAACAGAAAAGAAGGCTAATAACAAAGTGGAAAAACAGGTAAAAAATTAAGATTAGTCTTTTTCGACAATGATCTCGAAAGAGCATGTGAGCGCGCCGGTCGGGCATACAGCTTCACAAGTGGTGCACCAGTGACAGTCTTCAGTCTCGATAATGGTTACTTTGTTCTCAACCAGAACAATCGCTCCACAACTGCAAACACTTATACACAACCCGCACCGGTTGCATTTGTCCTGATTAATTTCTGGCATTTCTACCAATTGAGTATGCCTCCATACAAATACAATCTACCGGATATCGATAGCCTTGTCTGTGACCTTTGTCTCAACCAGACTCCGCAACTATTTCCTCCAGCGATTTTTTGTTCGTAATAACGATACGATGACGCTCGATACGGATAAAGCCCTGCTCTTCCAGCGTTTTTAACGAGCGTGCCACGACTTCTCTGGCCGTGCCTGCCATCGCTGCCATTTCCTGCTGCGTTAGATGATCATTAGCACCGGCACCTTCGCTGGAATGATTCAATAATATTTTTGTGACCCTACCGAGAACGTGCCTGAATGACAGGTCCTCCACCAGTGTCACCAGCTGTCGCATTCTTTCCGCCAACACCTTATTGGTGTTCAACGCGACCTTAGGATACTGCTGCATGATGGTCAGGAGCTTGTCTTTCTTCAGGCCGTAGAGCGTCACCGGCCCGAGCGCCTGGGCATTAACCGGATTAGGTTTGCCATCAAAAACGGGAATATCATTAAGAGCTTCACCCGGACGGGCGATACTGAGGATCTGCTCTTTACCCTGCGCGGAAGTCTTGAATACTTTGACGGCCCCGGCAGCGACAAAATACAGTGTGTCGGACAATTCGCCTTCCATTATTATCACTTCACCGCGCTGTACTGTCTTTTCGGTGAATAATTGCTTGTTGGCTTCCAGCTCGGCAGCGCTCATCACCGAAAAGTAGGATATTGATTTCAGGAAGGCTGCATCGATCGTCATCGTCGTTTATCAGTCACATTTCAGTATTTATTGTTATGTCAGATTATATCAGCTTCTGCTGGACTGAGCAATAGCAACAAAATATAAATAATCAAGCTTCAATAATTAAATATCAAGAAAATACCAAAAACCAATAACCATATACTAAATAAGCTAACAGTCAGGATTTTCGTTTGACATTCAATTTAACATGGGCGTTACTACCGATGGCAAAGGCCTATTTAAACTGAGATTGCCACGCTTCGCTTGCAATGGAAGAAGGAAAAGAGAAGATGGAGCGCTTTCGCGCTCCATCTTCATAATTATCTTTAGACTGGATTCAATTCCAGAATTAATACAGCATGCGGGCAACCATATTACCCTGGTGGATGGCGACTCTGATATTAGCAGGTACCATGCAATCTCCAGCCAGGTAGACTTCTTTAGCCAGGCCCTGCAGCGCATCCAGCACCTTTTTATTCGGTTTGGCACCGGTTGCTACTACGACTGAATCGGTTTTAATCGTGCGCTTATTCTTATCTTTATCGCTGACAACGATATTGTCGTTGTTTATCTCTTCAATCTTCGTACTGGTCAGGATCTCTACTTTATGCTGTACCAGCTGGTCGATCACGTAATCAATGACATCGCGCACCATCAGCTCTCCGATGACCGGCAGGATTTCCACCAGCGTCACCTTCTTACCCTGGGCGCCGAGCCATTCTGCCGTTTCGATGCCGACTTCGCCGCCGCCAATGACAACCACATTCTCTCCGACTTTGGCGGAACCATCCAGCACTTTACGGGCGTCTACAACAAGGCTCTTGTCGATTCCCGGAATGGGTGGGAAGAACGTATCCGAACCACTGGCGATGATAATGACATCCGGCTTCATTTCTTTGACCAGCGCTGGTGTAGCTTCTTTATTCAATTCCACTTTAACGCCAAGTTTCTTGAACTGCGCGTTATAATATCTGGGGATGCTCATAATTTCGCCCTTCAAGGGAGGAATCGCGGCCAAATTCAAGAGTCCGCCGAGTTTATTATCTTTTTCCCAGAGCGTAACTTTATGTCCGATCATCGCACTGATACGTGCTGCTTCCATACCGGCAGGCCCGCCGCCCACCACCAGCACAGTCTTTGTTCTTAACGAAGGCTCAATGTGAGCCACACCCTCGCGCCAGGCATCGGGATTGACGGCACAACGAGTCTCGTGAAACCAACCCTGGCAAAGAATGTCATGGCAGGTGTTGCAGGCAATACATGTCCGGATTTCATCCAACCTGCCTTCCTTCGCTTTATTTGGCAGTTCAGGATCAGCAACTAACGGCCGCAGCATCCAAATCAGATCCACTTTTCCCGAAACGATGAGTTCGTCAGCCAAAATGGGATCATTTATGCGGTTAATGACGCCAACCGGGATATTGACCGCTTTTTTGACCATAGCAGCATAATCGGCAAAGGCGGCCTTAGGAACATAATAAGGACCGACGGCAGACCACATCGGCGCCTCATGCGTGCCGCCAGAAAGATGAATTTCATCCACACCGGCCCTCTCCAGGTACGGCGCGATGGCAACAATAATATCAGGAGTCAGTTGCATCGGCGCTTCTTTCGGGTCCAGTCTATCCAGTGCATTAAGTTTAATCAATACAGGGAAATCCTTCCCGCATTTTTTCTTGATGCCCTTGATGATTTCGCAGGCAAAGCGCGAGCCGTTCTCCGGCCCCTGTCCGTACTCATCCGTCCTTCTATTTGTATAAGGAGACATGAACGAGCCGATCAGATAACCATGTGCGCCGTGGATTTCAACGCAGTCATATCCGGCGTCTTTTACCCTGCGGGCGGCTTCGACAAACTGGTCTTCCAGGTGCTTGATTTCCGGGATCGTCAATTCATGCGGAACAACGCCGAACTTGAATTTCACAGGTGACGGCGCAACTGGATGCATATTTTTCGCTGCTCCGGCTTCGTCCGGACGCATTGCCCGACCTTCATGCATCAGCTGTATCCCGATTTTAGCATCAGGAGCTACTTCACGCATACGTTTCGCCAATTTCGCAAAACCTGGAATATACTTATCATCATCGATCCTGGCCATCGATTCAGTGCCCAGGCTGGAGATATCGGGACAGGTTCCCCCGACCATCACCAAACCGGCTCCACCTCGGGCTCTCTCCACATAAAAATCCTCTGTCGCCTGGGTAAGAAAGCCATGTGACGCTTGCGGCGCCTGCTCCCCGAAACAAATCCTGTTTTTTAGCTCCATTTTGCCTATTTTGATTTTCGTGAAAAGCTTCTTAAATTCTTGCATTGATGTTCTCCGTTTTTGTTTATTTTTCATTAATGAAAGCACTGTAAAAAAAACAGCGCGCTGATATTGCATTACAAAATAAAACAGCTTATAATATTTTATCTAGTACGTATACGTACAACAAGTCGTTAATATTATACAACATATTCTTTAGTTGTCAACCCGCTATAATGATTATAGGATATTGTTAAAGCGAATAAAAATTCAAGTACTATTTAGTATAAATTATACCAGTCTTGGTACAAGATGAGGAGGAAATCGGATTATGAGAGCAGCAGTAATCAAAGCACCGGGCGTTTTAGAGGTCCAGAATATCCCCGAACCGGTGTGTGAGCCCGATGAAATTAAAGTAAAAATCGCCTATGCAGGAATCTGCGGCAGCGACCCCAAGATCCTGGAGGGCACCGTCGGCGCGGCGTTTCCCGCAGGAGCAATCGGCGGTCCCCTGGCGGTCACGCCGATGCGACCAGGTGTTAAAATTTTAGGTCATGAAGCTTCCGGTACCATTGTCGAAATTGGCAAAGATGTAAAGGGTGATTTCAAAATTGGCCAGAAAGTAGCCATGAATTTCCGTAAGACCTGCGGCGGCTGCTATTACTGCCAGAACAAAATGGAGCATTTCTGCGAACGCGTTACACCCTTCGTCGGAGTGATGGCCGAATACGGCAGTTTTAAAGAAAGCCTGGTTTACAAATTGCCGGAAAATTTACCGCTTGATGAAGGCGCTTTTCTAGAACCGCTGTCCATTGCCGTCCATACCGTCGATATCGCTAAAGTTAAAGTCGGCGATTCTGTCATTATCACCGGCGGGGGTCCCATCGGTTTATTGACGCTGCAGGTGGCAGTCAAGGCCGGAGCGGCTAAAATCCTTGTCTCAGAGCCGGTTGCGGAAAAAAGAGAACTGGCCAAGCGGTTTGGCGCGGATGTCACAGTCGATCCATTAAATGAAGACCTGCTGGCCATTGCCAACAAATTCACCAACGGCCGCGGTTTTAATGTTTGCATAGAAGCGACAGGCATTGCGCCTCTAGCCCGCCAGCTGATCTTACTCTCAGAACGGTGCGGCAATATCGTCTGGGCCGGTGTCTATCCAGGGAATATCGACCTGGGAGTTCCTATTTTCTATATGTATTCCAAAGAATTATCGATTCACTCGGTCAAACTTGCGCCGTATTCATTCCCCCGGGCGCTGGAGATATTACCAAAACTTGATCTTAAACCGATGATCACCGAATTCCCATTGGATGACGCGGTCAAGGCATTCGAAGCACACAAAAAAGGTAAAGCGATCAAGATATTATTAAAACCTTGACATGGTCCGAAATTAGCAGTGAATTAAACCGCTGAGACAATATAGCGGTATGAGAAATAGAAATAAAACGGGAGGTTATGGATGACAGAAAAGATCTATTGCGGAAAATGTAATATGATGCTGTACTTTGGCGAGGAGATCAAAAGACGCCTTTACATGCGCGCTATCCCCTCGGAAGAAACCGTGCTCGGCTATTATAAGAATGTCTGCCCGAAATGCGGTAACAGTTTATCATTAAATACAGTCAAGATTGAGACTAAAGGGAGGAAAACATGGCTCACAGCCCAGAAGTAATCGCGGAACTTGAGGATAAAGCAAACTTATTACGCCGCAATATTATCAGGATTTTTGAAAACAGTAAACAGGGACACTCTGGCGGTACTATGTCGGCTGTCGATATTGTCGCCGCCCTTTATTTTCATCATCTGAAACTCGATAAGAAAAACTGTGACTGGCCGGAAAGAGATCGTGTGGTACTTTCGAAGGCGCATGCCGCCGAGGCAATTTATGCCGTCCTACCGGAAATCGGTTATGTCTCTAAAGACATGCTCGATAAATATTATGCTTACAAGTCGCAATTCCAGGGTCATGCCGACCGCTGGTGCACACCCGGCATCGATTATTCCGGCGGTTCATTAGGACAGGGTCTGTCATTTGCCGCGGGGATGGCCAAAGCCGAAAAAATGCATACGGCAATCAATCCCCCACCGCTGCGCGTCACGGCTGCGAACATGCCTAAACTAGTTTTAAAATATAATCCCGCTTACCGCGTGTTCTGTATTGTCGGTGACGGCGAACTGGGTGAAGGGCAAAACTGGGAAGCCGCGATGTTTGCTGCCAAATACAAACTGGACAATTTGATTTGTATCGTCGACTATAACAAATTTCAACTGGATGGCCCGGTCGAGATGATCATGCCGCTCGAACCGCTGGCGGACAAATGGAAAGCTTTTGGCTGGGGCGTCTATGAGATCAACGGCCACAGCATGAAAGAAATTCTCGATACCTTGGAGCTGGTCAACAACATGTACGGCGACGGTAAACCGAAATGCATCATTGCACATACTGTAAAAGGCCACGGCATCCCGGTGTGGGAGAGCGTCCACCTGCATTATTCCAGATTAGAAGGCACCACCATTGCCGTCAAAGAAGGGAGAGAGATATATGGCTAAATTTAATAAATACGTCCAGATCGGTCCGGCGACTCCCGCAGTGAACGGAGCCGAAGCTGCGATGATTAAAGTCTGCGAAAAGTATCCCAATGTCGTTGCGGTGCTTGAGGATATGGGTATGCCCGGCCTCGAATGGTTCAAGAAACATGCCCCCGAACGGATTGTTGAATGCGGTATTGCCGAAGCTAACGGCGCAGTGATTGCCGGCGCTCTGGCAGCTGAAGGTTTCATGCCCTTTCTGCATAGTTTCTCCTTTGCCGTGATTGAGCGTGCTTATAACCAGATCAGACAGAGCATTCTGGTAGACCGCTTTAATGTTAAAATCACCGCCCGCGACGGCGTCTGGGGCGACCTGGGTATTTCGCATGATATTGTCGAAGGCCTCAGCTGCACACGCATCCTGCCGAATCTGGTGATCTTAAATCCCGCCGATGTTGTCGAGGCTGAGAAAGCCTACATCGCCATGGCTGACTATGTCGGCCCGGTATACTTCAGAATGGAACAGTCCGCGCCTGCCCCGCTGAAAATTTTCACCGATGATTATCCTTTTGAAATCGGCAAAGCCTATCAGATCAAAGACGGTAAGGATGCCACGATTATCGCTACCGGTTACCTGGTAACCGAGGCGATCAAAGCCCTGGATATCCTGGAGAAAGAAGGCCTCGATGTTGGTATCCTGAACATGTGCACGGTTAAGCCGCTGGATGAAGAAGCAATCATCAGGGTTGCGGAACAAACCCGCGCGATCGTTACCGCGGAAAACGGTTCAATTGTCGGCGGCATGGGTGACGGAGTCGCGGCTGTATTGGGTGAGTACGCACCGGCTGCACTGGTGAGAGTGGGCGTGGAAGATGAATTCAGTCAATCCGCCCGGCTCAGTGCAGACGTAGATGAACTGAAAGACCTCTTCGGATTGGGCGCCAAGGACATTGCCATTGCCGTCAAGGAAGCCATTGCCAAGCGAGAGCAGTTCAAACTGGTTAGAAAATAGGAAGTTAAACAATAAAAAGCGGCATGTCCCGTAAAAGGACATGCCGCTTTTAACCACTATCACCGATGATGGAGTCAAGTTTGAAAACGGTAAATACGGTACTCGGCCCGCTGGAAACAACCAAGATCGGTTTTGCTTTAATGCACGACCACGTTTTGGGCGCGAGCGCCGGTATCGCGCAAGTATACCCGGAATTATTAGGCGCAGATTACAAAGAACGCATACTGAAAGGGCTGATTGCCGCCAAACACGCCGGGATAAATACAGTGGTAGATGCCGACACATTCGACCTGGGCAGATCCGTAAAAATACTGGCCGAGGTTTCCAAGCTGAGCGGCGTGAACATTATTTGCTGCAGTGGCTGGTATGTTCAGTTACCGCCTTTTCTGGGTTCGTTTACCGCGGATCAGTTCGCGCAGCTCTTTGCCCGTGAAGTGCGGGAAGGGATCGAGGGCACTGATATCAAGGCCGGCATCCTTAAATCAGCATCTGATTTCGGCGGAGTCACGCCGGATAATGAGGTGATATTGCGCGGAGTAGCACGGGCGCACGTCATGACCGGAGCGCCGATCATGCTGCATTCATATGCCCCCGATCAGATCGGCAGACAGCAAATTGCCATTCTGAAAGAAGAGGGCGTGAATTTAAAACGTGTCAAGATCGACCACTTGCCGGACACTACCGATATCGAATATATCGCCTGGGTGGCTGAACAGGGATGTTACCTGGGAATGGACCGATTACCCGGTATCCATGTTCCCCCGCTGGTCCGCGTCAGCCCGGAAGGGCGCGTCAGGACGATCAAAGCATTGATCGATGCTGGCTATGCCAGCCGGATTCTGCTGGGTCACGACACATTTTTAGTTTCAACCTTTTTCGATAACCTGCCGGAGGTTGCTAAAAATAAATTAGCCTGGGACAATCCATATGGCTTCCTGTATATCCATAAATATGTATTGCCGAAACTCCGCGAATTGGGTGTTTCCGAAAAAGTCATCAACGGTATCTGTGTCGATAATCCACGCAATTTCTTCGAAGGTAATTAACCGGATTAGTTTTGTTGATTTTTTCTATTGTATAATGTAAATGGTGAATTATGGCCAAAGAAGGCCTGAATATGGAGTATAAAAGGTGTCTAAAAAGATCAAAATCGGCATTCTTACCGGCGGCGGCGACTGTGCGGGTTTAAACGCGGCAGTTAAATGGGTGACCAAGACCGCGCTGGACAGACAATCAGAGCAGGAACGTGATTTTCAGTATGAAGTAGTAGGCATTAAAGACGGCTGGAAAGGCTTGTCTTTTACCGATAAAAAAGAGCTGGAAGCAAACGTGATAACCCTGACCGAAGATGTTGTCCGGACATGGGACAGATTTGGCGGGACTTTCCTGGGGACTTCACGGTTCAATCCTTATAACACCAAGAATAATACCTCCAAAACCACTCTGGCCAATATTAAGAATCTTGGCATCGATGTGCTGGTTGCTATCGGCGGCGACGATACCCTCAGCGTTGCAGCTAAACTGCACAAGGACGGCGTGCCGGTAGTCGGGATCCCCAAGACGATCGACAAGGACCTGGCCGGAACCGATTATACGTTGGGATTCGAAACAGCCGTCGAGGTAATCACCGATATTGTCGATAAATTAAGAACAACCGCCGGTTCTCACAGCCGGGTTTTCGTCATCGAGACGATGGGACGCAGCGCGGGCTGGCTGGCGCTCAAAGCCGGTGAATCTTCCGGCGCTTTCATCACATTAATCCCGGAATACGACTTCGACATGAACCGCGTGAACGAACTGATTATCGAAGGCCGCAAAGGCGGTGCCCGTTACGATATCGTCGTTGTATCCGAAGGCGCTAAAGTCCGCGGCGGAACGGTCGTTGCACGCGACAAAAAATTTGACGCGTTCGGCCATGAAACATTGGGCGGAGTCGGTGAATTAGTCGCTGCTGAAATCACCAAAGGCACCGGTATCGAGACCCGCTGTGTAATCCTCAGCCACATTCAGCGAGGCGGCACTCCCTGCGCCTATGACCGGCGAATGGGCAGATACTTCGGTATAGCCGCCGTCAACTTGATCGATAAAAAGGAATGGGGACAACTCGTCTGCTCAAAAGAAGGAACAATATCCTCCGTCCCGATTGTGAACGTATTAGGCCATCTCAGCCTGGTGGATGTGCCGAATATGTACGATACTATCAGATACAATGGCAGCCGCAATATTTTGTAATTAATTAGGAGAGAAAAAATGACAACAGTATCACCCGAAGAAATTAAATCTTTAGTCCGCGACATGGAATTCGGTACCGATGGTAAAACTAAACAGACAAAAATTCGCGAATTGGCATATGCCAACGGTTTGTTCTTTGCCAGCATTCAAAACCTTTACGATGCCATGGGTAAAAAATACGGCGGTTTCACCGTCCCGGCGGTCAACGTCCGCGGTATCACCTTCGATTTTGCTCGAGCAACTTTTAGAGCCGCGCTGAAAAATAAAGTCGGCCCGTTCGTCTTTGAAATAGCCCGCTCCGAAATGTTATACACCAAGCAAACCCCCGGCGAATTCGCCACAGCGATCATTGCCGGCGGTTTAGCCGAAGGTTATAAAGGCCCCGTTTTTATCCAGTGCGACCACTGCCAGGTTAGCAGCAAGAATTACGGTGATAATCCGGAAAAAGAAACCACCGCAATTAAAAATCTGATCAAAGAGGCGATTGACGCCGGTTTCTACAATATCGATATAGATGCCTCCACCATGGTTGACATGAGCAAAACCGATCTGGTTGAGCAGCAGGAAGCCAACGGACGTTTGACCGCGGAATTTACCAAATACATCCGCAGCGTCGAGCCGAAGGGCGTTACCATCTCTGTCGGCGGCGAGATCGGGGAAATCGGCCACACCAACAGCACCGTCGAAGACCTGCGCGCTTATATGCAGCAATATAAAAAGAATCTGCCTGCCGGGATGAAAGGCATTTCCAAGATCAGCGTTCAGACAGGAACAACCCACGGCGGCATCGTCCTCAAGGACGGTTCAATCGCCAAGGTACAACTGGACTTCGATACATTGGAAAAGCTCTCCAAACTGGCCAGAGAAGAATACGGCATGGGCGGTGCGGTACAACATGGCGCTTCCACCCTGCCGGATGATATGTTCGACCTCTTCCCCAAGAAGGGCACTATGGAAGTACATTTGGCCACCGGTTTCCAGAACATTATTTTCGATTCTGCCTCTTTCCCGAAACCGCTGTTGGATAAGATCCATGCAGGTCTGGCAGCCAAGTATCCCAACGAACGCAAGAAAGACCAGACCGATATTCAATTCTATTATCTGACACGCAAGCGCGCTTTCGGCGATTTCAAGAAAGAGATCTGGGATATACCCCAGCCTAATATCGATGCAATCTGCGCTGAGATCGAGGAACGTTTCTCCTTCTTCTTCCAGCAATTGAACGTCGTTGGCACCGATAAACTCGTCGCCAAGCTGATTAAAAAAGTATAGTCCAAATCTTTATTAAAATATTAAGGGCCGCTTTTCATGAAATACCTTGAAAAGCGGCCCTTTTTATATTATTTTACGACCCGGTGCTTTCGTACTTGTTAACGCCGACTTTCCAGAACTGGTAAGCTAATAAAAAGAACACAATTCCCACGACTGGTGTGCCGTACTGTATTACTGGGAAAAAGAGGTCACCCCCTGCCTTGTCCAGAAAATAATGCGCCGGGTAAAAATTCACAAAAGCAAATGGTAACACAAATGTTAAAAATGCCTGTATGCCCCTGCAATAAATTGATATAGGGTAATCAATGAAATTATTGAAACAGTTGAGTAAAGATAAAGTAGCGGTGTTTTTAACCACCCAAAAACTGATTGTACCGACAATTACCAGAATTGCTGCTTGAATTAATGCAGCACCCAAAATTGCAGCCAACAGAAAGACAATTTTCAGCATCGTGATATGGATCGCCAGATGGGTAAAACACAATACAAACACACCTGCTCCTAAAATCAGGCTGGCGATCGAAGAAAAATTGGGGCGGCCAATCAGTGTGAAAACCAGGGGATTCATTGGCCTGATTAATACCATGTCAAACTCCCCTTGCTGTACCATTTGTTCCATTGTGCGCATCGGCTCGCTAAAGAAAAACCCGCTGATACCGCTTGCTACCATGTTGATATTAAAAAGGAGAAAGACTTCATAAAGCGTCCAGCCTTGTATTGATCGAAATTTACTGAGTAGCACCCATGTCGATAAATATCCTACGCTGAAATTTATGATCATTATTAATATGTCGATTAATGTTGTCAACCGGTATTCCAGCATACTTTTGATGGTAGCTTCATAAAATCTTAAACTTAGTCTTAAAGTTCTCATTTAGCCACCCTGAATTACCAGTTTTTTAATCGCCGCCCGCCACATTAACCTGGTCATACCGTAAAGAACTAACATCCAGGCAAATTGCTGTAAAATGCTATACAGGCAATCAAGCGGCGCCATTGTGCCCAGATAAATAGATATCGGCACAAAGTACATTAACCGGAGCGGTAGAAAATACGAGATCGTGACAAGAATAGGCGGGAAAAACCACAGCGGAATGTATCTGCCGGAGAACAACCGGTTCAGTATCCAGACGATAGTGCTCTGCCAACCGCGCATATACCAGAAAGCGACTAATCCCAGGGCATAATTCATCTGAAACATAATAACGATAGCATTAATTAAAGTGACCAGGAACAGTAAAAAATTGAATATAGACGGGAGCTCAATCCCAACAAAAATCACTCCGATTACTAATATCGGCAATAATTGAAAAAGGAAGCTAAACATGTTTTGCCCAAGCATGTTACAAAATGTATAGGTCTGGAAATTCACCGGCTTCACCAGATCCATGCCAATCTGCCCATTCCGTATCCGGTCGTTCATATTGAAAATAACATCGACCGTCAGCAGCGTACCAATCATGGAGCTGATCACCACATAAGTGGTCATTTCCCGCAGTGTTACCACACCTGAGCCGGTAGTAACCGGGCCGGCCGTAAGCAAAGCTTTCCAAACAGCCAACTGTACCAAAAGAATTACCAGATTGCGGAATGTCCCGACAAAATACTCCACCCGATAGGCTAGTCCGTTATTGAATGATATTTGGATAAATTTTAAGTACTTCTTCATTTTAATTAATCAAAAGACCATTTAATTTCTAGCCGCATACATCTTGCGAATGACATCCTCGATCGGGGTGACGGTGATGCTGATATCCTTGGTCTCTACTTTTTCCACCAGCCACCTCACAACCGTGGAAGAATTGATTTTCACGCTGTCGTATTTGATCGTAATTTTATTATTGTCGTAGATTATTTTGTCCACCCCCATTGATTTCAGTTCGGACGTATCATCGATTCTCCCCAGCAGATCGGCGACAATGGTTTCCTCGGTGCCGTATCTTCTTTTTAAGGTATTCAAATTGCCGTCGTACATGATTTTACCGGAATTGACAACCATCACCCGCGAACTCAACCGCTCGATATCGGACATATCATGAGTGGCCAGAATAATAGTTGTATTTCGCGATTTATTGACCTCCCTGATAAATTCCCTGATTCGTTCTTTCACCACCACATCCAACCCGATCGTCGGTTCATCCAGGTATAAAATATCCGGATTGTGCAATAAGGCGCAGCTGATATCCGCCCGCATCCTTTGCCCCAGGCTGAGCTGCCTGACCGGAGTGTGGTAAAACTTATCCAGACCAAGGATGTCAGAAAAGATTTTCAGGTTTTCCAGATATTGCTGCTCCGGGACATCGTAGATGTAGCGCATCAGACTGAGTGTTTCCGAGACCGGAATATCCCACCACAATTGCGTGCGCTGCCCGAAAACCACTCCGATCCTTTTGGCATTCAACTCACGGTGCTTGTAAGGCTCGATCCCGTTAACATCGATTTTGCCGCTGGAGGGAACCAGAATGCCGATCAGCATCTTGATCGTCGTCGATTTGCCGGCGCCGTTCGGCCCGATGTACCCGACAATTTCCCCTTTTTCAATGGAGAATGAGACGCCGTCGACAGCTTTAACCGTCTTGAATTGACGATTAAACAGGTCTTTGAATGCCCCCGTTAATCCTTCCCTGCCCTTGCGCTGGTGGTATTCTTTATAGAGATTATCAACTTTAATGATCGGCATTTTTCACCCCGACATTCCCAAATTGCATGAGGAATAAGAAAGTTCGATAATATCATAAGTGAAATTAGTTGTCAATGTTGATGATGGATTGATTATTATCGTTCGAATGTTATTTTTCTCCGCGCAAAGCTGTGGCATCTTGTGAGCTCCTCACTCCAATCTCTCCCAAGTTAACCATGGGAGAGAAGATTCCTCTTATTACCTCGTTTTAAGTGATAATGTAATATTTATATCACATTTAGTGATAAATATATTACTTCTTCCTGTGTTTGTCAAGGAGTTAAAATCAAATAATTATTTAACTGTCCCACTACGTCTCTCTGTTTCCCAATTTGGATTCAGTGTCATATAATAGAAAGCATGATACAGAACATGGTGGTGCTGATGTTAATCTGCACCCTCGTAGGTTTGTTGGGTTCGCTGACGGGACTGGGCGGCGCCAGTATCATTACGCCCTTGCTGGTTTTAGCCGGTGTGCCGGTTAAGGAGGCCATTGCTTCGGCGATGGTGGCCATCATTGCCACTTCCAGCGGGTCCGCCTCCTCTTATGTCAAGGCGCGTATCGCCAACGTTAATATCGCCATGTTCCTGGAGATGTTTACGATTACAGGCGCGATCATCGGCGCGACCATTACCACCGTTATTTCCCCGGTTTTACTTTATTTCTTTTTCGCTGCCTTTTTATCCACTTCGTTCCTGCGGATACGCCATATCCGGAAGGAATTCGTGCCTTCGGAGAAACAGGACCGGGTCTCACGCTGGCTTAACCTGCAGGGCAGCTACTATGATGAAGCACATCAGAAGACCGTCACCTATAAGGCCAACCACGCTTTGTGGGGCGGCGCAGGCATGTTCATCGCCGGGATCGCAGCCGGTATGCTGGGCATCGGCGCCGGCGCTTTCAAAGTCACCGTGCACGAAAACATCCTCCACCTCCCGCCCAAGGTCTCCTCGACTACCAGCAACTTCATCATCGGGATGACCGCATTAGCAGCGGTGAGTGTCTATCTGTTCTCCGGACTATTGAACCTGACCTTGATGGCGCCGATTGCCGCCGGAACCACGGTCGGCGCAATTGTAGGTGGCAGATTACTGAACAGGATTCACGACCGCTGGCTGCAGGTACTGTTTTTCGCGATCGTGATATACCTGATCATTACTATGTTATACAAAGGGATCATTTCGTTATGAAACCGCCGCAGAAACCGGACGGACAATCGAAGATGGAGAATGCCATCAGCTACCTGCTGATCGGCGGTGTTTTATTGTGCCTGGTATTACTGGTCGCCGGGATGGTATTGTTCTGGCATCAACAGGGCGGCGTGTCTGTTTCACAAGACCAGTCTGTTTTTGTGCGCGGTCATGACTTCTTCAGCTTTATCTACGACCAGGTAACCGGCCGCGGCGTTCAAAGCCTGCCGTTACGGCTGATCACGCTCGGTGTAATCGTATTGTTGCTGACGCCATATGTTCGGGTAATTCTGTCGGCGGTATTTTTTACACGTGAGAAGAACTTCAAATATATGATGATCACGATTTTTGTATTGATCATCCTGACGATCAGCCTGACCTTGCACTAAAAAAGGACTTCATGCATCTGGTATAATTACTATGTGACTATTCACAGGCACCGTTTTGGCAACGTCAATTAATATTAAAATATTACCGCGCAGTATTTCTCTCTAATTATCGCGGACTCACTACGGTCTTTAATAGCACAGGAAAAATTTTAAATGGAGACAAAGTGTTAGAAATATCACTAAACAGCAAACTTCAGGATGTCGTAAACGAGATTGCCGATGTTTCGGGCTATATGTGGGAACGCGGCTGGGCCGAACGGAACGCCGGTAATTTCACCGTCGACGTGACTACTTTATTACCAGCCGACATGAAACTGGGGAATCAATTTCTATCAGTAGCGATGCCCATTTCACAACCGGAACTGGCAGGCCGAAGTTTTATCGTCAAGGTCACCGGCGCTGCGATGCGTAATGTGGCCAAACAACCGAAAAAACATCTGCTGTTAATCACCATCGCACACGATCTGAAAGGTTATCACGTGCTATGGGGCGGAGAAGGGACTGCCAGCAAACCTACTTCGGAGTTTATCTCACACCTCAAAATTCATCAATATATCCGTCAGAACGATATGCCGTTGACCACTTTCCTGCACACCCATCCGCCGTATTTGATCGCCCTTTCACAGATTGAAAAATACCTGCATGAGAATATCATCAACCATCTGCTGATCACGATGCACCCTGAGGTAAAAATAGTTATTCCGGACGGCGTCGGCGTAGCGCCTTACCGCTGTCCCGGCAGCGAAGAACTGGCAGACGTGACGGTCGCCACATTGAAGAAACATCATGTCATTTTATGGGAAAAACACGGCTGCGCCGCGGTTGCCGCCGACATTGCCGAAGCCTTCGATTACATCGATATCATGGAGAAATCAGCGAAATTATTCTTCATCTGTAAGAGCTCCGGTTACCTGCCGCAAGGTATAAGCGACGAGCAGTTGGACGAAATCAGAGGTAAGTTTCAAATCAAGTAACAATTAAATTAGTCGTCCCATTCAGTTAAAAATAGTCTCATTATTTCAATGGTGCCTGCCCGAATTATACCGGGCAGGCATTCTGTTATTCATCTGTAATTCATAAAAGTTTAACGGTCATTTCATCTTGACATGATAAACTGGAATCAGTAAGTCGAAAAATAGTGAA
>Ga0182027_10001865_pt1 | contig 34439 bp, 25 predicted proteins | sample 712E1DmetaG_FD_121300 | JGI IMG/M metagenome (GOLD analysis project Ga0182027, IMG submission 121300) | Permafrost microbial communities from Stordalen Mire, Sweden - 712E1D metaG (Illumina Assembly) | ecosystem: Environmental > Terrestrial > Soil > Wetlands > Permafrost | place: Sweden...
CCGCGACCATCAGCGAAATCCGCGGAGAATTGGATTGGAGGTTAAACTGAATTTGAAAATTTACTGAGATGAATCCAGAATGTGTTTACCGCAGAGAGCACAAAGGACGCAAAGAGAGAAAACCTGTCGGGGATAAACCCCGACCTACCGTCGGATCGCGTCGCCCTATTTCGCGAGGCTCAGACATCCTGACCCTATGGAATCGCGCTGAGCCCAGACGGTATTCTGGGTGTAGCCGCGCTTGAGCCCCGCGAAAGCGTGGCAACGATCGGCCACGTTGTCGCTTCGCTCCAACGCGGCTACGTTTCGCATCAGAGGTAGGGCGCGTTATCCCTAACGCGCCGGGTTCCCCTCGTAGAACTCGCCGACGGTCATCCGCCGTCGCTAAGGCTTCCGCCTTCGCCGGGCTTCGGCGGGACAGGTTGGCGGGACAAGTAGACCGCCGCTACAAGCGAGCCAGTTTCCCACTTTGGGCTCAGTCGTTTTCCGCGTTTCGCGCTAGCCAGCCTGACGGGCTCAGGAGGTCTGTCGGCAGGCTCAGTATACTTCAACTTCAACCTAAACTTAAACCTAAACTCTGCCCCGTCTGCCTCCCGGGCGCATCTCAGTTTCTTGCACGATGGCGAGTCGGTCCGGAGTAGCGCAGGCTTCCAGCCTGCAACCCGTGCAGCCAAGATGGCTGCGCTACGCCTGCGGCGCCCCGGCGGCCCCCCTCCGCCGCCCCCCGCCGCTACTGGCTCGGCAGTTGATATACTTCAAGCAGGGCTGCGCCGGTGGAGTTGTTGGCACCGTTGACAATGGCCGTGTAACTACCCGGGGCCAGCGTCATGACGATGGCCGCGTCCTTGCTGCCGGAGGCAAGAGCAAAGGCCCCCGTGCTGCTGGCCGCAACGGCGATTTCGGCGGCGGTCGCGGCAGTCTGCGTCGTGTTCAATGGCCGGGGCGTCTCCCAGTTGTCGTTTTGGGCGATGGCCGTCGAGTTTTGGTAAATCGTCAAAAACGGATCGGCGAGAACGCCGGCGACGCCGAACGCGGTGAGTCCCGGGCCGACCGCACGAACCAGCATCCGCTTGGGCGCATTGCCGGTGACCGCGAAGCCCGCAATCATCACACCCTCTCCCGTATCCACGAATCCGCGGGTCGAGAGGCTGAAGAGCTGCTGATTTTCGGCCTGCGGATTGGTGCTGGCGTCATATACTTCAGCCAACGCAATTCCGCTCCCGGTGCTGGACGACACCATCATGGTGTAAAGTCCGGGCGCGAGATTGCTGAGGATCGCGGAGTCCCGGCTGCCGGCCGCGAGCTTGAAGGCCATGACGCGGTCCGTAGCAACGGCGATATCGGACGCATTGCCCCAATCATCGTTTTGCGCGACGATCTGCCCACTGCTGTTGAACAATTGGAGGTATGGGTTGCTCAGAAAATTCTGAATGCCGAAGGCCTGTAGACCGGGTCCCACCGCGCGCAGCAGCACCTGCTTCGGACTGGAACCCGACACCACAAATCCGGCGATAAACACGTGACTGCTGTCAGTGCCGCTGACCTGGCCGCGGGAGGACAGGCTGATGAGTCGATCCGTCTGGGTCGTGCTGGCTCCAACTCCCGCCAATCCAACCGTGAGCCCATTGGCCAGCTGGATGGTTCCGGTGACTGCGGTGGTTGTGATATCAGCCGTTCCTGCGATCTTCGCCGCCTGCGGCGTTTGCACCTGGAAGGTACCGTTGGCCGAAACCGTACCCATGCCGGCGGTGGCCAACCCCGAACCGACGGATAGCGCATACGCCTGTCCCTGGGTCCCAAAAACCAGATAGGTCGTGCCGGAGGAGGACGCGGTTGCGCTGGCCTGGTAAGCGCCGGCGAGGGCCGCCGTTGGCCCAACCGCCGGTTGGACGGTGCCGCTGAAGCTCAGGCCAAGCTCTTGCAGGGTGCCGCTCAAGATCCCGTTGGTAACCTGGCCATGGAAGGTGCGAGTTGGCGCGGCAGCGGCCAGCACGTGCTCCCCGTCTGCGGCGCGCTGCGTCGCCGTCCCGACAGCCGTGCCTGGAATCGTCACGTTGAACGTGCCGTCCGGATTGACCGACAGATTCACCACCAAGGCTTCGCCGGTGGAGGAAATCAAGGTATACAAGGTGCCACTGCGGCCGTCGGGCGAGAAGGTGGCAGCAAAGGGGTCAGGACCGATCGTGCCAAAGTAAATCCCGGACGACGCACCGCTTACCGCATTGCTAATCGTCAGGTCGGCACTCGCCGAATTATAGTTCGCGTTCCCGCTTTGGGTCGCGCGCACCACCACTTTACTCGTGTTTAAGATGGTTAGGCTGTTGCCATTAATAGAGGCATTGCCGCTGACGACCGAAAAAGTGACCGGCAATCCGGAACTCGCGGTGGCCGTGAGAGTGACAGGCTGGCCGACGATGATCGATCCCGTGGGAGCTAGGAAGGTGATGGTCTGGTCTGCCGGAGCGATGGTGAAGGCGACTATCGAGCTACCCGTGCCCGTGGCGTTGGCGGCGCTGACGATCACAGAGCTCGTACCGGCGGCGGTGGGGGTGCCGGAGATGGTGCCGATGCCCGGGATGAGGGAGAGGCCGGCGGGCAGACCCGAGGCACTGTAGCTCGTGGGGGAGTTGGTGGCGGTAATGGTATAAGTGAAAGGTGTCCCAACTGTGCCGTTGGCAATGAGGGCACTGTTGATCACCGGAACACTACTGCTTGGCAAATTTACGGTAAGCGTTTGAGTTACATTCGTAGCGACCAAGTAGTTGGCATTACCGGCTTGGCTGGCGGTTATGACAGTCGAACCGCTCCCGACGATCGTAACCGTAGTGCCGCTGATGGTCGCTACGGCTGGATTCGAGCTGGCGTAGCTCACCGGAAGTCCAGATGTAGCTGTGGCACCAAGTGCGAATGCCGGAGAGCCGACGGTCTTTGTTGTCAGCGCACCAAAGGTGATCGTCTGGCTGCCCTGAGTTACGGTTAATGTCTGCGTAACGTTAGTGGCTGCGAAATAATTTGCGTTACCGACCTGGCTGGCGGTGATCGTGGTCGTGCCCACTCCGACTAACGTGATGGTGGTGCCGCTCGCAGTAGCTACAGCCGGATTGGAACTGGCGAAATTGACGGTCAAGCCGGAAGAGGACGATGCATTTGGCGTGAACGGGGAATCTGAGACTGTCTTTGCGGCTAGTGCGCCAAAGATGATTGTTTGAGTGTTCTGGTTAACCGTCAGTGTCTGGGGAACATTGCTCGCGGCGGCATAGCTCGCGTTGCCGGCCTGACTAGCGGTGATTATGGTCGTGCCCGCTCCGACGATCGTAACAGTGGCGCCGCTCACGGTCGCCACAGCTGGATTCGAACTGGCAAAACTTACTGGCAAGGCAGAAGCAGCCGTGGCGCTTAGTGTGAACGAGGAATCGCCAAAAGTCTTCGCTGCGAGTGCGCCGAAAGTGATTGTTTGCGTGGCTGGGTTGACCGTGATCGTGGTTGATCCGCCGGCGGAGTTATAATTCGCGGTATCGGTCGGGGTGAATGCGACACTGAGGGTTTGTCCGGTCCCGCCGTTTAACGTGATTCCGGCAGCGGGGGTATAGACAAACGACCCGGCAACAGAGGCGCTGGCGTTGAGCTGGGTAGGGGAGAGCGCGGTGCCATAGGTGATCGCCGCAGGCACCGACCACGACACAACCGGTGTAGCTTTGGCGACAACGAAACTTTGGTCGACGACAGTTGCCGCGTTGTAGTTGGCGTTGCCGGCCTGACTGGCGCGGACGACAACCGTGCCTGCGCCGGTGAGCGCAATGGTGCTGCCGTTGGTGCCGGTGGCAGTGGCGGGACCGCTTAAAACGGAAAAAGCAACCGGTAGACTGCTGGTGGCAGTGGCACTGACGGAAAATGCGGGATCGAGGAAAACCTTTCCGCCAAGCGCACCGAAAGTGATCGTCTGGGAGGCCTTGTTGACGGTCAAAGTTTGGGGAACGCCCGCCGCTGCGAGATAGATCGCATTACCGGACTGGCTCGCGGTGATGGTGGTTGAACCCGCGCCGACAATTGTGACGGTGCTGCCGGCGACGGTAGCGACGGCAGTATTGGAGCTGGCGTAGGCCACGGTTAGGCCGGAATCGGAGGTGCCGGTGAGAGCGAAACTGGGGTTGCCAAAGGTTTGGGGCGCGAGCGCACCGAATGTGATGGTTTGGGGGATTGACGTGACGACGAGCGTCGCGATGTTACTCGTGACATCTGGTGGCACTCCATTCGATACGACGACCGTGTAGTTGCCGGCATCTGAAAGCGTTACGGCGGGTAGTGTAAGCGTCGCATTCGTCGCGCCGGCCAAATCCACGCTGTTTAGTTTCCATTGGTAACTGGGTGCCGGTGCGCCTGTCGCGACTACCGTGAAAGTCGCTGGATTTGTCGCCAGCACAGTTTGACTTAACGCCGGCTGCGTCGTGATTGCTGGCGCGTTGCTGACGACATTCGAGTACGTCGAATTGCCCGCCACGTTGTAGGCATAAACACGATACGAATACTCGATCCCGGGGGTTACGGTGGTATCGACGTAGGTTAGGACATTGGCGCCGACAGTCGCGATTTGCACGAAGCTTCCCCCACTGGTCGCGCGTTCGATCTTGAAACCGGTCTCGTCCCAGGAGTTGTCGTCCCACGCCAGGGAAACTTGCGCTGCGCTCGCGGAAACGAGGGGCAAGATACCAAACAAAACCACCAGGCGGGCGGGGGTCCTGAGCAAGGTGATGGCACGGAGGCAGACACTCGCCACAAGACTGGTGATGGATTGGTCGGCGAATTTCATTGGATCGGGTTTCAGAGAGCAAAGAGCAATGCTAACTATCGACGTAGGGCTACCTACGAGCCATTATACATCTGTGGCAAGGAGTATTTGATTTACGCCGGAGAACAGTCGCTTTTGCGCGTTAGAGGCGAAGGTTTGAAGGTCCGACTGGTTTGCGCAGCGGGTGCGGGTAGGTGTAGGGCGTGTACTTCAACACCCACGCCGAACCGTTCCAAGTGTAGAGCTGGCCGGAGGTGTTGGCAGGTAGCGTTATGTTCCAGCTGCCTTCATCGGTCACCCAATAACCAACGCCTGGTTTCGTCGGTATGATGGCGAGCATCTGGGCTTTGGTGCCCCTGCCGACGCCGCTGGATCCGTCGAAGGTCGACCCTTGCTGAAAGTAATCGCGGTCGGGGTTGACAACTCCAGCGAGGGAAACCCCATATGGCGAATTGGAGAATAGCCAGAGTGAACCGTTTACCAAAGAATTATTCCAGACATAGAATGGCTCGCTTGCGGCAACCTTCGGGTCCTCGCCCACGCCAACCTGATCGTCAATTGGGTAATCAGACGAAGTGTATCCGCCGCTTGTGACGTAGTATTCATTGAATATCAGCGCACCCGGACTTGATGCCGGCCCAATGTTGTTGAATGCCATTCCGCTGCCACCACGTATTTCCATCGACGTAGCGACGCCAGCCGTCCAAGTGTTATTGTAAACCTCGACATGCCGGACACCCCGCGGGGGGGAATTACTATATTTCCCGTGACCGTCGATCTTGATTCCGTTGGTCGTCGGATTGATCGTGCAGAAACGGACGACCGCACGGGCATTAGAATTGAAATCTGTGTAACCTTGCCTATTAAACGTGCAGTCTTCTACATAGACCGCACTTGCGGTTCCCATCGAACTAGGTGTGGTCCATGAATCAGTCGGGCCACGCGTAAAAATCCACTCGTCACTCCCAGACCCGCCAAAGATAGTGCAGTTGTCTATCAATCCATAAGTACTAGCATAACAAAAATAACCAGCGATATTCGCCGATGTGTACATGATATCTGAGATGCGCCATCCGTCTGCTGTATCGGCAGAAAGCGCAGTTGTTGCTGCCGATCCAGATTGAATCACTGCAAAATCTCTAACCGTTGCGCTTGCTGATATCCAAATCACGCCATTTGCCCAAGTCGGTGAAGTCGGGGAAAGGGTGATTATAGTTTGCGTGGTGCCGGCACCTAGTAGCGTGATTGCCTTGTTGACATTGATGTTTGTTCCACGAGCGCCCCATGTGAACGACCCCGCCGGGATAAAAACAGTGTCGCCAGGCGACGCGTTGGTAATAGCGTCGTTGACAGCGTATTGCTCACCTGAAGTAGTGTAGACTTTTCCGGTTTTGCTCCAACCCAAAACGGGCGAACTGTATTGGAACGATACTGGGCCGAAGCAATTGAGTCCCCCTAGGTGTGCCGCAGAATCGATCCAGAGTGCTTGCGTGCTGCCCAGCCCTCGAAATATAACCGTCGTTCCGTTGGGGTCAAACCACATATCCCCCTGGCTTGTTTCGGAACTTACGATATACACTTTAGCCCCTGTCGACAGCGAGTAGGGAGACGAAAGTCTGCCATAAAGAAATTGTCCTGTCGCAGCGCCGGAACAATTCACGGTCACGGTTGCGAGGGTATTTAGCAAAGTGTCCAAGATTGACAATGTATGGATCTGGTGGTTCCCGCCTTGCACCCACCGGCCAAGCTGTGTAATGACAATTGGGGAGCTGTAGGTGTTCGTGAACTCAAAACCAACGGAGCCTGTGAAATCGTTCCGAGCAGAACCGAAGGACGAAACTCCGCTGATAATCGGCAAGTCAGCTGCGGCGGTGACAACCGCGATCGCTCCGAAAAAAGCCGTAAAAAGTAGTTGTTTCATTTGATTACATCCGAGGAGAACTCACCGGCGTTTCCCCGCGTTCCTGCCGTTGGAGAATTGTTGACCGTCGTATGGGAGACTATAGCGCCAGTTTCAGTTATCGCTATGTGTACAGAGGTGAGGTGGCGCGCCCAGTCGGACAAAAACGTGAAAGATCCCACCAGAATACCGAATGTATCGCTAGTCGAGGCATTGACAATGGCAGCCGATACATCGGATTGGGAACCATCTGTAGTGTAGGTTGCTCCGGTTTTGGTGTAAGCATCCACGCCATGCGCGAACGCGAAAGCTGCCAGAATGGTGAAGATTAATGACCGCATATAGAAATGGGCATTTAGCATAGCATGCATTTTACTTGTTTCAGTGCTATTTGCAAGGCGTTATTTTGTCGGAGAGAAAGTGGTGTTGCTGCGCAGCCACTGTTCGAGCACAACCAAGCTGAAGAGTATCTTGTGGTGGTCCTCCCGGCCGGTCGAATGGCGGAGGAGCAAATCGGCGACGGATTTGCGATCGAGAAAACGATACAGCAGCGATTGCTCGTCGGTCAGGTAATCCTTGATGCGCCCTTCGAGCGACTGCCGGAACCACTCGTCGACCACATTGACGGCAAAACCGCGCTTTTTCCGCCGCATGATATCGGCCGGAAGAAACTGTTTACAGACCCGCCGATGGAGCCATTTCTGGACGCCGTGGCGGACCTTGAACGAGGCGCCGAGCTGTTGCACGTGCTCGACCAGTTCGCGGTCGAGGTAGGGCACGCGGACTTCGAGCGCATGCGCCATCGAAAGCTTGTCTCCGTACATCAAAAGTTCGTCCGGCAGCGACGAGCGCAGTTCGAGCAGTTGGAAAGCGTTGAGTTCGTCGAGGCGTCCCATTGCCGGCCGATATTCCTCCCAGCAGGCCATCGCCTCGCCATCGGCTCCACCGGGCAGCAGGCCGGGTTGGAAAAGGCCGTCGAGGGTCGATCCGGGGACGATGGAGAAGACCTGCTGGAAGCGGCGCAGCTGGTCATCCTCGGCGAGGGAGTAGAGGCCGCGCTTGACGGCGTCGTTGCGACGTATGCGACGCGCCAGGACACTGCCCGCACTCCGGAGCCAGCGCGGCAGCGCCCTCCAGGTGGCGCCGTAGTGCACGCCGAGGTGGCGATTGTATCCGCCGAACAACTCGTCGGGTCCCTGGCCGATCAGAGCCACTTTCACCACTTCCCGTGCCCGCTGGCAGACGAAATACATGGGCACGATCGATGATGAGGCCACGGGTTCTTCCAGCGTTTCGACAATCCGCGGCAAAGCGCTCTCGAAGGTGGCCTGGTCGATGCGAACGGAATGATGCTGCGCGCCGTAAATCCGCGCGGTCTGGGCGGCATCGTCCAATTCATCGTCGTGAAACGACGCGCCATAGCCCACGGTGAAAGTTGGCCAGTCCTTGCCGTACAAGCTCATGAGACCGAGCAGCAGGCCGGAGTCGATCCCACCGCTCAGCAGCAGGCCCAGCGGCACATCGCTGATGAGGTGACGCTTCACCGCGGCCTTGTAGAGTTCGAGCAGTTTCTCCGCCGCCTCGTCCACCCGTGGTTGCGGGTCGAACGGCGTGGGCTCGAACCGGTAGTAGCGGCTGATCGCAGCCCGGCCGTTCTCCACCACCAACTTCTCGCCGGCAGCGAGTTTCTGGATGCCGGCGAACATCGTACGCGGGGCCGGCGTGTAACGGTAGCGGAGAAACAGGGCGACCGCTTCCAAGTCGACCGCCGTGTGGGCAGAAAACGCCGCGCGGATGGCCCGGATTTCGGAACCGAACCAAAGAGCACCGTCCTGCAAGGAGAAATACAGCGGCTTGATGCCCATCGGATCCCGCGCGAGCACCAGGCGGCGTTTTGAGGCGTCCCAGATCGCCAGTCCGAACATCCCGTTGAAGCGGTCGAGCACAGCGTCTCCCCACTGCTTGTACCCGTGAACGATCACCTCGGTGTCGCAATTGCTCCGAAACACATGGCCGTGTGCCTCGAGTTCCCGGCGCAGCTCCTTGAAATTATAGATCTCGCCGTTGAACACCACCCAGACCGTTTCCGCCTGGTCCGACATCGGCTGATGGCCGGCCGGACTGAGGTCGAGGATGGAGAGCCGCCGGAAACCGAGCCCCAGCGAGCCCGCGATGTGCTTGCCGGAATCGTCGGGCCCCCGGTGCACGATCGTATCCATCATGCGCTCGATGGCGCGCGGGTCAACCGGAGTTTCGGAGGTGAAATTATACTGTCCGCAGATGCCGCACATGTGAGGAGGTTTTCGCCTCTGCGAAAACCTTATTATCGGAGGTCAGAAATGAGTATCAGCAATTCGGAAAAGGCAACAAAGAACAAGGCGCAGAAGCGATTACGATTGGGCGCATCTGCGAGTTGTCGGCTCGATGGTAGCGCGGTCAACCTGACCGCGGCATCCCGGCTGGCCCGGACGGAAAGCACGGTCAGGTTGACCGTGCTACGAAAGGCGGCATTAGCACCGGCAATTCGGAGATGCGCCCATTACGATTCCGGGTTCGAACCTTCAGACTTGTGACCCCCGCCCTTCGACTTTGGAACCTAGGGCCGGTGACCGGCGGTACTGGCGCTGAGGTGCAAAGTATCCGCCAGCTTTTTAGCGAGGGCAGCCGACCGTCTGTGCTTCGAAAGAACGTTGTCGCGCATTTCGGAAAGGAGCCGGCGGATCGCAACGCCCGATTGGTACCGGAGCCCAAAAGAATAGACCATTCGGCGGGGTGCCGGAGCGATTTCGACTTCGATCTGGTGAAATCGCGGTTGGGTGGAGACGACCTCGAGGGTCAGAAATTCAGACTCGAACGCGAAAGGGACCTCGACTCCATCAACCAGAACCCGCCGTACCGAAGAAGGTTCGTGGATACGTTTACGCAGACGAAAGATCTGGGACGAATCCTTGGTAGAGTCGAACCGGAAACGGTTCGTGAAAAAGCGGATGGCGGTAGATGTGTCCGATTCCCGCCGGCGGAGATGCGTGGTCGTTGTAGTCTCGTGGAGTGAAGACCAACGGACGGTGGGGCATACCTGGCGTAAGTTGCGGGCAAAGGCCTCGATCCCATCCAGTCCGTTGCGAAAGAATTCGTGATGTTCGACGAGAATCGCGGGCCGACCGAGGAAGAGGGCCAGCGCAAACTGCGAAAAACTGCCGGAGTAGTGTCGCTTGAAGACCGGAAAGCCGAAGACCGCGTCTTGAGCGGGCAGCAGGAGGTCGGTAGCGCAAACGCGGGTGTTGGCGACGTTGCGCGGGAGGCAGCCGGTGTTCACCATCCCAAGAAGCCGCCCATCGGCGGCCAAGGCACGCCATGCTTCGATGGAACATTGTTCCTGCGGGCAGACGAAGAGCGGGGCATACGGGAGGCCAACGCGCTCGGCGTGCCGGTCCATCCGGGCGAGTGCGATCCGGTTCTTGTGGCGCAATAAATCATAGTCGGCCGAGCCGTATTCGTTGCTGTTATGGTCGCACCCGTGGACGCACAGGCCGAAGACGTCGGAGTACTGGCGGAACAGCGCTGCGTGTCGCTCCCGGGTCCGCCGCGCGTTCCAAGGGATGAAAGCCAGCGTGACGTGATAGGCGTTTTCGCGGGCGGAAGCGAGCAGCTCAGGAAAGTCGATGAATCCGTATTGGGGAGTGAGCAGCGGGTCGTCGATGACAAATCCCGCGGTGCGATCCGGATTGTGCCAGCACGAGTCGGGGAAAACCCAACGCAGAAAGATCACAAACGGAAGAACGGAATCGAGGGCGCCCTCGAAGTCGCTTTCCCGGTCGAGCGGCACGGAGGTGTCGAGCACGCAAGGCGTGCTCCACATAAAACGAACGCGGGAGCCCGAACTCCAGGCAAGGAACGAGACGCCATCGCCCACTTCCATGATCGGAGTGCAGGGGAAATCCGGACACGTGACGAGATGGAGCGCAGTGCGATTGTGCCGGGAAAAGGACTGGGAGGCGAGTTCATGACAGAACTTCGACGAGTTGCTGGTGAACCGTACAGTGGCGGCATTCTCCGCGAGGACAACCGAGGTCACAAGGCGATCCGTGAGATGTTGGACCAGGCTCCGGCACCTCTCATCGGGCCTTGTGACCAAGAACAAAATAGGCTCAGCGCGGGCAACGATTGCAGTAACTTCATCTGGCGATATCCGCGTCTCGTCGGCGCCGGCCGCGCTGGCGACATCGAGCACACAAGCGCCGATTAAATGGCGAGCGCCTGGCTGTGCACCCACATTCTGAATATCCGACAAATCGCAAGGCACCCCGAGAAACTCAGCCAAGCTTTGCAGGGCGAGGAGTTCCTTGGTTGGAGCGACCGAAAAGAGAAGCTGCAGCCGGGGGCTCATCGGGTGTCAGGATCTGGCGGTATCGTGCCGGCGTTCAACTTCGACCTGAAGACGGGGCGGGTGGCGGGGAGTTTGCGCCCAGCGGTCAACAACGCATAGGCCTACTGCAAAGAACGAACTTCCGCGTCGGCCTGTTGGCGTAGGCATAAGGCCCGGAACATCTCGGATTGGCCCCAGCGGTGCATGGGGACATTGTCCCAGCCGAGCAGGAGGCGTCGGCTGCGGAAATGCCCGTCCGGCTGTTGCCACCGGAGCACTATCTCTGCAACCGTGCGGTCGACCGCGGCATCGAGGGCCGGAAAGCGACCGCGCAGCAGGACACCGAGGTTGATGCATTCGGCGCAATCGTAGAGCTCCCGCCGGTAGACCACCAGCCGTGGGGCCCGGGCAAACGGCCGAGGCAGACCGGCTTCATCGAAGAGATGCCGGGTGTAGAAATCGACCCCTAGGGCGAGGGCGGCGGTGCATCCGGCGTGGCCGGTCATCGCCTCAATCTTCGCGAGTGCCTTCATCACAAAACAGGTGTGGAAGTGGTCGACGAAGGGCCGGGCCCCGTCCATGGCGTAAGGCCAGGAACCGTCGGCCTGCTGCGATTGAAGGACGAAGTTGAGGTTGCGCTCCGCCGTGGTGCGAAAACGTTCGTCGCCGAATTCCCGCCATGCGCTGTAAAGGGTGAACGCGCGATAGGCGCTGGCGTTGACCACCTGAAATTCGCCGGAGGGTAAGTAGCTGCAGGTAGCGGCACCGGGCCCGGCATCGACCTCCCGATAGTCGAGCAGGACGTGATCGGCGATCGAGCGCATGATCTCCCGCCAACGCGACTGACCGTCGATCCGGAAGACGTCGGCAAAGGCTTCGTAGCAGTACGGCGTCGTCGTGATTAGAGGCATGCCCTGGGGAATAACGCCGCCCCGTGTTTGCCAGTCGAAGGGATACCCCCAGCCGTGGCGCTCGAAGCTGGGGCAGCGGGTCGCTTCGAGTACTTCGAGGAAGTGAATGGCGCGGTCGAGGTGGCGGCGTTCACCCGTCACCCGGTGCAGGAGCGCGAATCCCATGGCGTAGTGCGCGTCGGAGATGGGCAGGCGCATACGCGGAAAATAGAAGCGACGAGTCCATGGGGCGAACGCTTCGCACGCGACCATCGGCAGCACGGCGACTATGCCCAAGAGGGGCCGGCGGTAGTAAAGGGTCTTGGCCGCACGACCGAGCCGGCTGGCATAGAAATCCTGATGGTCTTGCGACGTCTCGCCGTAGGCGTCGAGCCATGCGACAAAACGCTCGATGGCAGGCAGCAAGGGAATGGTTGGGCACGGAACGGTCATATTAGGAGAGTAGACGACGAAGAGAAGTCTCGGATGTTTTTAACCACGAATTGCACTGAAAGCACCGATGGTGAACCGAACCCTGAAAATGTCAGGGAAAGGCCGTATTACTTTACTTGAAGATAATGTATTCCTGCGTGCATCTTTCGTCGATCGTTATGGAAACCGCTAATTCACGCTAATTTTCGCTAATCCGAAATTCGCGCCGCTGGCTGATGTCGCTCCGCTCGGTACGCGAGCAACCGGTCCCTTTGCGCTTTTCCAAACCATCGGAATGTTTAACCGCAGATGACGCAGATTGACGCAGATACGAAATCTGAATCCGCAAACTGTAAATCCATAGGATTGGGTTCCGAACCGCTGACCGTCCTCAGGAGTGGTCTTATCCAGATCGAATCTGTGAAATCTGTGGTAAAAAACTTTGGGGTTTGGGCTTGGAGGCCGCAGAGGTCGCAGAGAACACTTCGTGTTACAGTGCCTTTGTGGTGAATCAGATTAGCGTTCATTAGCGTCCATTAGTGGTTAAAATCCGTTCGATTTCCCTTGGTTGCGGCTCCGCCGCGCCAGGTCATTCGTGGTTAAACTTGCCGGAAGCGCGGGGCACACAACGGCGAAGCCGGATCGGTGAGGGCGGTGACACAATCGCGGAAGCCCGAGAACATCCGTTCGATCGAGGCCTCGCGGGCGATGTCTTCCCGGGCGGCTTGGGCGAAGCGCGCGCGCAGATCGTCGTCGCGTAGCAGTTGGAGGATGCGCGCACGAAGCGCAGCGATGTCGCCGTCGGGGACAACAAAGCCGTTGCGCCCATGAGTCATGTAATGAATCTCCGGCGGCTGCAGACCGTCCTCGGTAACGACCGGCAACCCCCAGTGAAAGGCCTCATTGAGACCGAGCCCAACGTCGCCAGGAATGCAGAACAGGTCCGCCGCCTTGAAGAGTTTGCTGACGCGCTCGTTTTTCGGGTCAAAAACCTCGCCCAAGTACAAGACGTTTTTCCGGCGCGCCATGGCGGCAAGATCCTGCCCCATCGCATCGCCGACTATGACACAGCCGACGCCGGGATCCTCGATCTCGTTGAACGCCGCGATGAGGTGATCGACCTTCTTGACGGAGCGCATCCGGCCCACGAACAGCACGACTTTCTCGAAAGGAATGCCGAACTCGCGTTTGATCTCCTCCCGCGACTGGGTGACGACGGGCAGGGCGTCGAGATTGATGGTATTGGCGGCGACAAAGACTTTCTGCCGGTTCTTCGGTTGAATGTCGGTTACATGCTTTTGCGAGTAGAGCAAAATCGCGTCGCACCGGGAATGGACGTAGTAGAAGAGATGGTTGCGCCAGCCTGGGTTCTCCACTTCGAGATTGATCCCCTTATTCCAGTAGACGACGGGGATGCCCTTGAACTTGAGCCAGTGGAGCAGCGGCCAGATGAAGAGGTTTTTCAGGTGTAGAAAGAGGATGACGACGTCGGGCTGGAGCCGCTCGATCTCCCGCTTGTAGGCGAAAAAACCAAAGGGGATCGCGCGGAAGTCGAATTCGGGCGGATAGGGGTTATTCTTCTGCAGCTCGTTGGCCCGGACGGAAAATTCCCAACCCAGTTCGCGGAACCTACGGGCGAAATAGTTGTAGTTCGCCACCCGGTAGTGGAACACCTTGTTGGAGATGAGCAGCACGCGGCGCATGGTCGATCGTTTTGCGTTCTAATTCTTAGCTGGGATCATACAAACGTAATAGACCTCAGATTTTAACCACAGATGAACGCAGCTGGACGCAGATGAAAGCACTCAACCTAAATTCCGAGTTTAGTATTATCTGCGTAAATCTGAGTAATCTGCGGTTAAAATGCTGGGAACGGTGTTCATGGATGCCTCTCCATGCGTTCTTTGCGCTCTCTGCGGTAAACACATTTTGGATTCATCTCAGTAAATATTCAAATTCAGTTTAACCGCAAAGATCGCAGGGAACGCATAGAGCTGAGATGAGTCGGGCTTATCTGTGTGAATCTGTGTGCATCTGTGGTAAATCAGCTTCGCGTCCCTTCGCGGTAAAACCTCCCCATTCCGCTTTTCGTGTTTTTTTGAAACAAAAGACTCAATTCGACGGCGGATTTTAACCACTAATAAACACTAATGGACGCTAATTTTTATCCCGATCATTTTTACCGCAGATGTCGCAGATGACCGCAGATATCAAACGGTGAAGATCCCAATTGGGTAGATGCCTGGTTCCTTCTCCGGCCTTGATCTGCGCTCTCTGCGAAATCTGCGGTTAAAAATGTTTTGTTCGTTTGTTTTGGTTGCGACCTTCTGTAAAATCTGGATCGAAATCTTAACCGCGAAGACACCAAGGCACAAAGGACAATCCCGCACAAAGTGGTTTTCTCTGTATCTTCGTGCCTTCGTGGTTCAACTGCTTCAGTTGGTTCGTTAACCACTGTTTGTCCAACAGCCCCGCATGACCAAGGTGGTTATACACAGTGGCTCAGGTTCAGCGGTACAAGTGTTTAATGGCCAAACATTGCTGATCCCAACGGTACTTCTCGGCGCGACGGGAAATCTCCTCGCGGCGATACCGTTGCGAATCGGCAAAAAACTGGTCCAAGGCCGCGGCGATTCCAACCGGATCGTTCGTGCGGGTGATAATGCCTGACTCGGTATCGACGTATTCTGCGAGGGAGCCGACATCGGTGGCCACGATCGGCATTCCAAAGCGAAGACAGAGAAAAACGACGCCACTCTGGTAGATATTGCGATAAGGCATCACAACGACATCGCAGGCCTTGAGCCATACCGCGACAGCTTCGTTCGGGACGAATCCTTCCCTCCACTCCATGGTCGTTTTCCGCGGTGAGCGGGCGATGGCTCCTCGAACCTGCTCGGCATAGGTGGGGTCTGGACACCAGCCGGCGATGACCAGTCGGGCGCTCGGGTTTTTCACCAAGCCCCATGCCTCGGCGAGGAGATCGACTCCTTTGTAGGACTCCACCTTCCCGAAGAAAAGCGCGATAGGCCCTTGCACGGGCAGACCAAGCTGTGCACGGGCCTCGGCGACCGACAGGTCGGTCAGTGGCATCTCCTCATTCAGACCGATGGAGATCACGATGATTCGCGCCGGATCGACGCCGAATTCGGTTTCCAATTGCTGCGCAATCTTGCGAGTATGAGCGATGATCGTGTGGGGAAAGCGATAGATCCAGCGATAGGCGCAGCGAAAGAGGAGGCTCTTCTCGCGGCTATGGGGGAGCGCATTGTGGGCGGTGTGGATGTAGTGCCCAGCCCAAAGCCGGAACCAGATCGGGAGAACAAATCCATCGAATAGAATGATCTTGCTGGTCAGGAGACCGTTGAAATGGATCGTGCGGCCGCGATGGCGAACGACCGTCCAAAGCAGGAGGACGTAGTACCGGAAAAGATTCAGAGCTTTGCGGCAGGCAGGACGCGCGGGATCCAGACTGCCGCGGAGGTTGCATCGCGAAATTCCCGCCGAAGCCAGCCTAGGGTCGACGACATCGTCGGAAATGACCATGAATTTGATGCCGTTGGCGACCAGCCCCCGGGCGAAGCCAACGACATAGTTCGGCTCAAAACCATGGGGAAACAGTAGATTCATTTGCAGTCACATCTTCCTGCCGGTCTAGGAGCTTGTCGGGCTTTGGATAAAAGTGCGGAGAGAACTCGTAATTTCCGCCGCCACGCAAACTGCCCCGACCGACAAACTCCTTAATCCGCCGCGCTGCGGCGGAAAATCGAAGGGATTACCCGGTCTAGCGCCACGGGTCCGGATTGAACAGGTACCACCCAAAGAACGATCATCAGGATGAACCACAGATGGTGATCGCCGCGAAGATAGGTCGACTCGGTGATGTTCACGAAAATGATTATTAGCAGCAGCGTGATACGGAAGCAACCGAAGTCAAAATCATCCGTCAGTGAGGCGATCAACCGCGGCAGCGTCGTGAACAGCACGACAACTAGCAAAAACTCTCCGATGAGTCCAATTTGCAAATAGGTATCGACGTACCCACTGTGTCCCTGGCCAAGCACCCAGGTCATTTTGGCATTCCACGGAATGTTGGCCATCCGCCCGATCCAGAACCCGCCGAAGCCGACACCGAACAGCGGATTACCTGATGCGGCGGCGTACACGTCGCTCCAGATGTAAGTACGGTCGGTCAGCGTGATGTCCCTCCCGAATAGCGTGATCATGCCGCCGAAGATCGAGTCAGCCCGGAACAACACTATGCTATGCACAACTACCAACGTGATCAAACCAGCCAAGCTGTAAAAGACTGTTAGCACGAACAGTCGAATGGAGGCGAATCGGGAGCGCAGAGACTGAATGCGGAGAAAGACCACGAGCGCAAAAACGCAGACCGAAACCGAGGTCATGCTAATGGATTCGGCTCCCTTTAGGAGATAAAGAGCCATCAACAGGTACAGCAGGTGGAGATTCCTCCATCTGTATTCCTGCCAATGGCGCCGGACTTCCCAAAAAAAATATACAACGCCCAGCATGGCGATCTGGCCGAGCGTGTTTTTTGAGGTCGAGATGCCCTGCCACGCCTCCGTGGTACCATTCCAATCAAAAGATACTCCGATGCCACGAAAATACCTGGTGCATATGATGGACATCGGCAGATGAACATAGAGGCAGCGTCGGAGAACGGTGGTGAATGCTCCCAACGGATCTGGCTCGGTCAGGACCACACAGGCCATCACGACCGAGCCGAGAACCTTGATGTAGCGCTTGAACGACACATAAGGATACTGCGACCACAGGATGCTCATGGCCATGAAGGTCAACAGTGCGGTAATCCACGGATTCCGGCGGAAAGTTGCCCCCCAATCGAAGCGGCGGCGGGACAGGACCCAAATTCCGATGACGGTCAGCAGGCCGAAGAACAAACGATCGATCAGGCTGCCCTCTGTCGGATCACTGCCGCCGGTCGGAAGGGGCACGCCCCAGATCTCAAACCACACGCCAATTGGTCGAGAAGCTACAACCACGTACCAGAGCGACGGCCAGAACAGCGCCTTGGATACTCGATCAGCACGCTTCCGGTCGGAGCGAAACGCAAAAAAGACCAAGACGGCGCCGAACAGGAGGGCTAGTTTCGGAGGCACGGAACGAGGGGAACCGGACGAGTTGGCGTCCAAGACCTAGCTGGTGCAGGACTTTGTGCGGCCGGCTTTGAAATCCGCGATGACTTGGGCATAGAACCGTTCATGTCGATCCGCCAGGGCGAACAAACTGAACCGGGTTTCCGCCGCCTCCCGGCCACAAGTGCCCATGGATGCCCGTAGAGAAGGCGACGAGAGAAGCTCACGCAGACGACTTGTTAGGCCGGCAATGTCGCCAGTCGGGAGGAGAAATCCAGTCGTCCCAGACACGATTCCATCGGCAACTCCACCGGTTGAGTATGCGATGACTGGTGTTTCCATCGCTTGCGCCTCCAAAATTACGCGCGGTAGGCCCTCATGATGGTAGGTTGGTAATACCACGACTGTGCTCGCAGCATACCAATCGCGCAATTCCTCCACGCTGAGGGCCCCAAGGAATCGCACACTATCGGTTAATCCGACGCGCGTGATCTTCTGCCGCAGATCATCGACGAAACCGGAGGAATCGAACCGCCCAGCGAACACAATGCAGCACGCGAGGCCAATTTGGCGAAGTGTAGTGGCTGCGTGCACCAAATCCATTTGCCCTTTTTCGCGAATGACTCGAGCGGGGAGGAGGATGATCGGGTACGCCGGTGCGTTTGGCAGAGGGCGGGCGTGAGCTCGACGGAAAAACTCGGTGTCGATTCCGTCAGCGAGATTGGTGAACAGGTCCCGTAGATACAGGGGAACATCCAAGCTGTTGACGCCAGCGACGCCGTCAGCGAGCATAGCGTGCTTGCGTATGGCGAGATGGCTAAAGCGATCGTTGGAATAGTGATTCAGAAGGGCGACGGGCACGTCCGCTTTTTGTGCCTCTACGATGACACTTTCGGCATCGGCTCCGCCGAAGAAATGGAGAATGACGAGATCAATGCGCCGAGTGCGGAAGACGGCCGCGGCTGCGGCCCCAGCGCCAATGGCTTGTCCAGGCTGTGGCGTCAGCCGATGGCCGGAAACCCAGTGAGCACCCACCATTTTCCAGACGAGCGAATTGTAGAGCACCCAATTCCGCGCCTTTTGTTTAAAGCGGAAACGGAGCGAGTGTTCGTCTGCAATCGCAGCAGAGTCGTTCATGGGGAGAACGGGCAGGGGGACGTGCACGAGCGTGCCTTTACCAACAGGCTCTTCGGTGGGGTCGTCCGGCGACGGGTTCCTGGTCAAGTGCAGACGAAGGATCGTGGCGGAGTTGCGCGTTAGAAGCGCGCGATCCAGATCATCAAGATACCGCTCGGTGCCACCGCCCGATTCGAAAGCGTGGGCAAAACGCAAGATTGCGGTGCCATCCAGTAAACTAGTCTTTTCCATTGTAAAAACCGCGAAAGAATTTCAGGTCGGAATTTGGGGCGTCTAAGGCGCGCCTGTGGGGATGTCGACCCACTCCGCGTCGAGTCGCTTGCGCGGTATTATTGCGACGGCGGAGGAGGAATCATCCAGACCAGAGAACAGAAGGATATCATTGCAGTCCACAAGTGCGGAACACGTATAAATAATTGAGGCTGAACAACTATTCCAGCCGCAAACAAGCGGGTGCGCCGTTGTCCGGACTGGTCGCAGGGATTGCTTTTCGATCAAGATGCCCCAGTAGCTATAGTGTTTGCAGGGATGAACTTTGTGCACGATGTGCAGCCAGTGACTATCATCATAGTCGACCGGATTGATGCTGTTCCGGAGGGTTAATCCGTCGTCGTCGAAAGGCAGCGTGAGACGAGTTTCGACGATCGTTTTGAATTCGAGGCTGGGCCAAGTGCTTGCTGACAAAAGGATATACGGAGAAAACGAATAGAGGAGGAAAAGCCGACTACAGTCCGCAAACATAACCCAGTTCTTCTCTGTTCGCGTCAACGGGCGGTCAACCGAGGGAAACCCATGCCAAGCGAGACGCGTCGGACAAAATGCGAGCTCCGAAATCCCCATCCGCGTTCGCAGAACGTCGACATCAAGGCGCTTGGAGTTAGCTGACCGAGTCGTGTGGCATTGATCAGTGATCACCGCGTGATTGGCGAATATTTTGCCTTGAAAGCGGAACAAGCGGAAATCCTCGAGTCGTGTGGGGGCGGATTCCGAAAATCCAGATATGGGGATCGTGGCAGCCGCAGTAACGCAGTGGTCAGCGTCCAAGGTCAGGAGAATTGGTTGAGCAGATGCGAAAAAGAGGGAACGATCGATACGCTGACGAGCCCACGGTACACGTTCCGCTCGGGCCAAAAGGAAGGTGCGTTTATTCTCGATAATGGCGCCCGGGTTGAAGACCCCGGCAGCAAACCCAAAACTGCCACGGCCGGCGAGCAAACGGAAATCGCTGCGGCGCGCAACGGGTTGGCTGAGGTAGGTCAGTGCTTCAACCGTGTGGTACCGGGCGCTGGTCGATTGCGGGCAGGCGTTAGTGTTTGGCTTGCACACTAGGGTGACGTTCCCGGAAGGCGCTTGCAGGGGAGATGTCGCTGGTGAAAGAACTACATCGACAACGTCGAAATCGAGGTTGCGGATCCGGGTGCGCAACCGGGAAAAATCGAGCTCACCGGACCAGAACGATCCAAGCTGCGCGCGTAGCATCCAAGCTTCGGCCTCTTGCAGCCACGGAAAATCAGTTGCAAGTTCCGCGAAAGCAAAAGCCTCCATGTCAATTAGTGCGAGAAAAGGGCCAGCAGGGGCCGATGGGAGAGTGGAACCGAGCGTGAGTGCCTGATTGTTCCGGCCGTAAAACGGAGAGGCGGCAGACAATCGTCCCTCCAAAAGAACAGACAAAGTTTCGGATTGAATGAACGTATCGTTATCGATACAAACAACATAGACTGGGAGCTTTGATTGCGCCCGGGCCATAGCAATAAAACTGGATATCGAAAGGGAGGGATGGACGTCAATGCGACTCAGCCGAAAGCCCAAACGCGCTAATGCTCGTCGTAGAAAAGAAACAACAAACGGTATAACGGGAGGACACATCATACGGCAAGAGACAGGTCCGGAAAAGCTAACCGCACTTCTGGATATATACGACAAGCCATTTGTCGTAATTGCTTAATTCAGCGATTAACGTGGCAGTGCCAGCGAGTTCTTGATTGACAGAGATTCTCCTATGTCTACTGCGGATTATGAATTCGGACCCCTCTTTCGAGAAATTCCATTGATGGAGTCCCACCCAGTTTTCATTCGTGGCCTCATTAGGGACATGTTGCAGGATGATATAACCGGACGGACGGGTTACGGCGACCATTTGACGGATTGCTTCCATGGGGTCGTAACTATGGTCGATAGAATTCCGCGCATGGACGATGTCGAAGGAGTCTCTGTCGAAGACTTTTGAAAGCTTCTCCGCTTCGGCAAACACGGTTTTGATGGGTGGTGCGTACCCGTGGATCGCAGCTATTCGTGCATACTCGTCGGCGAGGGGGTCGACCGGGACAATCTCAATTGCTTTTGTCGGAAGGCCAAGGCTGAGGCTTGTCAGCGGGCCTGCGCCAACATCGAGAATTCGTACTTTAAAGTCCTTGAATCTCTCAACAACCTTGGCTACATGATAATCTAACGGGCGAGAAGTATCGAAACGAGCGTTGAACTCAGACTTCCAGTAAAGGCCTTTAGTTTGAAAATAGCGATCCCAAAAATCTAGCTCGTGTCCACGACCCAAAAGCCACCGAATCTTTACTGGTAGCGGAAGTTGCGGTATCCGTGCTGTAATAAGAGATGCAACAGCCCAGAATCCACCACGTTTGTAATGGCCAACAATCTTTCGAGGAAGAGATAGAATGTGCATATAGAGACAACGTGTGGCGAAGCGTGTCAAGATGATGACACGATATCGGGCGAGCGTGGGGATCTAAATTTTTGGAGTAGAGAATCAGGGAACCAAGCGGCATGAGGCGAAAGGTCTCCAATCAATAACGCATCCAGTTTCGGGTTAAAGACCTTGGCCCATCCGGAAAGGATCGAGGGAGTTTTGACAAGCAGTTGCGCGCGGGCGAGTACAAGAACGTTTATCAACGCATCTTCCGCTAGCGCACGCGGGACATTACGGGCGAGACTGGAGAAGTGAATCGGGCTATGTCCGTCGGCCTTAACTTGGTCGTTGTTAGAAAAAACTCGAAAACCGCGCAGTTTCTCGTGCGCTGTAGCTAGGAAATCAGGTACGTCGGTAGCGATGAAGACTGTGCGGACCTTGGGGTAACGGGCTTCTACCTCCTGTCTGAAGAGGTCAAGAAAAGCCATGGGCTGCACCTGGGTCCCCTCAGAGACCTTATCAGTGCCGCGATAATGAATTGCTAAATATTGCCCATCCGTATTGTGTGCGATGACGGATGCAGCTTGCGTAGAGATTGTCGCTGGGATGGAGAAATGCTTGAAAAAGAGAAAATGGGCCTGCTCGAATGTGAAGTTCTGGAAGTCGAGCGGTATGGGAAAGTCAGAGAGATCACGGAGACGTAGCGAGCAAAGACTCCTGTACGGAAGTTGCTGCTTCTGGTGGAAAGTGTCACGAAGACAGTCGTAATCGGGGCTTGAGTACGGTGATTTGCGCGAAAGGACAAAGAAAGGCGAAATACCTCGGGAGCTGCAGGAACGTGCGAGCAGAACACACCAGGTCAGTACGGCAAATAACCCGAGGCGTCCTGCTGTATCCAACTCGATAGGCAGCGGATTCCTGCGAAGAGAAAAAACGCCGTGGTTCCATCCACGTTTCGCGATTGAACGAATTCCAAGCATGAGTTCAGGTTGTTGGGAGGCTGACCGAGCGTCGGCAGAGTACTCGATAGCTTGGTCGGAAAGACCGCCTACACTCGCCCGGGCCCGAACGAAGGACATTTGAAACGGAAAGCCCGGGAGAAGGCTCCGGGCAAGCGAATCTTTGGTGAGCAGCGGCCGGGTTCTACACTATGGAGTGATCGTTCAGGCAATCGCGGGCTTGGCGAAGAGATGTTTGACTATTCGCAAGCTGCCTAGAATCGGCACCGCTACAGAGAGAAGGAAAGGAATCAGTCGCCGTACGCGGGGATGCTTGGTGCCCCAAATATAAAGATGATGTTCGGGTGCGAGATGAAGGCGAAAATCCTCCATTTCCTTGCGTGAATCAAGCGCCAAGCTCCTATTGCCTATCTCATAGGCAAGGCGAAATAAAGGTGGAGTGAAGCGCGCCACGATGAATCTCTTGAGGTTCCAAGTCTCGGCAGCGCCATATTTGCCAGCGTAATGGAACAACATGAGTTTGCAGTTGGCAATAAACCGGACGTTCTTGTTGCTATCCTTGAATCGGCTGGCGGATTCGGGCAGCAGATTGCGGGTGGCGAGGGACTCATCAATATAAAATATCTTAGATCTGGCGGCGATCTCGATCCATGTCTGGGTGTCGCCCATCATGAAAGTTTCGCTGAACTCATAAGGACATTCTTGGTGGATGCGGCTCAAAAGATCGGTCCGGGCTACGGCTGTGCATGTTTCGATCAAATATTCGCTAGCGATCAGCCCGTGAATCACGTTCGAGTAGGCACGGGACATCTTTCGTTTCTTGTGGAAGGAAGCGGCGCGGGTACCCCTTGTAATATCGTAGCGGTCAACATCGGAATGCACCAAACCTGTATTGGGATCCGATTCCAAAAGCTCGACTTGTTTCTGTAGTTTGTGCGGGTTGTGCCAGTAATCGTCACCCTCGCAGAAGGCGACGTATTTGCCCCGGACGGCGTTCCGCACTCGCTTGCTATTTAGCCTTGCCCCAATGTTGTGCTCTGATGTGAGAACACGAATGATTTTGGGATACCTCTTTTGGTACTCAAGGACTTTCGCCCGGGTAGCATCAGTCGAACAATCCTCTCCGATAATGAGTTCTATTAGGAAATTCGTTTCCTGTTGGATCACCCCTTCGATAGCTCGGCCGATGTAGGGTTCGTGGTTGTAGGTGATCATAGTCACGCTGACCAAAGGGGCCTTTACCAAGAGTTCGGGTGTGCTTGTTTCAGTACAAGGGATAATGGCAGGAAGGGAGGCGGGAGTCTGGGGCAAGCTATTCATGGAACAAATCGACCGCGAATGGTCGGGGAAGAGCGATCGGATTGAAACCTTAGGCTCGCACGCGGGCACGATGGTGGAAGAAAAGAGACCGCAGGAGAGTCCATGCATCAATAAAAGCAGGAAGACGGCAGACGAAGCAGAGACCCACATAGACAAGGGATCCGACGAGTATTTGGACGGCCAGAAGCATTACGGGGGATACTAGTGGCGTGAGGGTGATGGACCAAGTGCAGAGGCACATGACGAGTGCCGCATTTGCGTAAGGCACCAAGTCGGCCACTTGGCGCCAAGGGCCGTAACCTACTAATCGACCGCTGTAATGGGCGTTGAGCACGAAGGCAACAACCCCGGCCAGCACGGCACTCCATGCGATTGCCGTGATGCCAAAGAACGATGCGATGGAGAGCAGCAGGATGCCGGCAACCTTCTTGACCACTTCAATGCGGAAAAAGAGGTTTGAGTGTCCTAGGGCCGTCAATAGGCTGAGGTTCAGAACATGCAGTGGCCACAAGAGACCGGCGAAACTCAAGATTTGCAGATAGGGCACGCAGGGACTCCACTTCTCGCCAAATAGTAGCACGACAAGAGATGGAGCGGTGACGGCCATTCCGAGCATCAAGGGAAAGTTGATCATCATTGCAAACGTGGCAGCCCGACGCAAACCGTTAGCAAGGTAGCTCTTGTCATTCTGGGACGCAGCCAAGAAGGGGAAAGCTACGCGGGTAATGATACTGCTAATCATGGCACCTGGGATGAGTCGGGTATTGTCCGCCCGCGAGTAGTAACCAAGGTCTTCGGCGGAGTAAAATTTTCCAATGATCAAGGAGTTGATGCGCCCAAATAAGGTGTCGAGTAGAGAAGACAGCAGAAGGAAACTGCTAAAGCGGAACAGGGAACGGATCGCCGAGATCGAAAAGATCAGGCGAGGACGCCAAGAACTGGAGACCCACAGCAAGAGCGTGTTAAGAATGGACGCCACGAGCGTTTGAATACCCAAGCTCCATACGCCGAAACCGCGAAACGCCAGCAGAACAGCGAACGCACCGGAAATAGTTTGGGCGGTCAATGAAATAATGCACTGCCGTCGCAGATTAAGCTTTCTTGAAAGTAAGAGGTTTTGAATCGTTCCCAAAGCCCCGACCACGAGATTCGCAGCCAGCAACCAAGTCAACGGTTCCAACACGGGCATTGCATAAAATGCGGCAATCCATGGTGCCGCGCAGCAGAGCAATGCCGCGACGGACAAGGAAGTGCCCAGATTGAATAAGAAAACGGAAGACAATTCGTCGTCGCTGACCTCCTTTTTTTGAACGAGGGCGAGAGCGAACCCGGAATCGACAACAACGGCTGCCAAACCGATGAAGACGGAAAGAAGGCCGACCGTTCCAAAATCCCGGGGACTCAGAATCCGCGCAAGAAACAGGGTGACGAGGAACTGGAGACCTTGTCGTACGAACGCGTCAATTGCGCTCCAAAAGGTGGCGGATACCGCTTTCTGGTGAAGGGAAGCCGCGGACATGCAAGGAGAGGTAATGTGATTTATGTGTGCTGATCCCGGTTTGCCGGATTTCCGGTAACTGAATACGGAGCATCATGGGCGCGCCTATTTGGCAATCGGTCTCGGTGCTACAGCGAGGAGTAGCGAGGATGTGGATTATGTATAGCCTTCAGTTCACAGAAGAGAAGAATTATTTGCGAGGATCGCGCTGGCGTCGGGCTCGACCCGCGAACATGGAAACCCAAAGAAGAGTATAGCTGCCTGGCTATGACATTGCCAATATGGACTTCCAACTATACTTGCCTCATCCCGCGCGCGGACATTTCCTGAAGTGCGCGCTATAGAAGCTTCCTTCCCACCCCGCGACCGCGTGATTCCGGCGAAACGGCAACGTACGTTATGTAACCCACGCGGCTGAGTTGATCATTGCAGTAGAACGCGATCATTCCACACGCATTTGTCTGCCCGTCCAGCGCGAGTATCACAACACCCTTGCTGAGAATCTTTGGTTTGCCCTGGGGTCACGAAGGGCGTGCCTCTGCGAGGCAAATGGGAATCGGGGCATGGTCCGAGAAGATGATCATGTCTTGGATGGTTGGGAAGTAACAGTTGCAGAACATGTTGAATGGACAACCGTGCTGCGTCGTGCCAAGAGTTGACGCCCCAACTTGATTCCTGGCTGCTCGACCCACTGATGCAGCAGCCATGCGACCAAGTAGGATCCCGGCAGCGTGACTGCCGTCAATAATGCGGTTCGCAGCACCGGTTTCAGCGCAAGCACGGAAGGCTGCGCGAAGAGCCATCCGCCTGCCAGTGTAATAAAGAACCCATGCACGAGGTAAACCCCATAGGAGGCATCGGCCATGAAACGTGTGACGCGGTTTCCAAGAAACCTCGCCACAAAGGCCTTTGCCGCGGCCGTGCGCGGTTCCAACGAAGCCGCGCATTGCCCCATCAGGAAGCAGAGACCGACAATCAGGACGATGTAGAACGACTCGCGCGCAGCGATGATTGTTGCTAGCGCCATTTGCAAAGCCCCCTCGGTCGGCCGCTGAGTGAAAGTGCGATTTGTTGCCGCGAGCAGCATCCCGACCAAGAACAGCGAGAGCTTCAGCGGAAGGAATGAAGGCTCTGGATAGGCAGGATATCGGCGCATTTCCCGCCGAGCAAGTCGCTGACAATAGCGCGTACCGAAGTAGTGCAAAGGACCGTGTCAGCCTGCGTCATGGTCCCGCCAGCTTTGGGGCGGATGATCAAAGGCACCGGATAACCATGGTTCTTTTCGATCCACGGTGCCGTACGCCACCAATGATCCGAAGTGAGTACGAAAGCGGTCGCATCGTGCAATCCCGCCTTGTTCACCTTCGTCAAAAGGTCGCCTAGGCAGCGGTCAACCAAAGCAAGATTGCTGTAGTATCCTGACGTGTTGGATTTGAGTGCAATGGACAATCGATCCTCCGCGGCGTCGTAAATTCCCGGCAAATGCGGAATCCCATAATGCAAGAAGACAAAATCGATACTAGGATCGGCGACCGCCGCGAGCGCGGCGGTATGCATCTCTGCATAGAGGTCCCGCGAGGCCATTCGGCCAAATTGCGGCAGAGCGAGAAACGCATACTGGGCCGCCACCGCCGACACCACATTGCTGCGGCGGATACCTTGGAACGCAGGAAACCCCCATGAATTGTCTGTGAGATTCGGGCTCACCGGCAGGATTCGGCTGTAGGGATGGTACCAACCCAGTACAGCCACCTTTTTCCCTGCTCGCAGCATTTCAGTGACGATATTGTCTCCGTTGCGAAAGTCCCGCCATTCGTTTTCTCCCGCATAATTGACTCTCAACTCCGAGTCGCCTCGACCCTCGGCCTCCGATACAAGTCGGCCGGTGAGAAGCGCCGGAAGTGAAATCATGGTTCTGTTCGAAGGCGGATACGCCTGCGTGGCCACCACTGCGTTTTTTATAAACGCGTCCAAAACCGGGAGTTTCAGGTCGGGCGGGCGCTTTTCGAAGGTCGCTGCCTGATCCCATTCGTCGAAAATAATCCAAATTACCCGGTTCGTGGCTACGTGTTCCGGCCCCAACGCCGGGATCGAGAGTTTCTGGCGGGGTTCTTCTTGCCCGGGATAGGCAATATTCGCCACGGCATAGGCTAGATTAATTCCCGCGTAGGGAGACAAGATGGCAAGCGCCCAGAACAATACGGCATAGAACCTCTGCCGAAACAACAATGACCCTACCAACAGTCCGCCGGCTGCTATCAAAATCAACATGTACCGGGCAATACCGGAATAGGCTTCGAAAGTGACTCCCGAAGATCGGCGAACGAAATCGAGCGGAAAGAGGAATACCAGTAGCACCGTCAACATTGCGATCGCCCTCACCCATCGGCGTTCGCCCAGCCAAACGAGCTTGATCAGAAAATACAGTCCGACCGTCAACAGTCCCACGCCAATGATGGCGGCCACGAAATCAACCCGGCTGTAAGGACTGGCTGCCAGATAATGGCGCTCGGGTTGATGCAGCAGAACGTCCCAGATGCGTAGGTAACAAAGATTGGCCAGGGAGACCGCTACAACCGCGCGCATCAATCGCTGTTTTGCTAGCGATAGTAGGTGCGCTGGATGAAAATTTTGGAGATCAAACGGCATGTTCTGACTCTACAAACTGGCTGGAGCCAATCTCCGCAACTCCATTAGCCAAGGTTGCCATCGCTGGTGAACCGCGGCGCAAGAGGTACATCCATCTCGAGCTGTTGGGCAGTTGCGTACGGCGGACGAGGGTGAACCAAGACGCGTAACTGGCTTCGAACTCCGCCTGGCCGAGGCGTGGAATCAGGTGCTCCTTGTTGCGGCTGATCTTCTGGAACATCGGGTCTTCCGGTGGCACATATTCCACAACCAATCCATTGGTAACCATCTCGGACAAAAGCTCAAAGATTTGATACAGCGGAATCCCATGGGTCACCGTCAGGTGGTGAATCACTGCCAGCAACAATGCGGCATCGAAGTTTCCCTTCGCCCGCTGCAGAAAACTGGTTTTTTCGGAATTTCGCCAGCCCATGCCCGGACTCGGACGTCCAAAATCCATCACCAAAGGCAGCACGGACAGGCCTTCCTTGCGGCTTCGTTGCCAGACTTGATCGATCACGGCCGAATCGCTGTCCAGCGCCACCACCGACGCACCCTGAGCCGCACACAAACAACTGAAATAACCAGTATTGCAGCCAATATCCAAAACGGTGCGCGGCGAGAGGTCGCGCAGGGCATCGCAGACAAAAGTTCGCTTGGCGACAAAACTGTCGTCCGCGTAACTCAGGTCATCCATGTAGCCGATCCAGTGGGATCGGTTGCGGGCTTGCGGCCTGAGCCGCCGGAATGCGCCACGCAATTGTACAATCATGCCTCGAGCCACCTGCAATTCACGAGGGGGGTTCTTTGATTTGCTATTCTCCAAAGGGACGGACTCGGCGAACTTGAATCGGCCGAACCAGGTCGGAAATGTCACAAACTGCAGCGCGAGAGGCCAAAGCTTCGCCACAAGATTGAGGCGATGATAAACCTCCGCCGGCTCGATCCCGTCGCGGCGCCCGAGAAACAGCTCGTTGATCGGAGTGCCTTGGTTGCGATAAAGGAGCAGCGGCAGCAGAAAGGTGCACACAAACTGGGAATAGGCCGTCCAGATCACCGCACCGGGTTTGTACCGGTCGAAAGAAAGAAAGTCGACAAACACCGGTTGAGCGTCGCGGAACAGGATATTGAGCGGAGTAGCGTCCTTGAGCGTATAGCCCGCATCCAGGGCCTGCAGCTGCAAGTCGAGCGTCAATTCCCCCGCCGCAAAGAGCATCGCGGGGCTCCATTCGTACGGGTACGAGGGAAATGGAATCAGCTCATGTTCGAGCACCAAGCCATCGCGAGCTTCGGGGGCAAGATTGGAAAAATGCGGACTCTGCAGCAGCGCGTCCGCCTCGCTGGACGGCAACAGTCGCGTGGCCGGCAGTTTCTTTTCCGTCAGGAGGGATCGAGCGAAATCCGATGCGGCGAAAGTGCGCACCCGATCCGCCGCCTGCCGATAGACGAAACGTAGAATTCGGTCTTCGTGCCGCAGGCAGCAACCCTCCGGATCGCGAAACGACAAAGCCGATTCCATGGAATCTAAATTCGTCAGAAGGGTTGCCCGCGAATCACGCGAATGAGCACGAATGGATATCGACCCCGGACACTACGATCCGATTTTGTAGGAGGCCGCAGAGGTCGCGGAGGTGCGATGTATACGGAATGATTTACCGCGAAGATCGCGAAGCGGCGCGAAGGTACAAACGTCGGAATCCAGAGCGAAAACTTGATTGATATCGGCCGGCTTACTCTGTGCCTTCGTGTCTTTGTGGTGAACCGGTCCGGAGTTCGGACATCCGATCCAATAGTGTTGATTAACCACGAAGACACAAAGCCACAAAGGTCGGAGTCCGGAAGGTGAACTTGTTTGGAAAAACCGCGAAGCGGCGCGAAGGTCTGATTAGCGAAAATCAGTGCAGATTTGCGGTTTAGAATCCGAACCCAAAAATCTCCGCGGATTACGCTGATGGTCGCGGATTATGAAGCTAAGTGCCTAAGAGGCCTCCGTCTTCTTGCGCTCTTTTTCTTGAGCGGGTGGCGTCTGCGGTTTGTCCCGACGAACCCAGCCAAACATGCGTCGGCGGATGTTCTTCAGGGTCAAGACAGCTCCGATGAAACCGGAGACGATCAATTGCACCAAAAGCAATCCGGAGCCCGGATTAACATACGCCAAAGTTAATAGCTGGTAGTTCAATTCGTTCCTGAAGACGAGCGCACGAGCGCCGGGTTACGTGGGGATTGACGGAGTAAGGGAATGAGGGAGTATGGGGAAGAACGCGAGACGGGACGGAAGAACGCGAGAGCGGGAGACGGGGCGCTGCAAACGCGGTTATCGGTTATCGGTTATTGGTTATTGGGGAGCTGAGGGCAGATGACGCCCGCCTTCGCTACACTGCGGCGCGGCTCGTCCCGCGGCGGGGCCGCAGGCGAGGTAGACGGGGCGGAAGAACGCGAGACGGGAGAGAACGCGAGATAGGAAAGACGGGCGAGAACGCGAGACCCGGAAGACGGAGGAAGGAAAACGCGGAAATATTGAAAAGCTGAAAGCTGACACGCTGAAAAGGCGGACTCTGGTTGATTATTCGCCGCCAACTCCCCGCTAAAGCGCGCTTGCCGCGAAACAAAGGCTGTTCAATCAAATTTTATGGCCTCAATCCGATCCTGGTGAATCTCGATCAAATCTGCATCAGCCAAAAGCCTGTCAACGTCAGGCCAAAGTTTGGCGATCGTCGCCTCCAAATCAGCGCGCCGCATGTTTCCGGTACGCACCCAGACGACCTTGGGGCGCCCCATGCACTGCTAACTGGTTAAAAAAATCGGCATCCTTGGTCAGAATTACAAAACCATGATCGCGAGCATGGCTCCAGAGCTTTTCGTCGGTAACCTGCCCGCCAATCTCGGTCGCATGCATACAAGGGCAGCCCAAAGCAACCAGTAAACCCCGTGGCAAATTTTCGTCCACGAGAACTTTTCTCATGACGCGAGTTCAACGGTGGTGTGCATTTCGCTCAGCCGGCGAGCATACTCCAAACACGCCAAAACGTCTTTCCGGCTGAGTTGTGCATGTCCAAGAAGCACGTCCTCGATCGTATCTCCAGCGCTCAGATAGGAAAGTACCGTTTGGACCGTGATGCGCGTACCGCGAATCACCGGTTTGCCGTTGCAAACGCCTGATTTGATTTCGATGCGGTTCATAGTTGCTCCAAGTTAACGTATGTGCCGGCCGAGACAAGAGGGGAAAGTTCGGCGAAAGCGGAGAAGACGCTTGGAAGACGTCACGTCTTGACTTTTGACAAGATGGCCGGCGTCAGAAGGTTGCCAACTATATAGACGCGATAGGGCCAAGCCCGGATGTCCTGCACGCGGAGATTGCAGATGTTTGCATGGAACAGACTGTGGCATTGCGGCGGAGTGAATTATGAGACATCCCGTCTAGGCGTATCAGTCTTGCCAGTTTTCGACTTTCAGTCCTGACACCCGACCAAATTCACGGACGTTCCGAGTGATCACGGTGGCGCCGAGACGAAGAGCCTGGGCGGCGATCAGCGTATCCATGGGCCCAATCCCCGCCCCGCGAGCTTCCAAATCGTGGCGGATAACGGCATAGTGCGTGCTGTCATCCCTGGTGAACGGTTCAACCGGGAGGGTCTGGGCTAGTTCGGCGAGTTTTAAGCGGGCGTGCGCGTTGGCCCCCTTGGTTACGCCAAACTCCCGCTCCGCCAGCACGATCACCGATAGGCATAGTTCACCAAAGGACCCTCTCATTTTCTCCACGAGTTTCGGATTGTCCCCGCGCATATAGGCAGAGATCGCATTGGTGTCGGGCAGGTATATCATTCGTCGCGAGGGATGTCGGGGGTGGTGTGTGCCGGAACGTCGAGCAGGTCAGGACAAGAACCGGCGAGAGCGAAGAAGCGCCGGCGTCTAGCCTCGAAGTCAGCATTGAGTGGTTCAAGAAGGACACCGCCGGTTGAAGTGCGGGAAATCGCCGCCTCCGTGCCGGGAAGACGAAACTCACGAGGCAACCTGGCGGCCTGAGAACCACCATGCTTAAAAAGTTTGGCGCGGGTTATTGCAGTGTGCATATCTACACGTAGATACCTTTTGGCCTTGAAGTCAAATCCTCCTTGGTCAGCCTCTTGTTCGGTCTCGTCCGATCACACGGTTCGATCCGGCGAGATAGGTAACACTTTGTCCGGGGAGATAGGTGACACATAGTCCGGGGCTAAATGCCCTGGCAAAACCTAACTCCCATGGAAGAGATCAATCGATTCGTAGTGCTCGCACAGAGCGGGCGCTTCAGTGTGACCGACCTGTGCGAGCAGTTCGGGATCAGCCGCAAGACCGGCTACAAGCATCTGGCGCGTTACGCAGCGCTGGGTCTGGCCGGGTTGCAGCCCCGCAGCCACCGGCCGCACCATTCGCCGCAGCGCACGGACGAGACGCTGGAGGCGTTGGTCTTGGCCGAGCGCCGACAGCATCGGACCTGGGGACCGAAGAAGCTGCAGGTCGTGCTGGAGGTGAAGCACGCGATCGAGCGCCCGCCCGCGTGCAGCACGATCGCCGAGATCCTGCGCCGCCACGGCCTAAGCGTCCGGCGACGACGGCGTCCCGGGGCCTTTGTGGCGGGCAACGACGGGCTGACGCAGCCGACGCAGCCCAACCACGTCTGGACGGTGGACTTCAAAGGCTGGTTCCTGCTGGGCGATCAGCAGCGGTGCGATCCGCTAACGGTGTGCGATCGCTACAGCCACTACGTGCTCGCTTGCGAAGCCCGCCCCAATCAGCAGTTCAAGGGCACGCTGCACGCCTTTCGCGCCTTGATGCGCTACCGCGGCCTGCCGGAGATCATCCGGTGCGATTTGGGTTCACCTTTTGCCTCTTACGGCTTGGGCCGCTTATCGAGTCTGAGTCTGTGGTGGATCGAGCAGGGGATTGAAGTGGAGTTCACGCGGCCGGCTTCGCCGCAGGACAACGGTTCGCACGAGCGGATGCATCGTGATTTGAAAGCGGAGGCAACCCAACCGCCGTCCGCCAATTTTGCGGCCCAGCAGCGTCGCTTTGCACGCTGGCAACACACCTATAACCACGACCGACCCCACGAGTCGCTCGATCAGCACCCGCCAGCCGAGTTTTACCAGCCTAGCGGCCGACGCCTGGGCGAGAATGACAAGCCGCTGGTCTATCCCCCAGACCAGGAGGTCAAAGTCATTTCCGCCTCCGGCCACCTCGCTCACGAAGGCCGCCACTACCACGTCGGCGATGCGTTCGCCGGCAAACACGTCGGCCTGCGGCTCAACCCGGCGGGCCAAACCGAACTGCATTTTGCCAACGTCCATCTCGGTCATCTCGCCTTCAACGCCGAGGGCGGTCGCTTCAAACCCACCGCCTACATCGCCCCTTTGCGTTGCCCCCCGGCATCACCCAACCCGCCGCCTACGGCGGCAGTCGGGGCGGGGAGGGAGCAAGCTCCCTCCCCAGCGCCCCTCCCTTAATATATCCTCCCTCAGACCACCAATTCCCTCGCTATAGCCGAGAGAAACCCTGTATCAAAGTGTCACCTATCACTCCGGACAGTTTGTCACCTATCACCGGATCGAACCCACCTCTGCTAGGAGTGTTTGGAAGACGTCATGTCTTGACTCTTGACAAGAGGGCCGGCGGCAGGACGGAAGAACGCGAGACGGGGCGGACAGTAGACAGTAGACAGTAGACAGTAGGACGGAGGGCGGTGGACGGTTGACGGTGGGCGGTCGGACGGAGCGGAAGAACGGAGGTCGATCGATGGGGTCAGGACGTTTTTTGTCAATTCTTGTGAGGTGGATCCGAAGGTCAATCGATGGGGTCAGGGTCAGTCTATGAATCCATGGGGCCCACTAAAATCCGGTTTTCTGGAGCTAATAGGGATTCAGGGGGGCAGGCCGAGTATTGTGGATTTTAGCGGTCGATCCGAAGGAGTTGGCGGTGGCGGTCGGAAGAACGCGAGAGCGGGAGACGGGAGAGACTTGGAAGACGGGTAACCTCAGAACCCAAAACCCAGCTCTCAGCGCCCTCTGCGGTCTCCTGTAAAATGTATGATCGGACAGCTTCGCCCCGTCGCGTCCGGATCGGAAGCGGCGAGATGTATGTTGGAGAAGGCGAAACCACGGACGAGGAATATTAACCACTAATACTCACTAATAATCACTAATATGAAGAACGGGGAGCGAGGGACTGAGGGACGGGGCAGAAAATGCTGAAATTGGGAAAGCTGAAAAGCTGAAATAGGAGAAGGGAGCCGGAGGACGGGGCGGAAGAACGTGAGACGTGAGGCGTGAGACGTGAGGCGTGAGGCGTGAAGTGGGAGGAAGAACGCGAGACGTGAGCTGGGGGAAAATTGAGAAAGAAGAAATTGAGAAACGCTCCACGCTACGCTTGATGGCAGATCGCAAATTTGAGATTTGATAGAGAGTAGTTTTGAGAAACAGAAGCGAATCCATCTGGTGCCCGAGCGCAGTCTTTTGTTCCCTTCTGTGAAAATAGATCCGTGCTCCTTTAATCTCCCGCAAGTGAGTCAATTTCCGGGATCGCTTCCAATTCTTCAAGAAACTGCGGTAACTGTTCCTTCACAATCCCCCACACAACCGAGTCCTCAACGTGATCGTAAGAAATGCTTGAGCGAAACCTCATTCATGCAGAATCGTCAGATCTCGTTCCATACTACGCTTCAAAAAAGGATTCCTTACCATGCGAGGCGTCAACACTTGTACCCGCCGGCCAAAGCGTTTGGTCGCCTCG
>Ga0182027_10001866_pt1 | contig 34438 bp, 47 predicted proteins | sample 712E1DmetaG_FD_121300 | JGI IMG/M metagenome (GOLD analysis project Ga0182027, IMG submission 121300) | Permafrost microbial communities from Stordalen Mire, Sweden - 712E1D metaG (Illumina Assembly) | ecosystem: Environmental > Terrestrial > Soil > Wetlands > Permafrost | place: Sweden...
CGGGCCAACGCCAATCGTCCACACCGGCCACGAATTCGTTTACTGTTTGGATGGGCAGTTGACTTATATCATCGAAGGACAGAATTATTTATTGGAACCAGGAGACAGTTTGATCTTTGAAGCGCACCTGCCGCATCGTTGGGGAAATCTTGGCAATACCCCCACACGTTCCTTGCTGATTATCTGTCCCACCGATGAAAACGACCACCCTACTGAGAGGCACTTTTCCTCTCAGTAAAAATGGCGTCATCGCCATCGTTTTGAAAGGAGTTGTGCTATGTCTGCTAAAAGGTCCTTGATCGTGGTTATAACGGGAACCGTTTTGCTCCTCATTTGCCTGTTTTTCTTGCAGCTACCGACCTCGGTTTCTGCCCAATGTGGAAACCCACCCCCATCCTCATGCACCACCTGTCACGCGCAGCAAGACCCTGTGGCTGACAAAGGGGAATGGCACAGCAGTCATGCCGCTATGGATATCTGCATCAATTGCCATGGTGGAAATGGCAGCGCCATGGATAAAAACCTGGCGCACCAGGGCATGGTGGCACAACCGCTGAGTGACATCTACACTGACTGCCACAGTTGCCACACCGACTACATGGAACGGGCTGTCCCCTATGCTGCGACCTTGCAGATTACCCCCTCCAGTTGTGCCACACCCACTCCCGCTGCCTTTGGCCGCGCGTCCAGCAGCCTGCCTCCGAATGGCATGGCGATGTCGTCCAATGGGGCGGGTGTTTCCACTGCCGCTCAGATTTTCCTGTTCGTTGCGGGCGGGTTGACGCTTCTGGTGCTCTTTTGCATCGGAGCCTGTTGGCTGGGACAGCACCGTGTGAAAGGCTAGCTCGCGGTGAAAAGGTGAGACATGAAAGGCTGGAAGTTGGTTTTGGCAGGGCTGTCCCTGGCGCTGGCCTGTATGCTTCCCACGCTGGCCTCATTTGTGGCCGCCTTCTACTGGCGGGTGGGGCGAGCTATCACCTTCATCCTCTCAACGGAAATCCTTGCGCCAGCTTTGATCTTTGGCCTGGCGTTGGTTGTTCATTTCGCTTCTAAATCACACATATGGAGATACCTACAATGAAAATCGCAGCAATCACAGATGATGGCAAGACCATCAGTCAACACTTCGGTCGCGCACCCTACTATTTGGTAGTCACGCTTGAAAAAGGCGAAATCGTCAACCGCGAACTGCGTAACAAGCTCGGCCATGCCCAGTTTGCCAACCAGCCTCACCCCGAGGAAGTTCCCGGCCAACCGCATGGCATGGATGCCGCTTCGCACAACAGGCACGTGCAGATGGCTGAAACAATTGCCGACTGTGAGGCGCTCTTGTGCCGCGGCATGGGGACGGGCGCCTATGAAAGTATGAAAGCGCTCAACATACGCCCTGTGGTCACCGATCTCTCCGGTATAGATGAAGCCGTTGTGGCATATGCGAACGGGCAGATTGTGGATCATACGGAACGGTTGGATTGAGACCATAGGTTGAATTATATGAAAAAGATTGCGTTCCCCACTGACGATGGCGAAACCATCAGCCGCCATCTTGGCGAGGCTCAATTCTATATTGTTGCCCTTTTGGACGACGCAGGAAGGATAACCTTCGAGCAACGCGAGAAACCCCGCCATACTCACCTCCGGGAAGGGACTGAACATGAACGGGAGGGCGAACATTCCCAGCGTGGTCCTGCCCTGTTCACTCCGATTCTCGATTGCCAGGTCCTGATTTCAGGCGGCCTGGGACAACCCGCCTATGAACATGCCGTGGCGCAAGGGCTGGAGCTGATCCTTCCGGCGCAAAAGAACATCACGGACGCGCTGAATGCCTATCTCGCGGGTACATTGGTCTCGGATATGCGGCGTGTGCATAAACATTAGTGTGGGCTAACCATGAAGTATGTCTTTGGCCCAGTCCCTTCGCGCCGGTTGGGTCAATCACTGGGCATTGACGCCATCCCGCTCAAAACCTGCAATTGGAATTGTGTCTACTGCCAGTTGGGACGCACCATGCCATTGACGAATGAACGGCGTGAGTATGTTCCAGCGAAGGAAATCCTTCTCGAGGCTGAGCAGGTTTTGAAGTCTCGCGCGAACCACAAATAGGGTTCCGTTTCTGGAGCGCCGCGCCTGCCATGTATCCTGATGAAGCACACAGCCTGCGGGCCATTCCCCTCGACATAGGGTTTCCAAAGAAAGGTAATCTGTCCCATGAACCATGAGAAAGTCTTTGAAATTCAAGCTAATTTATGCAGGGCCATGGGAAGTCCATTGCGGATGAAAATTCTGCATGTGCTGCGGGACGGTCCGTTGAAAGTCAACGATATTGCCTCTGCCATACATCAACCTCAAGCCACGATCTCGCGAAATCTAAAGATATTACGAAATGCGGATATCGTTGCGACTCAACGGGAAGGCAATAACGTGCTTTATCATGTTGCCAACCCCAAACTCATGCGTGTGTGCGACTTGATGCAGGAGGTGCTGATGGAGCAAGTCAATGAACTTTCCAGACTCATGGAGATCAACGAAGGATGAAAATCCTTGATGCCCTCATTGCCAGCTTGCCTGAAAATGTACCGGTTCGCTCCGTGTGGGTCGGGCTGCACTGGACGGTCGTTTGCAGCCGGTACTGCGGCATGGCCGGTATGCCGTCAATAAATAAATGATCATCATTATCTTTGGAGGTTGGAATGTCAAGAAAACATACAAAAACAAAGAGCGCATCCCCTGAACCTGCCGCTCAGCGGAGGCACAAAACTCACAAGAGAAACCTGATATGGTTGTGGATTGGCCTGGGGGTTCTGCTTATCGCCGTGATAGGAATTCTGTTAATCAGCCCCAGGAATGCCCCCACCGTGGAAATCTCCCCGGCCCAGGCGTATGCAAAGTATCAGCAGGGCGCGTTCTTCCTGGACGTGCGCAGCCAGGAAGAATGGAATCAATTCCATATTGCCGGGAGCACCCTTATTCCGCTGGACCAACTGCAAAACCAGCTGGGCGAAGTGCCGAATAACAAAGACATCGTTGTAGTTTGCCTGACAGGTCACCGCAGCATGAGCGGCACCACCATCTTGCAGCAAGCCGGATTCACGCGAGTATCCTGCCTGAGCGGGGGATTACAGGCATGGATGGATGCAAACTATCCTGTCGTGAGGCCTTCGCCATAAGCAAGGAAAATTAAACCAATGGATATCATCCTGCATGCCATCGGCCTCATTCATTCACCGTTCACAGAGAAAGACAAAACACCCATTCAAGCCTCGCACTCGCAAGCTGTCGGTCTAGTGGAAGTCTTCCCAGAATTCGCAGACGGATTGAAGGATATCGAAGATTTGTCTCATATCTACCTTCTGTATGCTTTCCATGTATCATCTGGATACGCCTTGCAGGTAAAGCCATTTTTGGACGACCTCGAGCACGGCATCTTTGCCACGCGCTATCCCTATCGTCCAAATCCCATCGGCATATCAATTGTTCGCCTCGTATCGCGACAAGAAAGTAAACTCACCGTTGAAGGCATAGATGTGCTGGATGGCACACCCCTGCTCGACATCAAACCCTATATACCGGATTTCGATCTCCGCACAGAAGTGCGGACGGGCTGGTATGAAACACGGAGCAAAAAGTGAAACGATATTCCATCTTATTTCCCATCATTCTCCTTTTCAGTTTATTGGTTGTTCCGCCCACAAACGCACACGCACAGTCATCCCAACCGGTTGTGCATGCTGTGCTTTTTTATTCTCCCACCTGTCCACATTGTCAGCATGTCATCAACGACACCCTGCCGCCCTTCCTGCAAAAATACGGCCATCAACTTGAGATCATCGGAGTGGATGTCACCCAGCCTCAGGGACAAACCCTCTTCCTCGCCGCTCTCGATAAATTCAAACTCCAGGATGGCGGTGTCCCTTTCCTCGTGATCGGAGACAAATATCTGATGGGTTCTGCAGATATTCCCGAACGATTGCCGGGCATGATCGAAACGTACCTGGCTCAAGGAGGCGTGGATTTTCCGGATATTCCCGGCTTGCAGGATGCGATCTCTCGATCTCCAGAAATTGCAGTCGCTCCAACTCAATCTGCAGCGCTCCAAACGAACCCTGTACCTGTCACCGCGACCAACGTCCATAATCCCAATTGGACCGATAATTTCGCCCGCGACCCAGTTGGCAACGCGCTGGCTGTTATCGTTCTCGCAGGCATGCTTGGAACTGTTTTATGGGCTGGTATCCTATTCCAAACAACAAAAGGTATTTCCTTTAAAGGTGATTGGGCTTGGATCATTCCTGTTTTATGTGTTTTTGGACTAGGCGTGGCTGGCTATCTGGCTTACGTGGAAACTGCTCAGGTCACCGCAGTTTGCGGGCCCATGGGGGATTGCAATACTGTACAACACAGCGAATATGCGCGCCTGTTTGGCATACTTCCGATCGGCATACTGGGCCTGGTTGGATACGGGATGATCCTTATAGCGTGGATGATCACCCGCTTTGCCAAAGGCCGACATTTTCATCTTGCATGGCTATCCTTGTTCGCCATGACGGTTTTCGGCACATTATTTTCAATATATCTCACCTTCCTCGAGCCCTTTATCATCGGCGCGACCTGTATTTGGTGCTTGACATCCGCCGTATTAATGACCATACTTATGCTACTCATGGTGCGACCGGCAAAGTTGGCTTTCTCCAGAGTCGCACACCCCCGGTCTTTTCGTCACCCGCATATATAGATTGGTACAAAAGATGATTGACCTTCAAAAAATTGAGACATTTTTATGTGCGGCTGAAAAATTGAACATTACCGAAGCTGCCAAACAACTTCATCTAAGTCAGCCTACGGTGAGTCACCAAATTAAATTGTTGGAGCAGGAATTGGGCGTCGCTTTATTCATCCGGAGCAGTACCGGCTTGCAATTGACCGAGGCTGGGCAACTCCTGCTGCCATGGGCGCGCCGGCTACTTAATGACAGCTCCAACTTGCAGGCCATGATGTCTTCATTACAGGATGTGGCAGGCGAACTTCGCATTGCCTGCAGCACGACCGCCGGGAAGTACATCCTGCCCCAATTGGCAGCCCGCTTTCGATTGCGATTTCCGGGCATACAGGTGCGCATCCCAGCCTGCGCTCCCGAAAAAGTTGCGCTTGATCTTTTGGGTGGCGAAGCCCATTTAGGCGTATTGAGCCGGGAGGTGGGAGATGCAAATCTGGAGATGCAGGAATTCTTCCATGACACGATCAAGTTGATCGTACCGGCCAACCATCGCTGGGCATCCCGTCAATCGCTTGAGCCATCCGAACTTCTGGAAGAACCAATGATCATGCGCGAACCCACGTCCGGGACGCGACGCGTGGTTCTGGAGGAACTGGCAAAGCATGATATCAGTCTCGAAGATTTAAATATCTTTATGGAGTTGGGAAATGCAGAGGCAATCGTGCGCACGGTTGCCGATGGATATGGTGTGGCTTTCGTCTCTGAATTGGCTGCTGCTTACCCATTGGAACGCGGCAATCTTGTAGCCATTCCCATTCAAGGTCTTACTTTACAGCGGACCATTTACATGGCCAGAAAACGAGTTGGCGATTCTTATCGTCCCCGTGACGCCTTCTGGAGTTTTGTCCACGCACCGGAGAACGAGGATCTTTTACGATTACCGGAACAAGGTCCTTCATAATGCTGCTCGATGAAGAAACTGGAACATGCCAGACAGTTTCATAATGAACTGTCCGGCGTGTTTTTTACTCCTGCCATCCGATTACACTGCTAATGGGATCATACACTCGGATGTTCGCCGCGTTCTGTACTGACCAGGAAGCGCATACATGCCTTCAAAGCTTTCCAATCGATGATTACATGGATGATGGTAACGATACCAGCCGCGATGCTAATCCAGAAATGCACATCCCCCCATGCAGCCTTTGTTAAAAAGAGCAGGATGAGTCGCCCGGAACGCTGGCCAGTTGGGGCAACATACAGTAGAAACCCGGTAAGGGCTGAAATAGCCCAGAGAACGATGAGGGCAAATGCGACAACCGCGCGGATCTGTGCTTTCACTTGGGACCTGCGATGGTAGTTCGTCTTCAATGATACCTCCTTCACGGATGATACAGCCTGGGGCACTTGATCAAGCAGTAAGTAAACCGCTGCTAAATTTTCAAGTTGGCATTCTGATTATCCTACACTCTGATTTTAAGGGTGTAGGATAATCGATCCTGCCTTTTATTTAATTTAGAACACGTAGGTTTGGGCGGCGCCTTCCACATCCATCAGATAGGGCGGGGCCTTGGTGATCTTGATGCGCGCATCGCGCAGGTTCTTGGGGTCGATGCCCTTGTTCTCGAGCGCCAGTTCGCACAGGGTCATATGTGCGCCCTGGTCGAGAATGTCATTGAAGAGCTTGATCGGATTCGGCAGCCCCTTCGGCTGGCCGAACTTCTCCAGCTCCTCTTTCACCGTCCATTTGGCTCCAGCGGGGCAGAAGAAAATGTAGACATCGTAGTCCAGAGCGATCCCCGATGAAGCGAAGATCAAGGTGGGCATGATGTTTGCACCGGTTTCACCGTTACAAACGATGGACATTTTTTGCTTTGCCATGGTAATCTCCTTGTTGTGTTGAATAGATTTGGTTTTGATTACAGCGACTTATTCCGTCGCGTGTTGCCGATCATTCAAACTATGTTTTTTGTTCTTCACCTCTTTCTTGTTGTGATGCAATGAAATCATCAATCTGCGCCAGCCTTGGCAGGTTCCACTACAGAGACTGGCTTTAGTGCATGGAAGTAAAGCGCAATGGTTCGATAAAGGGCATGGGCGAATTTCGTGAACGGCAACAGTAAGAGCAATTCGGCCGCTACTGAAATGTGGAACAGCAGAGTCCAGTAAGCCCAGATTGTGGGTTGAGGTAAATAAATTGCAATCTCCAAAACAAAGCCGCTGATACCCGTCAACCATAACAGGATGAGAAACGCCCAATCGGAAACGGTTGAATAAGCGGCGGCTTCATCAGTCTTGCGAATGCGTCTGACAAGCGCCATCGAGGTGCCATAAACCAGAAACAAGCCAGCAATCGTCCCAAGCAGTCTGACTGGATTCCAGAGAGGCACCCACGTACCGGTGGCTTTGACGCCGAGCAATTCAAGACCATAATCGAGGGCGGTGGCGGCGAGAAGTCCAAGAAAACCCCAAAGCGTGGAGGCGTGGACAAACCACTTTTGCAGGTACCAAGTTTGTTTATCGGGAGCCGTTTCACAATCCTGTTGGTAGCGTTGTTGGGCAAGTACTTCGACAATAGTTTCCCAAACCGCCTGCATCCAGTTGTAACGAACGCCCGAACTCCTCTCCCCCCTGACTTTGACAATCATGTTGAACATGCCCATCAAGATTATGACGGCAATCGCGATCATGCCGATTACGCCGAAGTTGTGAATGATTGACGACGGGATGAACTCGAAGAACTTGAGCGTGTCGGTTGGCATGGGACCGTGGAACATGTAGGCGCCGAAGCCAATGAGCAGAGCGAGGAAAACGAGGAAGACGGTACTCAGGATGGGAGAGGTGTAGAGAATTTTCGCCAAGCCGAGCGGATCATAATTAGCAATGGCGTAACGGCGGGCGGCAGCCATGAACTCGCCGGGGTTGGCCTGCTTCGGGCAGGTGCGGGTACATTCGCCGCAGTAATAGCACAACCATAATTCCTTGCTGTTGAGCAGGGGTTCCTTCAAACCAAGTTGTGCATAACGAATCAAGCGGCGCGGAAAGGTTTCGCCGTTTGTGGAGAGCGGGCAAATGGCGGTGCAGTTGCCGCAGTTGAAACAAGCCTCGATGTTCAAAGCACCATATTTTTTGATCTCGGTTAAGAATTGAGGATCCAGGCGGGCGCTCATGTTAATTCTCCTCGGCCTTCTTGTAGAGCGGATAATCGCCGCACATGCCCGCTTCAACCACGAGGCCGTATTTCTTCAGCGCGGCGACAAACCATAGGACCTTATCGGCCGGGATGCCGGTGGCCTGCGCCGCTTCGGGAACCGTGTGGGGTTTCTCACGAAAGAAGGCGCAAAGCTGCTGCTGCATGTGCTTCTGTTCCTTCAAAAGCGCCTGGGCGCGTTCCACAGCCTGGGGATGTTGAGTCCGCAACTGCTTGAGAATCTCACCGCGCGAAAGTGTCTTGTTTTGTACGGTCATGATGCAACCTCCGCGAGAGCAGGCATATCCATGCCGAGGGCCTGCACCATGGCTTCGTATTGCGCCAGAGTCCAGCCTTGTACATCAATGGCCTGATTCGGACAGGCGCTCACGCACGCCCCACAACCCACACAGTTGGCGGGTGTGACGACCGCGCGTTTAATTTGTTCGCCGTTCTCTTCAAAGGTTTGCAAAGCAAGCGCGCCTTCATATAAACAGACTTCGACACATGCGCCCATGCCATTGCATTTGTGTTCATCCACCGATGCGACAAAGGGCGGCAGTTCCACTTTCCCGCGTCCCAGCAAGGAGGCGACCTTCGCCGCCGCCGCCGAAGCCGCGCTAAGACTCTCCTGAATGTTCATCGGGCCTTGCGCCGTGCCGGCCAGGATCACGCCATTGACCGCCGTTTCGACGGGGCGCAGTTTCGGATGAACTTCCAAAAGGAAGCGATCGCTGCCGCGCGAGATTTTCAACATTTTGTCCAAGCCTTGAATGTCGCGCGGCATGAAGCCAACTGCCAGCACCACCAAGTCCACGGGGATTTCGATCTCTTCGCCGCAGGTCAACATATCCTTGACCTTGACCAGCACGGGATGCGCTTCACCCTGTGAGGCGCCGGAAACCACAGGACATTCCTCGCCGCGGTAGCGCAGGAAGCGCACACCCTCCTCCAGCGTGCGGCGATAATATTCTTCATGACCACGCCCATACGTGCGTATATCCTGATGCAAATCGAAAATGTTCAGTTGAGGACAACGCTTGTGCAATTCATCCAACATGTGAAGCGAAGCCGTGCAGCACACGCGCGAGCAATAATTGTTAACCTGTCCATCGGCCTGCGGCTGATGAACGCCATCCACCTGGCGGCTGCCCACACAATGAATCAGCGCCACATCGCGGACGGCGCGCCCATTCCATTGCAACGGTTGGCCGTCTTTCGTCAAAGCCAAGTGGCGGATCAACTGCGGCAAAGTGATGACTTGCGGCAATTCGTCGAAGCTATACTCCCCTTTCGATGGAGTATACGGATCAAACCCGGTTGCCACGACAATCGCGCCGACGTTAAGGTTGAATTCCCTAAGCTCATCCTTCAGGACGATTGGCCCGCCGCCCACATCGAAGGGCCGGCCGTCGTAGTGTGACCAATCCACGGCGGGCGTGGCCGGGTAGCAACCCTCATGGGGCTTGTAGATCAGTTTGCGCTGGGTCAATCCATAGTTGAACTCATCAGGGATCTCTTGTTTACGAGCAGACATCAACGCTTCGGCATTTTCATTGCTAACGCCGCGCGAATGCTGCTTCACTTGCACGCTGAAATTTCCCACGTACCCTGAAACACCCGTCACATCCGCCTGTGTAAAAATCGTGATGTTCTGATGGGCGGCAACTTTTTCAATCAACTCACGCAACAACTTGCGGGCGCCTTCCTCGGTCGGGAAAACACTTTCCAGTTGCGCCATGCGTCCGCCGAGAAAAGGTGATTTCTCAACCAGCGAAACGCGCAGTCCCTGGCGGGCTATATCCAACGCGGCACGCAAACCGGCCACACCGCCGCCAATCACCAGTGCATGTTTTTCCGCATCTATCCGGATCGGCTCAAGCGGTTGAAGCAGACGTGCTTTGGCCACGCCAGCCGCCATCAATCGCAGGGCTTTTTCGGTGGCAGCCTGCTTATCGTGGCTGTGAACCCACGAGTCCTGCTCGCGCAAGCCAATGTGTTGATACAAAAATGGATTCAGCCCGGCTCGCGTCACTGCGCCGCGAAACGTCTGTTCATGCAGCATCGGGGCGCAGGCACCAATCACCACGCGGTTCACGCCCAGCTCCTTGATGTCCTGCTCGATCATGGACTGGCCTGTGTCCGAACACAAAGACTCGTCGGTACGCGTGATGGTCACGTTGGGAAGCTGCTTCAAGGCTTTTGCAACCCACTCGCATTGGACTGTGCCGCTGATATTTCCGCCGCAATGACAGACGTAGACGCCGATGCGCGGTACTTGATTCTCAGGCATAGGCGGCCTCCTGCGGGACATTCAGCCTGTTTCCGTTTTCACGAATATATGCCGAAGCCTCAGCCGCGGCCGCACTGGCCGAGATGATGCTGTCCACAATATCCATGGGGCCCATGGCTGTGCCAGTGACGAAAATGCCTGGTCGTTCGGTGACGCATGGGGCGGAGTCAGGCGCTGGGACGGATATAAAATTGTCAAAACCGAGAGGCAGGCTCACGGTCGGGTGTGAAGCGGGGACGATGCCCTGTGAAAGCACCACCAGGTCATGAGTCCGCTCGACGATTTCGCCCGTGTCCGTCATCTCCACTTTGATGATGGGATTCTGGTCAGGGTCTTCCTTGATGGAGGCCACTTTGCCGCGCACAAATTCCACGCCCATCGCTTTGGCACTTTGGTAGAACTGTTCATAGCCTTTGCCGAAGGTGCGGATGTCCATGTAGTAGATGGTGATTTCCGCCATCGGCAGCGCGCCGGTGAGCAACATGGCTTGTTTGACGGCGTACATGCAACAGACGCGCGAGCAATAGGTGATGCCGAGGGTTTCATCGCGTGAACCCGCGCACTGTACATAGGCGATGGAAGTTGGTTCCTTGCCGTCACCCGGGCGCAGGACACGCCCGTAGGGTCCGGTGGGCGCAAGGAAGCGTTCCATCATCAGCGGATCAATTACGTTATGAAGTTTTCCCGCGCCATATTCCTTTTTGGTTTCCAGCGGAGTCAGGTCAAAGCCGGTAGCCATGATGATGCAGGCGGATTCGATGGTGAAGGTTTCAGGCTGCTGCGTGAAGTCAATCGCTTCCACGGGACAGACCTGTTCGCATTTGCCGCACCACAGGCAATATTCAGGATCGAGCACCGCCTTCTGCGGCATTGCTGTAGAGAAGGGCACGCGGATGGCGCGATACGCGCCCAGATTGCGGTCGAACGAGCTGGGGACGGTGATGGGACATTCATATTCGCAGTCGCGGCAGCCCGTGCATTTCGAAACATCCACGTAGCGCGGTTTTTGCAGGATGGACACATCGAATCCACTTCCGTGCGGCTGGACGGATTGGACTTCGCAAAAGGTGAACAGGGAAATGTTCGGATGATGCGCCACCGCCGACATTTTTGGGGTGGTGATGCAACTGCAACAATCCAGTGTGGGGAAGACCTTGCTCAAGGTAATCATGCGCCCGCCGATGCTGGGTTCGCGCTCAATGAGCGCCACTTGAAAACCCTGATCCGCCAGATCCAATGCAGATTGGATGCCGGCAATCCCACCCCCGATGACCAAGGCGTCCATATGCAGGTTATTCATGCACGGCCTCCCTCCCCCCTGCTTGCAGCGCACTGGCGTGCGCGGCGAGTTCATCCTTGACGAAGCCAATGCCTGTCAGTAAATCGTTCATCTGGTTGACTTCCTTCAGGAAAGGTTTGACACAGACCGTGCAGATGGCCGCCAGCCGCAAACGGCGAATGTCCATGCCACGCTCCTTCATCATTTGGTAGGCGCGGTTGATAAGCTTGGCGGTCCCGCTCGCCTCCACTTTGAAGGGGCTATCCGTACCGCTGTACATGACGATTATGCCATCCATGCCATGCTCGAACGCCCGCAGGTAAAACTCGGGCGGGAACATGACTGGCGACATCACCGGCAGGATATAGGTGTTGGCTGGGTAATCGAGATGACTTTGCCCGGTCGAATCCGCGCCAGCGTAGCCACCTGAAAGGGTGCCTAAAATCAAGATCTTGGGCTGTTGAGTCGGCACGCTCATCGAAACCCTATTTCAGTCGGCGGATAAACAAACGCTCATAGCCGTCGCCTTGCATAACACCCAGAAATTCGTGTCCGACTTTCTCGCACCAACGCGGCATGTCCACTTTGGTGTTGGCATCACCGGACCAGATTTCGAGGATCTCGCCAACCTTTACAGTGGTGATGCCCTTTTTGGCTTCCAGCAATGGACCCGGGCAGGACATGGCACGCGCGTCCACGACTTTGGCTGCTGCAATCGTTGTCAAATCAGGTGTAGTCATATCATTCTCCTTGTTAAGTTTGTGATTCATTTTCCATTAACTGTTCTCTTGGCCTGTTAGCCAAGACCAGACAATTCTTGAGAAGTTCGTTATCGGCGATGCGATAGTAAATGTTTTGGTGTTCCCGGCGAGATTCGAGAATATTGCTCAGTTCCATGAGATGGAGGTGTTGAGATGTGCTGGGCAGGGAAGCGCCAATCGCCTCAGCGATCTCGCCGACTGTTCTTTCCTTTTCCGTCAGGAGCCACAGAATCAAAATTCGCTGAATATTACTGAACACTTTGCAGAGTGCGGCTTGGCGTTCAGCTAAAACCTGAATTTCTTCAGAAAAGGCTGGTTTCATGGCTACTTCATAAGTTGCATAATTCATATATAGATTAACTCTCCTTGCTTGCCCTAACAAGTGACAAGCATCACAAACAATAGTCCGTTTATTTATGGCAGGCCATAGAAAGAATTGATACCCAACCACTTTAGAGGTAAACCGGAACGTTTATCGGTATAATCAAGCCGGAGTAAAAATGGATACATTGAAATATGAATTATTGATCGAAGTCAACGGGCGGCCGGAGGCGGATTTCATCAAGAGTTACCTTGAAGCCGAAGGGATCGCCGTGGAGATGTTCCAGGAAGCGGTCGGCCATGTTTATGGTTTGACGGGTGCCGGCTTGGGACTTGTGCAGCTCTTCGTCCCCAAGACGCAAATCGCCGAGGCGCGCAAATTGATGCAGGCCTACCGACAAAACACAACAAGTCCAAAGGATGAAGAAAAATGAAAGACACTGTGATACTTATCACACGCTATGGAATGGGACATTCAGAATTGGCAGACCTGCCGATCAAGTTGATCGAAAAATACTTCAACCTGATGCTGCAAGGCCATGACCTGCCGAAGGCCATTTGCTTTTATACCGACGGCGTGAAATTAACCGTGACAGGTTCACCGGTACTGGAGCCGATCAAGGAATTGGAACGAAAAGGTGTGCGGCTCATCATCTGCTCGACCTGCCTGGAGGCAATGGACCTGACAAAGAACGTGCAAGTCGGAGTGGTGGGCGGAATGCCGGATATCATCGAAGCACAGATGAAAGCAGATAAAGTAATCACCATTTAGATCGGAATCAAAACGCCAAGGAAGAGCATCCAATGAATTTTGACTTAACCGAAGAACAGCGGCTGTGGAAAAAATCGGTTCATGATTTCGTTGAGAAGGAAGTCCGACCCAAAGCCAAAGAGGTGGATGAAAAAAGTGAATTCAACTGGAGCGCAACGCGCAAGATGGGGCCGCTGGGGCTGCTGGGACTCAACATCCCCGAACAATACGGCGGCGCGGGCGTGGATGCGGTCAGCGCGGCAATCGCGATTGAAGAACTTGGCTGGGGCTGCGGCTCAACGGCGCTGGCGATCGCGGCACACAACGGCCTCGGCACAACGCCCCTGGTTCTATTCGGGAGTGAAGAACTCAAAGGAAAATGGCTGCCACTGGTAGCCAGCGGCAAAAATAAACTAGGCTCGCTGGCGCTCACGGAGCCAGGAGCAGGCTCCGATTTGCAAGGCATCAAGACCAAGGCGGTGAAATCGGGGAACGAGTGGATCGTCAACGGCGCAAAGATGTGGACGACCAACGCCAGCATTGCGGAATACATTATCACGCTGGTGCGCACCGGAACGGAAGGCGGTTCGCGTTCATTGAGCATGATCCTGGTGCCAACGAATGCAAAGGGGGTAACGATCGGTCCCGCTGAAAAGAAAATGGGATTACACGGCTCTCCCACTCATGCCGTGACGTATGAGGATGTGCACGTGCCGCTGAATCATTTGATCGGCGAAGAAGGAAAAGGATTACACCAGGCGTTGACTACATTGGACGGCGGGCGCATTGGTATCGGTGCGCTTTCCATAGGGTTGGCGCAGGCTGCCATGGAGTACTCTATTGACTATGCGAAGGAGCGTTTGGCTTTCGGGCAGCCCATCGCCAATTATGAAGCCATCCAATGGATGCTGGCAGATGCGGCGACCGAGATCGAAGCTGCGCGCATGATGATCCAGCGCGCGGCCTGGCTTAAACAGGAAGGCCGCCCTTATGCAAAGGAAGCGGCCATGGGAAAACTTTTTGCGACGGAAATGGCGGAACGCGTCTGCCGGAACGCCATCCAAATCCATGGCGGATATGGATATAGCAGTGAGTATCCCGTGGAACGGATTTACCGGGATGCGAGGCTGATGACCATCGGAGAAGGAACAAGCGAGGTGCAGAGGCTGGTCATCGCAAAGAATTTGCTGGGAAAATCTTAACCACGTAAAATAAGGCATCCAAAATCTTGCCTTCACCTCAGGAGCATTTGTTTGGAAAAGCAAGAATGAAAGCGAAGAGCATGAATAGCAAACCCAAGATTTGGAGAATCATTATTGTAACGGTTGGGGTAATGATTACAATCCTGATCGTACTAATCGCCAGTATTCTGCTCTTCGACCCTTTCCATGAAGTAGTCCGCGCCTATCCGGGCGGCGATCTCAGCGACTTCTCTGATAAAGATATCCATTTCTTCACAATCAATCCCGGAACAATCTTATCGTCGTTGAACGCCGACACTGCGGATGTATTTATTCCAGAAATAGCTACGCCCCAATCTCCTGCGATCCAAGCCTCTGTGGTTTGGCACCAGACTGATTATCAGAAAATTGCCGATGCATTATTTGAGCGCGTTTGGAATGAGCCTTCCGACAATTGGAATTTATATTTCATGAGATTTGAAACCAGTTGTGGAGAGAGCTTGAGTGGATTTGAATCCGCCGACTTTTATTATTTTGAGCCTCATACTATATACAATGAAAAGGTATATGCTGGCAGGGAAATAATTATCGATCCAGAATACACAGATGTTTCCGTAGGAGATGGAACTGGTTTTCCACAGCCTAGGTTTTTTGGCTGGAAAAGCATTAATTTAAATACAGTCAAAATCTCCGCAGATCAAGCTCTTTTCATTGCGGACCAAAACGGAGGACAAAAGTTTCGCTCGGCTAAGACCAAATGCAATATCCTTGTCCGCCTTTATCCAGATGTCGATGGTACGGTATGGCATATATTTTATTATGGATCAACTACTTTTGAAATCCATGTCGACGCAATAAATGGGAATATCTCATATTCAAATTGAAACACATAGCTCTGCGGGCAACCTAGCAAATACTGGGATCCAATACAATGAAGACTTCGGAAGTCTTTTGCAAGAAAAATCAGACCGTAATCAATGTCCGGATACGATCAAAGGTGGCAGGGCCAATGCCGGGGACATTCATGATGTCCTCGATCTGCTGGAAAGGGCCATTCTGTAGACGATAGGTGACGATGCTTTGGGCAGTCACGGGGCCAATGCCGGGGAGAGTATCCAATTGCTGAACCGTGGCAGTATTGATATTTATCAAAGTGACATGCAAGGTTGAAGTAGCCAAAGGTGTGAGAGTTGTAAGGATGGTAAAAGGAGAATGGGTGGGAGTGGGCGTGGTGGTCAAGGCGCTGCCCGATATGGAAATGACCACTTGCTGTCCATCCTCCAGGCGCGCAGCCAGGTTGAGCGAACCGGTATCCGCATCCGCCAAAAGACCACCGGCCGCATCCACCGCGTCCTGCACGCGGCTGCCGTCCGGCATCGAGTAAACACCGGGTTTCACCACTTCACCCATGATCTGGATCACGATCGGCGCCTGGGTGGGAGCCGGTTCAAGCGTCACAGGTTGGCCGGGTGACATGCGACTCACAATGAGAAGAACGGCAGCCAGCACAAAGCCCGCCATCAATCCAACCAAAACATAAAGAATGTTTTTCATGCCCTGATTTTACATCAACTTCATGACGAGCATCTTCTCGTTAAACAGCGCGCCGACCAGCCTTGCCAAACGAGCCAGGCGACGGAAGTAAGGCGGCATCTCAGCGAACTCAAGGGAGCGAAACCCCCAGCGGGTATAAAAGGGTTCGAGCTTCGAGCGGCAGGTCAAATAGAGCGGACGAGGCGCACGGTCTATCAGATGCTCGATCACCGCGCGGGCAATACCCTGACCGCGTAACGATGGCTCAACGGCAATGGAGGCCAGTTCGATGATATCCGGGCCATGCGGCTTAAGTTGACCACAGCCCAGCATCCTATCCGAAGCGTCAACAGCCAGCACAAAGCGACGCCAATCCAAATCCATGGGATTGATGCCGACGCGATGGATCAGATCCCGGATGGCGGGAAAATCATTTTCAGTTGCGGGACGAAGGGTAAAGTCAGCCAAGCAAACCTGCCGCAGCGACAATTATAAACGAAGCCACGAACCAATGGATCAAAAACGGATAGACAAAGGAGCGAGTCCGATAAGCGACCCAACCGAAGGCAAAACCGCCAAAGATCGTGGACAAGGTCTCGAGCTCCGGTTTGCCGATATGCGCCAGCGCAAACGGCACGGCTTGAAGCCAAATCGCTTCCGCGCCGAATTTGCGCACAAAGGTAAATAAAATAAAACCGCGAAAGAAGAATTCCCACCCGAATAAATCAACCAGGGTATTCCACGGCAGGCCGGCGACATCCGGTCCGTAATAGGATTGAATGGCGGGGTTATGCGCCGCGAACCAGAGAATGACCGAGAGTACGGCAACGCCCATGGCAGTCAGGATCAGTCCGACTTTCCAATCCCCGAATGTAAAGCCGTAGCTGCGCGGATCGTCGCGAAAGACGAGGATGATGATTATCAGCGGGATGAATAAATATAGGATGGTGCGATCAAGGGCTTTGTATGGCGTGAGTTGGTGATATGAATCGACCATCAGCAGCAAGGTGCTGACGATGATGACCGTCACAACTTTCCAATCGAAATGCAGACGCTCGCCAAGCAAAGTTTTCATGAAATAGAATAGTTCGGAGTAAGAAGATAAAAAGTAAAAAGAAAAATATGACTCAGATAATTTTGAGGCCGAGGTTTCGATACACCAAAGATTGTGACGATGCAATGAGGAGATTCTTCGCTGCGCTCAGAATGACATCATGCTAACGGGAGATTGCCACAGCGGGTTTCGATACGCTCGCCACTCAACCTGCGCGCCTCGCAATAACAACATGCCAGGAGGCGCGTAAATATAACGGGGTTTAACCGTGAAGCAAGCGCAGACCGAACGATGCGCACAGATAAAGGATCAAGCAGCAACTTTTTGTTTTTGATGACGCTCCTTCTTCAAGGCGGCGATGCGCCGTTGAAGATAAGGCGAGAAATGGCCTTCATAGCGTTCCCATAACTCGGGACGCTTCCAATCCTCACCCGTGACACGCCCGCGGCAATTGGGCGAGCCGCACTGGCACTCGAACTCGTCGTAGGGCGAACCATCGCACATGGCGTAGTCGAGACAGACTTCCTCGCCCGGCTCGATGTCACGCATTGCGATCAATCCGATTTGCCCGGTCAGACCCACATTTGGATCGCAGGAATGATTGAAACAATCGGAAGGCTCCATGGAGGGAGTCATCAAATAGAACCCGTCTTCGATCTGCAGGATCTGCTGGGTAAAATTTTCCATGTTGTGGTCAATCTCATCCGCAGAAAGGATCTTTCCACCCCACAAGGCTATTAATTCACCTTCGTGAATTGGCTGGCGCGCAAATACACCGCAGTCGCCTTTTTCCGCGTGGGGACGGTTCTCGAGTTTTGGGGAAAGATAGGAAAAATATTTGCCGGTCATTCTGCTCCTTGTGATTTATTTTTAGACCCTAAGGGTTTTGGAAACCCTCAGGGTCTGGCTTAACTACATCCGCCGCCTCGCTGAGGTTCGATCCTCAACAGGCGGCGGTTGTGCAATGAGTGCACGGGAAGTACGCGACAAAAGCGCAGGCGGTCAAGTTCTGTAAAATGCTCCTAGTCAGTTTCGAATTTTACTACAAATTATCTGTAGACCCTAAGGGTTTTGGAAACCCTTAGGGTCTAGAATTATCTTGGATAAGACATCAACACCAGCGCGCGAAAAGCGGAATAAGCACTGGGCATATCCTGCGCGGTAAAGGAAAGTTTCAAGCCGATGCGCGTGACGCCGGGCATCAACATGGCTTTATCGGCCATATCGGAGGAATTCAATTCAACCGTCACGGTGACCGGTGTTTTTAGGACGAACGGCTTAGGTGCAGTTTTCTTGATCGAATTTTTCACCGCCCGCTGAGCCGCGGTTTGGATCAACATTTGGGAAACTTTAGGAGGCAGACACTCAGCTGAGAAATGCCCGGTCGCCTGTTTTACAACAGCCGTCTCCAATGCGCCGATCTGTTCCTTCGCCTGTGCGCAAACGATCTGATCCCCACTGATCATCAGCACCGGCACATTGAAATGCCCGGCCAGGGCAGCGTTAAGCGTATATTCACCCGCGAGCGTTTCATTCAACCAAACGTTCGAGACACAGGTATTCGACCAGGTGTGGTCGAGTACGGCCTCCTGCGAGCCCTGGCGCGCATGATAGCCGATGAATAAAACGCCAGCCACATCCCGGCCGATGCCCTGCATCATGCCAAGAGGCGCGGGCGAACCGCTATTCAAGCTTGCACGCGAATCCAGCTCTTCGATCAATATATTGGAGCCATTCCAATGTCCATCGGCCACGATCACCTCATCGGCGCCTCCGGCGAACGCGCCGCGCAGGGCGGCGTTGACATCGCCGGTCATTAGTTTACGAAAGCGGGCATATTCAGGATGTCCGGGCGTGACCTGATCCCAATTCGTGACGCCTGTAATCCCTTCCATATCCGCAGCAATCAATATTTTCATTGTGCCTCCAAGTGAGTTTAAACGATTGTAACACTCCGGTAGTTGAAGAATCTTAGGGTCTCGATGACCCTTAGGTCTGTATCAACCTTGGGTTCCTAACCCTGCAAGAATTTTCAACCTTCCAGCCTTCCAACTTTTCAACCTTCTAACTTTCCAGCTTCCGCCTTCATCCTTCATCCTTTATCCTTCCGCCTTCGTTCTTCATCCTTCATCCTTCATCCTTCCGCCTTCATCCTTTATTATCCGCTGGCGGTATAATCGCCGCAGACTTTTTCTTGGAGGCAGAGATGAGTGAGGCTTTATTCCCCCTTAACGATGAACAGATCATGATCCGCGATACCACGCGTGAATTCGCACAAAAGGAGATTGCGCCCATCGCGGCCAAATTCGACGAGAGCGGCGAGTTCCCCTATGAGACCATCAAGAAAATGGGCGCGCTGGGATTGATGGGTATCGAAGTCCCGGAGGAATATGGCGGCGCAGGCATGGACACCTTATCCTATGTGCTGGCAGTTGAAGAGATCAGCAAAGCGGATGCCTCGCACGGCGTGGTGATGTCGGTCAACAATTCCCTGTATTGTCACGGCATCCTGAAATTCGGCACAGAGGAACAGAAACAAAAATTTCTAAAGCCCGTGGCTTCGGGCGAGGCTATCGGCGCATACTCGCTGACCGAACCCATGTCCGGCTCGGACTCGGGAACGATGAAGAGCCGCGCCACACGTGACGGGGATTTCTATGTGCTGAATGGCAGAAAACTATGGGTCACGTCCGGGCCGGTGGCGGACTTCGTGCTGGTCTTCATGGTGACTAATCCGGAGAAAAAACAAAAAGGAATCAGCGCATTCCTGGTCGAGGCCAGGAACACAGCGGGATTTGTGCGCGGGAAAAAGGAACCAAAGCTCGGCATCCGCGCCTCTGCAACCAGCGAACTGCTCTTCGAAAACTGCCGCGTACCGGCGGCGAACCGGCTCGGAGCAGAAGGAGAGGGATTCAAAATTGCAATGACCGTGCTGGATGTGGGGCGGATCGGGATCGGGTCACAAGCACTGGGAATCGCAGAAGCGGCCTACGAAGCCAGCGTGGCGTATGCGCGCGAGCGCGAGGCCTTCGGCCAGAAGATCGGGGAATTCCAGGGCATCGGCTTCAAGATCGCAGATATGAAAACACGGATCGAGGCCTCACGCCTGCTGATCTATAACGCGGCGATGGCGAAGGAACGCTCCAAGAAAACCGGCGAGCGATTCACAATGCAAGCCTGCATGGCAAAACTGTTCGCCTCCGAAACGGCCATGTTCTGCGCCCATGCGGCAGTCCAGATCCACGGCGGGATGGGTTACAGCAAGGAACTGCCGGTCGAACGTTACTTCCGCGATGCGAAGATCACCGAGATCTATGAAGGCACAAGCGAGATCCAGAGACTGGTCATCTCACGAAATGAATTGAGCATGAAATAAATCCTGCGCAGGGTCATCCGTGAGCTGTGGGTAAGACAAGATAATTGAGAACCGAGACAAGAAATATGAAAGCAATCCTATTTCACCAACACGGCGGGCCGGAAGTATTGGAATACTCGGATTTTCCCACGCCCGAACCCAGGGCAGGCGAAGCCCTGGTGCGATTACGCGTCGCATCATTGAATCGAGTAGATCTTACCGTCCGCAAAGGCTGGCCGGGATTAAAGCTGGAACTCCCCCACATCAACGGTGCGGACGGCGCGGGTGAAATCGCCCAATTGGGTGAGGGCGTCAGCGATTTTGCAATCGGCGACCACGTGGTCATCAACGCCAACGTGGGCTGCGGCATATGTGAATACTGCCTGGCGGGTATGGATAACATGTGCCGCGACTGGCACCTGCTGGGCGAGACGCGGCGAGGCACCTATGCGGAATACATCAGCCTGCCCACGAAGCAATTGTATAAATTGCCCGCGGACTTCGACCTGCGCAGCGCGGCAGCCTCGGCTCTGGTATTTCAAACCGCTTGGCATTCGCTCATTACGCGGGGAAAAATGCAGGCCGGAGAAACCGTCGTCATCGTCGGCGCGGGAGGCGGGGTCAATACGGCCAGCATCCAAGTGGCAAAATTCGGCGGGGCACGCGTGATCGTGATCGGCTCGCATGTGAAAAAGTTAAAGATGGCCGAGGCACTCGGAGCAGATGTGCTGATTGACCGCTCTAAAGAGGAAGACTGGTCAAAGTCGGTCTATGCCGCGACGGGCAAGCGCGGCGCCGATATCCTGGTTGACAATGTCGGCACAACCTTCCCGCTTAGTTTGCGCTCACTGCGCAAGGGCGGAAGATTATTAACGGTTGGCAGCAGCGGCGGGCCTAAATTTGAAATTGACAACCGGTTCATCTTTGCGAAGCATTTGTCCATCCTCGGCTCGACCATGAGTCCGATCAAGGATTTTGTGACGGTGATGGATCTGATCGTGGCAGGCAACCTGAGGCCCGCACTCGATCAAAACTTCCCGTTGAAAGAGGCGGCGGCCGCTCAGCAGAGGCTTGAAAACGGCGAACAATTTGGAAAGATCACGTTAGAGATTGGGGAATAGAGAATAGAGAATGGTTATAGGTAGATACACAGCGAGGCTCGGATATACTCTGATGTTTTATTGTTCCGCTGTGCCCCAACATTCCAACAAGAGGTTGTATCGAAATGACAGAACAGGAAACGCGATATAAATTACCTGTGCGAATGTGGTTGTTTCTAATCTTGCTGGTTGCCGTGACCGGCTGGGAAGCGGTGCGATGCGCAACCAGCATCGCCTGGCATGTTACACTTGAAATGTACGAGCCATATCCGGGACCCATTTACATCGGAATCAGCGGCGCGTTTTGGACTTTAACGGGTTTATTCCTATTATGGAGCATGTGGCGCGGAAAACCCTGGACACGCAAGGCATTTCTGATCGCTGCCGGCCTATTCACGGCCTGGGTTTGGGCTGACCGGCTCCTGCTCCAGCCTCAACTGAGGGCCAACTGGCCTTTCGACCTGGTCATCACGCTCGTGTTCCTCCTTTTCAGCACCGCCCTTGTTCTCGATCCACGCAATAAAATCTATTTTGAAAGAGAGACTTATGAACGTGAATCATAGTAGATCCAAACAACTTGAAGAAATGCGGGCCAAATCACGGCTGGGCGGCGGCGCGGCGCGCATCGAAGTACAGCATAAAAAAGGAAAACTGACGGCGCGCGAACGCATTGACCTGTTGCTCGATAAAGGCTCGTTCCGCGAGGTGGATGCATTCGTCGAACACCGCACGCACGACTTCAACCTGAATGAGCAGAAGTTCCTGAGCGACTCCGTGGTAACCGGTTGGGGGACGATCGAAGGCCGTCTCGTGTATATCTTCTCACAGGATTTCACCGTGTTCGGCGGCTCGCTGGGCGAAGTCCACGCCGCCAAGATCTGCAAGATCATGGACATGGCGATGAAGGCCGGCGCGCCTGTGCTGGGCCTGAACGACTCGGGCGGGGCGCGCATCCAGGAGGGCGTGGTATCGCTGGGCGGTTATGCGGATATATTCCTGCGCAACACGCTGGCAAGCGGCGTGATCCCACAACTCAGCGCCATTATGGGACCCTGTGCGGGAGGCGCAGTGTATTCACCGGCGCTCACCGATTTTATTTTCATGGTGCGCAATTCATCCTATATGTTCGTGACCGGCCCGGATGTGGTCAAGGCCGTAACGCACGAAGATGTTTCATTCGAAGAACTGGGCGGCGCAAGCATCCACTCGGAAAAATCAGGCATTTGTCATATCACCGGAGATAACGAGGCCGATACGCTGTACCTGATGCGCAAGATGCTGGGCTTCCTGCCGCAGAACAACATGGAAGACCCGCCCTTCGTTCAAAGCGGAGATGACCCGCTGAGGATGGAAAGCGCCCTGGATACCCTCATCCCGGAGTCCCCCGATAAGCCCTACGATATTAAAGAAGTGATCCACCTTATCGTGGATAACGGCGAGTTCTATGAAATCCAGGAGAACTTCGCCGCGAATATTGTGATCGGATTTGCGCGACTCGGCGGACATTCGGTGGGTATCGTGGCCAACCAACCGGCGGTGCTGGCCGGCGTGCTGGATATTGACGCGAGCGATAAGGGCGCGCGCTTCGTACGCTTCTGCGATGCCTTCAACATCCCCATCGTGACGTTCGAGGACGTGCCCGGGTTCATGCCCGGCATCCACCAGGAGCATCATGGGATCATCCGCTCCGGAGCAAAGCTGTTGTTCGCCTACTGCGAAGCCACCGTCCCAAAATTAACTGTGATTACACGCAAAGCCTACGGCGGCGCATACTGCGTGATGTCTTCCAAACACATCCGCGGCGATGTGAACCTGGCCTGGCCGACCGCGGAGATCGCGGTCATGGGGCCGGATGGCGCGGTCAGCATTGTCTTCCGAAAGGAACTGGAAAAGGCCAGTGACCCCATTAAAAGGAAGGCCGAACTCGTGGCAGAATACCGCGAGAAGTTCGCCAACCCGTTCATTGCCGCGGAACGCGGGTATATTGACGATGTGATCGAGCCGAAGGAAACGCGGCCGCGCTTGATCAACGCGCTGGAGATGCTGGCGAACAAGCGCGAGGCAAATCCGCCCAAGAAGCACGGCAATAATCCGATCTAGGCGCTTACAAGTGAACTTCTTGCTTTTTGTGCAAGGATTTTCATCATGGGTGCTTACAAAAGATTTCCTTTGTGTCCCTTTGTGCCCTTTGTGTTTGAATCCTTTTTGGTTCCGGCTTGTCCGGGTTAGGATGAGGAGCCACCATGTTCAATAAGATCCTGGTTGCAAATCGCGGTGAAATTGCCGTGCGCATCCTGCGAGCCTGCCGTGAGCTGGGCATTCCCAGCGTGGCGGTTTATTCCGAGGCGGACCGCAATGCCCTGCACGTGCGCTATGCAGATGAAGCGTATTTACTCGGTCCGGCCCCCTCGCGCGATTCATACCTGCGGGCAGACAAGATCATAGACATTGCGCGCAAATGCGGTGCGGATGCCATCCATCCCGGTTACGGCTTCCTGGCGGAACGTGAAGCATTTGCGGCGGCCTGCATCGAGGCGGGCATCACGTTCATCGGCCCGAAGCCATCGGCCATAGCAGCCATGGGCGATAAGATGACGGCGCGCGCCACGGTTACTTCCGCGGGCGTGCCGGTGGTACCCGGCACACAAGGCACAGGCGCGTTGAGAGACGATGAGCTACTGGCGGAGGCGACCAAGATCGGATTTCCCCTGCTGATCAAAGCCACAGCGGGCGGCGGCGGAAAAGGGATGAGAGAAGTGCTGTCGCTGGAGGAAATGCCGGGCTTGCTGGCTTCCGCAAGACGCGAAGCGGAATCGTCTTTCGGCGATGGAAATGTTTATTTGGAAAAATTGCTATTAGGGGCGCGCCACATCGAAATCCAAATCATGGCGGACGAGCACGGGAATGCAATCTATCTGGGCGAACGCGATTGCTCGATCCAACGGCGGCATCAAAAGCTCATCGAAGAAGCGCCCTCGCCGATCATGGACCCGGAGCTTCGCAAGAAAATGGGAACCGTGGCAGTTAAAGCGGCACAGTCGGTGGAGTACGCCAACGCCGGGACGATCGAATTCCTGGTGGACAAGGACAGGAATTTCTACTTCCTTGAAATGAACACGCGCCTGCAGGTGGAACATCCCGTCACCGAACTGGTGACCGGAATTGATATTGTTGCGGAACAAATCCGGATTGCGCGCGGCAGGCAGTTAAGCTATAAACAGGATGACATCCAGATCCGCGGACACGCCATCGAATGCCGCATCAACGCCGAAGACCCCTATAACGGGTTCATGCCTTCCACAGGACGGGTGACACTCAGCATCGTGCCCACCGGACCGGGCGTGCGGGTGGATACAAGCGTTTATTCGGGGATCGAGATCACGCCCTTCTATGATCCGATGATCGCCAAGCTGGTGGTCTGGGGCGAGACACGCGGCCAGGCCATATTGCGAATGCGCCGGGCGCTGGAAGAGTATCGCATCGTCGGCGTGCGGACGAACATCCCGTTCCACCAAACCATGATGGACAGCCACCGCTTCATGGGCGGGCAATATGATACGCGCTTCGTCGAGGAGCGCTTCGCCATGCCGGAGGCGGAAGGCAAACGCGAAACGCATCACCCGGAAATCGCGGCGGTGTTCGCAACGCTGGTGGCGCACCATGAAAGGGAACGCGCCGCGCAATTCGTGATGCGCAACGAGCGCGATACCAGCAACTGGAAATGGCTGGGACGCTGGGAGAGGCTGCATAGGTAGTTGGATGGTTGGATGGTTTTTTAGTTCGATAGTCGGCGCGGGAACAAGACTATAGAACTGGAAGACCAGAGGACTAAATTATGAAATACATAACAACGATCAATGAAAAAGAATTTGCCGTGGACATCCTTGACGAGCATCACGTCAGCGTCAATGACAAGGTCTTTGAAGTGGACTTCGAATCCGTGAGCGGGCAGTCGGTTTATTCGATGCTGATCGGCGGTCGCTCCTATGAAGCCTATGTGTATGAGGGCGAAGAGGAATGGCAGGTGCTGCTCTTCGGAAGGCAGTACCCGGTCACGGTGGAGGATGAACGCGAGAAACGCCTGAAGAGTTCGGTGGGAGGCAAGGTCCAGCAGTCGGGCGAATTCCAGTTGAAGGCGCCGATGCCGGGCCTGGTGGTGGCCGTCCCTGTAAATGAAGGGCAGGCAGTTGAAAAGGGGCAGGTGCTGGTGATCCTGGAGTCGATGAAGATGCAAAACGAGCTGAAAGCGCCGCGCGCCGGTAAAGTGGAACGCATCAAGGTGAAGGCGGGCGAGAGCGTGGAACAGAGGCAGTTGCTGTTGAACGTGGTGTAACCCCCAAACGTCCCGAAGGTTTTCGCAATTCAAGAATGTTTTTACCAAACCCTTCGGGACGGTGTATGATCTTCGATGTCGAATGATGGAACAACACAGAGAAATTGAAGTCAAGTTTTGTGTGAGGAGACCCCCACCGCCCTTCGGGCACCTCCCCCAAATCCGTTCGTTGATTTGGGGGAGGCCGGGAGGGGGTCTGATTCAACCGCGCACTTTGGAAGTCAATTTGAGATTCGACAATCCCAACGGAGAGTTGACAAAGTCGGGACGCACCCTGCGGCTGAGGAAGGATACTGCCGCACGCTTGACCTATAAAGATAACGGTCAAACCATCAAGGGCGCGATCAGCCGGCGCGAGATCGAATTCGTGGTGGCTGATTTTGATTCAGCAAAGCAATTCATCGAGGCGCTGGGATATGAGGTGGTCTTCATTTACGAGAAATATAGAACAACGTATGAGACAAGTCTTACAAGTCCCACAGGTCTGAAAAGTCTGAGAGGTCTGACAAGTCCTACAGGTCTTAAAAGTCTAATGGCGAAGATCATGGTGGATGAATTGCCGTACGGGAATTTTGTGGAGATCGAAGGGGATTTGATGATGCTGCGTCCCATCGCCGAGGAAATGGGGCTCGATTGGGACAAGGCCATTCCGGCCAGTTATTTCATGTTGTTCGAGAGGCTGCGCAAGGCACGCGGGTTGAACTTTCGTGATTTGACGTTCGAGAACTTCAAGGGGATCAAAGTAAAGCCGGAAGAGATGGGGATTCAGTATGCGGATCAGCAAAAATGATTTGCTTTTATATTCCCAATAAACTTCTCGCAAAAGCGCGAACCGATTTCATAAAACGCGCCAGATCATAATCCTCTTCCGCATTCTTTACCCAGGCGCGTGGATCACTTGCTTCGTTCATATAACACCTTGCCCCGGGTGAAAATTTCTTTGACAAAGAAATCATTGGATTTCAAAGCATCTTCAATTTCATTTGGCGTTTTGACTACAATATCCACCGGGAAAGGACGTGGGTACAGCAATTGTGAAACCGCCCAACTGCGTTCCTTGAGCGCCGCTTTCGTTTTCATCACAATCAATAAATCCACATCGCTATGCGGATTCGGGACACCGTAGGCATAAGAGCCGAATAGAATAATTTTTTCCGGCTTCAACTCTTCGACAATTTCTCTTATGGCGCGACGCAACGACTTTCCAACCGGCATCTTCAATCCCATAGGGATCGTTTCAGGTCGGCACATACCAGAAATTTTGATGGCTGAAATTGGGAACGTCATATTTGATTGATTGTATATCATTTTATCGTGGAGGACAACCATTTGACGTATAATATTGGGATAAGACCATTCCGGCCAGTTATTTTATGTTGTTCGAGAGGCTGCGCAAGGCGCGCGGGTTGAATTTTCGCGATTTGACGTTCGAGAATTTCAAGGGGATCAACGTAACGCCGGAAGAGATGTGGATTGAATATGCGGATCACAGGGCGATGCGCTATTTTGAAGAGCAAGTCCTGCGTAAACGACCTTATCTCAAGCGCGAGTGGTGCGAACTTGCTCTCAAGAACCCCATTCGACGCGAAGTTCAATCGGATGGGCGAATTCGACAATGGGTCTTCATCGAGGAGTTGAGCAAGTAATTACGTGTGGTTACTCTTGAAGACGGTGAAACTGTTCTCAACGCCTTCCCTGACCGAAACTTTAAGGTGTAATATGAAATTCAATTACTATCCCGAAACTGGCTCGCTTTACATTGACCTCTCCGAAAAGACAAGTTCCGACTCGCAGGAAATTGCGCCCGGCGTTGTCGTGGACTTCGACGCGCAAGGTCATATTGTCGGAATTGATATTGACCACGCCAGCAAAATCATTGACCTTTCGCGATTAGAGACAAATTCTTTGCCATTGGCAGATTTGCATATCGCGGGCGTACAACCATAACCCGCGCGGCTTGACGTTCGAGAATTTCAAGGGGATCAAAGTAAAGCCGGAAGAGATGGGGATCGAGTATGCGGATTTTGAAAAAAAGGTATCCTGATGAAAAAGTGGAAGGCGTTTGCCCTCTACAATCTTTTATAAATCTTCCGGTTTCAAACCTGTGACTTTTGCAATTCTTGCCAGCATATGCGAGCCAATTTCGTCGTCATCATGAAAAGCAAAAACCACAACCGGCCAACCCGACCGTTCAAGGACTTTATGAGAGCCGGTCTGTCTTTTAACATGCCAACCAATATGTTCAAGAGCAGACAACAAGCGTTTTGCTTTGACCGCTTTCCAATCGCTCATACCGCAGAAAAGGAAAACATCAAAGCGGGAACCGCCTCGCCATTTTCCAATCGATCGGCGATGACGCGCAAGGCCAATGCCTGCACGTGCGCCACAGCCTCATCCGGGTCTTTGCCATACGTCAATACGCCCGGCAATTCCTTGACTTCCGCCAGCCAGCGTCCATCTTCTTCTTTTTCATATTCGACAGTAAATTTCATCGAAACCTGCCTTTCGGTTATTTGATTATAGCAGATAAAGAGCAGGCAAAATCAAACAGAAATTGGAGGAGAATTCATATGAAAATAAAGTTTTGGTCTCTTCTCTCAATCGAAGTGACGCCGGAAGAGACGGGGATTGAATATGCGGATCAAGAGGCGATGACGTAAAACAAAGTCGCGATGATAGGGTTGTGCTATAATTTTTTCATCTGTTCTCCCACATGAGGCGAGAATTTCGACACACGTCATTCCGAATTGAAGGCTACAAACCAGAGGAAATGAAAATGCAAAGTCAACACTACAAGGGTCTGATTGCCGAGTGGTACGATGAATGGCTAAAGGAACGTACGGACGATATAGACTACTATTCCGAAATCTTCAAAGGTTTTGACGGACGCGTTCTTGAACTTGCGTGTGGCACAGGAAGATTGCTGATACCCATTGCCAAATCTGGCGTCACCATTGATGGGTTGGATTCTTCGGAAGATATGCTTGGTGTTCTACGGGGCAAGGCTGAAAACCTTGGTCTCAATGGGATTGAATTGCACAACCAGTCAATGGAAAATTTCAATCTTGCAACTCGATATGAAGCCATCTTTGTTGCGAGCGGCTCATTCCAGTTGCTTACTGCCGCTGAGGACGCCTTGAACTCTTTGGAGTGTATCCGTCGCTGCCTATCGGACACAGGGTTCTTGATCCTTGATATTTTTGTTCCCTGGGGTGAGATCATTATGCAGAAATGTGATTCCTATCAGGTTACCAGGGATGTAAGTCGCCCTGATGGCAAGCGCAGTATTGTCCATGAACGATTTAAGATTAGCATACCCAAACAAATCAAGAATGGTACCTACCGGTATGAGTTCTACGATCAAAAGCATCTCACGCAGTGCATTGTTGATGATCTATCCATCCGTTGGTATTGGAAGGATGAGTTTGTGAGTCTTCTGAAAAGTGCTCATTTTTCAAAAATTGAAGTCTTAACCCACTCTTCTTTGTACGCCGAGGGATACAGCTTTGTCTTTAAGGCATTCAAGTAGCTGGGTCATACATCGTCCTAATTGAACCAAGCGGGTGACAGCGGCTCCAGCGGCAGCGGCTCCGCCGCTCGCAATTATGTCGGATTGGCAGGAATGGCGCGATAATTGACCTTTCGCGATTTGACCTTCGAGAATTTCAAGGGATCGAAGTAACGCCGGAAGAGATGGGGATTGAATATGCAAACTGAGAGAAAGTGAAATGAAACAAATTTGCGATTATTTGGTTATGCTATAATCTTATTAAGGCTTGCGCATAAGATATTATCCCAAGTTTCTAATCACCAGTTGAACCGATGCGGCGGCACTCTCTTTCGCTGTTTTACCTTTCTCTTCTTCCGCCGCATCAATCCTTAATCGTTGGGGGCTGAATGAGAATCTAAAGTTTTACGACTCACTTTGGGTAGTCGTCGGGTGCGCCCGTGATAGTCGCAGGAGAAAAAGTGAATACGAAACGATATATTGCGGTGATTGCTGTTTTGGTCATGAGTTTGGCGATGTCAGGCTGTGGATCTGCTTCGTCTGCGGTTGTATCTATTGGGTCTTTTAACAAACCAGTAATTGTGGAAAATGGTCAGATTAAAGTCACGTTATCTGAATTAGTAAATACTGGGGATCACTTTGGTGCAAATGGGCACATATCGCCTGAAGATGCGAACACACATTACTTCATGCAAATTAAACTGTCTATTGAGAATCTGACAAATAATCCAGTGAATATCAGTGACTTTTCGCTTGTGGCTACGGTAAATGGAGAGAATTTAAAGGAGAGCGGCTTTTGTAGTATTGTGTGCATACATGGTTCAGCATCTATAGATGCAAAAAAAGTGTTGGAGACGTCTATTTACTATCTGATACCTAATAATGCTCAAGAGTTTGAATTCCAATTAAAGTAAATTTCAAGTTTCTTTATACGAAACTGTCTACCGATAAAACGCCTCTTACAACAACGCCGCCCACCGATGATTAGCAGTCAAGGATTACCATTTCCGCCAATTTCCCATTGCTAGTGTCGCAAAATCCCTACTAATAGTCTTGGTGACTTTGCTTTTCCCCACCCGAAAGAGCTAAGATGAAAGATGAAGGATGAAGGATGAAAAAAGACTGTCAATTGCTGGCAGTCTTTTTGTTTACAGCGCGGGTTAGGCAAACTTCGTTGGTGGTCTGTTTGGTCGGGGAATGTCCCTGATATAGATGCTGTGGACTTGAAGTCCACTCTTCTAATGCAAACGTCCCGCGGTGAGGGGGCACCGAAGGATGCTGCGTTTGGGATTATATCAGGAAGAGACCTGCGGTCAAGTTTCAGCGGGGTCGGAGACCGACGCCGAGCGGGGCATGGAGCCGAGTGAGCGGTATTCGATTGGCTAGGACGTAGAACATGCTACCTGAAATATGTGATGTCCTTCAGACTGTCTTTACAGTTGGGGCAAGGGTCGTGATAGCCATCCCAGGCAGAAAAATGCAATTCTTTCTTATGATCTAAACAAAACAGGGAACCGCATTTATTACAGCGGAACCCGACCGGTGGAATACCACTGCCTGCTTGGCCTATCTCTCCTTCCAGGGGTTTGCCGCACAAGGAGCAATTCCCCTTCAATGGAAGCACAGAAGACTGTTCCAATATTTTTACACTATCTACGGTTATTTGTGGTCCTAGGATATCCTGGGCACTAGTGATGATTCCTGTAAACCTGATATTACTACCAGTATGAATGGAACTAGAAATGGATGGTGGCATGTTAAAAGAGACATATCCAATCCGGCCAGGCATATTGATGGATACCGCTCCATTCTTGTCCTTCTGCGCTGTGCCTCTCCAATCTACCGCTTTGTTCACGAAAGTCTTCAGATACTCCTTTTTTTCAGCCTTGGGCATGTTCTTATACCGCATGCTGAAATCTTCCAATGATAACATTTTCCCCTTTTCATTTACCGGCGCCGAAACGGTTGGTGACAATTTCACCCATTCTGGCACAGGGATGCGGTTTAGTGGAACCACATATTTATTCCTTTGCAATAAACCGACGATTGAGCCGGTGACATATCCCAGCCCTGCCCCAATTGCGCCCACGAAGAAAGCGAAGATTAATCCCACAACAACTTGACCATTCGCGCCGGGCATCCAAGAAAGGGGAGTTGCAGAAGACTCGCCGGGAGAAAAAAGACCGATCGGTATAAAGATAAAAAGACTTGCACAAAGAAAAAGTCCCCCGCCCCAAGTCGCATATTTTCTGGCAAACGCACCCCTAGTGTCGATAAATGCCCTTACTTCAAACGCCGTTTGCCCCAACCTATTCTGGATGGATTGCCAAGAATCTTCATCATTCTGCCGGACTTGATCTTCAAGTTTCAGCCAACCTTCCTTCAAACCTTGGCCGATTTGTTTTAGCTTCAAAAAATACAGCATCTTCCCTTCGGAGGTCTTTATATCGAACACACCTACGGGACGCACAGAAGTAACTTGAGTACTCTCGTTTTCCACAGACATATTTCCTCATCCTACGCGATCACGGGCGCACCCGACGACTGCTCAAAGTGAGCCGTAAAACTTAATAGTTGCCATCAAGTCACCCACCTGCTTATGGGCGGTCAAAGATTAGAAAGAATTAATGTGGATTATAACTCAGATGAAGCCGTGTATGAGGTAGTGAGTTGAGACTTTGAGACTCTGTCAATTTGACGATATTCACTACGATGTCCGTTGACGCAGATGGTCCCGATGTGTATTGAATATTGATGGATTGGTTATGATTGATCAACTTATATGTGCCCTTATTCGTGCCGTTCCCGATATACAACCCATTCTTTTTAAACTCGCTGATATATGTGCCTCCATTAAGCGGAAGTGTTTGTATGACGCCGTAACTTGATTCTGGATTTGTACAACTTGCCAGCGCCCTAACAAGGCCATCGATCTGACCGCGGCGCGTGCGGGGGAACTGCTCTGGACAGGTGGGTACGGTGCGGCTTTTGGGGCATTTTTCTAGCTTCGAGTTTTCTCTGCTCCCAATCATTGTCCACGCCCACCCCAGCGCCATGCTTCTCCCTCCGGGAGTTCTTCGCGAGCGAACGCAATCCGTTAGCGTAATTGTTGTTAATAAATCAGACTTCCGAAGTCATGTAAACTTCGGAAGTCTTTACGCTTGCCCTGAGCTTGTCGAAGGGTTTTACTATGTACTTCTTACTTTTTACTTTCTCTTCGCGGTCTTGGCTTTCTTTACCGCCTTTTTAGCAACTGCTTTTCTGTTCGGCGCAGCCGCTTTCTTGACTGCCTTCTTGGGGGCATATTTCAAAGCAACAGTTGCCACGCCTCTGACAAAACAAAAACTGCAATAAAATTTGATGTTGAAACGAGTAAAATTAGTAGTGGAAGAAGGAGTAAAAATGGCTCTCCAACAAATTATCATCGAAATCCCTGATAAGGTTCTTCTTGCGGAAAAGACAGATGCCGAGTCTTTTGGGCGTGAAATCCGCATGTTGGCGGCTGTCAAGTTATTTGAAATGGGCAGACTCTCTTCCGGACGCGCATCCGAACTCGCGGGAATGTCCAGAGTTGAGTTTTTGCTTAGTCTGAATCGCTACAAGGTTTTCCCTTTTGCATCCGAACTTGACGATTTAGAAAAACCAAATGCCTAAAGCCATCAGCAACACCTCCCCATTACTATACCTTTATCGAATCAGCGCAATCAATTGGCTCCCAAGGTTATTCGACGAAGTTTGGGCGCCCGAAGCAGTCAAAAACGAATTGCAGGAAGGACGCAGTAAGGGCTACGATGTACCCGATCCAGCCGATTATCCGTGGTTGAATGTAGTTCAGCCAAAATCCATGCCGTCTGAATGGCTTGTTTTAGACTTGGGTGCAGGTGAAATTGCCGCAATGGCTTTAGCGTTGGAAAACCGTGATCGAATAGTTTTGCTTGATGATCTGCTTGCACGCCGGACCGCACAAGCAGCAGGGTTACAAGTTTGGGGAACTTTAAAGGTTTTATTGGAAGCAAAATCGAAAGGTCTGGTTGACAAGATCAAACCGTATGTAAATAACTTGAGCGGATCGGGTTTGTGGGTGTCCGATGAAGTAAAGCAACGTATTCTTGTTTTGGCGGGTGAGTCTTAAAGTCAAGAGCATACCCACAAAGTCTGCAGTCATTGTTCTCTAAAAAAATCAGACTTCCGAAGTCTCCACGACTTCGGAAGTCTTTACGCTTGCCCTGAGCTTGTCGAAGGGTTTTACTATTTACTTCTTACTTTTTACTTTCTCTTGGCGGTCTTGGCTTTATTCACTGCTTTTTTCGCAACCGCTTTTTTCGCAGTTGCTTTTTTCTTAGGCGCCGCTTTCTTGACAGCCTTCTTGGGGGCATATTTCATCGCCACATGAGCGGCGGCGAGACGCGCGATCGGGACACGGAAAGGCGAACAGCTTACGTAGTTGTTGCCAATGATGTGACACCATTCAATCGATTCGGGGTCGCCACCATGTTCACCGCAGATACCAACTTCGAGTTCGGGTCGGGTCGAGCGGCCCTCGGCGATGGCCATGCGCATCAGGCGTCCGACACCGTCACGGTCCAGGGTCTGGAAGGGGTTCTTGGGCAGGATGCCCTGCTCCACATACGTGATCAGGAAGTTGCGTTCGGCGTCATCGCGTGAATAACCGAAGGTCATCTGCGTGAGATCATTGGTGCCAAACGAGAAGAACTGGGCATGTTCAGCGATCTCGGCGGCGGTCACTGCGGCGCGCGGGATTTCGATCATCGTGCCAAATTTATAATCCAGTTTCTTGATATTCTTTTCAGCCAGCACTGCCGCTGCGATGCGGATCAGGCGCGGCTGGATCCATTCGAGTTCCTTGACCGTGCCGGTCAAGGGGATCATCACTTCGGGCTTGACCACAATACCGCGCAGAACGCAATCGGCGGCGGCCTCGAAGATGGCGCGCACCTGCATCTCGACGATCTCCGGCATGTAAATGCTCAAGCGCACACCGCGCAAACCCATCATCGGATTCGATTCGTGCAAGCCTTTGATGGCGGCCAGAAGTTTTTCCTTC
>Ga0182027_10001867_pt1 | contig 34437 bp, 26 predicted proteins | sample 712E1DmetaG_FD_121300 | JGI IMG/M metagenome (GOLD analysis project Ga0182027, IMG submission 121300) | Permafrost microbial communities from Stordalen Mire, Sweden - 712E1D metaG (Illumina Assembly) | ecosystem: Environmental > Terrestrial > Soil > Wetlands > Permafrost | place: Sweden...
GATCGGCGGTTCGCTCGCCATGCAGTTCACGCTGAGCAGCAGCTATTCCCGCTACGGCTGCTGGGGCTTGACCGATGATATTTCAAACCCGGGCCGCAATTACAAGTATGGCGCGATCAAGTCGATCGTGGGCGGGCCGCTTCAAATCGGGGCGCCGCCGCATCGGGGCGAGCAGTCGCCCGACGCGCCGCAGGACGCGTCGTTTCGATGTGCGATGCCGGGTACGGCTTCGGGCAGAATCGTTGTCCGGTTCAGCGCGGAACCCGGCCAGAATGTCGTCATCACGATCCACACGGTTTCGGGACAAAAGGTGAAGACGCTTTACGAAGGCGTGCCGCAACCCGGCGTGGGGGAAATGACGTGGAACAATCAATCTTTCTCGCCCGGCCTGTACATGCTCAGGTATATTTCCGGCATTACCCGCCTCGTCCGCCGCGTTGCGGTAGTGCGATGATTGCCAAGACTGGGCGCCTATGAAAAAACAAGTAGTCGCTATTGTCTATTGAGAACAAGATTTGACAATAGTGAGCGGAAATGTCTATATTTTCCCTTGAAGCCGATCAATACGCAGACGCCGACGTATCCGACCCTTGAAAGTGCCTGAAGAGGCAGAACTCCCCGACGGGCGACGAATGCGGCGAAAAAGGTGAAACGGCTCGTACGAGATCAATAAATGAAAGAAGGATTTTATCAAATCGAACTTTCTCATTTCGCCAGTTCTGGTCGTATGCACGGTGATCGCTGGTGTAATCGCCGACCGATGCAATAGCCCGACTAACCCAACCAACCCAACGCTCCAAATAAAAAGCCCCGCGGAGCTCCTGGTTGCGGATAACGAAATCCCCGGATGGGGATCTCAAGACTCGACTTCAGTGGATGGCATCGCCTATGACACCAATGACCTGTTCAGACTGAGGGATGGCCCAGGTGTGGATTTCGTAAAGAACGGGTTTGTGAATGGGGCGTTTGGGCAATATATTGATACGAATAGATCGCCGGGTTCGACCGTCATAGTGTCCCTTGAGATTTACAATCAATCCACTCAATCGAATGCTCTGAAAGTCTTTCACATATTCGACGTTCCCGGCGAACAGTACGAAATCTTTAAGAATCTCGGCGAAACGGCGCGAGGCGATACGACGGTGGCGACTCATTTTCTTGAAATGGTATACAAAACGTGCTATGTTCGGCTGAATATTTATGACCGGGGAGCTGCAACGGATTCTCTTGACAGGCAAACTCTTATCGATTTCGCAGTCGCGATCGCAAAACGGATCGACAACGCCCTGAAGCCCTAATCACCCATCCGGCTGCCAAGACATTTTTCCTCGGCCCATCGGACGCTACGATCACATGCCGATCGTCACTGTCCCGCGCGCCGTAATTTCGCCTGTTTGCAACTTGAAAAGATAGGCGCCGGCCGGAACCTTTTTGCCATAACCATCGGTATGCGCCCATGTAAAGCTGGGCGTGCTCTCCTGCGCCGACCATACCCGGGCGCCGTTCATTGCAAACACAGAAAGGGCTGCGCGTCGACTCTCCCCATATCGATAATTGAACACGGTGCGGGAGCTTCCAGTCTTCACTTCTACTTCCGGAATGGAAGAGAGCGGCTTTCCCGATGAAAGTATCCGAGTGGTATAGGGCGGCGTCAGGTGATGAACGTCCATGTTCGCTTCCACGTTCGTCCCGATGCTGTACGGGGCCGCGGCTGCAAGCTGGCACACCACGAGGCCGTTGCTGGCATTGGTCGCGTTCAATCCCGTCGTTTTCATGAGCATGATACCCTGATAATCCGCGGCGACCATGTCCTTGCTTGCGATAAGAGTATTTCCCGCCGCTACCTGGTTGCCTACTGCCGTAATTGATATCGCGTCTTGAAGCACGAGAGCTTGCTTTTTTCTCAGCGTGGGCTGACTGCTGATGAGCGACAGCACCGGAGTGGTGGTGCTCTGAAAATAGTTGTGCATGCTGCTGATGGCTGCACCCGCGGTCGCGGTCACCATGGCTTTGAAAGATAAGGAAACGCCGGCATTCACGTCCACGGCACAGCTCGTTGGAAGGTTGATGAAATAATCGCAGTTCGCGTAGGTGGTCTTGACATTATAGCTGTTTGATCCGATTTTAAAGCCCTCGGAAGTTCCCCCGGCGCTCAGGTCATTGCCCACGAGCGTGATGTTCGATGCGGGAAACGTCCCGTTGAGCATGGAGGTGAGCCCCAGTTTCAAAGCATTGATCACCTTTGTGCGGGTAATGTCCGCCCGGGCCTCGTTGAACTTGATGGCGATTTTCGTCTGCGTCGTAAGGCCCGGAAACAGCGCCTCATAGGCCTTGACCTTATCCGTGATGCCCGTAAGCTCCATGATCGTATGGTCCATCATGTCCTGGAGCCTTGTCTGATTAACGGTGTTGTTCACATAACATTGGGGGTCCTTTGTTATGACCACCAGTGATTTTGGAGAAGCGAAGACCGAGGCGGAAGCCCATGGAGGTAGCGATAACACCGAAACGCCGGCGGCGGACAAAGACGATGCTTTAATGAATTCTCTTCTGGTGAATTTGTTGGCCATACACCCATCCCAATATTGTTAAGGTACGCTGTTACTAGCTCCGCAGAAGGCCCCACTATTAATATATTGAAAATTTGATTAAAGGTTAAGGATTTCAGGAACTATTTCGGCTTTTCCTGGGTCAATAATAGTTATATTTTTCCTCATCCATAATACGTCGAACTCGTCCGGGGATATCAGGAACCGCGGCATCACGATAAGGGAGCTCGTATGAAAAAGTCAATTGTTCTTTCCGCACTACCTCTTCTTGTGGTGTCCATACTGGGGACGTATATAAGCTGCGGCTCAAATGGTGGCGGGAATCCCGTGAGCGCCGGAAATGGCACCACGACTGTCAATATGCCAGGCACATTCCGCGCTACCGCGGACACAATTTACCTGACCATGCAGGCGTCGCTGGACACGTTCAAGTATTGCAACCAGGACAGCATGGTTGTCCAAATAGATACTATTTCCAGCCAAGGTGAAACGCCCGTCCCTTACACCATTTCGGGCAACACCTTGACAAGTTCATCGCTCACAAGCAAATACATGAACGATTCCGGATCATGGGTGATCGTCCAAAATACGGTTTTCAACCGTAAGGGAAATGGCAACGGTCTTCAAGGCACCTGGGCTTTGTCATCAGAGACTTACCTGGTGATATCAGGCGTCGTTCCGGACAGTACGCGGCATATGCTTGATTCAACGGTGGCCGCAACAAACCAGTCGCTTTCAGCCGGCGAATTTGCGGCGCAACTTACGTTTTCCGGGGATCAAATTACCGAAACCGTTACCTTCAAGAACGCAAGCACCCCGGCTGATTACTTCGTGTCAAGCTGGGATAACTGCACCACGTACGGGATGGACACCTGCGCGTACGCGATTTCCGTCACGAAACTGAACGATTACACCGTCCAGCTGCATGGAGCCAAGTCCAATGAAACCGTTACCATTGTTTGGAACGCGGCGGGCGACATGACCTATACGAGTTCGGACACCTCGCATCACGCTTCCGTATATTATGAAAAACCGACCTCGTGCCCTGACCCGTACGAACCGTCATGGTATTTTCCATTCCTAACCGCAAACAGCAAAACCACTATTACGCTGGTAAAACGCAACTCACAACCGATTCCCGCAAAAAGACATGCGCCTCCGGTGTGGGGAATAGGAAAAGGGCTTTGATTCATCAAAGCGTCCTATTGTATCTGCTTCGGCTGAACGCCTCGTGACAGCGGTTTGGTTTCACGCGTGTAGTAGATCGCTGTTTTCTTACCTGTCCTTAATGCCGTTCCGATCCTGAACACCGGGAACGTAGAGAAGACGGAATGAACATTTTCAGGCATGCTTTGGCCGCATCCATCCTCCTGTTTTGCCTTTTTGCAGGAGCAAAGCCCTTGTCCGATTCCGTGCCGATTCAAGGTCACTTTTCACAAGACGGCAACTCGGTCAGCCGTTTCAAGCTTGAGAGGTTCTTGCTCATGCGGGATTCGAGCGTTGAATTTGTTGACCGTTCGCTGGGGTACAAATGGAGCGGCCATGCGGTGGGCGCACTGCTATGGTGCCTGAACATCGGCCTGAGCGCTTATCAAATCAACCAATTCCTTGACGCACTGGAACGGAAGAACAACGATCTCGAGACCTCGGGAAGACAGGAGGCGTTCAGCAACACTCTTTACAAGCTTACCATACCGCTGACCATTGGCAGCGAAATCGCGTCATTTGTCCAGTCCCGTCTGTACAATCGCTCCGACTATCTGCTGCACAAGGGACTGCTCGCGTTCAACGCCTCGGCTGCGGAAAAGTCTCACGCCGCGCCCATTGATTTGCATATTGAGAAATTGAAAAACGGGTGTTACCAGCAGGATGGGCTGCTTTTGACCGAGCCGGTCCTCTATGGCGTCCTGCGAGAACAGCCTGCTTCAAGGCCGGCCGCACTATGGTCGGCGACGCTTCACGAAACCGGGGCTGAACTGGGAACATGGGGCGGGTTGTTCATCGGTCTTGCTTTACTGTCGTACCTGCAGGAAGCGTCGGGGGATACGTCTCTGCTTGTCGACAAAAAGGGACGGGACGCCAACCTGAAGATCGGCATCAGCCTGGCGGCATCCGGCGTTGTCAGCGCAATCGTATCTGCGGTGACCAGGAATGTCGCCGTCAAGAAGTACAATGCAGCGCTGCCCGTACGAAATATTCCCGTCATCCCGGCACGGCAGGAAGTGCCTGTCAAGAAAACCGTGACCTTGCCCGATTCGACCGGATCGGGGATAATCGAAGCTCCGGCGCGAGTACCGGCAGATTCCTCTCAGCTAAAGAAGGAGTGAGACATGTTCAAATCGATAGTCGTCGCCCTCATTGTCGTTGCTACCTTTGCGAATAGAGAATCATTGCGCGCTGCAACCGCTGATTCGATCGCATTTTCACAGGGAAAGTACGTTGTTGCAAAACGTTCCGACGCCGGTGGCTGGATCTATCACTGCGCAGACACCGCCAGCCAGACGTATTTCGAAGTCGTTCAGACCGGCGCAACACTCAAGAAATTCGTCGCCTTCGTGCATGGCATACAGTACTCGGTTATCAATGAGTCCAACGGCATGTTCAAAATGATGCCGTGGCCCAATCGCACGGCAGGAGGAAAATTTACCGACGCGAATGGCGTTGTGCAGAACCTGCTCGCCACGCCGCTCATGACAATGAGCGATGGGCTGGGCAATGCGATTCACGGCATGGTTTCCGGCAGGCAGTGGCAGGTCGATTCCGTGGGAGCCGATTCGGAGGGTGTCTTTCTCCGGTGTTTTTTCGACACGCAGGGATGGCCGGTGATCAGCGGAATATTCGGCGAGTTCCGCGATTATACCGTGTACCATCTCAGCAAAAATACGCTGGTCATCGACGCATACGCTCATAACAACAGCAATAACGTTTTTACGGACTGCGGGTGGGGTTTTCACCCGTATATTAATGCGCCGCTCATTCCGCTCGAGGGAGCCCAGAAGGGAACAAACGACCGGTGCAGCCTTCTGATGCCCGCCGATTCCATTGCTCTTGTCAATACTGCAAAAATTCCGACCGGCCAGGTCCAAAGCGTCGCGTCATACCAGAGCGGGTATTTTAATTTCAATGGGTTGAAGAAACTCAGCACCGTGACCGTTGATAATTTCTTCACCGGGCTTACGCCCCTTGCCGATATTCCGTTTACGCGATCGCTGGTTATTGACTATGGAAACCAGGTGCGGCTGCAGGTTTTCGGCCAGTATCCGTTCTATCCGTGGATGGTGATCTACACGCCGTCGAACATGGTGTGCGTGGAGCACCAGACCGAGGAGGTGAACGGCCTCAATACGAAACAACGTCTGATCAGCATTCCTGCTCATGGCCAAAGCGCACGGGGCCGCACGTACTTTGTGGCTGATGAAGACACGACAACGGCCTACAATCCAACGGCCGCGCTGCAGAGAAATGCCATTTCCGCAACGCCGGCAATACCAGGCGAGAATCGGGTTTTCTTTTCAGGGGGTACCGTTCGGGTCGAGGTTGGAAACAGCGTTCAAGCCGTTTCATGTGCGGTGTACGCACTCGACGGAAGGCTTGTCGCAATACTCATGCGTCAATTACCTCGTAGCAACACACATTCGATTTCATGGGACAGGAGAGACTTTGCACGCTCCTGCGTCGCCCGCGGTGCGTATGTCGCTGTCGTCAAGGCCGAGCAGGCCCTTGCGCAGGGAGTTGTAATCGTTCCTTAAATGATACGGGCAGGTTTCACCCCTGCACCACCTTCAGCAATTTGAACGCATGCGCCCATTCGTTTCGCACCATGCCGGGTATGCACCACAGCATGCAGAGCGGCTCAATCGCGCGCGCAGCTTCGGCCTTTCCCATGTCTTCCGCGTCAAAGCCGAACAGATCCACGATCTCAGCAACTTCTCTCCTGGACGCTTCGTTGTTGCCGCAGATGAACATGGAGGGTCTGCCGCCTTTGAACTCAGGATTGACCATAAACGCGTTGCCGATGGAATTGAATGCCTTTACAAAACTGGCTTTTGGACATTTCGCCTGAAGGCGTTCGAGCAGTGACATGTCGAGCGAGGTGAAGTATTTGATGACGCCGTTGACAGGCGGTGTATCCGCGATCGGGTTGGTGACGTCGATCACGGTTTTTCCCTCAAGGTTTTTGGCTCCGATCAATTCCAGGGTCCGTTCGGCAACAGTACCTTTGACAGCCAGGACAACTATTTCCCCGAATGAAGCTGCGTCCGCAAAGCTTCCCGTTTTCCCATCGGGCCCGGCCTGATTTTTCCAATCGGATATTTTGTCAGGCGTGCGGCTGCCCATCATGACCCTATATCCATGTTTCAAAAAACCGTTTGCAAGCACTTTTCCCACATCACCCGATCCGATGACCCCAATTTTTTTGCGATCCATTGTTCCTCCTGTGCTGAGAATTCTGTTCTGTTGACACACGTTTGGTCCAGTTCCGGCCTCCCGCGCAACCAGTTCTCAAAATGTAAACAAGATGAGCGGCGCTGCAGCCAGGACCGTGTGCGCATAGGCCGTGTTGCGCGTACCGTTGGTTACGCCTGGGTCGCGCGTGCCCGCAATGCTGATCCAGAGCGCCGAAGCAACGACCCCTGCACCGACGATGTGGTGAATGAGCCTGACCACAGGAGGCAGATCGTCGCTGGTGAAAAGGATGGTTGCGCCCAAACCGGTTTGGACTGCCAAAAGGCTCAAATTTGTAATTGCTCCTGCCTTTGTTCCGTTTCGCTGCGCATCCTGCAACATCTTTACATCGGAATAAATTCCAGTGGTTGCGATGAACGGGACAGCACTCAGATGGACCGCGCCTTTCCACCCATGGATCCTTCCAAATGAATTTCCAAACCCGACGAGCAGTATCATCGTGCAAAGAATCAGTCCACGCATACATCCCCCTTTTAGTAGTATTTCATCCTTCTCATCTGAAACTGCAACTATCATGCCAAGGGATGTCTCAGCCGCGTGGTTTGTCAATTTTCGCATTCCTGAGAAGGTTCAAGACCGATTTTCAAACGATGGAGGAATTGAGGTCACCTGCACCGTTTGTAGGTGAAACCATGGAGCTGAGGTGTCGTCTACAGAAATGCGTGGAGCAAGGATTGAAATTTCGCCTCGAGAAAGTCCTTGACATCTGAGGATGACTGAACGACGAGGGTGTACCGGATTGTTTCCGGCTTTTTTTCCGCCTGACTTCCCGGTCCGGGAAGCGCCCTGTCGAACGACGCGATTGCAGTAAACGTGCCGTCCTGGTCCGCGTAGCGGGATACGGTGTAGCAGCGCAAAGACAATCCGCGGAACTCCCGCAATTCGGGGTTGACAGAAATAGAATCGTAGACGCCGCTTATCCGTCTGGAAAGATATTCAAATGTCGGTGACTTTGCGGCATTCAAGTCGATGAACAATCTGCACGTTGCTGTCGCCTTTCTGTCTTCCAACTGGCGCATGATAGAATTGAAAGGAACAGGATTTGCGACATAGCCTATCTGCATCAGCGAGAGTTTTGATTGGTTGAATCCGGAAAAGACGAGGTGGAACGGCTTTCGTATTTCAAATGTCGCGCCGTACGTGAAACACGGCAAGCTGATTTTTTCCTGGGTCTTCGCAAACCGCATCACCTTCCACTCGTGAGAAACCGGGTCAAGCGAGTCGGAAAATGTACTCAAAAACTGGTTTAATATCCGCGGTTCCGTATCGGCCTTTTCGGGGACCAAGGCATGAAACACAGTGAGGGAATAGTCCCTGAGAAAGTCCTTTCCGTTGAATCCCGATTCGCGCAGGCTATCGAGGAGCCTGATGCCTGCCAGGATGTGGCCTGATTTGATCAGACTCACGCCGCGCTGCCAGGAGCTGGCGTTCGACTCATGAAGGGGGGTGGAAACAGAGTCTGAATTGTTTAATGGTGCACTGTAAACAGCGCCTGCATATATCAATGCGGCTGCGGCGGATGCCCGGAGCTTGGGATGATTTTTCACCATGGTATTCAGAAATTGCAAAATTCTGCTTTTCATATTGATATTACGTTAGACTGAGCGAATTCCACAAAGGTTTCATGCAAAGAACAATATACCATTATTACGGGAGGAAATGTAACACGGCATATATATTGCTTTTAAAGTCGACAAGGGAACCAAATTGACATTGAGACATTTTGAAATTCCTACGGGTCAGTCTGGCGAATATAAGCAAGGCTGGAAAGACTACTATTTCGTGCCCATGAAAAAGTATTTTTCCAACCCTATATAAAAATATATCGAAGATCGAATTTTGTTGAATTGTTTTCTGTGCTTTCCGCTACGTTAGTTCTTAGATTACATCATAATGTGTCGGGCGTATCTCAAAAAATCATGTCGCAAAAAAAATTCCGGCAGCGATCCCCCCGAAAAATGTCTTGTCTTCCCTCCCCTAAAAAAGCGGGACATCTCGGGGGGAGAGCTTGCTGGAACGATGCAGATGATTTTACGATCGGCCATGCGATTCCTGCAATTGATTTGACTTCCTCTTCCCTCTGCGACTTCATATTTTTCAACCATGAAGCATTCGTCCATGGCCTTTTTCCTCGCTGCAATTCTTGCGGCATATGCCGCACTCAATTACTATCTGCTGAAAAGGACCAGCCAGGCACTTGACGAGACAGGAATGGTCCGGACGATCGTGCTCTGGAGCATTGTTTGTCTCGCACTTTCGTTTCCAATCGGGAAGATTCTGGAACGATTTTTCGCCGGCGGCATAACCGGCGGCCTGGTGAAGGTAGGGTCGTTTTACCTGGGCGCCTTTTTCTACGGCCTCCTCACGGCCGCACTGGTGGACCTGCTTCGGGTGGCGAATCGGTTCTCCGTGTCGATTCCGGTATCGGCTTCTGCCGGACGCGTCATATGGCTTACTGCGGCTCTTGCAATACTGGCCACCATCATCGCGGGCCACGCGGTCGCGATGCATCCCCGGCTTCGCACCATGGACCTGGACATTCCGAAAAAAGCAGCGGGTCTGCGTGATCTTTCCATTGTGGCGGTATCGGATATGCATTTGGGGACCGTGGTCGGCATTGACCACCTTCGGCGCATATTGGCACTTGTCAAGGCGGCGAATCCGGACATCGTGCTGCTGGCGGGAGACATTTATGACGCCGATGTTCCGGATGAACTGGAACGGGAAATAGCCCGGGTTCTCGGCGGCATACACGCACGGTACGGCGTATTTGCCGTTACCGGCAACCATGAGTATTACGGCGGCGTTGAAAAGGCGGTTTTGAACCTGACGAAGGGGAACGTTACGGTTCTGCAGGACAGCGCCGTCCTGATCGCGGATGCGTTCTACTGCATCGGGAGAAAAGACTTGTCGGCACAGCGGATGGGCACAGGCAGGAAATCGCTGGAGGAGATTTGCGCAGGGGTGGACCGGACCGTGCCGCTCATTCTCATGGACCACCAGCCGTTTCATCTGGACGTTGCCGAAAAAAACGGCATCGACCTCCAGATTTCCGGTCACACCCATGATGCCCAGCTTTTTCCGAACAATCTTTTTTATGGATTGATTTATGAAAAGAGCTACGGCTACCTCAAGAAGGGAAACACCAACATCGTGGTTTCCTGCGGGGCAGGCACGTGGGGTCCGCCGATTCGAACGACCGCTATTCCCGAGGTCCTGCACATTCGATTACACTTTGAAAAATAGCCTGCTCGTAGCGGCATTCGCCCGGGATGGGTGGTCACAGTCCCTTGACTTTTAGTACGACCATGACGAATGCAGAGGTGATCAGCGTCAGAAGCAGCGAAAACACAAAGGCAACCCTGATGACTTTGTTTTCCTCGCCGATCCTGTCGATGGAGGCAGCTGCGTTCTGTAGTTTTGCCGGAGAAATCACGCTTGCGAGCCCGCCGCCGAACGCCAATGCAGCGGTGATCAGAATGAGGCCTTCGACCGGCATGTTAAGATTCTTTGCCGTTGTCATGGTGTATTTGGCGAACATGGCGATCGTGGACGCCTCGCTGCCCGTAATGAACCCGCCGAACAGGCCGATGAACGCTACGACACCGCCGTATGCGTGGTGGAAGAAATGTGCCGAATAATCCGCCAGCACCCGCACCATGCTGTGCACCACGAATTGCTTTGCAGCAATGCTGTAACCTGCCATGTTCATAACCTCGCCGATGGCAAAGAATATCGCAGCCGCAAACACCGGTCGCGGCGCGCGCTTGAGCCACACCGAAACCGTTTCCCGAAGCTGTGCCGGCGTGGGACGGAGAAACGGAATGGAGAGCAGAATGCTGACGAAAATCCAGGTGTAGGCCTGCCAGAGCGCGCGCGTGTCAAGAGGCTTGCCGTCTGCGCAAAGGCCCACAACAGGGAGTTTAAGGGTCCTGTACAGGTAATTGAAGATGTCTTTGGGAATGTTCAGGACCAGAATGAGCACGATGAGGAGCACCCACGGCATGAGCGCCTTCCACAACGGATAGGTCTTTTCATACAGGATTTCCTCGGTCGACAGTTTGCTCTTGTCAAAAATCTTCCTGCCGGTCGCCGCAAGGTATGCCGCCATGACCAGGATGACCGCAATGCCGCATAGCACTCCGGTGAGAACGACCATGTTGTCGTAGCGGTTGGAGAAATACGACACGACGCCGATGACTGCGCCGGTGATGAGGCACGGGAGCCAGCCCTGTCTGATTGCGTTCCATTTTCCGATGATCCAAAGCATGCAGAACCCGATCAGGGTCGACACGAGCGGCAGGAACATGAAGAAGATCATGCCAGCCTGGTGAAGGCTTATTTCATTTCCTTTGCCAAGAAAGTTGTTTGCGATGTCGACAAAAACGACAATCGGCGCGCCGAGCAACGCGTAGGTGCACAGCGAGTCGTATCCGATGGCGGGCAGGGCAATCGCCACATAACTCGAATAGCCCATGGCGATGAGTATGGGCGGAAGGAGCGAGACCGGCGTGGCGCCGACCGCGACCATAAGCGTGCCGAACCCGATATTGATCATCATCACTTGAACTGCCTGGTTGTCGCTTGCAATTGTCTTGATCAAAATGATGATTCGTTTGAGAGCGCCTGTTTTTTCAAGGAATGCCATTTGAAGCAGCGATGTCGCAACAATGAGCGAAACGGAAAATGACCTGATAAAACCTGCTGCAGTCGAGCGGAGAATCACACCGAGCGAGGTCTGGAAAAAGAAAAAAGCAACGAGGGATATCACGATCCAACCCGCGATTCCGCTCATGTCCGCTGCCTTTTTCATCCCAATGAGCATGAAGAGAATTACCGCTATGGGCAGGAGCGTCAATACAAGGTACCACATAGACATGAGTATAAAATGTGCGGCATTTCAGGGGCAACAGGATTTCACTCAGGCGAAGATTGAATGTGAAAAAAATCCCATGAAGGCGTGCGGAGAATCGCACGTTCTCCGCATCGAGGGTGAACGCAGGCTCATTGACGAATAAAAATATCGTTCATGAATAGAACATTCCCTTCCGTTCGGGCTGCAACTCCTCGATGACGCGCCGGGGAGAACTCGGATCGATAAGCGTTTCGTATTCCGGGTAATCGATAAGGTACATGCTGACAAGCTTCATTTCAGGGAGGTCAAGAAAGAGGAGTAGTTTGTTTTTCACCTTTGCAACCACGGTGTCCCTTTGGTTCCTGTTGACCTCTGTGCATATAACGCCTATCAACGAGTCCTGCCTGTACCAGCCTTTTACATCGATTTCCCTGGTTGATTCATTGAGCGCAGAGGCAAGCGCATGAACCAATACTTCCTTGGGTCTCTTGCTGTTCTTCAACAGCTCATCGATATTGAAAAGCACGAGCAAAAACGGTCTGCCTGACCGCTCTGTTTTCTTCCGCTCGAGGATCAGCATGCGCTGAAACACTACTTCCGAGCAGAACGTCTCACTTTCCTTTGCCGTCGTTTCATTGAGATTCATAATTCCCATCCTTTTTTGCGATATCATAAGAGCACTCTCACTCTAAGGGCTGAGATCACCATACTTCATATCTCATGCAATTATCATGCCCTTCGGAAACCTTCGCATATCACGATGGTTATCATGAAGGTCTCATTTGTTTTTGCAAAAATGAAAAACTTCCGGCCATTGTGCCGGGGCCCGGTGCTAGCGGCCAGGCCTTGGTGTCGCGCTCGTTACGGGCATTGAAACGTCGACATGACCTGGGGACTTTATCGCTCGCACGAGATCGGACTGATTGACACGGAAACGCGCGATTGCGAATTCCGGCACGTTATACGATTTGACGAACGAATCGTAAAAATCCGGGTCGGTTTGGGGCATGAGGAAGGGTTTTGAAGCTGCCCCAGTGCTGTCGACGCGGCTGAAGTAAATTTTGCCGAGAACGCCGTCGATCCTTTTGCTCGTAAATGCGAGCCACCTGCTGTTTGATGACCAGCTATGCCAGGACTCCGCGAAAGGGCTGTTGACCGGCAGTGCACCATACGATTTCGTCGCCATGTTCATAAGGTACAGGTCGCTTGACGGTTGCAAGTAGGGCGACGGACCGTACCGGTGCATGCAGAAAACCATGAACCTGCCGTCCGGGGAAATGCGGGGCTGGGTGATGCTTTTGCCGGTTTGTTCCGCGGACAGGACGGTTTCGACTTCTCCCCAGGCGTCTTTCTTTTCATCGTAGGGGATCCGCATCAGGCTGTAGCGCACGTTCTCCAATCCATCGGGTGGAATGGTCTTGAAATCGTTCCACAGCAGAGGAGCGCTGGAAAAGTACAAATACGCCCCGTCCGGCGACCAGCACGGCCACGTTTCGAGGGCCTTTTCCTGAAAGATTTGCGGCACGGTTACGACGCAGCGCTTGACCGCGTCGTACACCACGAGGCCTGACGTGAAGTCAAAGGCGTCCCGCGGGTCCCGCCACGTGGAATGGAAACACTGGTTGACCTTGTTCACCGAACACACCGCGAGCCTGCCGTTGGGGTGCCACGAAGAATAGCCGAGCTTCGCGTTGATTTTGGTCACCGAATTTCCTTCCATGACAAGCGTGGCACTGCCGAAGTCCTGGGTGCGGATATGGAGAAGCGCCTTTGAAGGGGAGTTATTCCACAACGTGTGGCAGTTGCAGCACCCGGGAAAGAAATTGAGCGCGTTCAGCACTTCGGTCTCCCGGTTTCTTTCAATGTCCCGCTGGTATATGCATATGTCCCTTGAGTAATTGTAAAGTACGCTCAGGGTCCGGTACATAACGTACGGGTCTATTTTGTCGACGGCAATGGAATCCTCGATTGCCTTGAATCCGCGCCACACGGCGTCATGCCCGCGCATGTAAATGGCGATGCGGAGAGGCCGTCCCGGGTTCTTCGACAACAGCGCAGACCATTGCTTTTGAGGAATCCACACCCTGCCGTTGCCGCAGTACAGCACGATGGGCCGTCCTTCGACCGAGGAAAACCGGACAAAATATCCGGTGCCGGAGTCTTGGATCGTGAAGTTCATCGGACCGATGTTGGGCGGGATCGTGATGCCCGTGTAGTCCGGATTGATGCGGGGGAGCCGGTCTACCGCCACGCTCTGTCGAACCGAGACGTCAAAACCGGGCGCAAAGGGCGGATTGCAGGACACGAGTGCCGCAATTATCACGACGAGAGAAACAAGGTATGCACGCCGCCGCCGTAGGTTCAACGATTGCCTCCGGGGATGGATCCGAACGTGTACAGGTAAAAGTAGCTCGATCCGAAATCCCCCATGAGCGCAGAGGGGGCCTGCTGGCCGTACACATCGAGCGCGTGCAGGAAGCGGTCGCGACGGTCAAAGGCATCCCGGCGAATCCCGCATTTCGGCATCCGGACCAACGCGGCCGAATCGGGGCTCATTCCCTGAAAAATGGAAAACGCCTCCTCGTACAGCCGGGGAATTCCGCTATACCCGAAATCGTCGATGCGGTACAATTGCCCGGCAATCTTGTCCGGCCTGCGCGACAGGAGATAATATGCCATGAGGTATTCGAAGGCCATCTTGTTTCGGGGATCGGTTTTCAAAAGGTCAAGCAGGACATCTTCCTCGGATGCCCGCTCAAAAACAAGGTCACTGGCGCCGATTGACGATGCTATGCGGTCCGGCTCGATTTCCGGTGAAGGGGGATTACCCGCGCCAAGCGATGCGAGCTGACGCCGGGCCATTGCGCCATACCGCGGCATGTGCTGCACTTTTCGCAAATAGACCGCCGCAAGCTCCTTATTGCCTTTTGCGATTTGGACCATGGCCCGCCGATACCCGAAGTAGGGAAGCGGTCCCATGTTTTCCATGGCCTCGCCGCACAGTTTTTCCGCGAAATTGAGCGATCCGAGATCGATGGCCGCATCCAGCCCAAGCGCCCAGGCAGGGAAATAGATGTTCCACGCGGACTTGTACAGGAGAAGCGGCTCAGGGTCGCAGGCCTGAGGAAACGTCAGCATGTCGGACCCGAGCCGACCCGCATGGTACAGCGCCCGATACATGGCATGGCAGGCTATAAGCTGGGTCCGGGAATGGATCGCGGGAAACCCGAGGAATACGGGAGAAGTCCTCTTGTCAAGTAATTTATCCCATTGTTCGTACCGGGTCTCGTTGACGACCTGGCCGAGCGTTCTTACGTTCTGCGTTTGCCAATCGTCCAGAACAAAAAGGATCGAGATTGCCAAAGGAAGAATGGCCAAGAGCGCCGCGCCCCATGCCAGCATGATCGTTTTTGCCTTGCCGAACTTCCCGGGCTTGCTTTGGCGCCTGAGCCGGGGAAATTTTCCATTGAACCCGAGGGCAAGCACGGGAATGAATACATAGAAGTAAATGATCGGCCTTGAAAAGTCGAATGTTTCGGCATGATTAAATATGCGGTCAAAAGGAAACAGAAGAGCTTTGAAGATCCAAAGCATTGCGCCGACGGCCGCGGCAACTGGCATGGTTGCCACAAACCGCTTTTTTCCCGAAAACGCCGCATCCACGAGCGCACAAACAATAAACAGCGAGCCTTCGAGGCTGAACAGATAATATGACGCAAGGGAAAGCACAGAGAATACAACGGTGCGTTGGGCCGTGCCTGTGCGCGCATATCGCTGGTACAGGACACACAGGAGAATAGACCCGATCGCGGCGATTACAGCGGGAAGGTACTGGATGTTGTATCGCGCGACAAGGGGAATGAAAAGCGCACACGGAGCGTAGAACAGGAAGGATGGCGCCTTGATCCCGGCATTCCTGCAAAACGCCCTTGAACCTGCGAATAGGGCAACGGCAGCGGCGGTGATCAAGAGTGCGCCGAGCCACGGCATAAAACATGCCTCGACGAACAAGGAAATTGCCAATTTCGCACATCCACCCGGGGCCGACGCCAGTGAAACGAAATATTCTTTTGTGAATTCTATGACATAGGAGAATTTATGTATGCCGTTGAAAACGTAAACGAGGCCGGGTTCGACATACAAAAGCACAAAAAGAAAAAATGCAGAAAAGTAAACCAGGGGCAGGACGATTGACCGGGCGGCCGACAACCTGGTATTGGGCGCTCTCACAGTATGCATAGAGTTAAAATACGTTTTCCCCAAAACACGGAAGGCCCCCGGTTTGAACCAGGGGCCTTCCGTGTTTTCGACTGCTCTGGTTGTTGCGGGCCGCGCCGCTTGGGGTTACCTGTTTAACACGATCACGCCGGTTGCGCACGCGCGTCCGCCGGAAAATGCGGTCACCGCATAACTCCCGTTTCCCATGGCACGCCCGGCGTTATCGTTTCCATCCCAGGCAACACTGGAAGAATTTCCCATGCGACCGAGGGTCACGTCAAGGGAACGCATGCACTCCCCGCGCATCGAGTAAACGGCGAGCGACGATACTGATGAACCGCGGACAAGCGAAAGCCGCGCCGGCGCTGCTCGCGATCCTTTCGCAGTCACGCACAGTTCCGCACTTTGTCCTGCGAGTTTTGACGATGCTGACGGCAATACTGCCACAGGCCCGCGCTGGTATATATGAACATAATCGATATACATATACTGTGGAAAGACCGCGTCATCCGGATTCTGGTTGCCGGTATACGGCGTATTCGGGCCGCCGATTGCGGTGTTCAACTGCATGTAAAAATTCTCATCGAACGGGGCGTTGGGCTTGGCGGCCTTGGTGGCTCCCGACGTGTACCACTCTGAAGCGACTCTCGTTTCGAACAGAATATTGTCAACATAGAACCGCAGCGTGCCGGCTTCCCATTCCATGCCAAAGTTGTGATACGCCGTATCAAAGGTTTGATTTGCCGGGAGATTATATGACTGGCCGATGTATTTCCAGGGGTTGCCAAAATGAATCGTGGACCCGACGCTCCCCGGGTGGTCGCCGCGTTCCTCCATAATGTCAATTTCGCCGCAGGCAGGCCACCCGCCGTAGGCGGACTGGGTCGGCATCATCCAGAACGCGGGCCACACGCAACGGCCTTTCGGCAGTTTTGCCCTGATATCCGCTTTGCAATAGGTCCAATCGCCTTTTCTTTGGGAGTAAAGCTTGGCGGAGGTATAGTTACTTCCGTTGTACGATTCTTTCATGGTTTTTATGACCAGGTTGCCGTTCCCGTCATAATAAGAATTTGCGGTCCGGTTTGTATAGAATTCCAATTCACCGTTGCCGAATCCGCCTCCGGAGTTCACCATATTCCACTTCGTTGCGTCAACCGCGGCGCCTGCAGCTCCGTTGCATTCGTCCGACCAGACCAGATTCCAGGCCGTGTCCGCAGTCGCGGCCTTTGATTGAAAAACCATTATACAGCAAAGAAAAGACACTCCTCCAACAAATGCTTTAAACATCACATTCCCCCTCTTGTGGCACGGACATTTTGTGGTATAAGGCAAAAGGAATCGATCGAATAAGCGCTTAAATTAACGAGCTGCATTTAATTGATGCGCTTGATTTGATCTTCGGACCTGAATTTTCCCCCCACTACAATAGTAACCACAAAAGAGGAAAACTGCCAGCTTTTTTGAGGGAACCTAAGAAATGCGTATCCTTTTGGGATACGATGTCTCAGAAGTTCGGTTCTTAATCTCCAGGCGTCAAACCCTTCCCGCAAGGTCAAGAACAAGCCGCTCCGTTTCGTCCCAGCCGAGACAGGGGTCGGTAATTGACTTACCGTAAACACTCTCATCGGCTTTTTGCGCGCCTTCCACGATAAAACTCTCGATCATGAGACCGCGCACGATCTTGTGCAGCGTCGGGGAATGATTTCTGCTTTCCATGATTTCCATGGCTATTCTCGGCTGGTCTTTGTAGCGCTTGTTGGAATTAGAGTGATTGGTGTCCACGATAACCGCAGGATTCGCGAGCCCGCGTTTGTGGTATTTCTCCGCGCACGCCATCAAGTCTTCGTAATGATAATTGGGAATGTTCTGTCCGAAATGGTTCACGGCGCCACGGAGTACGGCATGGGCAAAAGGATTGCCGTTTGTGCTCACTTCCCAGCCGTTGTACAGGAAAACGTGTCCGGCCTGCGCCGCCTGGATCGCATTGAACATGACTTCCATGTCACCCGACGTGGGGTTCTTGGCGCCCACCGGAATGTCCAGCCCGCTCACCGTGAGTCGGTGCGCCTGGTTTTCAACGGACCGTGCGCCGATGGCCACATAGGACAAAAGATCCTCAAGGTACGGGTAATTTTCAGGGTACAACATTTCGTCCGCCGCAGAAAGCCCGGTTTGGCATAGAGATCGTATGTGCATACCGCGAATGGCGCGCAAGCCTGCCACGATGTTCGGCTCTTTTTGGGGATCCGGCTGGTGAGCCATGCCCTTATACCCGGCGCCCGTGGTGCGCGGTTTATTCGTGTAGATTCGCGGTACGAGAACGAGCCGGTCGCGCACCTTCTCGCCGAGCGCGGCAAGCCGCGTGATGTAGTCGATGACCGATGTCTCGTCATGCGCGGAACAGGGGCCGATGATCAAGACGAACTTGTCAGTCGCTCCTGTCAAGGCATCGATGATTTCCCTGTCCCGGCCCTTCTTGGCGGCCACACAGGCGCGGGGGAGCGGCATTTCCCGGAGGATTTCCTTTACAGTCGGGACTTTTTGCAGTTTCTTGAAGCTCATGTTTTTCCGTTGCGATGGGTGGAACTTCACGTCGTCAAAGAATCTCTTACCCTTGAAAATTACTTGCTTTGCGCAGCAGCGCAACGGTTTTTCTGTACGACCACGCAATAAAATCCATTGTCCGGCTGTCACGGTCCCTTGTATATTTTGAGACGGCGCTCTCTGGTTGTGCGAAACATTTGCAAGGAGGACATCATGAACAAATTTCTCATTGGCTCCCTGGCTGCTGCGTTGTGGCTTTGCTGCATTGGGCCTGCGCAGGCCGACATCACCCTGACGCAGGTCAGGACAACGGAATCGATGAAAGACGGCAAAGTGGACGGCGCGCCGAAGTCTGAAACAAGCACCCTGTGGATCGCAGCCGACAAGATGCGCATGGAAGGAGAAACCGAGTCGGTCCTGCTTTTGGCGGCCAAGGATTCCCTGTATCTGATCGACAACAAGAAGAAATCCTACACGGGCATTTCACTGTCGCAGGTTGCAACCGCGGCCGGCAACACCGATGATATGCCCGCCGGGATGCCGGCTGCCATGGCAAACATGATGAAGATGGAGGTCACGATAGAACCGACGACCGAGACAAAAACCATCAACGGCTGGAACTGTACCAAGTACCTGCAGACCCTGAAGATGATGGGAACCGAAACCGTGTCCGAGCTGTGGGCGACCACGGACGTCGCAATCGATCCGGCTCTGGTCAAGGCGTTCTTTTCCTCGTTCTACCTTAAGAACAAATCCATGAAAAACCTTGCCGCTCAGATGCAAAAGGAATACGGGAAGATCAAGGGGTTTGTCGTGTATTCTGTTTCGACAAGCAACGTCATGGGTAAAGAAAGCCGCACGACGTCGGAGATGAAGGGCATGAAGGAGTCTGCCGCGCCCGCAGGCGTCTATGACGTACCGGCGAAATACAAACAGAAAAAAGCGGAGTAAGGAATAGTTCACCGTTTCAACGAAAGAACGGAATGTAATGCGAAATAACATCGTCCATCCCGGCGCAGACGAACTGACGTATGAGATCAGGGAGATCGTCGAAGTCGGGAACAAAATAGAGAAAACCGGCATCAGGATCGTCTGGGAAAACATCGGTGACCCAGTTGCCAAGGGGCAAATCGTGCCGCAATGGATAAAGGAAATTGTTGCGCAAACAGTGCTCACCGACAATTCGAGCTTCGGCTATTCGCCGACCAAGGGATTGCTTGCCACCCGGGAATATATTGCGCGCGAACGCAACCTTGAAGGCGGCGCACAAATAACGCCCGAGGATATTCTCTTTTTCAACGGGCTCGGCGACGCTATTTCGACCGTGTACAATTATCTGAACAAGAACGCGCGCGTCATCGGCCCTAACCCGGCGTATTCCACGCATTCTTCCGCGGAAGCGGCGCATGCCGGTTCTCCTCATCTGACCTATCGGTTGGATCCGAAGAACAATTGGTATCCCGATATCGAGGACCTGAAGAAACAAGTTGCGGCGCATCCTGAAATCTCGGGCTTACTCCTGGTCAACCCCGACAACCCGACCGGCATGGTGTATTCACAGGAAATCATACGCCGGCTTGTTGACATAGCGGAACAGAACGACTTGTTTCTGGTTTCCGACGAGATATACTCCAACCTGACCTACGGCGGGATCACCCACAAGAAGCTCGCGTCGGTGATCGGAAATGTCCCGGGCATCGCCATGCGGGGAATTTCAAAGGAATTTCCCTGGCCCGGAGCGCGATGCGGCTGGGTCGAGTTCTATAACCGCGACAAGGACCCGCTTTTTGCCCGGTATGCCAAGACGATCATCGATGCGAAAATGCTCGAGGTGTGCGCCACGACGCTACCGCAAAAAGTGCTGCCCGCGGTGATGAGCGACGCCCGGTATTATCCCTACCTCGCAGAGCGCAATGCGGGGTTTTGGGAAAAATCCCAACTCGCTCATTCGATCTTTTCCGAGGTTCCCGGACTGACCGTGCATAAGGCATTCGGCGCCTTTTACATGACGATTCTTTTTGAGCAAGGCGTTCTGAAGAAGGGGCAGTTCCTGAAACCGGCAAATACGGCTGCCGGCGAAATCATACGGCCGCTGATCGATTCGCCCGGTCTTGACAAGAGCTTCGTGTATTACCTGCTCGCATCCCGCGGAATTTGCGTGGTGCCGTTGTCGTCGGGATTCAATTCCGATTTGCAGGGGTTCAGGATCACGCTCCTTGAAGTGGACATGGCAAGCTTCACAAAGACCATGACCGCTATCGCAGAGGCTGCAAAAGAATATCTGGAATCGAAGTAACTTCGCCACGTTGAGATCCTCAAGAGTAAACCGGTGACCGGTTCAGTCACCGGGTGCTCACCCTCGGTTGTTCCCTTAACTCCGTTATGTCATGCGCACAATAGCAATTACTATATTGCAAAGTACACAACATTCGGGATGGAAGGGTAAGCGGCTTCACGATGAAACGCGCATCTTTTACACTGGTAATGGCACTGTGCATGGCCGCACAGATCAACGCTGATGACGTCATCCGGCCCAAACGCATCTATGACGCGACAAGGATTCATCAGCCTGTTCCGGTCATCGACGGCCTTTTGACGGACTCGGTCTGGCTTTCACCGGAGGGCTGGCAGGGCGATTTCACCCAGTATTCGCCGAATGAAGGGCAGCCTGCAACGAGAAAGACCAGGTTCAAGATTACCTATGACAATGCCAATATCTACGTCGCGATCATGTGCTATGACGAGCCCGGCAAAGTGCGCAAGATTCTCACTCCGCGCGATCAGAGCGACAATGTCGGCGATTTGTGCGGCGTGGCCTTTGACAGCTATTTCAATCACGTCACCGCCTACGAATTCGACGTCACGGCCGCGGGACAGCAGATTGACGTCATGTACATTCGCGGCGGAAACAATTACGATTGGAACTGGAATGCCATCTGGGAAAGCGCGACTGCCGTCAACGATTCCGGATGGGCTGCCGAGTTTCGGATACCCTTTTCCCAATTGCGATATCACAACATCAAGGAACAGGTGTGGGGATTGCACGTGTGGCGCGTGATTGACAGACTCAATGAGCAGACGATGTGGAATCTCATGCCTTCCACGGCATATCCGGGATCGCACAATTTCGGGGAACTTCACGGGATATCCGGCATTCGCAGTTCGCGTCAAACCGAGCTCCTCCCGTACGTATCGCTCAAATACGACAATAACAATCAGAACGACAACCCGTATGTCAAGAACGGGAAACTGGAATCCAATGCAGGCGTGGACGCAAAGATCGGCATTTCCTCAAACTTCACGCTTGACGCGACGATCAATCCTGATTTCGGCCAAATCGAGCAGGATCCGGCGATCTTGAATCTCACGGCGTTTGAAACCTACTTTGACGAGAAGCGCCCGTTCTTCCTGGAGGGCAATGATATTTTCGATTTTAGCGTGCTCGACAATCAATTGTTCTACTCGCGCAGATTAGGCGCTGCGCCGGAATATGGGCCGAGCGTCGGAGACAATCAGAAATATCAGCAGCCTGAAAACACAACTATCCTGGGATCGGGCAAATTGACCGGACGGACGCAACACGGTCTGTCGGTCGGGATTCTGGAAACCGTCACCAAATCCGAATATGGAAAAATGTACAGCTTTGATTCCGCCACCGGTTCGGTTGATACCCGGAACATCATGACCGCGCCCTACACCAACTACCTTTCGGCCCGGGTGAAAAAGGAGTCCGCGGACGCAAATACCGAAATCGGAGGGTCTTTCAATTCCGTGGCGCGGGAGTTCGCCGGTGATTCATTGCGCAATCAACAGGTTTCCTCGGCCCATACCGCGGCTCTCGATTTCAAGCAGATGTTTCTGGACAAGAACTATTATGTGAAGGCAAATGCGATGGGAAGCTATCTTGCGGGTTCACAAAAAGCAATAAGCTCCCGGCAGGAGTCGGCGATCCATGAATACCAGCGTCCCGATGCCGGATACCTCAGGCTCGACACCGCCGCAACGTCTCTTTCCGGAGACGGCGGTCTTCTCCAGGTCGGCAAACAAGGGGGCGTTTTTCAATTCTGGGCAAACGGTTCATTCTGGTCGCCCGGCCTTGATCTCAACGATGTGGGGTATTTGAAAGCAACCGACATTGTTGATCAGCAGCTCGTGTTCTTTGTCAACGATAATACGCCGATAGGACTTTTCAAATCGATTTACTGGTACCTTGTCAACGACAACAGTTGGACCTTTGGAAGGGAACATACGCAATCGATGCTGGAAACGGATTTCTATGGGGCGCTGAAAAATCTGTGGGAAATCGATTTTCAGGCGCAACACTTCTTTCCGTCCCTTGACGCGAGAATGCTGCGCGGCGGGCCCGCGCTGTACCAGGACAGTCGCAGCGGCGGCTTTCTGGCGATCATGACAGACCAGACACGCCGGGTATCCGGCACCGTCCGGTCGACCGGCTACTTCAACATCGGCGCCGCATACGCGACCATCGCTATTGATTGCAAGCTTAACGTGAACCCGTTCGATAAATTGACCCTTTCCGCTGACGCCGACTTTGAAAAAAACAATCTGCCGTACGATTACTTTAACGCAGCCCTGCCGGCAGGCATCAATGTCGTGGGGCGGCTCAGACAGGAAATTGCGAGCCTGACCCTTCGGGCCGAATTCTATGTGAATCCCAGGCTTTCTCTCCGCTACTATGGGAATCCCTATTTTACGTCTGTGGATTTTTCCGATTTCAGGCGTGTGGCGAACCCGCATGCGGCAAACGTTGACGAACGGTTCCACAGCTACACCAACGGCGAACTTTCGTTCGACGCGTCGTCCAACGCTTTCACGGTGAATGAAGGCGGCATTCCTTCTTACTCGTTTTCCAACCCGGACGAATTCTATGGGGTTTTTCAGTCGAATTTCGTGTTCCGCTGGGAATACCAACCCGGCTCGACATTCTATGCCGTCTGGACACACAATCAGGGCAAGGACGCCTTCTACGACGCTCCCCGTGTGGACGAGAATTCTCTTGATGTATTCAAGACTGCGTCGCGCGACGTGTTCATGGTCAAGCTTTCATACTGGTTTAGCTTATAGAAATTCGCATTGACCACTTGGGTCGGCGTGATATTCGCGATAATTATCGTCGCGCAAAGAATTCCCAATATGGGAATGGGCTTGACAATTCCGCAGTTTATCCGCTTCAATCGTTCAATTACAGGCTCCTCCGGCTGGCCTGCAAATTGCTTTTTTATACTCATGTCTATAATATATGTGTAGTTTGACAACCGTTTGAGTACGGATATCGACATGAGAATGCGTATGCTCAGTCTGCTTTGGATAATGACAACGATAATGTTGTCCGTGCAGTACGGAGCTCGGGCACAGGACAAAGCCGGTGAAGGCTCGTCGCAGCACGATTTCGAGGCCTACCGAGCCCAGCAGCGTGCCGAGCTGGCGACCTTTCGTACGCAGTCGCAATCCGAATTTGAAACATGGCAAGCCAACGACGAAAAACAGTTTAAAGCTTTTAGAAAAGAAGTCATGCGTCAGTGGGGCGACTATGTCGGTTCCACACCAGCGACGTGGGTTGAGTACGGCAAGGCGGAAAAAACGAGAAGCATCGTTGATTTCAAAAAGGGGATCGTTACGGTCCAGGTGCTCGTGCGCAAGGGAGCGGCAATGTTGCCTGTTGCGAAAAAGCAACTCGAGGCAGCGGTGGAGAAGATCGTGGCCAGCCGTGGAACAGCCAGTCCCGCCCCGGCAAGCGCGGACGCTTCTGTAGAGCCTGTCCTTCCGCAGCCGGTTTTGACAAATCAGGTCGTTGACGCAAGCGGCGTCACCGTGACCGCGAACAATGCGACATCCTTTGCGCAGCAGGTTGTCGGCGAAACCGAACCGGAAAAAGCAGCCGCAGGGGACGGAACCGAAGAAAAGTACACGCTTTCGTTCCCCCTGGTCCCGGACCACCTGGCACGGCGCATGGCGCCGTTCGTACCCCTTGTCAAGAAATATTGCGCGACCTATGATCTCAAGACTTCCCAGGTACTGGCAATGATCCACACGGAATCGTATTTCAATCCCATGGCCGCGTCGTCTTCGAATGCCATCGGCCTGATGCAGCTTGTTCCGCAAAAAGGCGCGGCCGAGGCCTATCAATTCGTCACCAACGACGCGAGCTTCTCGGTTGTCCCGCGAGAGTCGCTTTTTGACCCGGAGACAAACATACGGCTGGGCTGCGCGTACCTGTACCTTCTCAAAACTCGCGATTTCGGCGACGTGACAAACAAGGATTGCGGCATGTACTGTTCGATCGCAGGGTATAACGGCGGGCCCGCCTGCGTCGCCTATGCGTTTACAGGAGATAGCAAGCTGCCGAGGGCGATTCGCTCGATAAATTCCATGAACGATGCCGACAAAGTGTATCTGTTTCTGGTGCGAAACCTTCCGAGCGCCGAAACCCGCCAGTACCTTGAAAACGTTGTACAAAGGACACGACTCTATGAATAGGAACACTATACACATCAAAAAGGAGGACCGAATGAAACTCGTACGAAGAGTCGCGGTGGCATTTCTGGCATCGTTTCTGGTAATGGCTTTTGGATGCGGGCCCAAACCCGTGAACACCGGCTATTCGGATTCGGTTCCGGACGAGCTGCAGCGTCTCATTAAGCAATATTATAACGACGGCATTTACGCTGTCGGTACCGCGACAGGCCCGAATGAATCGGTTGCGGCGAATAAGGCGACGCTCGCGGCCCGGTCCGAGATTGCAAAACAGTTTAAGGCGGAGATCGATGTGCTGCAAAAAGAATACGACGAGGAAGTAAACGACAGAACGTCGGGCGAATACTCTCAGGTCACGGAAATTTTTGCGCAGCTGGATATCGGCGGCAGCAAAGTCGTCAAGACGCTGATGCACCAGGAAGCGGGCAAAGACTATTCCGCAAAGGTGCTTGTCGTCGTGTCGGCCGAGCAGGTCAAATCAATGCTCGAACAGAAGCTCGGATCGTATGCATCATTCAAGGCATCCAAGGCGTACAAGGAGCTTGAGGAGCGCGCGGCGCGGGAACGTAAAAACCAAGAACACATGTCGGACTGATTCGGCATGGCGTTTTGGAGCTTAACTTATGACTCGGTCGATTGCCGGCCTGCGCGGCGCCGGGGCCACATTTATGGTGGTCGCCGGACTAATGATTTGCGACGCGAGTGCGTCTGCGCTGACCTCGTCCTACGTGCGGGTAAAGAGCTCGATGCACACCGGGATCATCGGCAGGATCGCGACAGACAAAAGCGGCCGGTTTCTGGTTTCCTGTTCCGTGGACAAGACGGCGAAACTGTGGGACGCGGGATCGGGCGCGCTGTTGAAAACGTTCTACCCTCCATCGGGCGCGGACCAGGAAGGCAGTCTTTACGCGTGCGCCATGTCGCCGGACGGCGTAACGGTTGCCGTGGGCGGATGGACCGGTTGGTCGGAAACGGGCGAATGTTCGGTCTATCTTTTTGATGCTGCGAGCGGAGAGCTTTCCGGCAGAATTTCCGGGCTCCCGTTTCCCGTGGCGGATCTGGCCTTTTCCTCTGACGGCTCACTCCTCGCCGTGGCTTTTTTCAGGGATTTCGGGGTGCGCGTGTACCGCACCCGGCCCCTAAACCTCGATAAGACTCTTACCGGATTCGACGCAACCTGCAGCCGTGTTGTATTCAGCTCCAGCGGACGGCTTGCCGTGGCAAGCGCTGACGGCACCGTACGACTCTATTCTTCGGATTTTAGCCGATTCAACGAAACCGTTCCCGTACAGGGACTCTTGCCCTACAGCCTTGCCTTTTCGTCAAACGGGGAGCGGCTTGCGGTGGGATATGAAAATTCCGCTGCCGTAACCCTGTATTCCGCACGGTCCCTGACAATAACAGGTACGATTCCGGACGACAACGACCAATGGCCGGAAAAGCGGCGGGTTTCCCTTGTTTCCTGGTCGCAATCTTCTGACGATCTGTATGTCGTTATCACCGAGGTAAACCCGGGCGTCGGCCACCAGGGAATTCTGCGGCGCTATGCCGGAAAAGGTCCGGCGCTGGTTGACCAACGCATGTTCGACAGCGGACTGCTTCTTGACGTAAAGGCTATGCCCGACAATACGATCGCCTTTTGCGGCATAGCGCCGCAGCTTGGCAAAATCGGCATCAATCAGGGTGTCATATTCACGCAGCAAAGCGATCTGCTGGATTTGCAGGGCATAGGGTCCGGCGGCTTTGTTCTCAGCCGCAATGCGCGGGAGATCAAGTGCTTTCTGCCGGAAACAGGCTCCTTTGCTTTCTCGGTGACCAGCCGCGTTCTCAGACCGTTGCCTGATGGCCAGGCGGCCGGACGAGCTGTGGCGCCGTCGTCCCTTCGGCAAGGCCGGGACGGGTCCTCGTCGCTCTTCTCCGACAGCCGGGTCGCAAACGTCATGAAACCCTCCGAGTACTGGCTCTGCGATGCCGTGGTGAACGGGACCGGCAGGATCCTGGTTGGGACAAACTGGAACCTGTATCTGCTCGACACCGTGTCCGGGCTGTTGTGGCAGAAGTCAACCCCGGGGCCGGTCTGGGCCATTGCCGGCGCGCCGGAGGCGGGCATGTGCGCGGCTGCCCTGGGAGATGGGACGATACGGTGGTACGGGTTGGCAACAGGCATCGAAATACTTTCCCTGGCCATTTCCCACAACCGGAAATTGTGGGCCTCATGGACGCCTGACGGACGATGGGATGCGTCGTTGCACGGAAACGACCTTTTGTGCATGTCCGTTAACCACGGGAGTTCGCAGGCGGGCGAATGCAGGAAACTGACCCGTTTCGGCAGGGACGGGTATGATCCGGCAGCTATCACGCGCCTGTTCGATACGGACGATTCATCCACCGTTGCCATTCCTTCCGCTCTCATTGTGCGGCCTGTCAACGGCTCGGTCGCCGGCGACAGTATCATAGACGTCCGGGTCAAAACCAGTTCGCCCAAGAACGCACCGGTCACGGAAATTCTCCTTGTTGTCAACGGCCGGGCGCAGCAGGCGGGTGTGAGGGGCCTGTCCGTGATTTCCAGAAACGAGATCCTGACACGGGATTTTCCCGTTCAGCTGCAAAACGGTGCGAACATGATTTCCGTTTCCGCGTGCAACCGGTGGGGATGCGGCGACACGGTAACGGTCGTGGTTCACCGCGGGCATACGTCCGCCCGAAAACCGCCGTGCGGCGGCGCCAACCGGCTTTTCGTGCTGTCCGTGGGAATTTCCCAATACGCCGGAGGGGCGGTTCCCTTGACATTTGCAGACAAGGACGCCCGGGATTTTGCCGACCTCTGGCTCGACCAGTCGCCGTGTCCGTACCGGCAGGTCGTTCGCCAGGTGCTCACCAATGATTCAGCCACAAAGCCCGCCATACTCGGCAGCCTTAATTCCATCGTATCGCAGGCATCGCGGCACGACATGATCATGCTTTTCATGGCCGGCCACGCGGTACGGGACGCATCCGGCAGGTTCTGCATGGTCGCCTCCGGCGCGCCGCCGGGCGAGTCGCGCGGCATCCCGCTTGACAATTCTGCATACTTGAATTTGATCGCGGACAAGGACCTTGTGGGCACGCTTTCCCGGACCAAGGCTCGCGTGATGTGCTTCTTCGACGCGTGCGATGGGGGAGCGGCGGCAGCGGGTTTTGCAAAGACGGCCTCGGGAAAAGGCCGCGGCAGTATTATCATATTGCAAGCTTCGTCGCCGTTTCAACCGGCCCGTGAAAGCGCGGTATGGGACAACGGCGTTTTCACCAAGGCGCTGCTCGAAGGCTTGGCCGGCAAAGCGGACTACGCGCATTCGGGCGTCGTGACCGTCACCATGTTGTCGCTGTATGTTTCGCAGCGCGTCAGGGAACTGACGCGCGGTTTGCAGACGCCGGTGGCGACCATGCCTAACGCGTTTGCGGATTTCCCCGTGGCATCCTCAGGGAGATGAGGAATAGCAGGGGCGCAGGTGGAAAAGGAATTTCGACGATGAAATCGCATTCCGGGTATTCGCCTCTGTATGCATTGGTGCTGATCGCGTGCTGTATCGGCAACGGGTTTGGCGGGCCCCTACGGCAGCCGAAGTGGGTGCGCGGACTCGGCGCAAGCGCCGAGTATCCCGAGACCCGGTATTTTACCGGGTTCGGGCAGGCGTATGCCGCACAGGATACCTCGCTGGGACGTGCGGTCGAGCGCGCAAAAAGTAATGCGGCCAGCGCGCTTGCCGAGGCGATAAAAGTCCGCGTGCAAGTCAAAATCACCAGTGGTACCGAGGCAAATTCCCAAACCGGCACTCGTGGAATATCCCATGAAGTGCGGGATGATTTCTGGTCTCAGGTCGTGAGCACCAGCGATGTTGACATAGAAGGAATCGGTTTCGAGGTGTATCAGCAATCGCCCAAGATGCCGGTGTATGCGCTGGCCTGGATAGACAAAGACCGCCTCACGATGCATTACCGCCAGAAACTCGCATCCCGCATGCAGTTTGCGGACGAACTTGACAAACGCCTCGACGGCATGACCGCCCAGGGTGACGCCGTGGGAGCGAGGGAGCTTTCCGGGGAATCGCTGAACGTGCTTGACCAGATAGACGCGATCGTCGCGATGCTGGAACTGCTCGGCGATGAACCGGACGTCGCGGCCATTGCCGCGGAGAAAGCCGGAATCCTGGGACGGATTCCGGATCCGGAAGGCGGGAGCGGGCCCTTGCGGCTTGCGCTGTGGACGAGTTTGGGCGGCGGCAGCGTGTCGCTCTTGTCCGGCGAAGCAATGGCGGTATTTGCACGGGTCAACAAGCCGTGCTTTCTCCATCTCGTGTGCCGCCTGAGCGCCGGCGTCTGGGTGGTGCCGGATACCCGGTATTGGAACCTGAGGCTCGACGAGACGAAATCCGGAAAAGACTATGTTCTGCCCGACAGCTTCTTCGCAACGCGTCCGGCGGGCACGGACACGCTGGTTGCGGTTGCGTCACTTGAAAAATGGCCCGAGTGCGAGAGTCTTCGGAGGCAGGTGATTTCCGGGGAAGAATACCTGGTCGTGGTGCGAACCTGCGTTCCGCAGCTCGCCACGCGCCTGCAAGGCACTCCTGATTCAGCTTCTGTCAAGATCGTCCTGGTCACCACAAGACGGTAACGGGAAAATGCGTCGGACCCTACCGAAGGACCGGTATCCTCTTTGCGATAGACGCTCCTTCAGCGCGCGCCACAAGCTGGTAACTGCCGCTTTTCACCGGATTGCCGGCGTTGTCCGTGGCGTTCCAGAAGAGTGTCGCGGCTCCGGCGACGACACGGTCATCCATTAATTCGCGCACCAGACGACCCGACATATCGTACAGGGTAATTCTCAGATGAGCAGCATGGGCAACGCCGTACTCGATTCGGAGGCTGCCGGAAGTGCCCGCTGCCGGGTTACCGGTGACGCGCAGCCACGCGCCGGCGCTTGCTTGCAGAGAACCTTCGACCGGTTTGTCAACGGACAGCCGGGCGCGGTACATCTTCCACATATCGTTGGTTATCGCGTCCCAGCTTGCGCCCTGTCGCTCCCAGTCCGCCGAAAAATCCCACCCGCGCGCCGCCTTAACCGCAACGATCTCCGCACTGTCGAAATGCGTTTCGGTCATCCACCGGTCCGCATACCCGAAGAATGCCGGGTGGTTCCACCGGTCAAGGGCGTTCATGAGCCGGGCTGCAAGCGCTTCGGCAATCCAGGCGTGGCTGGTGCAACAGCGGCGGTAGCTTTCCCCCAGCGGCGTTGTATAGCCCGATTCGCAGCAATACCACTGCGCCGGCGGCGTGCCTTCATACGGTCCCCAGCCGGGCGTGGTGTTTACCGGCTGTCCGTTCCACAATCCCTGATGACCCGTATAGACATAGTTGGAATCGTTCGTGGCCCAGCAGAAGTCCCATGATGTCTGCATGTCTTCGCCGATTCGCAGAGCGGGATAGGTTCTTGTCGGCGCAGCCATTGCCGTGTCGCCGAGCATCATGCCGGAAAAAATCATGGGCCACTTGCGGCCCGTGCCGTGCCCGCCGTGCGCCTGCCAGCCGCGCGAGGCATTGCATCCCCGGACTATTCCCCATAAATCAATGCCGTATTGGACAAAGCCTTTCATGAGAGAATCTTTCTGCGCCCGGGTAAAATCGCAGATGAGAAACAGGGTTGCTATGCCGACGGCCCTGCCGGTTTCCGCGGAATAATGCGTCATATAATCCAGCGGCGCGTCGAACCCGAAGAAGCAGGCGTCGAGCCAGGGGCTGTTCATGAAATGCTGCGACCACTCGTGCAACAGCGACGTGGACATGCTGTTTACATGCGCAAGATTAGGCAGCAGATTCCATCGCAGGCTGTCCGCGTAATACAGCTTTTGGCCGCGATCGCAGTACGACGGACGGAACGCGTCGGTGGCAACGGGCGCAGCAACGCAGGTGAGCACGCCGGCGGTCTTGCAGATGCTTTCCGTGCCCGGGTTTGGGGCAAGCCAGGCGACAACGGTGAGCCGTGCGCTGTCGCTGATGCTGATGGTTGACACGAGCGCATCGCCGGGCGCCATGGCAATCGGCGGGTATGACCTGAACGCGGGCCGGTAGTTGGCCGAGCGGTCGTCGAACCCGGTGCCCTGATCTTGCGGGGGGATGTTGAGCACCGAACCGTTGCGCGCCGGACTCACGCCCGGCGCCGGGGTCACGGCCATGACGGTGCAGGCGCCGACCACATAAAAGTCTCCGTTCACGAACTTCCCGACCCGCACCGTATGACCGAAGGTCCAGGTAATTCCGTGCACCGAAATGCTGCTCTGCAAAGGAAGGTCGGCGAGCGTCGGGGTCAGCGCTTTGGCAAAAAAGAGATTCCCGGCCGTGCAAACGCAGAGCGCGCAAGGAATGTACAAATGAAAAAGCTTCACCTGCCGCCTCGTTTCAGGTTACTGAATGACAATCTGCTTCGCACCGTTCACGGCGCCGGCTGATACAAGCAGCGTATACAACCCGGCCGGCAGCTTATCCGTTTGAAACTCGACACGTTCTCCCGGCACAAGGGAGAAGGACTCGAACCGCCGTCCTGAACATGAGATCAGACGGCACGCAACCATGGTTGACAGGGATGCCACGTCACGGGAAATGATGACCGCGCGCCCCCATTGGCGCAAGCGCACATCATCGAGTGGTCCGGCGCTGTGCCGGAGCGCCGGCCTCAGGGAGCGACTTCCGTTTGCCGGGCGGTTGATCCTGTACAGGTGCACGCCGTAGGCCGCGAAATGGTCGGTAAACGTTCCGTTGACAACCGGCAAGACCCTGTTTTCGTCAAGTACCTCGGCCGAGTCCTGCCCGGTGAGGCCGGCGACAGTGACGCGCGCAGTCGTCGTGTCGCCGCGCATGGCGACGGCGAACACATACTGCGCCCCGGCCGGGGTCTTTACCATAATGTCAACAGGGACCGCCTTGTTACTTGACGCAACGGTCGCCAGTCCGGAAACCGTCGGGCCGTTCAAGACGGCGGCAAGCGTCGTGACCCGCTGGTTTATCGCGGTGATGGCGGGCTTCATGGTCGCATCCGACAGCCAGGCAGCCTCCTTGAAGACGGGGGAGAACGAATGGCAGAAATAGCCGAAGCCGCGTGCGCCGTGAATCAGCGCCATCCACACCTCGGCCTTGACCTGCGCCGGTGTCGGTTTCGTGCCGCCGTTGATGGACGTGCATTCGATCCACGCCCATACGGGCTTCTTGTCGCCGCACCACATCCGAAGGCTGTCCACGCCCTTGGCCACATACCACAAGTTTCCCGCAACAGGCGCATCGGTGCTATTGACGGGGTATATGTCGAAGCTGGCGATATCGCAGCCGCGCAGGTACAGCGGGTACATGTCGGTTTTTCCCGTGCACGTGCCGCGGCCGATCCAGCCCGTGTACGCCACTGCCTGGCCGAGGTTCAGAAATACCGGCCGCGTGGAATCCGCCTGCTTCATCGTGTTGTAGCGCTTGACAAGGGTGTCCGGGCTGATGCAGGGATTATATCCGCCCGCGCCATTGTCCTGTGCATTATCCGGTTCGTCCATCTGCGTCCATCCGGCGAGAATAGTTCCATAGGCAGTTCGGTTTGCAAGCGCCAGCGCGTTCTGGTCGCACAGCGCGGGCATTGATGCGGTCTTGAGCTGATCCAGATCGGCTTGGACCGGGCCGTTATACAAACCAATGTACAGGTTGATTCCCGCGGCCTTATACGCCGTTGCGTTCGACGGGCTTTGGAGCCACACGGCGATAGGGAAGTAATCGGGGCTGGTCGCAAGCCCGTTTGACGCGAGTATCGCTGCGCCCGGACTGGAAGTTGAATTGACCAGAACGGCCAGAACGAATATCACTGCAGCCATGCTGATAGGTAAACGACGGTTTTTAGGCATAGCCATCTTTCCTTAGAAATTTGCGGCAGGCTGTCACGGGACGATGGAAATGACGATCCCGTCCCGCGGAATCCGGTTCATGTGCACGTGCCGGCCCCGGATGTCAAAGGCCGGTTCCTTGAACGTCGGCGTCGCCGTGCGGTCCGCGACAAAAATTGCGTAATGCGACAATCCGCCGGACAGCGAAACGTTGTTGTGAACGTTTCTTGAAACTGCCATGGTTTTCATCGGCCCGATCTTTTGCGTGGAAATGACCACGTTGTCATAGTACCTGCTCTGGGCCTTGGGCGACCCGCCGTTCCAATAGCAGTCAAGCATGATTTCATTGATCTTGTTTGTCAAAGACCCGCGCAAATCGACGCCGGTGCGCTCGGCGATCAGCGAATCGTCTGCCCAGAGCCGGTACAGGCCGTCCGCTGCCCCGGGCGTGTTGAGCTTCATCTCCATCTCGAAGCAGATCCACCGGCCGATGTTTTTCGCATTCGCAAACGAGAATGCGGTGCGCGCGATCGGCAGCCAGCCGACGCTATTGGCCTGGGTGCTGTTTGTTGCCTGGACGTCAAGAGCAAGAACGCCGTCGGTTTCCAGCCAGCAGTGGACCGCAAAGGGGGACGACCAGTCACCCGATCGCAGGCGGTAGCGTATTCTCGCCATTTTCGGCGGGAATCCCTGAAACCCGGCTTCGAACTTGTGATACCAACGTAGAAAAACATGGTCGGGAAATCCAATGGTATCAACGCGGATTATCCAGCCCGCGTCCACCTGGCCCTGGGAATACGTCTGGCGCAGCGAGTGCGTTCCTTCAAAGGCTTCACCGGTGACCACGGACATGCCGTTTGCGCTCACGTCCTGATAGGCGGTGGTCAAAGGATCACCTGATTCGAACCCGTCGCACCAGAGCCACCCGGGATGATTGGCCTGCCAGTTGTCGCATTCACCCGCATGAATGGGGGAGAAGCCGAATAAGGCAATCGCCAAAAGGCCAATGCCGAAGGCACATGAACCGTGACGTTCTATCATAGGGCACATCCTGAAGAGATCGAGTTTGATACCCTCTCCTTATTCTATATACAAAATATGCTTCTGGCAACAGGAATAGATGACGCTTTCGCGTTAGCCTCTGAACGCAATGATCTTTTTGCACAGCGCTACGAATTCGTCCAAGGTCATGTCCGCCTTGCACCGGTTGATGAGCCAGGAGCAAATTTCGAAACCGGGCACCGCGCCAAATGGTTCCACATGGTCAACGGTGGGGAGCAGTGAAAACTTTTTGATGAGCTCCCGGTCAGGGTTTTTTGTCTGGGAATCGTCCCAGACGCCGAGCAGGTCCCATCTGAGCATCTCGCCGGTAAACGGGTCCAATAGCCCGTTGTCCAGAATGGCCTGGTGGATCAATTCC